>Ga0187894_10006530_pt1 | contig 11410 bp, 7 predicted proteins | sample GBC1701081metaG_FD_136650 | JGI IMG/M metagenome (GOLD analysis project Ga0187894, IMG submission 136650) | White microbial mat communities from a lava cave in the Kipuka Kanohina Cave System on the Island of Hawaii, USA - GBC170108-1 metaG ...
CGCAGATCGAGCAGGTTCTTCCACTCGAACGGCGAGCGGCCGACGAACATCTCGTAAGCGATCACGCCGAGCGCATAGAAGTCCGACTGTTCCGTCGGCGCCTCGCCGCGGAGGACTTCGGGCGCGATGTAGCCGGGTGTGCCGACGACGGCGCGAGATTCATCTGCCTCGCCGCGCAGCCGCAGCGAGAGACCGAAGTCGAGAACCTTGACCACGCCGCGCACGACGAGAACGTTCGCCGGTTTGAGGTCGCGGTGGAGAATGCCGACGCGGTGCACGTAGTGGAGCGCGCGCAGCGTCTGCACGAGGAAATCCACCTGGATCGCCAGCGGCTGACCGGCGCTCGCTTCCAGGATGCTCATGGCGTGTTCCTGGAGATCCATCACCAGGTACGGCCCGCCGTCGTCGCTGAATCCGTAGTCGAGGACCGTGATGACATTGGCGTGGCGCAGACCAGCCAGCACTTGGAACTCCTCGGCCAGTGTGCTGCGCGCTTCCGCGCTGTGCTGATCGCCGCGCTCGAAGCGCACGCGTTTGACGGTCACGACGCGGCCCGTCAGGCGGTCGAGGGCGCGATAGACGGCGCCGTAGCCGCCGTGGCCGAGCTCGTTGATTACGTGGTAGCGCGCGCCCACGACGTCGTTCGCGCCGCTCTGCCTTGGCGAGAAGAAGTGACGTTTCGATTGAGTCGTTGCGGTCAATGAGATCGACGCCGTCGTCCCGACGACTGATAGCACGGCGCTGCGGGGTGAAATCAAAGGCCGGTCATGCCGTGCCCGGCTTCGCTCTCCCTTCCACGAACGTCGCCCCGTTCTCCCGCCGCCGCACTGCAGTCGGGGCGCGATCCGTGTTACCTACATCGGCTCCGAGGTTTCGCGCGTGAGCCCCGAGTCCATCTACAGATCGCCGGCAGGCGAGCAGGCCCGTGATGGCGCTGTATGCGTCGATGCTGGAGCGCTGGCCGGTGCCGTACACGCCGTTGGAGATTCCGACGCGCCACGGCAGCACGTTCGTCGTCGCCAGCGGCGAAGCGTCGGCGCCGCCTCTCGTGCTCCTGCACGGCGCCGGAACCAACTCCGCCATGTGGCTCGGCGACATCGCCGAGTACAGCCGCCGGCATCGCGTTCTCGCCGTCGATCTGCTCGGTGAGCCGGGCAAGAGTGCTCCCCACCGCCCGAGCTGGCGCGGACCGGCTTACGCCGAGTGGATGGAGGACGTCGTCGATGCGTTGGGGATCGACTCCGCTGCGATCGTCGGCCTTTCGCAAGGCGGGTGGACCGCGCTCAAGTTCGCCGTCTCCCAGCCCGAGCGCGTGAGCACCCTCGCGCTGCTGAGCCCCGGTGGCGTCGTGCCCGACAAACTCTCGTTCGTCGTACGCGCGCTGCCGCTGATGCTCCTCGGGCGTCGCGGCCTCGCACGCATCAATCGCATGGTACTCGGCGGTCGCTCCGTCCCCGCGGAGGTCGAGGAGGCAATGATCACTCTGATGACGCACTTCCGGACGCGCCTCGGCGTTCTTCCGATCTTCACCGACGCGGAGCTGCAGCGCTTGACCATGCCCACCCTGGTGGTGATGGGTCTGCGCGATGCGCTGCGCGACGCCGAGAAGATCAGCGCTCGGCTGCGCAAGCTGCTGCCGAACCTGACGGCGACGATCCTACCGGAGCAAGGCCACGCCCTGCTCGGTTCGCACACGTACGTCCTGCCGTTCCTCGCGGACTGCCGTGATTGAGCGGACCTCGTCCCCGAGCGCCCCTCCCGCACAACTCTGGGTGCTCGCACTTGGCCTCGTCGTCCTGGTCGCTTGGCAACTCTCCTTCTCCTTCTTCTACGGCCCGGGCGCGACCGATCCGAGGTATCGCGTGTGGGCGGCGACGGGCTTGCACGACAACGCGAAGTTCGTGTTCTTCCTGCGGCATCTGAACCTCTACCCGCTGGCGACTCGAGCCCCCATCCGGGCGGACACGCGAAAGGAGGCGGAAGAGATTCTCCGCACGCGGCCCGAGTCCCTGGTCATGGATGAGAACTACACCTTTCGCTCCGGCGACCGCGGCCGCACTCTACTCTTCCTCGTCGACTCGATGCGGAAGGGCAGCACGCAGAATCTGTCGGTGCGCCCGGCGAACGTGCTCGCCTGGATCATCGCGCTGGGGGCGCTGCTCGTGACGGTCTCCCGGGCGGGCGCACCGGCGCTCGCAGTGTGCCTGGTGCTGGCGCTGGGAAGCAACGTCACTGCGACACACGAGATCTACGGCGCCGAGGCCCCGGGCGGCGGGCCCAACATTTTCGGTTGGCCGTTCATCACCGTGGTGGGACTTCTGGCATTGCATGCTGGCTTGCTGCTCGGCAGGGCGCGGGGACTGGGGCGTTGGACGGCACTGGTCCCGGTCGTCTCCGGAATCTTCATCGCTACCGTTCGAACGATACGGTCGGAACCGGCCTCGCTGCTCGCGTCCTGCGTACTCGTGTATATGATTCAGCACGGGATGCCGTGGCGGAAGCGGCTGGCCCTCGTGGCGGCGCTGGCGGCGAGTTTCTCGTTCACCACGGTGTGCTGGAATCGGTACTTCCAATTCAAGTTCGAGCAAGCCGCGGCGACGATCGAACGCGTGGGCGGAACTCCATACCCTGGGCCCTACGCCGACTACCACGAGTTCTGGCACCCGGTCTGGTGCGGGCTCGGAGACTTCGATCGCACCCATGGCTACGTGTGGGACGACCGCGCGGCCTACGCCTATGCGATCCCGATCATGCGAGACAAGTATCACGTCGACATACCGAGCACCGACGTGAGTGGGAACTTCATCGAAGGGGAGAGCTGGGACGCTGCCGGCTTCTACCCGAAATTGTTCAGCGAGCTACCGCACTACGACGAGGTGATTCGCGACAAGGTCCTCGGGGACATCCGCAGTGATCCGCAATGGTATCTGACGATTCTCGCGCAGCGCGTGCAACGGATCCTGTTCGACAACGCTCCGCTGCAGGTGGCTTGGGGAGCTCGTCGCTTGCAACTTCCCGCACAGGTCGGTGGCTGGCTTCTGCTCGGTGCATTCGTCGTTTGCGCATATCGTCGCGACTCGACCGGCATCGCGCTCATCCTGTTCACTCTCCCCCTCTGGGCCACACCGCTCTTTGTGTACTCCGGGCGTGGGATCTCTTCGTACGCGTCGGTCTCACACAACGTGGCGGCCGCCGTCCTTGCCGCCCCTTACGTGGCGATGCTCACTCGTCGGAGCAAGCCGACACCAGTTGCCAAGCCACAACTCAAAGCTAAGAACTCAGTGCTACGAGCCCTCCTCGCCGAAGCGCTGCGCATCGACGCCGGCATAGCGCGCCATGGCGCGGTCGAGGTCGGCGGTTGCCTCGATCGCGGCGACGAGCTCTCCGAGTCGCGACGCCGGTAACGCGCAGGTCATCTCGTCCGCGCGCATGCCGGTGCGCGCACGACTCAGAGCGCAACCGACGCTGGCGGCGATCTCACCCCTCTCCTTCGCCATGGCGACGATGTGGCATTGGGGCTTGCCCTCGATTCGCAGGGAGGGGAAGGCACCTTTCAACGTCATCAGCGCCAGCCCGTTGATGCGCACCAGCACGACGTCCGGATCGACCTCGAGCTCGGCCAGCGGGCCGTAGACGACTTCCGCAGGTCGCTCCAGCACATGCGGCAGCGAGGCGACGGCGGCTTGATCGACCCAGCCGGCTTCGAGCACAGCCGCGACGTCGTCGCGCGCCGTGGCTTCGTCGAGCGTGAGGAAGCCATGCGTGTACGAGCCGACGCTGCAGTTGGCATGGTCGGCCGTACGCGTGGAGAAGGTGCGGTCCGTCGCCTTCATCCAGAACACGCAGCCCGCCGGCACCGCTCCGCTGCGACCGAATCCGTTCGGCGCGGGCATCCGCGCCTCGAATGGCGGTGTTCGGCTCTCGCTGCCATCGCGCACGAAGGCGATACCGATGGGAGCCGCGATCGGCTTGAGAGCGGCGACGAGGCGCGCGGCGAGATCACTCCAGGGTGGGTTGCGAGTCATCTTGTTCCCTTCGGCGCCGCGACGTCGCGTCAAGCCGTGCCGGCGCAACAAGGACAGGCGGCCGAGATCGAGGCGGTTGCGGTGGCGATCTCCGCCCATGTTGCAGGGGCCGGCGCGGTCGATCGTGTCGCGATGCGGCGCGAGTCGGCCGGCGCCGAAGCTTCACCATCGCGACCCGTCGCGCCGGCGCGGTACGCGGTGGCGATCTCGAATTGGTGCTCGCCGATCTCGGTCTCGATCTCGATCGAGTCGGAGGCGGTCACGCGGCAGCCGGCGTGTGTGCGCCCGTCGCAGAGAACCTTCACGCCGTTCGCGTCGGGCAGCTTGCAGACCGTGAAGCGGGTCGCCTCGCCGCGCGCACTGGTGGTCGCGGCGTAGCTCTCGAGCTGGAGAACACCGCGCGTCGAATCGTTCCACGCGACCGAGAATCCCATCTTCGGATAGTCGACGCCGGTCACGGTCGGTGCCGAGAACTTCTCCGTGTCCGGCTCGTTGAAGGCACGGAACCACTCGCCTTCACCGTCGAGGAGATCCTTCAGCATGTAGAGCGCGCTCTCCTGGCCGCGCGGGTAAGGCTCGCCGTAGCGGAAAAAGTACCCGTACTCATCCGCGTCGCCGCCGCCCGTCGAGTCGAAGAAACGCGCGTTCTCCTGCTTCGCCAATTTCCTCCCCAGCCGACGCGCGGTCGTGTGATCGCCGTACTCGCGCGCCATCAAGAAGCCGAGTGTCAGCGGCCGCGGGTCGCTCCCCGGTTGCAGCACCGGGAGCCAGGGCTTGTCCCAGCCGACGGAGGCCACCGCGTTGCGGTACAACAACTCTCCGAGAGCCCGGTTCTGCGGCACCACGTGGATCGAAGGGAAGAGGCCGATCACGCGGCGATCGCCGTGCACACGATCGAGTAGCGGATCGTAGTAGAGCGCCACCCATTTCAAGCGGCCGCGCTGATCGAAGCCCATGTACTTCTTCTTGAACGCGTCCTCGACCCAACGGTCGTAGACCCAGTGCGTGGCCGTGCCGAGCGTGAGGTCGGTGAGCTGAAGGCCCAGGCCCGCGGCCGACAGACAGAAGGGCCAACTCTTCGTGTTCTCGCAATGCGGCCCGTGTGGAGTCGCCGCCCACTGGTTGCTCAGGTACTCGGCGATGCCGCGATGAGTCCAGGGAAAGGCGCGGTCGTCGAGACCTGTCACCTCGAATGGCTTGTCCCACGTGGGCTCACCCGACACGGCGCGGTGAATCGCCAACATCAGATTGAAGAAGCCGCGGAAGAACAGATTGCCGGTCGAGCCGATCGGATCCGGCTGCAGACCCCACGGCTCGATACCGTTGGCTGTCCAGCCGGGCACGTCGTACTTGCCCCAGAGATCCTTCGGAATCAGAGGCCGGTACTTCTTCGGATAGTTCGCGCGATTCGGATCCGGGCCGAGCATGGTGAGCCAATCGATCGCCGCCCAGTACGTCGTGTGGCGGCGGATCAGCTCGTCGAGGATCTTGGCGTAGACCTCGCGCCACGCCGGCGTCTTGCGTCCCAGCAGCAACAGCCCGTACGACGATTCGGAGAGATCGAAGCGCGCGAACGACAGCATCGGCGCCAGGCTCTTGTCGTCCCACCACGGATGCGGCTTGCCGTTGCGCGACCAGTCATCCGGCGTCATCGCCTTGCGCCAGAGATGACGAACCCAGCCGCGCACTTCGGGTTTCAAACGGGGAGCGCCGGCGGCGGTCACGCCGTGCCCATACTACGGCGGTGTGTTTCACGCCATGATGTAAAACCGCGCTTTCAGGGTGCGCAGCTGCCCATGGCGATCAGGTCGGCGCGCAGGCTGGTGAAGAAGCTCGCCAGGTTCTTCCCGCGCGCGTCCTTGATCTCATAGGCACGTGCCGGCAGACCGCATTCTCCGTTGGTGGTGCACGCGAAACCGATTCGCCCTGCCGAGCAGGTGAAGTCACCCCCGCAGGTCCCGGTCGCCAGCAACTGCCCCTGCAGGCTCTGCTGCATCTGCATCCCGGTGAGTGCCGCCAGTGTCGCCGGGACGTCGAGCTGCCCGCCCATGTCGACCTGGGTCGCGCGCGGCGATCCGTACTGGAACTCCGCCGGCTTGTTGCGGCGGTTCATCACCATGGCGAGGCGCGCCCCGACACCGATCAGGCGCTGCGCCACGGCGTCTAGTCGCGCCTGGAACTGAGCTCGACGCGGCGAGGTCAACCACGTCCTGCCGGGTGGCTCGCGCTTGCCGCCGCGCTCGATGCTGATGGGCAGGTCGTCATCTTCGTCGGTGAACAGCAGGAAGACGGGAATCGCGTTCGGCCGGAACTCCAGATCGTCGAGAGCCAGATCGAAGGCTTCGCTGCCCGACTCCGTCGGCCCGCTTTTCGTCAGCTGTAGCGTGTCCGCGGCGGTGCGGTAGGTGTCGCCGTCGCTGGTGAAGTCCAGCAGGATGCTGGGGAAATCGGGGCCGTTGCGCACTCGTCCGGTGCCGAAGCGCACGATGGCGATGCGGAAGTCGGCTCCCGCGGTGGAGAACTGTTCCGGTAGCTGGCCGAGAGTATCGTGCAGGCGCTTGAGGTCCCGCTTCATCGAGGACGAGTTCTCGATCACCAGAACGAAGTCGACTACCGGTGCATCCGGTACTCCGTCGCCACACCGCGGCAGAATGCAGGTGGTGCGGCATGCGTCCGGAGTGGTGTCGCTGTTGAGCAGACCGTCGTCGCACTCCTCGCCCGGGTCGGTGACACCGTTGCCGCAAAAGACGCTCGACGTGGCCGTTGGCGGCGGTGTATCGGTCGGCGGCACCGGTGTATGTGTCGCAGTGTCAGGCGGGGTGGCCGTCGGGACATCGGTGTGCGTGGGAGTTGGAGTTTCCGTTGCGGTCGGCGTCGGGATCGGCGTCGGCTCGACGGCGACGACGTTGGCGCCGAACTCCGACGTGTTTCCTGCCAAGGTCTCGGTCGCGGTCAACACGGTGCCGACGGAGACCAACCCGGGCAGCGGAATCGAGAAGCGGAAGCGGCTCGCGTTCACGGCCGCGGTCGCCACAGTGACGCTGTTGACGACCGGTCCGTAGCTGCCGACCGCGCCGTCGCTGTCGCCGCCTGAGCCCTCGACCAGCGTCACGACGTGGGTCTTCCCTTCGCCGAAGCCGTTGGCGTCGGGGTCGGCGACGAAGATCTCGATGGTTGCGCCGGCGTTAGAGAAGCCACTCAGAACCAGCATCCCGCCGTCGACCAGCGCCTCGGTGACGACGGGAAAGTTCTGCAGGTCGTTCGAGCCCGTATCGACGTCTCCCGGATCATTGAGAGTGACCCCGTCGTACGGCGCCGGCGAGATGCCCGCGTGCAGGTCGATGCCGAGGCCCGCGTTCTGAAACACGCTGTTCTCGCTGATGACCGTCGCGTTGGTCGGAAACGCCCCCTCGGCCGCGACGGCGATGCCGGCGAAGTTGGCCGAGACCACGTTGCGCGTGATGCTGTTGCCGGTCGAGCCGGCGCGGATGACGATGCCCGCCGAGCGATTGCCGGTACAAGTGTTGTTCTCGACCACATTGTTGCCCGTGCCCGCGGCTTGCGAACCGAGCTCGATGCCGTTGCCGGCGCCGCTGGTCGGAGAGTTCGAGAAGTTGGTGTTGTCGTGGCTCAGGTTGTAGCGCACCTCGCTGTTGATGCCGTTGACGTCGATGCCGTCGTGCGAGTCGGTCGCCCAGGCATTGGCGAAGACCTCGCAACGAAAGACGTGGATCACCGATGAGCTCAGCTCACTGACCACGCCGACGCGTCCGTTGTAACCGACGTAGCAACTGTCGACGGTGAGCTCGCCGCCGTTGTTCACCACCACGCCGTGCTGGCTGGTGCGGCTGGCGCCCGGATCACCGCCGTCGGGCAACGTACCGACGAGGAGATACTGTACGCGGCGGTTGGTTGCCGCGCCCGCCTGCGCGACCACGCCGTGGTGAAAGCCATAGATCGCGAGGCCCTCGATGAGCGTGTTCGAGGCGGCGCCGCCGATCGTCAGACCGTCGAAACTGGTCAGCCCCTTGATGGCGATCTCCGGCCGGTTGTACGTCGGGAGCGCGATGGCGTCGACGCCCACCGTGCCGCCGGTGCCCACCGTGCCGGCGTTGGTGTCGCCTTGGTTGAACGTCTGCGAGAAGCCGAGAATCTGTGTGCCGCCGTCGGTCAGGGTCGGCAGCGCGCTCGCCAAAGTGATCGTCCACCACTGTCCGTTGAAGTTCGGATCGCCGGGCGGGATGTCGAAAGCGATCGCGTCGGCGCCGGCGGTGCTGTTGGCGCTGGTGATCGCGGCGCGCAGAGAGCCGACGCCGCTGTCCGCCGTGTTCACCACCGTAAAAGTCGCGGCGTCGATTGTCGCTGGCAGAAAAAGAGCGAAGCTGAGGCCGACAACGAGTGTTGCCGCCCGCTCTTTGCATGCTGACATAGTGCCGTCCCCCCTGGAGTGCGAAAGCGAGCTGGGGCCCGAGCTAGTGGAATCGTGCCGCACCTGTCAAGCAATCGCCGCGCATCCCCATCCTAGTGGGGAAACCAAACCCTGAGCGAAGACAATCGAACCGCACGAGGATCGAAGGGGGCGGCGGCGCAGACCTGGAAAGCGTCGATCTCGTGGCAAGAGAACTCCCTGAGCGAAGCCAGGGCCTCGGTCGAGAGAACCTCGGCAGCGAGGACGTAGAGGGTCTCGGGCTCCGGCCGATCCTCCGACAGCGCCAAGCGGGTCACCTCGCAAGCCGCCTGGATCTTCTCGAGCGGCGCGCGCGATGTGGCGCCGACGTTGATGGTCATGCGCTGATCGTCGGCAAGAAAGAGGAAGGCGTATGTCCGCCGCGCCCCGAACCGATCGTCCCCGCACTTCCCTCCGCTTCCCTGCGGCCAGATCACCAGATGCCGAAACGCGTGCCCGGCTCCGCGCCAGAAGGGATCGGCGCCCACCTGAGGGATGGGTCGCCTCGTGCGCGGCGGTGGGAGCCAATACGGGCTGAGGTCCCACACCTGGACTTCGAGCAGAAGAAGAAGTGCTGCGCTCGCCAGCCGCGAAGGAAACGCGCGGCGATATCTCGCGAGGAGAAAGAGTACGACGCAGTAGTACAACGGCCAGGAGAAACGTCCGCTGCCGCGGAAGGTGCCGGTCAGCGGTCCGAGCCAAGAGAAGAGCGGGGCGAGACGGGCCAGGGAATACAGCCAGAGTGCGGTGGCCGTCAGGAACAGCGGAAAGAGCGGGCTGCTCGGGAGCCAGGGACCGGACGCCTTCCGACCACGTCCGCGGGAGTCGAACATCCACCGCTTCGCCGACGTTGCGATGAGAATCGCGGCGATCAGACTGATTCCCAGCCCCGTGAAGTCGAAGGCTTCTGGCGACACCGCTCGGATTTGCGGCGTGAACGCCATCTTGCCGGCCGAGTTGAAAAAACCCGAGAGGCCACCGCCATAGTCGGCGAACCCGCTTTCTTCGGCTGAGCCCAGCATCAGGTATCCGAACACCCACCAGGCCACAGCCGCGAGGACGATCTGAAGCAGCGCCCAGAAGACGAAGCTCGAGGCGATGCGGACATAGGCGCTCTCTTCCCGCCTCGGCCGAGCGAAGAGCGGCAGCGACAAGACGAAGGTCATCGCCCAGAGATAGGGGTGAGTGGCGGCGGCCAGCAGGTTGAGAGCGGTGGCCTTACGACGCCAGACTGCGGAGGATTGTGGCGATCCAACGCTCGAGACGTTGCAGAGGATCAGCGCCAGGATCATCCAGTGAGAACACAGAGCGATGTGTTGGATGCGGTCGAGCAGGACGGGAGCCACCATCAGAAATGCGGCGCTCAACATCGAATGAAGACGATCCCGCGACAGCAGCATCATGATTCTGAAGCCGACGAACCCCTGCAGGAAGAAGCACAGCAAGAGGTAGGCGCCGAAGTATTGAAAGGAGCGTGGTAGCCACGGGTCGAGCATCTTGAAGGTCACGGCGAGCCACGGAATCGAATCGGTGAGCCCAGTCGAAGTGCCCACCGGATGCAGAAGGTTGGAGAAGTACCCGACGGGCAATCGCCAAGAGTCCCAACGGTAGAAGCTCCATCCGAAGAGGTAATTGGGCCAGTCCGAATACTGCATCCAAGCGACGTCGCGCGGATCGACGACGAAAAGGCCCAGCCGTGCGTGCAGCACCAGCAGGGCCATCACACCCAGGCTCGCGACGCAGAGTCGGTTGGCTCTCGTCCCGGCCTGGTGTGGGGAAGGAAGTTCAGACCCCGTCGCGGCGGAGTTTCTCGCCAACCAGGTCTCTGACGGCATTCCATCCATCCGTGATCTTCATCCGGCTGGGACGCCTCTCGGCGAGGCGAACCGGAATCTCGACGATACCGAGGCCGCCGCGCTGCACGGCGAGGACGAGCTGCACCTGAAAGAAGGCGCCGGGGGAGTCCATCCGGTCGAGCCGGGAGCGCACCGGCGCGGTTCGGAAGAGCTGGCTGCCCTGCGTGTCGCTGACGCGGATCCCGAAGAGAACTCGCAACAGACCCTGCAGGAACACGGACACCAATTTCCGCGAAACCGATCGGCTTACTCGGCTGTCGCGGTGTCCCTTCGAGCCGATGACCATGCCCGTCTCCGGAGTCAGCGCCGCGAGAGATTCCCGCACCACATCCAATCCGAAGGGGAGGTCGATCGCGTAGAACATGGCCACGTCGAACCTCGCTTGTCGAATGCCCTCACGAATCGCGCCCCCCATTCCGCGACTCGCCAACCGTAGCAGGCGCAACGACGGCCGCGCGGCAACCTGAGACTGCGCGATGGCCGCCGTCGCATCGGTGCTGCCGTTGTCGATCAGAAGCACTTCGAAGTCGGGCAAGACATGCGGCCGCAGCGACTCCAGATAGGCAAGGATCGCGTCGAGAGCCGAGACCAGTTGCTCCTGCTCGTTGTGCACCGGGATGATGAGCGAAAGGCCTGAAGGCAAAGCCATTCGCCGTTCATCTAGCGCGTCGGGTGCCCCGAGCGTTCGACGTAGCCGACCAGCCGCGCCGGGGCACCCTGGACGAGACCGTAAGCGGGCACGTCGTGGGTGACGGTCGAGCCCGCCGCGATCATCGCGTACTCGTGAACCGTGATGCCGCAGACAACGGTGGCGTTGGCGCCGAACGAGGCGCCCGTCTTGATCAGGGTCGGAATCTTCTTCCAGTCGTTCGGAAACGCGCGCGGGTAGAGGTCGTTCGTGAAGGTGACGGCGGGGCCGACGAAGACGAGGTCTTCCAGCGTGACCCCCTCGTAGATGTTCACCCCATTCTGAATCTTGCAGCCGTCCCCGATGTTGACGTTCGTGTCCACGTAAACGTTGCGCCCGATGTTGCAGCCCCGTCCGATCCGGGCTCCCGTGCGGATGTGAACCAGATGCCAGA
>Ga0187894_10006531_pt1 | contig 11409 bp, 11 predicted proteins | sample GBC1701081metaG_FD_136650 | JGI IMG/M metagenome (GOLD analysis project Ga0187894, IMG submission 136650) | White microbial mat communities from a lava cave in the Kipuka Kanohina Cave System on the Island of Hawaii, USA - GBC170108-1 metaG ...
AGCCGGGAAGCGTGGGGATCACGAGGTCGAACGCGTCGCGCGCATCGCCGCCGTGGCGGGAGGGAAATGCGAGCTTGTCGATGGACGCCCAGAATTCGTAGTGCGAGCCGGGCCAGCCGTGCGTGAGGATCAGCGGTCGCTTGCCGCCGGCTTCGCCGACGACATGCACGAAATGAACGTCGAGGCCGTCGATCGTCGTCAGAAATTGCGGATAGCGATTGAGCGCGGCTTCCGCGTGCCGCCAGTCGTAGCGCTCCAGCCAGTGCGCGCAGAGCTTCTTCAGGAACGCCGTGTTGACGCCGCGCGACCACGCCGCGCCTTCGTCGTCGGGCGCGGCGAACCACGGGTAGGCGGCGACGCGTGCCGCGATGGCGTCGAGCCTGGCTTGCGGGATGGAAAGATGGAACGGGCGAGGCGCTGTCATCGGCGAACATTGCCGCGCCGTTGCGGTGGCGTCCACGTCTTTGACTTGCCCGAATCGCCGCGCTAGCTCGGCGCATGATCCGATTTGCATTGGCTCTGGCGCTGGCGCTGTCGGCCGGCGCGTGCGACCGCCTCCAGCCGCAAAAGCCTGCGGCGGCGACCGCATCGAAAACGGCAGGCCCCGCGGAAGGCACGCTGGAGTGGGCGGCGGCGGGGCCGTGGCGGATCGAACCCGAGCGCGACCGCTGGCGTCATCCCGTGGAGACGCTGCGCTTCTGGGGCCTCAAGCCCGGCATGACTGTGGTGGAAATCTTCCCGGGGCGCGGCTGGTACACTGCGGTGCTCGCGCCGTATCTCGCAACGAACGGCGGCAAGCTCTACGCCGCGACGTTCGATCCGGCCGCGTCGACGCCGGCGCAGGCGGGCACGCTCGACCATTTCAAGGCGCGCTTCGTCGCCAAGCCGGAGTTCGGCGCGGTGACGCTGACGGTGCTCTCGCCGCGCTCGGGCGGCGTGGCGCCGCCGGGGTCGGCCGATCTCGTCATCGTCGCGCGCAACGTGCACACGCTGATGGGGCAGGCGTATGCCGAGAAGGCGTTCGACGATTTCTACCGCGCGCTCAAACCGGGCGGCATTCTCGGCATCGAACAGCATCGCGCGAGTTCCACCGGCGTGCCCGATCCGCAGGCGACGAACGGGTATGTGCAGGAAGCGGTGGTGAAGATGATCGCGCAGGAGGCGGGCTTCGAGTTCGTCGGCTCCTCCGAGATCAACGCCAATCCGCGCGACGACCGCGACCATCCGTTCGGCGTGTGGACGCTGCCGCCGACGCTGCGCACGGCGCCGCTGGGCGAGCGCCCCAATCCGCGCTTCGACGTCGATCCCTACCGCGCCATCGGCGAAAGCGACCGCATGACGCTGAAGTTCCGGAAGCCCGGCGGAGAGCCGGCGGCGGCGGTTGCGGCGCCGGTCGAGAAGAAGCGATGAGACGTCTCCTGTCACCCTCGCCGCAATGGGGAGGGTGGGCGCTCGCGCTTTTGCTCTTCGCAAGCGGCTTCGCGCCTGCCGCCTTCGCCCAATCCCCACCCGGCCGCTTCGACTACTATCTGCTCTCGCTCTCCTGGAGCCCGAGCTATTGCGCCGAGCCGGACATGGCGGCGCGCGATCCGCGCCAGTGCGGGCGCGAGCGGCGCTTTGCGTTCGTGGTGCACGGCCTCTGGCCGCAGCACGAACGCGGCTGGCCGAGCGATTGTGCTGGAGCGCCACGCGATGCGCCGGCGCCGCTGGTCGCGTCGATGCTCGATCTCATGCCCAGCCCGCGCCTCGTCGAGCACGAATGGGACGCGCACGGCAAATGCCCCGGCCTCTCGCCGCAGGCCTATTTCGAGCGCACGCGACGCGCGCGCGCCAAAGTGGCGATCCCCGCCCACTACGTCGCGCCGGCGCGCGCGCTCACGGTCACCGGCGCCGAGGTCGAACGCGCCTTCGTCGCCGCCAACCCCGGCCTCACGCCGGCAATGGTCGCGGTGCAATGCGACCGCACGCGCCTGCGCGAAGTGCGCGTGTGTCTGACAAAAGACCTGCGCTACCGGACGTGCGGCGCCGACGTGCGAGACCGGTGCGGGTCGGCGAAGGTGGCGATGCCGCCCGCCCGGGCCGGACGCTAGAAATCGCCTTTTGCGATCGTTCCGTTTGGTCTGGGCAGGCGACCGGGCCTGGCGGGAAGCACGATGAAAGTCTGGAAGACACTGGGAGCGGCGCTGGCGCTGCTTGGCGCGTCGGCATCGGCGCAGGAAGCGGAGCAAGGCGCGGCGCCGGCGGTTGCGGTCGAGTCCCCGGCTGCCGCCGCAGCGCCGTCCGAGGCGGAGAAGCTTGCCGCCGAGGCCAAGGCCTTTTACGAAAGTCTCACGCGGCGCACCGGCGCCATCTCCATCGTGGGCGGCAAGGTGACGCTCGACGTGCCGGACACGCACTACTTCGTGGGGCGCGAGGACTCCGAGCGGATCATCGTCGGCGCCTGGGGCAATCCGCCCACGGAGGCAGCCAACATCGAAGGCATGATCTTTCCGAAAGACGGCAACCCGCTGCTCGATACCTGGGGTGCTGTCGTCGAGTACAAGGACGAAGGTCACGTCACCGACGACGACGCGGCCAAGATCGATTACGCCAGGCTGCTCTCCGACATGCAGCGCGATACGCGCGAGGCCAGCAAGGCGCGCGCCAGGGAGGGCTACCAGACCGTCGAGCTGATCGGCTGGGCCGAGACGCCGCACTACGACAGCGGGTCCAAAAAGCTCTACTGGGCCAAGACATTGCAGTTCGGCGGCGTGCCGACGCAAACTCTCAACTACGATATCCGCGCACTCGGGCGCGACGGCGTGCTGGTGATCAGTTTCATCGGCGGCATGGATCAGCTTGCCGACATCAAGGCTGCGGCCCCGGCGGTGCTCGCGATGCCGACCTTCGCGGCGGGCTCGACGTATGCGGACTATCGCGAGGGCGTAGACAAGAAAGCGGCGTATGGCATTGCCGGGCTCATCGCCGGGGGCGCGGCCGTGGCGCTGGCGAAGAAGGCGGGCTTGCTGGGGCTCGTCCTCGCGTTCGGCAAGAAGTTCGTCGTGCTGATCGGTGTCGGGGTTGCCGCGCTATTCGGTGCGGTCTGGCGCATGTTCGGGAAGAAGCCGACGCCCTGACGCCAGTCCGAGGCAGACCACCGCGGGATTGACGCTCCATAGGGTTGGGATACTGTTTGGCGAGGATACTGTTTGGCGAAGACTGGGCTCGTGGCAGGGGGACATCATGCAATACAAGGTGGTGCCGGCGCCGGAATTCGTTATGGCCTCCGGAAAGAGCGCTCTGCAAAAGGCCGCTGCCGCCTATGAGCAAATCATTCAGCAGCAATCGACCGGCGGATGGATTTTCCACTCGATGGATTCCACTGTCGTTCAGCAGAAGTGCTGTTTCTGCATCCCGACGACGCCCGTGCAGATGAAGATCCTGATCTTCAGCAAGGAATGAGCCTGGCGCAAAAGCCTCTTCACGCCACGGCGGCGGAGGTGTGGGTGGCTTCGAACGTCTTCGCGGTTTTGCTTTGGGTTCTTGCGCTCGGTTTGCTCGGACTCGCGCTCGCGAGCGAGGCCATGCTGACCCGCGCCGTCCTGGGTTCTGGGGGCGCCCTTGCGCTGTGGTTCGGGTGGCGTGTCTCAAGTCAGTCGGCGACGAGACGGCGCATATTCGTGCTGCTGGAGCGCCGTTTTGAGCGCCACGGCGTCCGGCCGGTGGACCTCAAGAATTTCCTCGGCGAGCCCTGCCTGCAAGCGCAGGCGTTTTGGATCCTGCTGCGGTGGCGCCGCCTCGACGTGTGGCGGGAGGCGATGAAATGCTACTGGCGGGAGGATGTGCTGTTTTTCGGCCATCCCCAGGCTGCGATTGAGGACGAGCTCAACTTTCCCTCCGATCCCGATCGCTGACGCGGTTCTGCTGACTCAGAAGTTCACCCGGTTCGAGATCGCGCCGTCGACGAGCAGATTGACGCCGGTGGTGTAGGAGGACGCGGGGCTCGCCAGGAACACGGTGGCGTTGGCGACTTCCTGCGGCGTGGCGGCGCGGCCAGTGGGGTTGCGCGCCATCGAGGCCTTGAAGAAGTCCGGCATGTTCTTCTCCACCATGTGCCAGACGCCGCCCTCGAAATAGACCATGCCCGGCGAGACGACGTTGATGCGCACCTTGTCCCTGGCGTGCTGGCGCGCGAGGCCCTTGGCCATGTGGATGAGCGAAGCCTTCACCGGCCCGTAGGAGTCCGCGCGATCGGCCACGGCCGCTGAGACTGAGGCGATGATGACGAACGCCGCATCGCCATTCTTCGCCGCCGCGGCGACGAGATGGGACTGCGCAGCGTCGAATGCGTTCACTGCGCCGAGCACGTCGAGCTTGAAGTTCTGCTCCCACGCGCTCGGATCGTTGCCCTGCGCCATGGCGCCGGCGTTGGAGACAAGAATGTCGAGCCCGCCAAGTTCGCCGGCCGCGGCGCCGATCCATGACTTGAGCGCGGCGCCATCGGTGATGTCCACCGACGCGCCCGTCGCGCGCACCTTCAGCGCCTTGAGCGCGCCGACCGCCTCTTCGACCTGTCCCGCATTGCGCGCGCAGACGGCGACATCGGCGCCTTCGCGCGCCAGCGTCTCGGCGATCGCGCGTCCGATGCCGCGCGTGCCCCCGAGCACGATCGCCTTCTTGCCCTTCAGTCCGAGATCCATGACGCCGCTCCAGTGTGTTCGACGTTGATCCTATCGCCGCCGCTTGCTCCTGACGAGGGACACGGCCTACCGTCGCCCCATGTCCGCGCTCACCGATCCCCAGACCTTCGCCCATGGCCATCCTCTGGCGCTCTACGAGAAGCTCCGCCGCGAGGCGCCGGTGTCGTGGCATGAGGAACCGGACGGCCCGGGCTTCTGGGCGCTGACGCGCTACGCCGACGTGCGCGCGGTGGACCGCGATTTCCAGCGCTTCTCGTCCGAGCCGACGATCATGATCGCCGATCCCGATCCGGCGCAGCTGGCCGCATTCGGCGGCTACAAGATGATGCTGATGATGGATCCGCCGCAGCACACAGCGTTCCGCAAGCTCATCCGCAGCGCCTTCACGCAGGACGCCGCGGCGGCGATGAAGGTGCGTTTCGCGGCGCTGGCGCGCGAGATCGTCGACAAGGTGATCGAACGGGGCGAATGCGATTTTGTCGCCGACATCGCCGGCGAGATGCCGTCCTACGTCATCGCCGAACTCATGGGGCTGCCGCGGGAGGATGGGCGCGAGCTCTACGAGCTCACCGAGATCATCCACTCCGCGCCGGACGCGCTGGCGCCGGGTGAAGCGCAGCGTGCGATCATGGAAATGTTCGCCTACGGCCGGAAGGTCATCGACGAGAAGCGCGCCCGGCCCGGCGACGATCTCGCCACGCGCATCATCAACGCAGAGGTGGACGGTCACAAGCTCGACGACATCGAGTTCCTACTCTTCTTCATGCTGCTGATCGACGCCGGCGGCGACACGACACGCAACCTCCTCTCCGGCGGCGTGCTGGCGCTGCACGAGAACCCGGCGCAGAAGGCCTGGCTCCTCGCCGATCTCGACGCGCGCTTGCCGGCGGCGCGCGAGGAAATGCTGCGCTACACGACGCCAGTCATGTACATGCGCCGCCGCGCGATCGCCGAAACCGAGATCGGCGGACAGGCGGTGAAGGCCGGCGACAAGCTCGTCATGTACTTCGGCGCCGCCAACCGCGACCCCGACATGTTCGCCGATCCCGACAAGCTCGATCTCGCCCGCACGCCCAACGAACACATCGCCTTCGGTGACGGCCCGCACGCCTGCCTCGGCAAACACATCGCGCGCCTGGAGATCGATGCGATGCTGACCGAAGTGCTGACGCGCATGCCGGACGTCGCGCCGAGCGCCCCGCCGGAATGGCTGCCGTCGACGTTTATCTCCGGGCTGAAGGCCATGCCGGTGAGGTTCGGGTTGTCCCCCGGGTGAAAACCGATGTAAGCTCCACCGGAGCTTCTCGGGGGGACCGCTCTTGGAACTCGTTGATACGCTGACCAATGCGATCACGACATTCGCGAACGAGCATCCGTTCGTCGCCCTCGGTATCGCCATAACGCTGATCTATCTGATTAAGGAGCCTGCGAAGATCCTCCTCGTGGGGACGAAGGATGCAGTGACGGGTATCGCCAGCCCCGCCGGTGAATGGCTCCGCGACACGGGGCGCGATCTAACAAGGCGAGCCGATGCCGTGGAAGAGGAAGTCAAGACCGTTCATCGCAGCGGCGTCCTGGCTGGCTTGATCGGATCGACAATCTTTTTCGGCATCGTGTTCATGCTGGGGCTCTTGAACTACGCCCTGCTGCTGCGACCGCTGCAAGATATTGTGCAGGGTCAGTTCCAGGGCGTCTCCATGGCGATCATCGCGGCGGTCGCCATTATCTTTGCCGAGTTCGCAGTCGGCGCCATGCTGCTCAATGCGATGGGCCGCTCGCAGTTCATTCCGCTCCGCCAAAAAGGGGCGCCTTCGAATACGGCCCTGACAATTGGGACCGCGGTCATGATGCTCGTTCTCGCGGGTTCGGAGGCGGGGCTTGCGATATTTCGCGACCAGTTGATGCAAAAGGAGCGTGAAACGCGGGTTGCAGCGCGCATGGTGGAGGCGCCTGTGCCGGCGTCAGGCGCGGACTTCGCGAGGAGCATCGCCACAGCGCCATCTGATCCGACCGTCGCACTACAATCGGCGCGATCGGCCGTCGAAAGCACTCCTATGTACGTGCAGGCCGCGCTCGGCTTCCTGTTGCCTTGGATTATCATGGCGGCCGTGCTTCCGGTTGAGTTCTTCCGCGACGTGCTCGGCATTGTCTTTCGCCGGGTTATCGTCTTGGCGATGTTGCCGTTCCAGGCGGTGGCGTTCCTAGTCCGCGTAGTTTCCGAAGCGACTCCGAAGGTGATTGGCGCCATCTTGGATATTCTGGCGATGCCGGCCCAAGTATTCTTCTCCGGATTGCAGCCGATCTTGGCGTTCATAGCGCCGAAGCTCTTTAAGCGCCCATGACTTCGTCGCGCGCTGGCGGCGTTCTTTCGGTTCTTGTCGGCGCTGCCCTGATGCTGGGCTGCGGCTTCAGCTTGGAAGAGCCTTCTGCCTCCTATTATCTGCTGATCGACAAGTCACGCAGCTACTACTGCCCGCTCGGAGCATCCTGCGAAAGGAACAAGGTCACGAGAGCCAACAGCCACACGCTTCGCGCCGTTCGGAACGCCAAGGATTTGATCAATGCGTTGAAGCCGAACGATCGATTCGCGATGGCTGAGATTCAGGATTGCAGTTTCTCCGAAGGCGCGGCCCTGTTCGATGAGACCATGCCGCCCAGTGAGAACGAGCTTTATGATCGTCGCGCGCCGATCGGCGCCGAGTCGATGCTATCGCGGAGAGGATCGAGCCTTCAGGGAATACGGATATCAAGGGGGCCATGCTGGGCGCTGCCCTCGCCATGCGGGCTGACCGATCGAAACGCAAGTTTCTGATCGTGTTCTCCGATTTGCTCGAAGATCGCAGCGAAGAATGCGACGCCGATCTCGATCTCGAGATCGACCTGAGCGGCGTGGACGTGTTGTTCGTTGATGTGAAGAAGCTCGAGCGCGATCGGCGCGATCCGGTGGGCTACAATCATCGGATCGACGAGTGGGTTGACTGGGTTTACGACCGCAATGCCCGGTCTGCCGACATCCTCGATGACGGCAGGCGCCTTGCGGCGACGCTGGCGGCGCTGCGGGAAAATGCAGTTATCCCGCCCCGCAAGGAGACGCGCACGGAAGAACGCGCCGTTGGCCTAGAGGAGTCGTCGCAGGCGACAAGCGCACCCGCGCCAAGCCAATTGGCTCAGCGGATTCCAAACACCGGCAATTCGGTCCAAGAGCCGTTGCAAGAATCACGTCAGCCAGCGAACGATGCTACGCCTCCGCTGGAGGCCAAGCGTCAGTCTGCACAGGCGCCGCAGATGCCTCCCTCGGCGCCAGTAGCCGCGCCCGCAACGACAGGACCGCCCGAGATCATCGCCCGGCCCGTCTGGATACGTCGGCCGACAGACGCGGAGTTCGCGCGTCTCTATCCGGAACGGGCCCTCGAACGCAGACGAAACGGCTCGGCAACCCTTGGATGCACGGTGCAGTCGTCAGGCCTTCTTGCGTGCAGTGTGCTTGGGGAGGAGCCGCGCGGATTGGGTTTCGGTGCCGCTGGTCTCGACGTTGCGCGTCTCTATCGCATGGCGCAGTACGATGCCGATAACCACGCCACCTTGGGCAGACGGTACGTCCTGAAGCTGGCGTTCAGGGTTCAATAACAAGCCCCATCGACTGACGCGGATCTGTCGTCGCGACGGAGATCCGGCGCGCAAGAGAGGGGCTTGCGACCTTCCCGCCATAAGGGTGACAACCGCGCAACCTGCCATCCTTCGCTGCAACGCGGCGCATTGCGCTTCTGCGCGCTCCATCATCCTGCACCGCTGCAGCGAACCGCGCTTACGCCGTCTTCGCCGCTTTCACGATGTCGTCGGCCAGGCGGCCCGTGAGCTCCGCCATGTGCGAGAACTCGGCTTCATAAGTGCCGAGGCCCTGCGTCAGGGAACGGATTTCGACGATGAGATTCTGGCGTTCCGACTGCGGCAGGTTCGCTTCGGTGACGTCCCAGCCGGGCCAGTTCTCGCGTGGGCCGAAGCCGAGAATCTGGCCGCGACGGCCGCTGAGCATCGAATTGATTTTCGACGTGGCAGTGTTGGGCGCGTAGATCGTCACTTTCTCGATGGGTTCGAGCAGGAACGGATCGCACTGCGGCAGTCCTTCGTTCATGGCGAGGCGGCCGGCTGTACGGAACGCGATTTCGGACGAGTCCACCGTGTGGTAGCTGCCATCGATCAGCGTAGCGCCGACATCGACGACCGGAAAGCCGAGCGGACCCTTCTCCAGCCCGTCCTTCACGCCCATCTCCACCGCCGGAATGTATTGCCGCGGCACCGAGCCGCCGTGGATGCGCTCGGTGAACGCAAAGCCTTCGCCGCGCGGACGCGCTGAAATTTCAACAACTGCGTCGCCGAACTGGCCGTGGCCGCCGGACTGCTTCTTGTGCTTGCCGCGGACGGTGACGCCCTTGCGGATCGTCTCCTTGTACGCGCTCTTCGGCCGCGAGGTGTTCACCGAGACGCTGTAGCGGCGCTTCAGGCGGTCGAGCGTCACGCGCAGGTGAATCTCGCCCTGACCTTCAAGCACCAGTTCATGCGTGTCAGGGTTCATCGAAAAGCGGGCGGTGTGATCCTCCTCGAGTAGCTTGGCCAGCGAGGTGGTGAGACGCACGTCGTCCTTGCGGTCCTGCGGCGAGACGGTCAGCGCAAAGACGCCGAAACGCTTCATCGGCTCCACGAGCGCGGCCTGCGGACGGCCTTCGGCGCTGAGGAAGTCGCCGGGCCGCACGCTGTCCATGCGCCCGACGGAGACGACTTCCCCCAGTTCGGCGCTCGCGGCCTTCTTTTGTGCGGCGCCGCAGAGATGCACGATGCCGCCGGCGCGCTGCTTCTCGCCGTCGGGCCGCACGAGGTCGGCGCCGTCGGCGACCGCGCCGCCGAAGGCGCGGGCGTAGCTCTGCTTGCCGGCCTGGCCGGCGTGCGATGTCTTGAACACATAGAGCCCGGCGCCCTGCACGCCGAGCCGCTCTGCGGCGGCGGTCGGGGAGGGCGTTTCGTGGCGCAGCGCCTTCAGCAGGCGCCGCACGCCGAAGCCCGATTGCGCGGCGCCGAGGAAAACCGGCGCGATCAAACGCTCCTGCATTTCGCGGACGAGGTCGGCGAACACGGTGTCGGCGCTTGGCTTCTCGTCGGAGAGCAGCTGCTCCATCAGCGCGTCGTCGTAGTCGGCCAGCTTCTCCATCATCGTGAAGCGGGCTTTGCTTTCGCGCTCGGCGATGTCGCCGCTGAGGTCGATGCGCTCGGACGGCTGGCCGGGGCGATAGACGTAGGCCCGCTCCAGCGCGAGGTCGACGTAGCCGGTCGCCTTGTCGTCCTCGCGGATGGGAATCTGCCTCGCGACCAGTGGGATCGCGCTGACCGACTGCAGCGCTTCCATCATGTCCCGGAGGCGAGAGCGCGCGGTGTCGATCTTGTTGACGAAGAGAATACGCGGCACGCCGAGGCGGTCGAGTTCGAGCAGCGTCGGTTGCAGCAGCTGGGCTTTGTCGGGATCGGGGTCGCAGACGACGATGGCCAGATCCATCGCGGGCAACACGTAGTCCTGTTCGCCGAGCAGTTCGCACGAGCCGGGCAGGTCGATCAGCGCGTAGCGATCGCCGTCGTGCGGGAAGCAGGCGATCGACATTTCCACGGACTGGGTTCGGGCGCGGGCTTCGGGCGAATGATCGCCGACGGTCTGGCCTGCCTGCACCGAGCCTTGCCGCTCCACCGCGCCCGCCGCGAAGAGCAGCGCCTCCATCAGGGTGGTTTTGCCGGCGCCGTTGGGTCCAACGAGGGCGACCGCTCTCGCGGTCGCCGATTTGCCTTTTGCCATGGTGAACTGTCTCCCGTGCGGACGTTTCTCCCTGGCGCCGGCAGGACTGCCGCCCGCGCTGTGCCGCTATGGGCCGCTCCTTTCGCGCGGCGCGCAAGTACGAAATGCGTTTGAAGCGGTGCGGACGTATCGAGTTGCCGCGCAGGCGAGTGCGGGTTCGTCTGCGGTATGGATTTTCTCAGCGCCGCCGTCGCCGCGGATGTACGCCGACGCGCGGCGCGTGCGCTGGCCGCGCTGGCATTGCCGCTGACGGTGGCCTGCATCCTCGCACCGCCGGCGGTTGGCGCGCTTGCCGTCGGCGCGGTGCTGGCTGCGCGTGCGCGAACGCCGGGCGCGGCGGAGAACCTGGCTTGCGTTCTCGTCATGGCGGCCATGTTCGGTCTCGCCGGGGCCGGCGCCTTTGCCGTCATGGCGGCGCTGTTGTCATGGCCGCTTGTCGCAAGCCTTGGCGCCGTGCGGCGCACGACAGGGCTGGCGCTCGCGTGCACCGCGGCGGGGGCGTGCTGCGCGATGGCGTTTCCGATGGTCCGTTGGTTGCCGGAAAGCTGGGCGCCGTTTGCGGTCATGGCGCCGGCTCTGGCGGCGGCGGCGCCGCGGCGCGCCCTTGAAGCGATGGCGATGGCCTCGCTCGGCGCCCGGCGCGCGCGCCTGTGGCGGCTCAACGCATTGCCGCTGCTGGCGGTGGCGATGGTGTGCGGCGGCGCTCTCGGCGGGATCGCCGGTGCGGCGGCGGCGTGGGCCATCGGCCGGCTGGCGACGCCGGTGGCGACGCTGGTGCTCGCCGGCCGCGAGCGCGTGGCGTGCGTCGCGCTCGCAAGCCTTGCAGCGGGGCTGGCGGGCGCCGCGGCTGCGGCCGCGACGACCCTTGTCGGAAGCGCGGCTTTGGCGGCGCCG
>Ga0187894_10006532_pt1 | contig 11409 bp, 11 predicted proteins | sample GBC1701081metaG_FD_136650 | JGI IMG/M metagenome (GOLD analysis project Ga0187894, IMG submission 136650) | White microbial mat communities from a lava cave in the Kipuka Kanohina Cave System on the Island of Hawaii, USA - GBC170108-1 metaG ...
CATCAGGGACCGGGCGTATTCGTGATCCCAAACCCGTGGGACGCGGGCTCCGCGCGCATCCTCGCCGGGCTCGGCTTCCAGGCGCTGGCGACATCGAGCGGCGCCTCTGCCAATGTTCTCGGCCGCCGCGATGGCAAGGTGACGCGCGAGGAGGCGCTGGCGCTGGCGCGTGCCATTGTCATGGCAACCGACCTCCCTGTGTCCGCCGATCTAGAGAAGGGCTTCGGTGATGCGCCGGCGACCGTGGCAGAAACGATCCGCCTCGCCGCCGAGGCAGGATTGGTTGGTGGCTCGATTGAGGATGCGACCGGTGACAAGAACAAACCGCTCTACGACATCAGCCACGCGACCGAACGTGTAGAGGCGGCGGTGCAGGCGGCACGGACGCTTCCCTTTGCATTTACCTTGACCGCCCGTTCGGAGAACTTCCTGCGCGGCAACCCAGATTTGGAGGACACGATCAAGCGGTTGCAGGCGTTCGAGAAAGCGGGAGCGGATGTGCTGTTCGCGCCGGGCCTGCCCGACCTCGCATCTGTGCGCGCGGTTTGTGCCGCAGTGTCGAAGCCGGTTAACTTCATGGTCGGCATCAGGGGTAAGTCATTCTCTGTCGCCGAACTCGAGGCGGCCGGCGTTAGGCGGATCAGCCTCGCCACCTCGCTGTACCACGCCGCGATGAGCAGCCTGCTCGCAGCCGCCCGAGAGGTCAAGGACAAGGGCACCTTCGGCTACCTCGACCGTTCTGCACCAGCTTCGGAGTTGACCGGCTTCATGCAGAGCTGAGGGATCGACCCTACAGCGATCAAGGAATATGAGGTTGTATGACAAATGTCACGGAACATATCCGCACCACCTGCCCGCGCGACTGCTATGATACGTGTAGGATCGTCGTCGTTAAACAGGAAGAGAAGATTATGCAAGTGCGGGGCGATCCGGCGCATCCGATCAATCACGACAAGCTCTGCGCCAAATGCTCGATCGCGTACAATCGCGAATGGCTCGACCCCAACGTTCGGCTCACCCACCCGCTCCGGCGCATCGGCCGCAAAGGTGAAGGAAAGTTTGAACCGATATCGTGGGAAACGGCACTGACGACAATCGCCGAGCGGTTTAAGCAGATCGTCGCGACCAGCGGTGCACAGACTATTTTGAACGCCCACTACACGGGCACGATTTCTCTGCTCGCGTATTTATTTCCCTTGCGTTTTTCTTCCGCCTGGGCGCTGGAGGAGTGCGGGTTGGCATACCAGGTTCATGGCCTTGACGACTTCGCCGGCGAACTGCGGAGCTCGGCCTATTTAGCAATCAATCCATTCGGCAAAGTGCCTGCTATCGATCATGAGGGTCTCATTCTTTTTGAATCGGGTGCCATCCTCGCCTAGCCGGAAATCTAGTGCGCGACGTGGCGGCACTCAACAAGGGGGTGCCCAACCCCGTCCCAATGAACCGCTCGACGACAATCAACTCGCCTTCTTCGACAAACTCGTCGCGCTCACCCGCGCCCCCGATACCGCATTCACCGAACTGCGCGGGCTCTATGCAGACGATGAGCGGCTCCGTGCGCCCGCGACCGTCTTCAATGCGTTGTTGAACCGCTCAGAGGCAATCTGAGTGGCGTCGCTACGAACAGGAGAGTGAATATGCTGCTATGAGCCTTCTTTTCATCATCGCGTTTCTCTTTGGATGCCTCGGTTATATTTGCTGGCGAGCTTGCGCCATTCGACGATACACATGTCTGGTTTGAAGAGCCGTTCTTTCGTCCAACCGGCTCCCTCGGTGTAGGCATCCTCTAGCGCCTCGCGCGCCCAGATATCATCGTCGTTGAAGCCCCTCAGTGCGACGTCTTCCCAATAGGAATCTACCTCCGCACGAAATGCCGCCGCTTCTTCGGTCGTGCCGACCTTTTTGCCCAAGACTTGCCAATAGCGGTGAGTCTTTTCATCGACGGGAACGTACCATTCGAATTGTGTGATCCCAGGGGACGGAAACTCTTCGACTCTCAGCACGCAGGGCAGCCACATCGAGACCCGATAGGCAACTGCTTGGCCTTGGGGCCTCATCCGTGCCGAGATGGTGACGGTATCAAGCGTCGATGCAAAAACCGGTGTGTAGTTGTCGGCTAACTTGTCGATCACCCCTTTGGGGCCCGGACCTTCGACAATATCCATACTGTGCTTACTGGTAGGAACCAGCCCCAACGGCAAGAGTGCGTCGGTGGTCTGCATGAACTTGGAGTTGCGATGAATATAGATATGAGTCGTATCAAACCCGTTCTCAGCGCCTAACCGCCAGTTGCTGTTCACTTCGCGGTGGATGCCTCTCACTGCCACATCGGTGTCCAAAAATCCGGGCGGAATATCATCTGCGAGTGCCGGTGGCTCTCCATCTCCAAGATAGAGAAGCACCATGCCCTGTGCTTCCTGGACGGGATAGGTTTTGATGCGCATCTTTCCGACCAGGGCGCAGCCCGGCTCAGTGATTACCTGCACTAAGGTGCCGTCCCGAAGACTGTAGGTGAAACCATGATACCAGCAGGTAATGGTGTCTTTCGTATAACATTCAATTTTGGCGGAGAACGATACACGCCGATGGGCACAACGATCTTCCACGGCGCAAACTTGTCCCTCTACCCGCCGTAAGAGGATTCTTTCTCCGAGTAGCTTCACGGGTTTTGGCTCGTCGCCATTCAGCTCGTGGCTGAAGACCGCTGGGTACCAATGGTTGCGAAACCCGAGTTTGGCTTCCAGATATGGGCGCCACGAATGCTTAACTTGCGGATTGGCGGACGGATCAGCGAGGAAGGCCTCAACCTCACGCTGTTCAGCTTCGGTCTCTCCGTTAGTGATTCTTGGCATGGGTTGCCTCCTCGTCTTTCTAAACTTCGTACCACCTGGTTTCTTACTTGAGTTTTTGTATCCCGCGGTTGTATTTACTGGCGAGTTTGCGCCATTCGATGATGCAGGTGTCTGGCTTGTACAGCCGTTCCCTCGTCCAGCCCTCGCCAGCGGTATAGGCATCTTCGAGTGCTTCGCGGGCCGCGACATCTTGATCGTTGAAGCCCCGCCACATCACCTCTGCCCAAAAAGAATGTGCCTCCGCGCGAAAGGCAGCGGCCTCTTCGTCAGAGCTGACCTTCTTACCGAGCACCTGAAAATACCAGTGATTATGTTCCTCGATGGGGACATACCACTCAAACACGAACAGCTCAGGCGTCGGAAACGCCTGCAACTTGAGAACGCAGGGCAGCCAGCTCGAAACCTCAGGGGCGACCATTTTTCCAGTGGGTTTCATCACTGCCGACACGGTAATGTCGCCAACTGCCGATGAGAAAACCGGGACGTAGTTGCGCGCCAACTGATCGATTACCCCTTTGGGACCAGGCCCCTCGGCGAGGATCATACTGTGTTTATCCTGAGGGATAAATCCTAACGGTAGGACAGCATCGGTGTCCTGGACGACTCTGGAGTTGCGATGGATGTAGATGTGCGTCGTGTCAAATCCATTCTCACTGGCTAAGCGCCAATTGCCTTTGATGTCGCGGCGCATGCCGGTCACTGCCAAGTCACCGTCCAAAAACCCGGGCGGGATGTCGTCCTGTAGAGGTGGCGGTTCTATATCGCCGATGAAAACGAAGATGAGTCCTTGAGCTTCTTGTACAGGGTACGTTTTGACCCCCATTTTTCCCACTAATGCACAGCCCGGCTCAGTGAGAACCTGGACGAGTTTGCCGTCAGTGAAATTATACGTGAAGCCGTGATACCAGCAGGTGAGAGTGTCTTTCGTGTAGCATTCAATCTTCGCCGAGAATCGCACCCGCCGGTGCGCGCAGCGGTCTTCTAAAGCATATACCCGCCCATCCACCCGCCGTAAGATGATCGGTTCGCCGAGCAGCTTGACCGCCTTGGGCTGGTCACCTTCGATCTCGTGGCCGAACAAAGCGGGGTACCAGTGATTGCGGAAGCCGAGCTTCGCCTCCAGATATGGACGCCAGCCTTCTTTCACTCGCTGATGTTTGGCTGGTTCGTCTAAGAACGCCTTTGTGTCACGCTGGTCCGTCTTCGCTCCGGCAGTGCTCTCCGGCGGCATATAGCACTCCTTATAGAGACCTCATCTCTGCGCGTTTATGCATGCAGAAGAAACCACGTCACCAAGTCACAGAACTCCTGCGGATGTTCGATCATCGCCCAATGACCACAATGCGGTATCAGGTAGAGCCGAGAGTTCTCTAGTAACTGAGAGAACCTCCATCCTAGCTCCGGCGGAACAACCTTGTCCTGCTTGCCGTTTACGATAAGAGTCTTGTGCTTCACTTTCTTGATGGCTTCTTCGGGATAGAAGAGTCCGCCCTGTTCGGCAATCCATCGCATCGTAGCGCCGTAGGCCGCCATGACACTGGGCTGCTGGGTGAGCGTGTAGCGATATTCCAGGAGTTCGGGATCGACCCTGAACCCTTCGTGCGTCAGCACCTGGACGAGCTTCTGCATGTTCTCCCGGCTCGGCGCGTAACTTAATATCACTCGGATCGCTTCATTGATCTCAGCATTGAGCCCGGCGCTGCCCATGAGGACAAGTTTCTCGACGAGGTCCGGTCGATTCATGCAGACGCCCAGTGAGGTCGCCCCTCCCATGGAGTTGCCGACCAGGTTGACCTTCGGCAAATCCATAGCCGCGATGAAGTTGGCAAGATGCTTCGCCCGCGCGTCTTGACTGTAGACAAACGTCGCGGGATCAGGTTTGTCGGTCTTACCAAAACCCAACATATCTACCGCCAACACGCGAAAATGCTGCGCGAGCGCAGGAATGCAACTCCGCCAGTTGCCCCACGCGTCTGCCCCAGCGCCACCACCGTGCAGGAGGATGACCGGGTTCCCCTGTCCGGCTTCTATATAATGGGTCTGAATACCACCGGCATTGACAAAATGACTGTTCATAATGCTCCTCCACATAGAATTGATTGCCGTGTGCAACAGGGTCGGAAACGCCAAAGCCGTGCCAGAACAAGAATGGCCCACAGGGAGTTGGACAAGTGGCTGAATTCCAGTGTTTTTGCCCGAATTGACGGTGAAGAAATAGGCGGCGACACGGATTGATTTTGTCGCTATTTCGACTGACAGTCGGTATTTCGACAGAATCAAAATGTTTTGCTGATCCCCAGCTTCTTCATTCGTGATATCAACGTCGTGCGCCTCAGCCCTAGCAACTGCGCTACGCCGTGCGGTCCACCAACGACCCCTTTAGTTTTCTCTAGGGCTTTCAGGATGTGTGAACGTTCGGCTTCTTGCAGGGTGGCAATCTCTCTGTCGGTTACAGGGCGGAGGTTGGAAACGCCAAGATGGTCCGGTTGCAGAATCCGGCCGTCGCAGAGAATCACCGCGCGCTCGATGATATTAGCGAGTTCTCTAACATTCCCCGGCCAATCGTAGCGGGTCAACTTCTCCAGAGCTTTGGGCGACGCGCCATCGATCCGTTTGCCGATTCGGCGAGAAAACTTATCGATGAAATAATTGGTCAAGAGCGAAATGTCGTCCCAGCGTTCTCGTAGGGCCGGAACGTGAATTGGAAAAATGTGCAAACGGTAGAACAGATCGGCGCGGAACGCGCCGCGCTTCACGGCCTCTTCCAGATCCCGGTTGGTCGCCGCGATGACTCTGACGTTGATCTGAAAGGTCTGAGTGCCACCGACGCGCTCAAATTCGTGCTCCTGCAAAACCCGTAACAGTTTGGTCTGGGCGGCCACAGGCAACTCTCCGACTTCGTCAAGGAAAATCGTCCCGCCATGAGCGAGCTCAAAACGGCCTTTCTTGCGCGTCAGAGCGCCGGTGAAGGCCCCTTTCTCATGGCCGAATAGTTCACTTTCGACCAGTTCGTCCGGTAAAGCGGCACAATTGACTTTCACGAGGACACTATTTTTCCGGGCACTGAGATTGTGAATGGCCCTGGCAATCAGTTCTTTCCCCGTACCAGTTTCGCCGGTCAGCAGCACGGTCGAGTCGGTAGAGGCGACTCGTTCAACATGTTGGAAGACTTTTTTGATGGCTCTCGAAGCGCCGACGATTTCCTCGAAGTTGTACTCCGTTTTAATCTCTTCTTGCAAATACACGTTCTCGAGTTGCAACTTGCGCAGTTCTTCCTCCGCCTGCTTACGCTCGTCAATATCACGCAAAATGATGGTGTAGAGTCTCTGCCCGGCGACCTCAACCCGGGAGATCGTGGCCTCAATGGGGAATTCTTCGCCGTCGGCGCGGCGGGCGGTGAGACCTTCCGGTGCCCACATGGGATGCTCCGCCTCGCCGCCGCGAACAAAAACGCGAACGTACCCTTCCAGCAAATGACGGAAGCGGTCAGAGAGGAAGCGATCGAAAGGCCGACCAATCACTTCGGTCGCAGGACAGCGGAACACCTTCTCGGCGGCGGCGTTAAAGAGGGAGACGCGCCGTTTCTCGTCGATGGAGATGATGGCGTCCATGGCTGATTCCAGGATGCGGGAGAGCCGCCGCTCGCTTTCACGGATCGCTTCTTCCATGCGCGTGCGTTCGGTGGAGTCGCGACCGATCATCGCTATGGCGATCGGCTCACGCGTACGTGAATGTTTGACGAGGCAAGCGCTGGAGTGGATCGGAATCGGGAGGCCGGTCTTGAAATGCTTCAGGCGCAACTCGCCTTCCCAATGCTCATGGTGCAGCAGCCCTTCGACGAATTGCTCGCGCATGAAGGTCGCATCCTCTTCAGGGTGGAAGTCGTAGAAAGTCATCGACCTGAGCGCGGCAGAGGAGCCCTCCCAGCCAACCAGCTCTTGCCCGGCTTGATTTACATACAGTACCTGTCCGGTGGGTGTTGCGATACCGATGAAGTCGGAACTACTCTCAATGACCGCAATTAACGTCTGCTGCTCTTCTGCTTGCGTTGCGCACGTCGTTTCATTCCGTGCTGGCATAACCTTCCTGCCTAACAGTGTCGAAATATCGCCATGAGTCGAAATGGTGACAACATAGTGAGGTTCTTCTGGAAAAGCAAATTTTCTCAATCCAGCATTTTTCATCGCGACGGTGTCGTAGCCTGCTGATGAATTAAGGGCTGGTTCCGTTCGCCTGGCTACGGACGCATCTCGGCGGCCTCAAGAAGGTCATGGTGGTGCCGCGAATGTTCTTCGGGAAAGAACATTCGCGGCTCATGAGTGGGTTGCTTACTGAGTTCTGGAACACGATCGACTAAGTCGACACACATTCTGTCTCGAAGTATGCGAAGGTTTGGCGATCTGATGGAGCGGGGCACCCGCTCAAGTATTGACAGGCCAACCTCGCCTGGCGGATAAATCCGTTTACCAAAAGGAGGCAGCAATGAGAAAACTCGCGATGAGCATTTTCCTCGCCCCTTGGTTCATGGTCTCGCTGGGCTTTGCCCAGACCACGACCGAGCAGAAAGATCCCGGTCATGTGATGTTCACCCCGCGGCAAATCAAGTGGCAAGCCGGGCCAGACTCCTTCCCCTCAGGAGCACAGATAGCGGTGCTCGATGGGAACCCGTCTCAATCCGGAGCGACCTACACTATTGGGCTGAAAATGCCGGACGGTTATAAAGTTCCCCCTCACTGGCATCCGATGGATGCTGGCGTCACCGTCGTGCAGGGGAGTTTCATCATGGGTGTCGGGGAAAAGTTCGATCCGGCGCGAGGACAGGAACTGACCACCGGGTCCTATATGCGGATATCGAAGGGGGTCCGTCACTACGAGTGGACCAAAGGGGAGACGGTCATTTACGTCTCTGGCCTTGGGCCGTTGGATACTATCTACGTCAACCCGGCTGACGATCCCCGGCAGAAATCTAACCAGAAGTGAATCATCGTCAAATATCACCTTCTGAGGGAAGGGGAGCCCGTGTCACCTCGCCGACCGTAGCGAGAAGCGGCGAAGTTGGTAACGCGGCTGAAATTACCTCACTGGTAATCGACTTTCACCGTCGCACGGCTTGTTGGTCCGCCATCTTGCCAACCAAGGGAGAAAATCAGTAGTAGTGCTGGACTGATCGCCGCCGTTCGTGCTTGACAGTCAACGCCCCACTGGTACAGTTCTGCTTATCGACTTAAGCTGCCCTCAACGGCCTGAACTATAAGGAGGATACTATGAAGCTGTATTACTCACCCGCTGCCTGTTCGCTTTCCCCGCATATCGTCGCGCGAGAAGCCGGAATCCCGATTGATCTGGAAAAGGTCGACCTCGCAGACCACAAAACGGAAACCGGTCAGGATTACCTGACGGTAAACCCAAAGGGCTACGTGCCGGCGCTGCGTTTCGACGACGGGAGCATTCTCACCGAGGGCCCGGCGATCGTGCAGTACTTGGCGGATCAGAAGCCGGCAAGTGGGCTCGCGCCCACGGCAGGTACGATCGAGCGCTATCGTCTGCAGGAATGGCTCACGTTCATTGGTACCGAGCTCCACAAGAGCTTGGGATCGCTTTTCAATAAGGCGATGTCTGACGAGGTGAAGGAGACGACGAAGACCAACATCGCTAAAAGGCTGGCCTATCTCAACGGCCAGCTCGCCAACAAGCAGTATTTGATGGGCAACAATTTCACGGTGGCGGATGCGTATGCCTTTACGGTCGTCAATTGGACGAACTTCCTGGGCATCGATATCAAGGGCTACCCGAACCTCGTCGCTTATATGGGACGCGTGGGCGGACGCCCCAAGGTACAGGAAGCGCTGAAGGCCGAAGGGCTGGTGAAGTAGGCGCTCCTGCGCGTGGACCGAGCGTTACAGACGCCGGGCGTGCTCGGCGTTTATGCAGCAATTCTCATCTTGACCTGTTGAGCCCCAAAGTGTAGGCCGGAATAAGCGAAGCGTTTCCGGCGGAGGGAAAGCTATAGGACCCGCCTCACCTCACCGACTGTGAGCGGGTCTTCCCTTTTTTGCGTTGCGCAACTTTGGCGGCTTTGAGTCCCTTGAGCAGTCGGTCAACCACCGCCCCCACCTCGGCACGCGTCGACTGCACGTCCTCGGCACGGGCGATCACCATCGCGCCTTCGGTAAGCGCACCAAGCAGGATATGGGCGAGTGGGTCAACAGGTAAGGAATCAACGTGCCCAGCGTCCATGGCGGCTTGGAGACTCTGGCGTACCAGACCCACCCCATACTCCGCATCGATGCGGCGCCAGGTCTCCCACCCCAACACCGAAGGAGCGTCCAACAGGACGATGCGCTGGACAGCCGGCTCTAGGCAGGCATCGAGAAACGCCTGGCACCCAACCAAGAACCCCTGCCACGGTCCCGCCTGGGCCGAAGCAACGGCGGTGCGCACGGTCTCGACCAGCTGGCGTTCCGTGTCTTCAAAGACCGCCTGGAACAGATCTTCTTTATCACGGAAGTGATGATAGAGGGCGCCGCGGGTGACTCCGGCACGCTGGACAATGTCCTCGGTCGCGGTATTCGCGTAGCCCTTGTCGGTGAACAACTCCCGCGCCACGCGCAACAGCACCCCTCGCGTCACTTCTGACTGTTCGACTTTTTTATTCCTCTTGACATTCATACTGTCTGTATGTAAATACTTTCTGTATGCATCTTACCTAAACTCTTGGAGCGAGGCAAGCGCCAATTACGCACAGCTCAATGCTATTGCGACGAATCGCACGTCAGCAAACGAGAAGAGGAGGGACAACATGAAACCTTGGGAACGATTCCTTGAGAAATACACGGCCTTCGGCCAGAAGCCAACACGGGAGAGCCATGCGCAGTTATTCGCGCCTGATGCCATCATCCGCCATCCTGGGATGGCCGAGCCGATGCCTGCTGAGCAATATGTGGATTTTATCGCCCAGGGGCTGAAGCGGCTACCCGATTTTCACCTGATCCCGGTCCACTGGGCCGTCAACGGCGACACGATCTTCGTGGAGGCGCGTAACACTGCGACCGTGGGCGGTCGGTCGATTGTCTGGCCGGCGACGTATGTCGTGACGTTGCGCGAAGAGATGGTCATTCGTGGGCACGCCCACTATGACCGCACCGAAGCGCTCTCGCATTTTGAGCCCGGCCTCGCTTCCGAGGGTCCGAACGCGCACGTCACCGTGCTCGAAGGCGCGGCGACGCATGGTGCATCGGCGTCGGACAGCGACGCGTATGCGGCCCAAGTGTACGAAAAAATTGTCGTGCCTTATGCCGAGAACGGGAAGCACATGGACCCGCAAAAATTCCAGGAGTTCTATGCGCCGGACGCGCGGATGATTAATCCGGGCTTTGAGCGGCCGCTGCGCCGTGATGAACTGGCGGGCTATTACACCGGACTCAAGGCGGCGATCCCTGACTTGCAATTGCGTCTGGAGCGCTGGGCCGTTGCACCGGGACTCCTGTTCATCGCCTGGACCGTGACCGGCAAAATCGCCGGACACTCGTTCGCATTGGCCAACACCGACCGTTTCACGCTGCGTGACATGCTAGCGGTGGAGGGTGTTGCCTACTTCGACAACCTGGCATTGCGAGCGCTGACCGAACCACAGCTCGCGCGCTTCGCGAACGTGTCGTTAGCGGGTATGTCAACCAGCGAGAAAGAATCTCAATGAATCAGGACAAGAGACAACGGCTTTTGTCCGGGCGGGCGCGTGCTATGTGATTCTCCGCTTCGGTGGCGAGGATCAGCTTGTGCCGCTTGAGCGGGCGGCAATCGAGGTGCTCCCTCGCCTCCGCGCAAGCGGCCCATGGCGCTGAGTAACAAATGCAAATGCATAGGGACTGACGTATGCAAAAAGTACAAACGTTTGACGTCCAAGCAACCAAACTCGAAGCCAGCTATGAAAAAGCGTTTAAGTACATTGGCTGACCGAGGCCGATGACACCACAGCCCTCATCAAAAGACCAGAAGGCAAAGTCAAGATTGGGGTTATTACGAAAGCAAATTTCGAACTCGGCACGATCGATTGGCAGATGAGCATGCCCAATGGCTCAACGGCCATCGCCTATTCGCGGTTGATGAAACTCGATAACGGATAGGCTCGCCATCACGACCGGTATGACGACTGAGCTTGTCGAGGTTCTTTGTTGGAGTCGAGGGATCGTTTGACGCCCACAAGACAGCCGTCGACTCGTCCGCGCGAATCGGCGGTCGCACCGCATCCTTTTGATGGGCTCAATCGTCCTCACTGTAGACCCCAAACTATAAGGACACTACACATACCTCACTACGGTGCTACGCAATGAAAGTGGATGACTCGATCTTCTCCAAGCTGGAGGAGGGACGCCGACAGTTCCTGGCCCTTGTCGATGACGTGCGCCCCGACCTGCACCGCTATTGCGCGCGTATGACCGGCTCGATCGCCGACGGCGAGGATGTCGTCCAGGACACCCTCGCCCGCGCGTACTACGAGCTGTCAGAGCTGCGGGAGCTTCCAGCACTGCGCTCGTGGCTGTTTCGTATCGCCCACAAC
>Ga0187894_10006533_pt1 | contig 11404 bp, 11 predicted proteins | sample GBC1701081metaG_FD_136650 | JGI IMG/M metagenome (GOLD analysis project Ga0187894, IMG submission 136650) | White microbial mat communities from a lava cave in the Kipuka Kanohina Cave System on the Island of Hawaii, USA - GBC170108-1 metaG ...
AACTCGTACCGCGACGGCGACTGCGACTTCGGCGAGCTGCTGCGGCGCGCCAACGACGTCGAGGGCATCGAGCGCATCCGCTTCACCTCGCCACACCCGTCCGACATGAAACCGAGCGTGATCGCGGCGATGGCGGAGTGCGGCAAAGTCTGCCCGCAGCTCCACCTGCCGGTGCAATCGGGGTCCGACCGCATTCTCGAGATCATGGAGCGCGGCTACACCGTGGCCGAGTATGTGCGCCTCGTCGAGCGTCTTCGCGACGCGGTGCCGGGCATCGCGCTCTCCACCGACGTCATCGTCGGCTTCCCGGGCGAAGAGGAGAGCGACTTCCGTGCCACGGTCGAGTTGATGCAGCGCGTCCGCTACGACAGCGCCTTCCTCTTCAAGTACTCGGCGCGCGAGGGCACGAAGGCCTACAAGTGGGACGAGACGGTGAGCGAAGACGAGAAGAGCCGGCGACTCCAGGAGACCATCGCGCTGCAGGAGAAGACCTCGGCGGAGATCAACGCCGGCCTGGTCGGCGGCGAGGTCGAGATCCTGCTCGAGGGGCCGGCCCGCCGCGGTGAGGGCTGGTTCGCCGGCAAGACCGCCGACTTCCGCACCGCGGTGGTGCCAGCGGGGCGGGCGATGCCAGGGGACCTGGTGCGGGCACGCGTCGCTTCGGCGACCGCGCACACCCTCATCACCGAACCGAGCTGAGGCAGTCGCACACGTGGACCGCGCGGGCACGGCCGAATGCCGGGCGTTGCACCGATCGGACACGCGGGATTGACGGATACCCGCCCTTTGCGTATGTTTGACGCAAAGAAGCCGGAGCCGACGATGAACGCCCAGCCCACCCCTGCCGCAGAGGAGCTCCATGCGAGGTTGCAGGCGCTGAACGAGCCCGACACCTACTCGCCAGGCCGTTGCGCCGAGATCGCCGCGACGATCGCGCGCATCCAGCAGCTCAAGCGCGAGCGCAACGCCGTCATCCTCTGTCACAACTACCAGCGCGCCGAGGTCTTCGAGGTCGCCGACTTCGTCGGCGATTCACTCGAACTGGCGCGCAAGGGCACACAGGTCGACGCCGACGTGATCGTCTTCTGCGGCGTGCACTTCATGGCGGAGACGGCGAAGATTCTGAGCCCCGAGAAGACGGTCCTCATCCCCGACCTGCGCGCCGGCTGCTCGCTCGCGGACAGCGTCGATCCGGACGCGCTGGTCGAGCGCCGAGACGAGCTCCGAAAAATCTATCCCGACCTGCAGGTGGTCGCCTACGTCAACACCACGGCTGCGGTGAAGGCAGTGGTCGACGTGTGCTGCACCTCCTCGAATGCCGCGAAGATCGTCGAGAAGCTGCCGACCGATCACATCCTGTTCGTACCCGACCAACATCTCGGCGAGTACGTTCAACAGCAGACGAAGAAGACGATTCTCACCTGGGACGGCAACTGCTACGTGCACCACCAGATCACGCCGGAGAACATCCTGGCGGTCAAGCGCGGCCTGCCCCACCTCAAAGTGCTGGTCCATCCCGAGTGCCGCGCCGACGTGGTCGCCCTCGCCGATGCGACCTTGAGCACGAGCGGCATGGTCGACTACGCCAAGAACAGCGACGCGCGCGACTTCCTGATCGTCACCGAATGCGGCCTCTCGGATCGACTCCTCCTCGAGGTGCCCGAGAAGCACTTCTACAAGGCGTGCAAGCTCTGTCACTTCATGAAGATGATCACGCTCGACGGCACGCTGACGTCGCTCGAGAGAATGCAGTTCGAGGTGACGTTGGCGGAAGACATGCGCGCGTCAGCGGAGAAGTCCCTGCGCCGCATGCTCGAGCTGAGCTGACGAGCGGCGCGGTGACGACGGCTCGCCTTCCGACCGTCGCCGTCGACGTGGTGATCTTCACCATCGACGAGGACGAGCTGAAGACGCTCCTCGTCCAGGTGAAGAAAGGGCCGTTCGCGGGAAGGTGGGCATTCCCCGGCGGGCTCGTGCCCTCCGGCGAGTCGCTCGACACCACTGCCCGCCGCGAGCTGCGCGAGAAGACCGGCATCCACGACGTCTATCTCGAGCAGCTCTACACCTTCGGCGAGCCCAACCGCGATCCGAGCGCTCATGTGGTGTCGGTGGCGTACTTCGCGCTGGTATCGCGGCCCGTGCGGTTGCCGGCCGACGATCCGAAGTATGCCCGCGTCGAATGGCGCCCGGTGCGCAAACTGCCGCGTCTCGCCTACGGGCACAACGCGCTCGCCGAATACGCGCTGACGCGCCTGCAGGCGAAGATCGGCTACAGCAACATCGCTTACAGCCTGCTGCCAGCGGAGTTCAGCCTCGCCGAGTTGCAGGCGGTTTACGAGGCCATCCTCGGGCGCCGACTCGACCGCCGCAACTTCCGCAAACGCGTGCTGCAACTCGGGCTCGTGCGCGCCCTCAGCAAGCAGCGGCGCGGACCGCATCGCCCCGCCGCTCTCTACGCCTTCGCCAGGCGGACGCCGGTATTGACGGAGTAGTGCGTGCGGAGCGCAGTCATGAGTCTCTCGCCTCCACGACTCTGCAAACCACCTTGACTTACACTTCTGAATCCGTTGACGTCTGCGACACCGTGGAGGGCGAACCAACAGCGACTGCGGCAGCCCCGAGCGCCTCGCCTTCCGTGACGCGCACTCGCTCGGAGCTGCTCCACATCATCTGGTCGCTGGCGTGGCCCGTCATCCTCACCTACGCCTTCGAGTCGCTCGTCGGTCTGGTCGACACGCTGATGGTGGGACGTCTCGGCGCTTCCGCCGTCGCCGCCGTCGGCGTCGGCGCGCAGATTCTCTCCGGCGTGAACGTGGCGATGATGGCGGTCGGCACGGGGACGCTGGCGCTAGTGGCGCGCCACTGGGGCGCGGTAGAGCGGCGCGAGGCCGAGGACACCCTCGCGCAGTCGATTCTCACCGCCTTCACCTTGGCGCTGATCATCATCATCCCGGTGATGATCTACGCGCGGGAGATCGTGCTCGCCTTCAACGTCGACGCGTCCGTAGCCGACGTCGGCGAGGGCTTCGTTCGCCGCGTCATGCTCTCGGTGCCGGCGGCGGCGGTCCTCTTCATGATCGCCAACGGGCTTCGCGGCGTCGGCGACACGCGCACACCGCTGGCGATCGGCGTCACCGTGAACGTCGTCAACGTGATCGGCAACTACGTGCTCATCTTCGGCAAGTTCGGCTTCCCGGCGATGGGAGTCGTCGGCTCGGCGACGGCGACAGCGGTCGCCTTCAGCACCGGCGCGCTACTCGGGCTCGTCCGGCTCACCAGCGGCCGGCTGGTAATCCGACTCCACACCGGCCACGCGATGCCGCGCTTCGATACCATCCGGCGCATCCTGGCGATCGGATATCCGGCGGCGCTCGAACAGCTCTTCATGCAGTTCGGCTTCTTTCTCTACTACCGCTTCGCGGCGCACTACGGCACCAGCGCCGTCGCCGCCTATTTCATCGGCGTGCGCATCCTGGCGATGTCGTTCCTCCCAGGGTTCGGCTTCGCCGCCGCGGCCGGCGCTCTCGTCGGCCAGAACCTGGGCGCGCGCCGGCCGGAGCTGGCGGAGCGCAGCGGCTGGGAGTCGAACCGGCTCGCGGTCTACATGATGAGCGGGCTCGGGCTGGTGATCGTACTGCTGGCGCGCTCGATCGCCGGCGTCTTCATCGACGACCCGGAGGTGATCGAGGACGCGGTCATGTTCATCCAGGTGCTCGGCGCGGCGCAGCCGCTGATGGCGATCGATTTCACCCTCGGTGGTGCGTTGCGCGGCGCGGGCGACACCCGTTTCCCGCTCTGGTCGGTGCTGATCGGCTTCTACGTCTGCCGTCTCGGCTTCGCCTACCTCGCCACCTATGCCCTCGGCCTGAGCCTCTTCTGGCTCTGGTTCGCGGTCGTCGGCGACTACATCGCGCGCGCCGCGCTCAAGAGCTGGCGCTTCCGGTCGGGGCGCTGGAAGACGATTGCCGTGTGATCACAGGGTCTGGGGTCCCGACCCCGGGACCCAGATTCGCGATCCCTCTAGATCTTCGTCGGTTCAAACTGGGCGACATCGACCTCGTCGCGCGTGCGCGCGGCAAAGTAGATCGCTTCCACGACACGCTGGGCCTCGAGGCCGATGCGGAGGTCGGGTGCGGGACGGCGGCGCTCGAGGAGGGCGTCGACGAAGGCGAGGTCTTGCACGAGATAAGGGATGCCGAACCAGCCCGCCAGCGGGTGCTGCTCCCGGCGAAGTTCGGCGACGTAACGGCGCAACACGTCGTCGGCGGAGATCGCTTCCTCATCGCCGTCGCCGACCTGGACTCGTACAGGTCCTGCCATGTCGTGGTCACTGGCGATGAAGCCGTTCTGGCAGAAGATCTCGAGGCGGCGGTTCGAGTAGCGCTTCACCACGTCGTGCCAGAGGTTCACCAGCTGCGCCTGCAATCCGGAGGCGAACTCCGCCTCGATGGCGACATAGTCCTCGATGCCGGGGTGGCCGGCGCGATTCTTCTGCCAGGCGCACAGGCGCGCGATCGGACCGAACATCGAGGTCATCAAATCGATGTCGTGCACACCGTGCTCGATCATCGTGCCGCCGGCGGTCAGACTGCGATCCTTGCGCCACGCAGTGTGGTGAACGCCGCGGATCGGGAAGCACTGATCGTCGCGGAAGACGACGGCGACGGGCGGACCCATCTGGGGTCGCTCTGCTTCCGCCTTCATCGCGGCGTAGACGGCGGAGAAGCGCAGGACGAGACCGATCTGAGTCGGCACGCCCTTCGCCTCGGCATGCTCGACCATTTCCTTGCCTTCGGCCCACGACATCGCGAGCGGCTTCTCGCAGAAGATGCTGAGGCCGCGCTCTACGGCGGCGTGAAAGATCTCGGCGTGATAGCGCGTCGGCGTGCAGAGAAAGAGCGCGTCGAGCTCGGCGTCGCGCAGCAGCGCTGCGGCGTCGGCATACGCCTTCTCGAAACCGAAGCGCTCGCGGAAATGCTCGCGCTGCGTCTCGAGCGGATCGGCAACCGCGGTGAAGCGGACGCGGCCCGGGTGTGCCACGTCCGCGATCTGGCGCAGAACCATGGCGTGGGTGCTGCCGATGAGACCGGCGCCGATGAGACCGATGCGGAGCATGGGGAAACTGGGATCAGGGATCAGGGATCAGGGGCCGGGGGAGGAATCCCCTGGCCCCTTGACCCCGATCCCAGACCCCTAGCTCAGCTCCTTGCTCGAGTAACCGAGAATGCGGCGGGCAACGATGAGCAGGTTGATCTGCTGCGTACCCTCGAAGATGTCGTTGATCTTGGCGTCGCGCATCCACTTCTCGACGAGCAACTTGCGCGAGTAGCCGAGCGGGCCGAGAATCTCGACGGCCTTCTGCGTCACCTGCGTCACGGCGAGTCCCGCCTTCGACTTGCACATCGACGCCTCGAGATTGTTGTGCATGCCCTGGTCCATCATCCAGGCAGCCCGCCAGGTCAACAGTCTCGCGGCCTGGAGGTTGGCCTCCATGTCCATGAAGTCCTTCTCGATCTGCGTCAGCTTGTGCGCCGGTGCGCCGTAGCGGATGTGGACACCCTCTTTGGCGAGGATCTCGCGCGTGAAGTCGAGCGCGGCGCGGCCGATGCCGATGGCGCTGGCGGCGACGATCGGACGCGTCGCGTCGAAGGTCGCCATGACGCCCTTGAAGCCCTCCGTTCCTTCCTTCACCTCGGCGCTGCCGAGGAGATTGTCGAGCGGGATGCGGCAGTCTTCGAACACCAGAGTAGCAGTGTCGGAGCAGCGGATGCCCATCTTCTTTTCGAGACCGGTGACGGTCATGCCCGGCGTGCCGTGATCGACGACGAACGCTTTGATCGCGCCGCGGCCTTTGGAGCGATCGAGCGTCGCCCAGACGACGACGAAGCCCTCGGACTTGTCGACAGCCATCCAGCCGCTGGTGCAGAAGATCTTGGTGCCGTTCAGCACCCAGTGGTCACCGTCGCGCACGGCGGTGGTGGTGATAGCGGCGGAGTCCGAGCCGCATCCGGGCTCGGTGATCGCCATCGCGCCCCACTTCGGCGCGCCCTCGCGGAAGCGCGCGAGGAAGCGCTGTTTCTGCTCGGCGGTGCCGGCGGCGGCGACGGCGGCGCCGCCGAGGCCGGCGTTCGGCATGCTCAGGTAGATGCCGGCATCACCCCACGACAGCTCTTCGATGACGACGCACGTCTGCATATTGCGCGTCGAGGGACCGTCGGCCTTGTTCGCCTTGCCGCCGAGATCGACCGGATTGGAGGCGCTCTTCGACGTCTCCCAGACCATGTTGAAGAACTCCGTCGGCTTCTCGTGCTCGCGCTCGTCGTACTCACGCGAGATCGGGCGCATGAAGTTCTCTGCCAGCATGTGCATCACTTCGCGGTTCTGCTTGATGTTGTCCGAAAGTTCGAAGTCGATCATTGGGGCACCTCGATTTGTTCTTGGTACTCAGTTGTGTTCGCCGACGCTTTCTTCGTCACACCATCACCAGGCCTTGGAAGGTCGCGAAGCCGCGGCCGTTGCGGGCCCACATCTCGACCGGATGCTCGCGGATGTAGCCGTGGCCGCCGAGCACCTGAATCGAGTCGTCGGTGACCTTCATGCAGGCGCTGCTCGCGTACTGCTGCGCCAGCACTGCCTCGCGCGTGCCGTCTTCGCCGCGATCGAGTCGCCAGGCCGCCTCCCAGGCGAGCAGGCGGGCGGCGTCGATCTCGATCGCCATCTGCGCCAACATGAAGGCAATGGCCTGCTTCTGCGCGATGGCGACGCCGAACGCCTTGCGATCCTTGGCGTAGTCGCGCGCGTACTCGAACGCCGCGCGCGCCACACCGACGGCCATCGCAGCGAGGCCGACACGCGAGTAGTTGAGCAGGCGGCTGAAGTCGGCGCCGCTGTCGCCGCCAAGCCGCTGCGACGCCGGCACGCGGCAATCCTCGAAGGCGACCTCGCAGGTCTCCACCGCCTTGATCCCCATGTTCTGCTCACGCCCGAGGACGCGCATGCCGGGAGTGCCCTTGGGCACGATGAACGCGCCGACGTTCTCATGGCCCGGCTTGCCGACGGCAGCGTAGACCAGCACCGCCTCGGCCTCTGCCGCGAGCGGAACCAGGCACTTGCTGCCGTTGATGACCCAATGATTGCCGTCACGCCGCGCCGACGTCGTCAGCTCGGCGGTGTCGAAGGTGAAGCGCGGCTCCATCAGCGCCGCGGTGCCGGAGTGGAACTTGTCGCCGGCGAAGGCAGGTAGGATCTGCTTCTTCTGTTCTTCCGTTCCCATCTCGACGACGGGGTAGACGAGCAACCTCGGCGCCAGAATCTGCAGCGCGATCGAGAGATCCCCCCAGGCCAACTCCTCTGCGACGAGAGCACCGGTGATCACCGAACGCGCGTCACCGGCGCCGCCGTAAGCCTCGGGGATGAGGCTCTGCACGACGCCGAGCTCCCACGCCTGCTGCACGACGTTCGACGGGATGTTGCCGGTTTCGTCGGCTTCGTGCGCCACGGGCCGGATCTGCTCCTGCGCGAAGCTCGCGACCGTGTCGCGGATCAGTTGCTGATCTTCGGTGGGTTGGAAACTGACCATGTGTCCTCCTGCGCCGCGGCGACGCCGCGGCGGCGGTTCATACGGAGATGGAGCGAACGAACTGATCGAGGAAGCCGTCGAGGACGCGGCGGAGATCGACGGTCTCGGGATCCTGGTAGTACTGGATCTCGGCGCCCATGACGGTGGCGGCGTAGATCTGCGCCGCCAGCGGAGCATCGACGTTCTTGCGGAAGAGGCCACTGCGCTGGCCGGCGTGGATGATGTCGATGAGATACTGGCGGAAGCGCTGCATCATGGCGCGGAACTGGTGCGAGATGCGGTCGTTGGTGTCGAGCGCCTCGACCATCAGAGTCACGATGAAGCGGCGGTGGTTGCTCTTCGTCGCGTGCTCGATGCACTCCTCGGCGACGCGGCGCAGGCTGGCGGCGGCGTCGCGCGTCTCCGCCTTGATGTCGCCGGCGACGCGGCGCTCGAACTGGCCGACGCGGTTACGCACCGCTTCGAAGAGGAGGTCTTCTTTGTCCTTGAAGTGGTAGTAGAGCGCGCCCTTGGTGACGCCTGCGGCCTTGGCGATACGATCGATCGAGGTGGCCTGGTAGCCGTAGCGGGCGAAGCAGTCGATCGCGACCTTCATCAGCTCGTGCCGTGAATCCTCACCGCGACTCGCCTTGACGGCAGCCCCCTCCTGCATACTGAACGTTCAGTATTTTGCGGCCACGTCGATGTCAAGAGAATCGGGGGCCAGGGGACCGGCGGCCAGGGGGTCGGGCTCGACCCCCTGGTAACCAAGAAACGTCGCCAGCGACGCTCGCGTGCCGCTGCCGGCTACCCCCGGCGAAGGGATCACGGCGTCGGTGGCGTGGCCCCGGCGTTGCAGCGTTCGCAGGACATGACCGACCGGAGCATCCGCCTGATCATGCTGGCAGCGGCTGCGCTGCTGTTCATCGGCATGAGCACGCCGTTAACAGGCCGTGGACTAGGCGAGGTCGCGTCGCGGGTGGTGCATCAGCTCGCAGCCCCGGCCGGGCACAACGTGGTCACGGCGAGCGACTGAGCGCGCTCAGCGACCCGCCGGGTGAATCACGACCGACCGGTACGGGTCGCGCCCGCTGCTCTCCGAGGCGAGCCCGTAGGCCTCGACCAGCTCGTGCTGGAGGCGGCGCACGTAGGCGTTCTGCGGCGCCAGAGTCACGGACTGGCGCTGCGCGATGACCTCGGCGATGGCGTTCTCGGCCTCCTTCAAGGCCTGCTCCTGATCGGCGTCGAGCCCGGGCAGCTCGAAGAGGTCGCGCAGAAAGCTGGCGATCTTCGACGGGCTGTTACCGCCGATCGAGTAGAGGCGGACGCGATCCGAGACCAGCTCGCGCAGCTTCTTGGGTCGTTTCTTGGCGAGCGAGCGCAAGGTGACGACGACGTCGGCATTACGCGGATGGGTGATGACGGTGGCCGGTACGCCGAGATCGCGCACGGCGCGCTCGAGGCGCTCGCGGCTGACGGCGTAGGGGAAGATCCGCACCGGGCGGCGCGCCTGCTCCGGCTCCGGCAGCGGTGGCGGAGCGATCTCGCTGACCGCCGGGCGGAGAAAGGGAAGCGGCGCGGTGCCGTTCTCGACGTCATAGCGTCCGTCGCCACGGCGCACGCGGATCTCCGGCCGCGGCTGCTGACCGCGCAGGAGCGCGTCGACCACAGGCGCCACTTCGCCGTGCACCGCGAAACGATCGCGGTCGTGGATCTCGATCAGTACGTCGAAAGTAGGCGCCGCCTTGCGCTCGAGCACCGTCTTCTGGGTGCGCCGCCGGCGCGCTTCGTCGTCGCCGAGGATGACCGCGTGGATTCCGCCGATCAGATCGGCGAGCGTCGGGTTGGTCACCAGATTGTCGAGCGTCGTGCCATGCGCCGTGGCGATCAACTGGACGCCGCGCTCGGCGATCGTGCGCGCCGCCAGCGCCTCGGCCTCGGTGCCGATCTCGTCGATCACGACGACCTCGGGCATGTGGTTCTCGACGGCTTCGATCATCACCGCGTGCTGGAGATCGGGTGACGGTACTTGCATGCGCCGCGCGCGGCCGATCCCCGGATGCGGGATGTCGCCATCGCCGGCGATCTCGTTGGACGTGTCGACGATGACGACGCGGCGGCCGAGGTCGTCGGCGAGAACCCGCGCCGCCTCGCGCAGCAAGGTGGTCTTGCCGACACCGGGGCGGCCGAGCAACAGCATGCTCTTGCCTGACTCGACCACGTCGCGGACGATCTCGACGGTGCCGTAGACGGCGCGGCCGACGCGACAGGTGAGACCGACGACCTCACCGTGACGATTGCGAAGAGCCGAGATGCGATGCAGCGTGCGCTCGATGCCGGCGCGGTTGTCGCGCGTGAAGCTGCCCACCCGCGCAATGCTGTAGTCGAGGTCGTCGCGCTCGATGACCTCGTGACCCAAGGTCACCGCCCTTCCGGCGAAGCGGGCTTCCGGCGGCCGGCCGAGATCGAGCACCACCTCGAGCAGAGACTCGATGTCGGGAAGAGCGTCGATCCGGTCGCGCACCCGGGGCGGCAGGACAGCCAAGAGCAGCTCGAGGTCGTCCGTCGTCTCCGCGCCGGGAGCCCAGGTTGCCTGCAACGTCACGTTCAGCCTCCATCCGCCGCGGCCGGGGCTCTACCCGCCGGGGCGGAGCGATTGATGCGCGCAGCGGTGCCTTCTGTCGTGTCCAGAGCGGCGCCGCCGATCTGATGAAACAAGCTCGACTCGCGTTGATAGAAGCCCTCGGTGTGAAGCGAGTCGGGAAGGCGAAGGAGAGCGTAATCCAGGTGATGACACACCTCGTGCAACAACGTGCGCAAGAAGGTTCGGGGCTTCACCACTTCCTGTCGTTTCGCCGTCATCATCCAGACGTGGATGGTGCTGCGCCCGCCGTTCTCGCCGGGGGTGTAGAGCCCGTGCAGCTCACCGCCGGCGTTCGACGGCCGCGTGCCGCCGACGACGAGGCGGACACCGGGGACGCGCAAGCTCGCGGTGATCTCGTCGGCGATCAACTGCGCCGCCCGCTCCACGCGCGACCGGTCCGAGAGCTGGAGCAACGTCGGCAGGGCCGCGACCCCGCGCCGAAGGGTGCCGCTGGCCGAGAGCCGGATGGATGGCGTGCTATTGCTGCGGTCGTAAATCCGCTGCCGGGCGCGTGACAGCCGGTGTCGATACTTGGGCAACGCTTGCCTCAGCTTCCGCTCAACCCCAACCCCATCCGCTGCGAGCGTAACATGAATCCGCGTCTGCCGCTCGCACTTTCCTTAGAGACCTGCGCGACGAGAATGTCAATTCCTCGCCGGCATGTTTCGCGGGCGCGCGACGAATCTTCAGGCCGAGGCACATGCGGGAGAGCTCATTCATCGCCCACGCTCTTCCAATCGACATCCCAGAATTCGGGGACGGGCGGACGTAGCTCGAAATGACCGCCGAAACACTGGAAGCTCGGGCGATGGCGCAGTCGATCATCGAGCAAGCGGAGGAACTCCACCAGCGGTTGCCCCGTCGGCGAGCCGATCGGGAGGCGCTGGCGCTTGCCGCACTTGCGGCAGGAGACGTCGACGAACACGCGTGCGGGGCGCGCTCCTACTTCTTCGGGTCGGCGGGAGCCGCGGCCGACGGCGCGGCGCCGGGCGGGATCCAGGTGTTGCGGGTTTTCGCCTGTGTAAGGAGCGCAAGACGGACGCGGTCGACCGTGCGCTGATCCGATTGGACCCGGCGCTCGACGTCGCGGAACTCGTCGATGCTGACGTTACGCGTCGCCAGAGCGTCGTCGATGGTGAGGCTGTGGTCGGCCTGCATCGCAGAGTAGATGGCGATGTAGAGGTCGATGTCGGCTTCGGTGA
>Ga0187894_10006534_pt1 | contig 11403 bp, 12 predicted proteins | sample GBC1701081metaG_FD_136650 | JGI IMG/M metagenome (GOLD analysis project Ga0187894, IMG submission 136650) | White microbial mat communities from a lava cave in the Kipuka Kanohina Cave System on the Island of Hawaii, USA - GBC170108-1 metaG ...
GCCACGGACTGCCACGGACTGCCACGGACTGATGGAGGACACTCGTTGTTGTCCAATGATAATGGGCGATAACGAGGGATAATGGGGATTTGTGGCTCGCTTTTGATCAGGCCCTGGAAAGCCAATGTTTTCTGGGAAGGGGAAGGGACTTGGCAGGTGTGGGAAACCTCCAGGCTGAGCCAAATCTACACTATGCGCCAAAGTCTTGTCACGAAAATATTTCGTGACTGCTCAGCGGGGTAGGCAAGAGGATTACGGAACAGACGGAAAGGCGGAACAGACGGAAAGTTTCCTGGCCTGTTTCCGTCTGTTCCGTAATCTTCTTCGCCCAAAAACAAAAAGAATAATTGTTATTGATTTTCACCGGCGGGTTGATTAGACTGTCGGCGTCGAGGAGGTCAGCTATGTTGAAAGAGAAGTCAGGCGTAACGGCAAGGGGAGAGAGAGCCGCCCAACGAGACAGAAGCGCAAAAGAGGCAGAGCGTGGGGCGCTGGCCCTTCGGCGGATGCTGGACAGCAGTGGGGCGAATTTCACCCGCCAGCGAGCCGCCGTTCACGGCTACTTGCGCAAAGTTGATCATCACCCCACGGCTGAAGAGGTTTTTCTCGCCGTCAAACAGGAGCTGCCGAAGATCAGCCTGGCGACGGTCTACAAAAACCTGGAGTCGCTCGTCGCCTGTGGCGCGGCGTCGAAGCTGACTTACGGCGATTTGGCGGCGCGTTATGAAATCCGCACGGATCATCATTACCACAGCCGGTGTCTGAAATGCGGGCGGATCGCCGACGTAGCTCCGGCGGACGGCGGACAGTTGCTCAAATTGATAAAGGCGCCGAGGGGGTTTAAAGTCGAAGACTACCGTATTGAACTTTTAGGCTATTGTAAAAACTGCAAATAAGAGGAGGAGAAAAATGAGCAAACCGAAAATGCACAAAACCAGCATAGATCTCGACGCCGAAACGCGCGAACAGATTGTCGCGTTGTTGAACCAGCAACTGGCCGACACGTTCGATCTTTACAGCCAGACGAAACAGGCGCACTGGAACGTGAAGGGCGCGCAGTTCTTCCAACTACACGAGCTGTTCGACAAACTTGCCGCGGAACTGCTCGATCAGGTGGACACAGTCGCCGAACGTTCCACGACGCTGGGCGGAACGGCTCTGGGCACGGCTCGGATGGCTGCGGCGAAGAGTCGCCTGCCTGAATATTCAGCGGATATATTCGGCGGCCGCGAAAGCGTCGAAGCTCTCGTGCAACGTTACTCCGAGCTGGCGGCGACAACCCGCGCCGCGATTGATCGCGCGGACGAGTTGGGAGATGTTGACACGTCCGACCTCTTCACAGGCGTTTCGCGCGGGCTGGACAAATCGCTCTGGTTCCTCGAAGCGCACCTGCAGGCGTGATGGCCGTAAGTTCATATGTCCCATGTGACCTATAGGTCATATGGGACATATGGCGCGCTACTTCCTCCGCCGTTTAATATTGGTCAGCCGCGCCGGATAGATCCCGAAGTTTTCAACTTCAATTGTCTTATCGCGTTTGAATCTCACCCTTGCGGCCGGAATCAGACTCCCTTCCGCTTTGCCGTCATCTTCAACGTAAAGCTCGACGTAAGTGAAGGGGTAATCCAGCGATCTCGCGCCACGGCGTAATTCCCCGAACCCAATCCATCGCTCGGAGAGCACTGTGATTTTGCGTCCTTCCTCGGTCGGCGCAACCCAGACTTCGTTTATGTCGCGGGCCAGGCGGCTGCCGATCTGCATGGTCCCTCTTTTATCTTTGCCGACGGCTTTCAACAGTCCGTCCTGCCCGTCGCGTTTCAAAACATCGAGCAGGTTTTGAACCCGTTCATCCGGTGTGTAGCTCTCGATGGTCAGCGTGAAAAAGTCCGTGCCGCCGCCGCGCGATCCGCCGATGTAGATGATGTTGCCTCTGTATACCTCTTTGGAAGATCTGCCAGCCTGTCTGCCCTGCGCGCCATTCGCCTTGGATGATTGCGGGCACAGGACAATCAGTGAGATGCAGAAGAGTAAAAGCGTCAGACAGGTCGGTTTCTTATTCATTTTATTTCCTCAGAAAATCAACCACGAAGAAACGAAGAGCACGAAGGAAGAACAGAAGAAATCTTCGTGTTCTTCGTTTCTTCGTGGTTGATTTTCATTCTTTCCGGGCGTCGCTCATTGCGGCGCGGACGACTCCCATTGTTTCAACGTTTCGTGACTGTGACCGGCGCCTGGAGTCGGAAGGTCAACTGGGATTCGCTCGGGATCACCGCCGGGTCGCCGCGCGTCGCCAGCACATAGCCCGTGCCGGCCCCGCCTCCAGCGCCCGCGCCGATCGCCGCGCCTTTACCTCCACCGGCGAGCGCGCCAATCGCCGCGCCAATGCCCGCGCCGATGCCGATCTTCATCGCGTCTTTCTTCTTCGTGCCCTTGGCCACCTTCGTGTAAGAGCTGGTTGAAAGATCAATCGTGTTTCCATCGGCCAGTTGCAGGCTGCGCAATCTGAGTGTCATCGAAGCCCGCCCTTTCACCCTTCCGCCGGGATCGGAGTTGGCGACCACGCCCTCGACCAACGCGCCCTTCTTGGCGATCACCCAATCGTCGTCCACGATGGGGCGCGCCAGGCTGGCCACAAAACGTTCGCCGTCCTTGTCGGTCTTGGTGGAGAGCGTCTTGGCCGTGAAGATTGTGATGGGCGTGCCCGCGGCGATTGTGAAGACTCGGGGCGTCGGCGCCGGTGTTGGCGCGGCGACGCTGGCGCCAGCAGGGTTGCCGGCCAGGGCGCCGCCAGTCGCGCCAGGCGTGTTGGCCGCGCCCGCGGAGTTCGCCGGCGCAGTGTTCGGATTGCCCGCCGTGTTTGGAGCCGCGTCCGCCGCCGGCGTCGCCGATGTCAGCGCCGCGGCGTTGTTGGGCGAAGCGGTTGGTTGAGCGGTCGCGGCGTTTTCACCGCTTTTGGAAGAGCAGCCGAGTTGCGCCAGCAGTAACGCAGCCACAGTGAATCCCCAGACTGTATGAACCTTCAGACGTTTTTTCATAGCGCTCCTATTGTTTCGCAAAGCAGGTTAAATTTGAGCCACTGGTCGAGCGTGTCTTTTCAGTTTGCCGGGGGATGATGGAAAGACCACTTTCATTTTCCATTTGCCATTTTACGTTTGTCATTTGACATTGCAGGAGTCGCGGCTCCCGCAATGTCAAATGACAAACGTAAAATGGCAAATGGAAAATGGAGCGCGATTGCGCCTCAGAAATTTTGCCTCAGCGCTCGCGACAGTGACTGTGTAATATTCGTCAATTTATCACATCGAGCGCAAGCGGCATTGGGCCCCTTTGCGCTCTTTTCGCGCCAGGCGATAATGACCGGGCGATGAAGATTTTGACGGCACAACAGATGCGCGAGATTGACCGGCTGACCGTCGAGCGTTGCGGTATTTCGTACGCGACGTTGATGGAGACGGCGGGTAGTCGTGTTGTCGAAGCGATCATTGACTTTGTTGGCCCGGTCAACGGAAAAGCATTCAATGTCTTTTGCGGCAAAGGAAACAATGGCGGCGATGGAGCGGTCATCGCCAGGTTACTGTGGATGCGTGGCGCAAAAGTCGCGGTTTATCTGTTTGGCAAAATAGAAGAGACAAAAGGCGAGGCGCGCGCCAATTTTGAGATGATTTATCGTTTGGCGGCTGAGGAGGAGAGACGAATCACAGACAACGAACTGGAGGACATTAGTTTTACGGAAATTCCGTCACAACAGCAGGCAGCCGCTTATGACGAATCTTACTCCTACGACATTGCCGATTGTTACGTTGATGCATTGCTTGGTACTGGGCTGACTCGTCCAGCCAACGAACTTTACGAAAGCGTAATTTCGCACATCAATAAATACCGTGGTAAAAATAAGTGGGTAAAAGTTATTTCAGTGGATGTGCCTTCAGGCTTATCTTCTGACTCAGGTTGTCCGATTGGACCTCACATCCGCGCTGATCTGACCGTTTCGTTCACTGCCCCGAAGATTGGTAACGTTCTGGCGTCCGCGGGCGGGGCGAACGGCAAGCTCATCATTGCTTCAATCGGCACGCCCAATTGGTTGATCGAGGAAGACGCCGGTTTTTATCTTAATCTCGTCGAAGAAAAACTGATTGCAGAATGGCTGCAAACTTCGCGCCGCCACGCTGACGCGCACAAAGGCTCGGTCGGCGACGTGCTTTTGATCGCAGGCTCACGCGGCAAAACCGGCGCTGCGGCGTTGGCTTCTGAAACGGTTCTGCAAGCGGGCGCGGGGCTCGTCACCGTAGCCACGGCGCGGTCGGCCCAATCGCTGCTGGTCACTCAATCGCGGACCGAAGTAATGACCGAAGCCTTGGATGAAACCTCCGACGGCGCGATTTCGCATTCGGCTCTCGATCTCGCATTGCAGCTTGCGCAGAAACGTTCGGTCGTAGCCATCGGCCCCGGACTTTCTTCGAGTGACGAAAGCACGCGAGCCTTTGTGCGTGAGATGGTGGAGAGGCGGACCGCGCCGATGGTCATTGACGCCGACGGTTTGAACGCGCTCGCGCCCTGGCCCGAAGATCTGAAAGGCTCGGATGAAGCGCCGATCATCGTCACGCCGCATCCGGGCGAGATGGCCCGGCTGACAGGCAAGACGAACGCCGAGGTCGTCGCTGACCGAATCAACGTCGCGCGCGAGTTTGCCACGGCGCGCCACGTCATCACGGTTTTGAAAGGCAGCCGCACAATCATCGCCTCGCCCGGCGGCGAAGTCTACGTCAACCCCACAGGCAACGCGGGAATGGCGACCGCGGGTTCGGGTGACGTGCTAACCGGCCTTGTCGCGGGACTGTTTGCGCAGCGCCCGTCCGAGCCTCTGGAAGCGACCATCGCCGGGGTCTATCTGCACGGCCTTGCGGGCGATCTGGCGGCGAACAGACTGGGGATGCGGTCGCTCATCGCTTCCGACATCATCGCCAATTTGAGCGAGGCCATGCTGGAAGTCGGCGGCGACGCGGAGCGCGGTCAAACAAATACAATCTCAACGATCTGATGTCATCAATTCCAACCGGACAGTTCATCACGCGCTCCGCCGAAGAGACCTTCGAGCTTGCTTACCGTATCGGCGAAGCGATCAACGAATCAACTGTCTTTCTGCTCCAAGGTGATCTGGGCGCGGGCAAAACGGTATTCGCCAAAGGCATTGGCGCGGGATTGGATATTGACCCCGCCGAAGTCAACAGCCCGACATTCACGATTGTGAATCAGCACGACGGGCGAATGCGGCTTTATCATCTCGATCTTTATCGCATTGCGGGCGGGGCGAACGAAGTTTACGATCTTGGCTTGGAGGAGATAATCACAGAGTCGGAAGCAGTCGTCGTGATCGAATGGCCGGAACGGCTGGGAGCTTTTGCGATACCGAAGGCTTATCGAGTCGAGATCGGCGATCTTGGCGCCGATGATCGAAGCGTCAATGTTCATCACGAAGTATGAATTGATTGCTCCGGTAAATCTTAATGGGCGGAGTTACTACCGTTGAGCCAGGGTATGTCTATGAAAATACGCAGGGGCATGAAATTCTTACTGCCTGTGATAATCTTCATGGCGCTTATAGGCGTAGTTCTCAATCACTATGCGCACATTGTATCCCTGTTCTACACCGACGTAAGAGTAAGAATCTATAAAACTTTCCAGGCCAAAACGAGAGCGTCTTCAGTCGCATTCACAGCTTATTTTCCCGAATATCAGACTGGCGAGAATGGCGGTCGCTTTTCGTCGAGCAAACAAATCTATGCTCGCCGCGGCGATGGAAGTTGGGCGCATATGAGCCAGTCTTTCTACTATAGCAAAGCGGATGGCAATAAACTCCAGATTGATCGTGTACACACACACCGGGAAATCTTCTTTATGGATGGTCGTATCGCCGAGGTGGACGATCAGGAGAAAACAGTGTCATTGCGTCAAATGTCCAATGAGGAAGCCTCCTTTTACATCACTCGAAGAGTAGTTGAACAGACTATGGATACCTCATCGAGTTGTGTTGAAGCCTCTCTTGGACAGGCAAAGGATGACTTTGAGTATGATCTGAGGGCTGAGCTGAAGACTTACGGCTTCCAGATATTGAACCGTTGATTGAACAAAGCTTGTGCTGACACTCAACACTCCACTCGTCGAACTTCATCATCACGGCCTGCCCCGCGTCGGCCAGAAGACCGCGCACGGCCTTGCTGTCGAGATCGCCGCCATCGCTGCGAAGCCAGACGCCCGCGACGCCACGGTCGAGGACCTGTTGCATTACCTGCCGATGCGATACGAAGACCGGTCGAATCTGGCGCGCATCTCGCAATTGCAGGACGGGCAGACGGCTTCGGTTGAAGTGATGGTGCGCGTGGGCGGGGTCATTCCGCTCAAAGGCGGGCGGCTGAAGCTGTACGAATTCATCGCCACGGACGGCGAGGCGCAGGCGCGGGCTTACTGGTGGAACCAGATCTACCTCAACAGAGTCTTTCAACGCGGCTCGCGCGTGATCCTTTACGGCCAGTGGAAATTGAACAAGTACAAAGGCTATTACGAAGTCGAAAATCCCGAGTATGAGCTTTTGACCGACGATGAAGACGATCCGGAGACCTCCGCGATCCACACGGCGCGGCGCGTGCCTGTTTACCGCAAGCTCGGCGATTTTCGCACGCGGCAATTGCGCTCGATCTTTCATCACCTCCTCAACAACATCGAAAAGAACGCCGCCGAATCTTTGCCGGAGGAGATCATCGCCCGTTGCAATCTGATTGCGCGCGGCGAGGCTTTGCGCAAAATCCATTTTCCCGCCGACGATTCGCCGATTGACGATTACAACCTGGCGCGTTCGCCCGCTCACCGGCGATTGATCTTCGAGGAGTTCTTCTGGCTTTCGCTGGCGCTGGGGCTTCGCAGAGGGGAACGCATCAGCGAACCGAAAGGCGAGATCATCGAGATCACCGATCGGGTGCGCGAGGCCGTGCGTTCGATCCTGCCGTTCCATCCGACTGAAGCTCAGAAGCGAGCGTTGAAAGAGATCGTTGACGATATGACAAGTGACAAGCCCATGAATCGTCTGTTGCAAGGCGACGTGGGCAGCGGCAAGACGATTGTCGCGGTTCAGGCGATGGTCATCGCGATTGAGAACGGCTACCAGACGGCGTTGATGGCTCCGACGGAGATCCTGGCCGAACAGCACGCGCGCAACATTCGACACTGGTTGGTTAATACGCCGTATCGCGCCGAACTGCTCACTGGGAGTTTAAAGGCGAAAGGGAAGCGTGAAGTTCAGGAGGCAATCGCGGCGGGCGATGTTGATCTCATCGTCGGCACGCATGCGGTGATTCAGGAGGCGGTGCAATTCAAACGTTTGGGCTTCGCGGTGATTGACGAACAGCATCGTTTCGGCGTATTGCAGCGAGCGGAACTGCGCCGGCGTGGAATCAATCCCGACGTTCTGGTTGTGACGGCCACACCGATTCCACGCAGCCTGGCGATGACGGTTTACGGCGATCTTGAAGTTTCGATCATTGACGAATTGCCGCCTGGCCGCACGCCTGTTTCGACGCACGTGCGCGGCGAAGACCGGCGCGGGAAGATTTACGAATTCGTCCGCGACCAGATCAAAAAAGGGCGCCAGGCCTACGTCGTTTATCCGATCATCGAAGAGTCCGAAAAGCTCGATCTGAGGAACGCAACCGAGATGTATGAAAACCTGCGCAAGGAAATCTTCCCCGAATTCAATGTCGGCTTGCTGCACGGAAAGATGAAGCCCGCGGAGAAAGAAGAAGTAATGCGGGCGTTTGGCGCGAACAAGATTCAGATTCTGGTGGCGACCACCGTGATCGAAGTCGGCGTGGATGTGCCGAACGCTTCGGTCATGCTGATCGAACACGCGGAGCGCTTTGGATTATCACAGTTGCATCAATTGCGGGGCCGCGTCGGGCGCGGGGCCGCGGAGAGTTTCTGCATACTGCTCGCGCAATTTCAGAAGACCAAAGAGGCGCGCGAACGGTTGAAGATAATGGAAGAGACCACTGACGGGTTCAAGATCGCCGAGAAGGACCTGGAGATTCGCGGCCCGGGCGAAGTGATGGGGACGCGCCAATCGGGCATCCCCGCGTTCCGTATCGCCAACATCGTGCGCGATCAGAGACTGCTGGAAATCGCGCGGCGCGAAGCGGGCTATATGCTCAACGAGCGCAGAAACACGCGTGAGACCGATAGGTTGATCAGTCATGTGCGCAGCCAACCACGATATGGGTTGGCGAATGTCGGATGAAATGTTTTTCAGTCCGCGTCCCGCTCTTCCATAACAACCAGCGCGCAATGCCAGCGCGCTGTTATCGGAATAGGCTCGTATGCTTTTTCGTGGCGCAAAGCAAAGGCAAGAGCGTCTGCGACAGCTTCACTGAGGTCCGGGTGAATGCCTTGTTTTAAACAGGCGTCCAAGTGCGTGGCGAGAATGTCTTCAGCCCAGGCAAGCTCTTCATCGGTGATTCTGAACAGGTGTTCGGTCTCGGACTCGATCCCCGACATTACCTGTCGTTTGATGTGCGAATCCAGCAAGCGTTTAGCGAGAGAAACAGCGTTGGGATGCTTCATACCTACCTCTCCAATCAAGCTTGTTGACGATTAATTTATCCGCGACCGTGAATTGGTAGAGGCATACTACCGCCGCTCGATGTGACAGGCAAGTTAATTCTCGATCAAAGTCGCGGATGAAACATTAAGACAGTGGTGAAGAACGATGTGTCACGTTCGCGGCTTGTGATCCTGCCAGAGCTTTGCGCCCGCGGTGGTGGCTTCGAGCTTGCGCGAGAGGCTGAGGCGCGCCAGGCCGCGCTCAGTGAGCGCGGCGATCTCCTGTTTCGCGATCTCTTCATCAATGTCGGCGTTGGCGCCGAGCGTGTGATCAATGATCCACCCTGCCAGACCGACTCTTTCGGCGCAGGCCGATGCGACCAGATGTTCGGGACCGTAACGGCCGCCGAGCTCAGTGATGACGCCGAGCAGCGCAAGCGCGCGGGGGGCGAGGCCGCCAAGATCATCAGAGGCTGTGTGAATCAATTCCGGCGCGCTCGGATCGGACGCATTGATCCGCGGGTCATCGCTCACGAGCGGCAGCGATTCTTGCGCCTTCTCGATTCTGGCGCGCAGCTCGTAATCGCCGCGCAGGCCGCGCGCAATCTGTCTTTCGTAAAGCAGCAAGGTACAGACGGCGTCAAGCGAAGCGTAATTTAATTGCTCCACGGTCAGAGGGCGGCGACTCCAGTCGCTGCGTTGTTCGGTTTTGTCGAGATGAAAACCCAGGTGGGTTTCTACCTGGGCCTGCAATGAGCAACGGCGCTCGCCGCTGCGGCGAGCGGCGAGCATCGTGTCGTGAATGGGCGAGGTCAGAATGCGAAAATGGCGCGACATCTTCACGGCGTCAAAACTGGCGTTATGAATAGCCTTGATCCGCGGGCTCAGCTCGAGCGGCTGGCGCAGCGACTCCGGATCGAAACCCGCCATCGCGTCAATTATGACGACGCGTATTTCATCGTTCTCGCGGAAAGCCAACTGGATCAGCGAAACGCGCTCTGATTCCCGATCCCACCAATTGATCGTTTCGATGTCGAGCGCGATCACGGATGCGGCGTTGATGCGTTCGAGCGCCGCTGAAAGCGTGGGTCTGTCGTTAACGAATTCGACGGTATGGGTTAACATTGCGGCTATCTTCTTTGATCGTTTACACGGAAGCAAGGCGGTTTATGTTTATTGCTCTAAAACCAAACCGGCGCGATAACGGCCTCGCCGCCGGTCAACCTTCGCTCGGCAAATTCAGCTTCATCATCAACGAGACAGCGCGGCGGCATCATTGGTCGGGCGCGGGTTGTCTATCCATCAAATCATTTCGCGGCGGCGAGGCGCTTTACGATATCGGGCGCGGGCGTTACAGAGTCGGCTCGAACTCCTACCTGATATTGAATCAGAGCCAGCCTTACGAGATCACCGTTGATTCGGAAAAAGCCGTTGAATCTTTCTGCGTCTTCTTCGAAGACGGCTTTGCTGAAGAGGTTCATTACAGCTTGGTCACGCCGGCGCTAAAACTGCTCGACAACCCGCATCTCACTCAATCCGCGCCGGCCTCGCCGGTCTGCTTCTTCGAGAAGACCTATCCGCACGACGACATCCTTTCACCCGCGCTGTTTCGGTTCAAAGCCGAGCTGCAAAATCGAAAAGACGACGAGGTCTGGATCAAGGAGCGGCTTCACGAATTAATCCAACGGCTATTGCAGGTTCATCGCGGAGTCTACCGGGAAGTCGAATCGCTGCCCGCGGCGCGCGCCTCGACCCGCGAAGAGCTTTACCGGCGGATTCATCGCGCGAGAGAATTCATCGCCGCCTCGTTCGACCAGCCGATCACGATTGACGAAATGGCCAGGGTGGCCTGCCTCTCGACCAACCACTTCCTCAGAACTTTTCAGCAAGCGTTTCGACAAACGCCTCATCAATTCCTGACCACACAGCGGTTGGAGCGCGCGCAGAAGCTGCTGCTTCACACTGACCTTCCGGTCACCGACGTTTGTCTCTCCGTCGGTTTTGAAAGCCTCGGCTCGTTCAGCGCGCTCTTCCGTCGAAAGCTTGGCGCGTCGCCTGAAAAATTCCGTCGCGAAAAAAGGTGATTTTGAAGAAGCGCCGCGATTCGAAGCTCTGAAATAATCTCCTCGCTGACCGTCATCTCCGCAACCAATCGTCAGGGAGGAATTGCAAATGAAGCTGAAAGTTATTCCTATACTTTTGATCGTCGCCTCGATCTTCGTCTTCGCGCAAAATCACAAACAACCGAATGGGAGGAAAAACAATATGACCGAACAAACCGGATTCGCGCTTTCGAAAGTCGGACAGGTCACCGTCAGGGCTAAGGACCTGGACCGCGCCACGGCTTTTTACCGCGACACACTCGGGTTGAAACATCTGCACAAAGCGCCGAGCCTGTCAGTTTTTGATTGCGGCGGGGTCGCTCTGCTGCTGACGCGTCCGGGAAACGCCGCCGAAGATCATCCCGCCTCGATCATTTACTTCGATGTTGAAGACATTCAGAGCGCTTTCAAATCGCTCTCTGATCGCGGCGTGAGTTTTGTGGAAAAGCCGAATAAAGTAGGGAGTCTGGGCGACGTGGATGTGCGGATAGCCATCTTCCGCGATTCGGAAGAGAACATGATGGGGCTGAGAAGCATGACGCCACGGAAATAAAACGCGCAACACAAATGCTGGGGCGGATAAATCGCTCGATCTCCTCCGAAGCCTCCCCTGCTTCCGGGGCGAGACAAAGTAAAGTTCACCCAAGACCGCCAAATAGCGGCTCTCTTGGTTAACAATTCAATTGGCGGTGATCTGATCAGAACTCAGGTTGTA
>Ga0187894_10006535_pt1 | contig 11400 bp, 10 predicted proteins | sample GBC1701081metaG_FD_136650 | JGI IMG/M metagenome (GOLD analysis project Ga0187894, IMG submission 136650) | White microbial mat communities from a lava cave in the Kipuka Kanohina Cave System on the Island of Hawaii, USA - GBC170108-1 metaG ...
CTGACATTCTCGATCATCGCGGTCATGTCACGCTCCCTTGGCTGCCGCCTTGATGGCGGTACGGATGCGTTGATATGTGCCGCAACGACAGATGTTGCCTGCCATCGCGGAATCGATGTCCTCGTCGGAGGGATTGGACTTTTCCGCGAGCAGCGCGGCAGCTTGCATGATCTGGCCGCTCTGGCAGTAGCCGCACTGCGGCACACCGGCGTTACGCCATGCCTTCTGCATCGGGTGGTTGCCGTTGGGATCGAGCCCCTCGATCGTCGTGACGGCACGCCCCTCGGTGTCGGCCATGGCCGTGATGCACGAGCGCACCGCGGCGCCGTCGACATGGACCGTGCAGGCGCCGCACAGCGCCTCGCCGCAACCGAACTTGGTGCCGGTCAGGGCCAGTTCGTCGCGCAGGTACCACAGCAGCGGCATCGATGGATCGCCATCGAAGGTCCGCTCCTGTCCATTAACGCGCAGCTTGACCATGGCGCTTCCTCCCTATGGATAGGTTAACCGGGTTTCCGCCACCCGGCCCCTTGAACGCACGCGCAAGCCGGATGCGCCGGCTTGCCGATCCTGGCGGGCCAGCCGTCAGGCTAGCCCGCCCCGTGTCCGATCCGTCTTCACTTCACCGCGAACACCCAGACGACACCGCCTTGCGGCACGTCGGGATTGACGCCCGGAATCCCCAGCTTGGTCAAGGAGTCCTGGATGCGCTGGGCATCGACACCCCAACCCGACTGGACGGCGATGTACTGCGTGCCGTCGACTTCGAATGCCGTCGGCCCGCCGCTGATGCCGGAATTGGTGCGGTGCTGCCACAGCAGCTCGCCGGTCAGGGCGCTGAAGGCCCGGAAATACCGGTCGTTGGTGCCGCCGACGAACACTAGGTCACCGCCCGTCGCCATCGCCGAGGCGAACAGCTGGGTCGGGAACTTGTACGACCACACCTTCTTGCTGTTGGCGATATCCCACGCCTGCAGCTCGCCCATGTACTCCGGTACCTTCTTGTCCCTCATGCTGAGGTCGAGCTTCTCGAGCTCGGCGCCCAGCCACAGCTGGCCTTCGACGTGCGGCTTCTTTTCGCCGACCAGGCGACCGCAGATGTTGTCGTTGGCCGGGACGTAGAGCAGCTTGGTCTTGGGGCTGTAGCTCGCCGACAGCCAGTCCTTGCCGCCCCACAGCGACGGGCAGAAGGTGACGTCCTTGCCGACCTTCGGCGTCGTCTTCTCGTTATAGGTCGGTCGTCCCGTCTTCGGATCGATGCTCGCAAACACGTCCTGATGGACGTAGGGATGCGCCGACACGAAGCCGATGCCCTCCGGGGTCCGTTCCAGCGTCCACATGTAGCCGTTACGGCCGGGATGGACGAGGGCCTTGATCGTCTTTCCACCGCGCTGGACGTCGACCAGGATCGGCGGATCGACCTCATCCCAGTCCCACGAATCGTTGGGATGATACTGGTGATGATGCTTGATCTTGCCGGTGTCGGGGTCGAGCGCGATCACCGACGTGGTGTAGAGGTTGTCGCCGGGATGCGCATCACCGGGCCAGGGCGCGGCGTTGCCGATGCCCCAGTACGCGGTGTTGGTGGCCGGATCGTAGTTGCCCGTCATCCAGGCCGAGCCGCCGCCGGTCTTCCAGTCGTCGCCCTTCCACGTCTCGCTGCCCGGCTCACCCGGCGCCGGCACGGTATAGGTCCGCCACAGCTGGTTGCCGGTCTTGCCGTCGTAGGCCGCGATGTAGCCGCGCACGCCCAGCTCGCCGCCCGATGTGCCGATGATGATCTTGCCGTTGATGACCTGCGGCGCCAGGGTCAGATAGTGGCCCTTTTTGTAATCGCCGACAGGCTTGGCCCAGATCTCCTTGCCGGTCTTGGCATCGAGCGCGACCAGGAAGTCATCCACCGTTGCCACGAACAGCATGTCCTGCCACATGCCCACGCCACGATTGGTCGGGTGCAGCTGGAACAGGTCCTCCGGCAACTGGCGCTTGTAGCGCCACAGCAGATCGCCGGTCTTGGCGTCCAGCGCGATCACCTGCGCCTGCGGCGTGGTAATGAACATCACGCCGTTGTTCACCATGGGCGGGGCCTGATGCCCCTCGTTGACGCCGGTCGAGAAGGTCCACACCGGCACCATGTTCTTGACGTTGGTCGTGTTGATCTTGTCGAGCGGGCTGTAGTTCATGCCGTCGTAGGTCCGGCGATACTGCAACCAGTTGCCCGGCTCGGGATTATTCAGCCGCTCCTGGGTTACCGGCGTGTAGCTCTTCACGCCCTGTGCCGACGCTGCCATCGGGGCCAGCATCAGACCCGACACTGCGAGTCCTAGCCATCGAATGTGTGCATCTTTCACGGCTTCCTCCCTCCAAGTTGAACTTCCCGAACATGCCGGGCCGATCTCCCCTTCGTGAGATCAGGCCGGGCCTGCACCAACCTTTCCTGTAAAGCCCTGGGCCACGACCGGCGCACCGTCGACCGCCTTCAGAGGCAAGGCGGGAAGCGGCCGTGGTGCCGGCCCGAAAACAACCTTGGCGCCGTTGCTCGGATCGAACTCGGAGTTGTGGCACGGACAATGGAAGATGCGCTTGTCAGCGCGCCAACCACTCACCGGACACAGCGCGTGCGTGCACGATGCCGAGTACGCCACGAACCCGCCTTCGGTCGCCCGCGATCGCGTCGTCTCGTCCAAGCCAGCCGTGTCGAGGCGCACGAGCAGTACCTGGTTGAGCCGCGAGCCATCGCGGATCGTCTTGGTCTGCGGATCCATCGGCCACGCCAGAACGGGTGGACTGCCGACCGGAAGATCCGCATCGCCAATGACCGAACGCGCCTTGTCACCGCTCGCGAACACGAAGACGTCGCCTTCCTGCGGGCGGGCCATCTTCGGATCGGCCGCGACTGCGGACGCTGGAAACGCCAGAGCTACACCACTGGCCAAAGCTCCCGCCAATACGGTGCGGCGGTCAGTTGACTGCGGTACGCCATCATCTTGTGTTGCAGAGCTGCGCGACGCGCAGCCACAACCCCACACACTCCCCTCGCCGTCATCGACGGCCTTGGGTCCTCTCTCTCCCATACGCGCCCTCTGTGTCCGGCTTCGATCCGCGGCAATCCCGCCGACCAAAGATCATTCGTTCGTGTTCTCAGAGACCATCAAGTTGAAAGCGCTTTCCAACACGTAATCATCCTGCGCATTCCGCCGTCAACAAGAACAGCTTGCACACGTGGGACAATTGCTCTGCACGGTGATTGAAGCGCAATTCTACGGCTGCTCACCCGCGCGACTGACTGCTCGCGCAATTCAATCTCTGATGGTCAGACTGATCGAACGGACTCACCGAATTCACCCAACACCTGACGGCGCAGTGCCTCGATCATCGCATCGTCGTGGCGAGCCTCGCGCGGCACCGTAATCGGAATGCTCGCCGCGACGCGGGCCGGCGGCGGTGACAGCAGAACGATGCGGTCCGCCAACAGGATCGCTTCACGCAGATCATGCGTCACGAACAGCACGGTCGTCGGCTGTCGCCGCCAGACCTCCAGCAACAGCTGGCGCAGGCGATCCGCCGTCGGCTCGTCGAGTGACACGAACGGTTCATCGAGCAGCAGCAGTTGCGGGTCGATGGCGAAGGCGCGTGCCAGGGCGACGCGACGCCCCATGCCGACCGACAGCCGCTCCGGATAAACGTGCGCCACATCGCCAAGGCCGGTCACCGCCAACAGGTCCAGCACGCGCTGGCGGTGGCTTTGCCCCGGACGCAGCACCAGCTCGATGTTCTCCAGCACGGTGCGCCAGGGCAACAGGCGGGCATTCTGGAAGACATAGCCGATCATCGGCCGACCGTCGCCTCCCGACGGCAGTGTCACTTGTCCGCTGTACGCCTGGTCCAGGCCGGCGATGATGTTCAGCAGCGTGGTCTTGCCGCACCCGGAGGGCCCGACGATGCAAACCAGTTCACCGCGCGCCGCCTCGAAGCGCAGCGCCTGCAAGGCGAGGTTCGCGCCGGCGCGGCCGACGGCCGGATAGCGTTTCTCCCGGATGTCGACCTCAAGCGCCGTCATCGCCGCCACCGGTTGGCACGGCGCTCCAACGGCTGCAGCACGCCGAGTTCGAGAAGCTGGATCACTGCGACGAAAGCAATCGTGTAGGCGAGCATGCTGGCGACGTCGAAGAGCTGGAAGAAGAGGTTGATCTGGAAGCCGACGCCGCTGCTGCGGCCCAGCAGCTCGACCACCAGCACGATCTTCCACACGATGGCCAGACCCGACCGTGCAGCGGCGATGATGAACGGGCCAAGCGCCGGTAGCACCACGTGCCGCAGCGTCTTCCAGCGGCCGAACTGGAACACCTGCGCCATTTCGAGCAGATCGCGACTGAGCGCCCGCGCTCCCTCGCGGACCGTGACGACGACGTTGGGAATCTTGTTGATCGTCACCGCCAGGATCGCGGCGACTTCGGTCAACCCGAACCAGACGTAGCACAGAACGATGGTCACCAGCGCTGGCAGGTTGAGAAAGACGATCAACCAGCTGTCGCCCAGGCGATCGAGCAGGACCGACCGCCCCATGACGACGCCGATCGCGGTGCCGATCAGCAACGCGAGAAAGAAGCTGGCGGCGACACGCGCCAGCGTAATCATGAGATGGTACGGCAGCGTCCCGTCCGCCACGTCACGCACCAGCACGAGCAGTACCGCCATCGGCGTCGGCAAGACGCGGCTCTGGATGATGCTGGCGGCGACTTCCCACAGAACCAGCAACGCCGCAATCGAGGCGATGTACGGCCAGATGGGCGAGCGCAATCTCAGCGGAATCATCGAACGATCGCGTATGCCGTTGTCATGCGCCCTGTGTCGTCCTGAGCGAAGCGAAGGACCTGTTGTGCGGGCCAACCGCACGGGACGATCGACGGCGCAGGCGCGCCTGCCTTCGCCGCCCGTGCGCCTCGACGGCTCAACAGGTCCTTCGCTGCGCTCAGGACGACAGACGGCATGTCAGTACGTGACGTCCGGCCAGAATACGCCGGGCTGCAGCTGGGCGCTGCGGCCGACCAGGTCCTCGCCGCCGAGCTTGGCCATGATGCCATAAGCGCGCTCGGCATTGTCGCGCTCCGCCTGCCCCCAGCGGGTGGGTGTGCCGCGCCGGAAGCCGACCTTCAAGGCAGCGAACGTTGCGTCGTCGGCCGGCTTGACCAATGGCCGCAGGCGATCCCATTCGGCATCGGAGTCTGCCAGGATCTGCTTGGCGCGACGGCTCGCCCGTACCAGCCCGGCGACGGCGGCGCGATGCTCCTTGCCCCAACTCTCGCTGAAGACATAGCCCAGCAGCGGCAGCGCGCCGGAAATGCCGATCGCCTGCACGGCGTCCTCGACAGTGACCAGCGTCCGGAACCGCTTGGCCTCAAGCTCGGCAAGGAAATTCCACGAAGTGATGACGCCGTCGAGCCGGCCAGCCAGCGCCTGTGCGTTGAGCAGCGGCGGCGCGCCGAACGCCTTGTCGACCGCATCGTCGAGGTCGAAGCCGGCCTGCGACAGGCCCATGGCCCGGATCAGCAGCCAGCTCTTGTCGATCGGGCCGCCGGCAATACCGAGCCGCTTGCCCTTGAGATCGGCCAGCGTGCGGGCCGGCGAATCGGCGGGCACCATCAGCGCGCCCACGGCGCTGGAGAACGGCACGAAGGTGAGCTTGGTGCCTTCGGCACGCTGGCGCGACACCCAGATCCAGTCGATCACGATCACATCGACCTTGCCGGCCAGCAGCGCGACCGAGGTCGCATCGCGGCCGGCGAACTCGACGACCTGCACGTCGACGCCTTCCTGACGATCCAGCGCGTGCGTCTTGATGACGTCGAGTTCCCAGTTCACGGTGCCGAACTTCAGCACGCCGATGCGCACCGGCTCGCGCGCCGCCGACACCACCGGCAGCGCCATCATGCCGACCAGCACGGTGGCCAGCAGGATCCCGGCCTGACGCCACAACGACATGCTCGTTTCCCCAACCGATGTGAACTGCAGGACGCGCCGAAACGTCACGGCAGGTGAGCGCACAGCCTAGAGCGCGTTTCGCTCGAATGCGATCGGTTCTTTGCCGTTCAACGCGCCCTACTTCTCGGCGATGTCCGCCATGGAAATGTTGTCGGCGACCTTGGGTTCCGTCGGCGGCACGTAGGTCAGCCCGGCTGCGGCCGCCAGCTTCGGCAATTCGCCCTGCTGCTCGAGATCGGCGATGGCCTTGTCGACGGCTTCGACCAGGGCTGCGTTGGTGGCCAGCCCGACCAGGCCCATGTTGAAGCCGATCCGGTGGTAAAGGCCGGTCGGCTTCACTTTCGTCGACGGGTGTTTGGCGACATAGGCATCGACGCGCCGCAGGTTCACCAGGGTTGCGTCGAACTCGCCGGCATCGAGCTTACCCAGGAGGTCTTCCCGCTCGGGGATGACATGCTTGATTTCGTTGGCGAACCGCCCATCGCGATAGGTCATCAGGATCGCGTCGGCGAGCGTGCCGCCTTCGGCGCCGATCTTCAGGCCGTCGAGGTCGGCCAGCGACGCGATCGGCTTGCCCACCGTCCCGCCATTGACCACGACGGTCAGAACGGACCGATGATAAGGCCGTGTCGGCACCAGCACGCCGAGCGTCACCCGTCGCCGCCGGTCCTCCGGCTTGCTGCCATCGAAGCCCGGCAGCCGCGCGATCTCGACGCGCGGCTTGCCGAGCGTTCCCTTGATGAGCGGGTAACCGCCCAGCAGATCGCAACGCTGATCCGACAGCAGCGCATTGGCTTCGACCGTCAGGCTCGAGTCCATCTCCAGCTTGGTCTCGAACCACTGAACCACGAGCTTGCGGTCGAGCCGCTTGGCGATCGCCTCGGCAACCATGAGATCAAAGCCACTCGCTTCCTTGCCGTGATGCAGGCTGTAGAGCGGGATGTCCTCGTTGAGGCAGATCGTGAGAGTGCCCTCGGCGCGCGCCGCGGGGACGCCGGACGCGGTCGCAACGATTGCGGCCGCCATCGCGGCCAGCAATGAGCTCTTTCGCACAGCAATCATCACTTGCCCCGGGTCAGGACGTAGGCCCACAGGTCGTCAATCTGCGCGGACGAGAGCTTGTCGCCCCATGGCGGCATGTTCTTCTTGCCCTTGGTGACCGACGCTTCGAACCGCGGCTTGTCGTTCTCGGGAAACTGGCGCAGATCGTACGCCACCGTGCCGGGCGTCACCATGTTGCGGCCATGGCAGTGCAGGCAGTTCTTGGCGTAGAGCTGCTTTCCCTTCTCCACATCCTGTGCGTTGGCGCAGACGCTCGTTACCGCAATCGCTGTGACCAGCGTCGCGGCCGCATAGTATCGAATCATCGTATCGAAGCCCTCGAATGATAAAAGGGGGCGGCCCCAAACGGGCCGCCCCGATGTCGGCTACTGGGTCTGCAAGGCGAAGACCCAGAGCGACCCGCCCGGCGGTACGGCGGCGAGCCGCTCGTCGCCGGCGAAGATCGAGTACACGCCGCCGATACCGCTGGTCACGGCCACGTACTGCACGCCGTCCTGCTCCCAGGTGACGGGCTGGCCTTCGATGCCGGAGCCGGTCTTGAACTGCCAGAGCTTCTTGCCGGTATCGGCGTCGAAGGCCTCGAACTCGCCGGTCAGCTGGCCGCTGAAGACGAGCCCGCCGGCGGTGGAGAGCACGCCAGAGAAGCGCGGAATGTCACTCGGCGCTTCCCACTTCGACTTGCCGGTCATCGGGTCGATGGCCTTCAGGTAACCGCGCGGCTTGTCCTTCGCGAAGGCGAAGCCCAAGGTCAGGTCGATGCCCAGGTACCACTCGCCGACCTTCCATTCCTGCGGAATGGCCTTGTAGTTGAGCCCGAAATTGAGCGTGTTGGCGAAGGCGAGGTTCTTCTCCGGATTGTACGAGATCGGCTGCCAGTTCTTGCCGCCCAGCAGCGACGGCTGGACCTCGACCTGTTCGCCGGCGCGCGCCTTGCGCGGTACGTCGGTCTCGATCGGCCGGCCGGTCTTCAGATCGATGCCGCTCGCCCAGTTCACGTTGGCGATGTACTTGTTGGCCGCCAGCGGCTTACCCGTCGCGCGATCGAGGACGTAGAAGAAGCCGTTGCGGTTGGCGTTGAGAATGACCTTGGTCGGCTTGCCGCCGACATTGATCGTGGCCAGCACCATTTCGGCCACCGAGTCGTAGTCGAACGGATCGTTGGGCGAGAACTGATAGTGCCACTTGATCTTGCCGGTCTTGGGATCAAGCGCCAGAATCGAGTTGGTGTAGAGATTGTCGCCCTTGCGCACGGCGGCATTGAACGGCCCGGGATTGCCGACGCCCCAGAACACCGTCTTGGTCTCGACGTCATAGGAGCCCGTGATCCAGGTCGAGCCGCCGCCGAGCTTCGCGGTGTCGCCGGGCCACGTGTCGCCGCCGGGTTCGCCCTGCATCGCCGTGGTGTGCGTGCGCCATAGCCGCTTGCCGGTTGCCGGATCCCAGCCGTCGATGAAGCCGCGGGTGCCGAACTCGGCGCCCGAGATGCCGGTGATCACCACGCCGTCGGCGACCAGCGGCGCCACGGTCATCGAATAGCCTTCCTTGAATTCGGCCGCCTTCGTCTTCCAGATCTCCTTGCCGGTCTTGGCGTCGAGCGCCTGGACCTGGGCATCGAGTGTCGTGCGGAACAGCTTGCCGTCAAAGATCGCAACGCCGCGATTGATGATGCCGCAGCAGACGATGCGCGGCGTCTCCGGCGGATACTCGACCTTGGTCTTCCACAGCTGCTTGCCGGTCTTGGCCTCGACCGCCATCGTGGCGGCGTTGGTCGTGATGTAGATGATGCCGTTATGGACGATGGGCTGCGATTCCTCTGCCCGGTTGTCATCGAGGCTGTAGTGCCACAGCGGCACCAGCTTCTTGACGTTGGTCTTGTTGATCTTGTTGAGCTTGCTGTAGCGCTGCAGATCGTAGCCCATCCCGTAGTTCAGGATGTTGCGCGTGTCGCTCTGGCCCTTCGCCAGATCCGCCGCCGACTGAGCATAGGCCCCCAGAGGCACCAGCGCCGCCACCACGGCCCCGAACATCAGTTGTCTCATGCCCTCTCCTCCCTCTCATCATTGCGATGCCGCTGCATTTGACCGCACGCACCTTCTCGCGCCGGCGTGGCACGCCAGCGCCGCGTCGGCGCTCTGCATTCATGAACATGGTCTCGTTGTCGGCGCTGCGCGGGACGATGGTTACGGCGACTGCCGCGTCAGCCTCGACCGTCGCAGCCCCTGTCTGTCATGTGCTTCCTCCGCCTTGGTTAACCGCTTCACTCCCAACGTTCTTGCCATTTGACCAAATTGTGAAACCAGTTGGCGGTGAAGTCTAGTGAACGTTTATACAGCTATGTTCACCGCTGTGCTCAAACGCCGGGCGCGAACCGGTTGCAGCGACAACGCCGGCGACAACCGCGCGGCCAGCCACGAGGGAATGCCATGTCTGTAGAACAGCCTGTGCGTCGCTACCCGGAGATGCGGGGGAAGATCGTCCTCGTCACCGGCGGTACGAGCGGCATCGGCCTTGCCGCCGCGCAAGCCTTTGTGCGCGAGGGCGCCAGCGTGGTGCTGGCCAGCCGCGACGAGACGCGCGCGCAGGCGGCGCTGCAAACCTTTCCCGACGGTGCTCCGGTATCATGGACGCCGTGCGATACGGCGAGCGGCAGATCCGTGGCGAGCCTGATGGAGGCGATTCAGGCACGCCATGGCCGTCTCGACTACGCCTTCAACAACGGCGGCAGCAGCGGCGGTGGCGGCCCCATCGCAACGATGAGCGAGGACACCTGGCGACAGGCTATCGATGGGTATCTGACGTCGGTCTTCCTGTGCATGCGCCAGCAGATCCCCGCCATGCTGGCGGGCGGCGGCGGGGTCATCGTCAACAATTCGTCGGTCGACGGCCTGCGCGGCTATCCTTTCCCCGGCGGCGGCGCCTACGCCGCCGCCAAGCACGGCGTTCTTGGCCTGACCAAGAGCGCGGCATTGGAGCACGCATCCAGCGGGCTGCGTATCACGGCGATCTGTCCCGGCTGGGTGGCGACACCGCCGGTGACGGGGTGGATCGACCGCGATCCCAAGGTCGAGACTGACATCGTCCGCCAGACGCCGCGCGGCCGGATCGGAACGCCCGAGGAAATCGCCAACGCCGTCCTCTGGCTGTGCTCCGATGCAGCGTCCTTCATGATCGGCAGCCCGATCGTCGTCGACGGCGGCTACATGGCGTGATGGTCTACCGTCATCCCCAGCGCAGCGAGGGATCTCCTGCGCTCGGGATGACAGGAGGTGCGCTCGGGATGAGGAGACGCAGCCTCATAATCCCAGCATGGCCTTGGCCATGATGTTGCGCTGGACCTCGGAAGAGCCGCCGTAGATCGTGCTCTTGCGCTGGTTGAAATAGCGCGGTGCGGCGTCGTCGACATAGTCGCCGCCCACCGGCACGATGTTGGAGTCGTGGTTGCGCAGCTCGGTGAAAGGCTGGGCATAGTTGGCCACCGCCTCGACCGCCAGCTCGGTGATCTTCTGGCCGACTTCGGTCCCGCGCATCTTGACCACCGAGGCCATGAAGCCGGGTGTCTCGCCGGTCTTCAACGAGCTGTAGAAGCTGAGCTCGTTCATCTCGACGGCGTCGATCTCGATCTGCAGCGCCGCCATCTTCTCGCGCCACGCCGGATCGTCGGGCAGCTTGTGGCCGTCCTTGGTCTGCGTCTGGGCGAGATCCTCGAGGTGCCGGAAGGCCTTGCGCAGGCGTGGTCCGTGCGCCTGCCCGCCGCGTTCGAACTCCAGCAGGTACTTGGCGTAGGTCCAGCCCTTGTTCTCCTCGCCGACGCGGTTCTCGACCGGCACCTTGACGTCGGTGAAGAACACCTGGTTGACCTCGTGACGCCCCGGTGAGCGGGTGCCGTCAGTGAGATAGATCGGGTCGATCTTGATGCCCGGGCTCTTCATGTCGATCAGCAGGAAGGAGATGCCCTCCTGCGGCTTGCCCTCGCTCGACGTGCGCACCAGGCAGAAGATCCAGTCGGCCCAGTGGGCGTTGGTGGTCCAGATCTTCTGGCCGTTGACGATGTAATGGTCGCCCTCGGGCACCGCACGCGTGCGCAAGCTGGCAAGATCGGAGCCCGAACCCGGCTCGGAGTAGCCCTGGCACCACAGTTCCTCGGCGGCGGCGATTTTGGGCAGGAAGCGCTTCTTCTGCGCCTCGCTGCCGTACTTCATCAGCACCGGCGCCACCATCTTGATGCTGAACGACGACAGGTAGGGCGAGTCGGCGCGCGCCATCTCCATCTCGAAGATGAACTTCTGCGTCGAGTTCCAGCCCGGCCCGCCATGCTCCTTGGGCCAGTTCGGGCACAGCCAGCCGCGCGAGGCCAGC
>Ga0187894_10006537_pt1 | contig 11399 bp, 6 predicted proteins | sample GBC1701081metaG_FD_136650 | JGI IMG/M metagenome (GOLD analysis project Ga0187894, IMG submission 136650) | White microbial mat communities from a lava cave in the Kipuka Kanohina Cave System on the Island of Hawaii, USA - GBC170108-1 metaG ...
CCGCCGTAACGCGCCACCCAGTCGACGCCCTTGCGGCTCGAGGTGAGCAGCACCTGTGCAAAAAGCTTGAGGACGTCGTCGCCGGCCTGGTGGCCGTGTGTGTCGTTGACCTTCTTGAAGTGGTCGATGTCGCAGAGCACTGCGGAGAGCGGCCGCGAATAGCGGCGCGCGCGCTCGACCTCCTTGGGGAGCTGTTCCATCAGGTAGCGGCGGTTGTACGTCGAGGTGAGCGGATCGGTGATCGAGAGCAGGTGCTTCTCGTGATTCGCGGCCTTGAGCGAGCGCTCGAGCTTGAGGATGCGGCGTCCCGTGTTGAGACGCGCCATCAGCTCGCTGTCGTCGACCGGCTTGGTGAGGTAGTCGTCCGCGCCCGCTTCCAGCCCCTCGATGATGTGGGCCTTGCTGTCGCGCGCGGTGAGCAGGATGGTGTAGACGTAGCCTTCGAACACGCCGGCGCGCACCGCGCGGCACAGGGCCAGCCCGTCCATTTCGGGCATTTCCCAATCGGTGAGCAACAGCGGGAAGAAACGCGTCTGCAGGCGCGCGAGCGCCTCGGCGCCGTTCGCAACGGATTCGACTTCGAAGCCGGCGCGCTTGAGCTGGCGCGCCGTCATCAGCCGCGTGGTCGGTTCGTCCTCCACCAGCAGAATGGCCGGCAGCGGCGCCGCGTCGCTCGCGGGCGCGTGGGACGCCGACTCGGACGGCGCGGCGGCAGGGATTTTGGCGGGAGCGGTCACGTCGATCGGCTCGCGGCGAGCCGGTGCACTACGGCTCTTCGTGAACCTCTTATCGGCCGGGACCGCCCGGACTTTAAGGTCGAGGGCGTCCGCCCTGTAGACGTAACTTATTGTTTTACATCAACTAAAAAGCCCTGCCAGCATCGAGCCGGGCAGGGCTTCCTGCCGTCGCTTGCCGTCGCTCAGATCCGTGCCTGGCGCCGGCAGCGGTTCAGCACCTCAGCGCATCGGGGTCACGGCTCAGCGCGTGCAGATGTTGATCTCGCCGCTCAGGCTCTGCAGCTCGATGCGGCCCGTGCCCTTGCCCGCGGTGAACTGCAGCTCGGTTCCCGGACCGTACTTCTGCGTGCGCTTCGCCTCCGGGCCGGTGCAGCTGTCGATGTCTCCGGAGAAGCTCTCGATGTCGATCTCCGCGTCCGTGTCCTTGAGATCGAACGTCAGCTGGCCGCTGATGGTCTCGGCCTCGATCTTCACGCCAGGCATCAGGCTGGCGTTGAAGTTGAGGTCGCCGGACGTCGTGTTCATGCGGGCACGCGTCACCTTGCTCATCTGCAGCTGCAGCTCGCCGCTCACGGTGCTCGCGTTGACTTCGCCGGCCGCGCGCGTGACCTGCGCCGTGCCGCTGACGGTCGTCAGGATGAGCCGGCCGGGTTTGCCGTCGCCGCGCAGTGTGATGTCGCCGCTCACGCTTTTCGCTTCGGTTTCGCCGCCGCTGAAATCGCCCGAGACGCTGCCCGAGACGGATTGCAGGTCCAGCGGGCCGGTGACGCCCTTCGCGGTCAGGTCCGCGCTGACGGTATTGGCGTGCAGGCGGCTGTTCTTCGGAACGCGGATCCTGAGATCGGCGTCGCCGCCGCCGCGGTGATAGCCCTTGCGCGTCACGACCTTGACGATGGTGCGCTTGCCGCTCGACTCGAACACCAGCTCTTTCACGCCGCTGTCGAGATTGCCGGTGACGTGCACTTCGTTGTAGTTCCAGCCCTCGATGCTGACCGACCCGGCCACGTTGGAGACCTCCACTTCGCCGTTGGCGTCGGCGGCCAGGCGGCGGTCGATCGAGCGCTCGCCGTAGTTCCGGTCGCGGTCGTCGTCGCGATCGTCGTCATCGTCTTCGTGTGCAAAAGCAGTTGCAGCTACGAGCGTGCAGGCCAGCAGCGTGGCGAAAGCTCGCTTCATGATTCAGTCCTCGCAGGGATGCTCCCTGCCATCTTGTTGACGTTCGCGAGCAGAGTGAGCTCGCTCTGATAAGTGCTGAGCAGCAGCTGCTGCAGCATGGTGTTGTCGGGCTCCAGCGCCATCGCCACATTGATCTCGCGCAGCGCGCGGCGGATCTCCGCCAGGTTGCGCTCGATCTTGAGCTGCGCGTCCGGCGGCAGACGGTCGATGCGCTCGGCCAGCCCGATGGCCAGCTGCGCACGCGCCGTCTCGTACTCCGGTCCCAGCGCCTGGTAGGTACCGAAGTTTGCTTCCGAATAGCGCAGCTCCGGCGCTGCCGCATCGGCAACCGTCTGCGACGGTGCGTTCATGCGCAGCACCCCGAACGCAAGCAGCGCACCCAGCGCCATGCAACCGACGCAGGCACAGGCCGTAGACCTTGCCCGAGTGCTCGCGGTAGATGCGCTCGAACGCACGGCTGTCGCCCAGGCGCGCGCGTTCGAGCCAACCGTTCTGCTCGTCCGCCGTTGGCCTGAGGTCTGCTGTCATCACCGCACTCACGCTCTGGTCCGGGCGGCCATGTTACCGCCCCGCCAGCCGTAAGTACGGGTTTCGACAGGGTATTCTTGCGCTTCAGTCACGACGCTTTAGAGCGCCGCGACCGGCAAAGGGTTTGAACAGCGCCGGTGGGACGACCGGCGCCGCGGGCGGGACAGCGTCCTAGACGACCTGGGCGTCGAGCATGGCCAGGGCGGCGCCGTTCCAGCTGCGGACCAGGTCCGCGAGCTTGCCGGGCTCCATCGGCCGGCCGATGTGGTAGCCCTGAGCGAAGTCGCAGTTGACCGTCTGCAGGAAGTCGAGCGCCTCGGCAGTCTCCACGCCCTCGCAGCACACCTTGAGCTCGAGGTTGTGCGCCAGGTCGATGAGCGAGCGCACGATGGTGCGCGCCTCGCGGCTCGACTGGATCTCCATGCCGAGCGACTTGTCGATCTTCATCTCGTTGAACGGCATCTGGTAGAGCTGCGTCAGCGAGGAGTAGCCGGTGCCGAAGTCGTCGAGCGACAGGCCGATGTCCTTCACGCGCAGGCGCGTGAGGATGTCGAGCGTGCGCGCCGGATCTTCCAGCGCCGCGGTCTCCGTCACCTCGAGCGTGAGCTGCGAGTTCTTCACGCCCGCCTCCTCCAGCAACGCGGCCAGCCGATCCGGGAACTCCAGGTCCGTCACCAGCTTCGGCGACATGTTCACGGTGAGCGCGAGATCGACACCCTGCGCCTGCCACACGCCCATCTGGCGCACGCCTTCCTGCAGCACGAAGTCGGTCATCGCGGCGATCAGGCCGGTGCGCTCGGCGAGCGGGATGAAGTCGTCCGGATAGATCATGCCGTGGTCGGGATGCTCCCAGCGCAGCAGCGCCTCGACTGCGGTGACGCACCACTGGCCGTAGCGCCGCGCGGTCTTGGGCTGATAGTGGACGCGCAGCTGGCCGCGATCGATCGCACGGCGCAGATCCTGCTCGCCGACCTGGGGCTCGGCGGTCATCTGCGCGGTCAGCGTCGCTTCGAGATCCGCCAGCATGATCGGCTTCTGCATCACGCCGATCATGTTCAGGCCGAGCGAACGACCGAGCTGCTCGGCGGAGGTGAGCACGCGGTTGTCCATGCCGCTGGCGATGAACACGCTCGCCCGGATCTGCTGACGCGACAGCAGGCGGATCAGCTCGATGCCGTCGACGCCGGGCATCTGCAGGTCGAGGATGATGACCGTCGGCTGGAAGCGCGTCAGCTCCGCCTCGAAGCGTTCCGCGTTCTCGACGGTGCTGACGGTGTAGCCGAGCGATTCGGCCACCTGGGCGATGAACTCCAGGATGTCCGGCTGATCGTCGATGGCCAGCAACCTGTTCTGTGCGCGGCCCGGGGTGCGTTTCGCCTGTTTGGACTTGGACATGGAAGACTCCGTTGTCGACGGCCCGTCAGCCGGGCTTGAAAATGGCGCGCAGCCGCCGCGCGAGCTCGGCGATGGCATACGGCTTGGAAATGAGCGGCAAGGTTCCGTCGAGCATGCCGCGATGGATCACCGTGGTTTCCGAAAACCCCGAGGTGAACAGCACCTTGAGGGCCGGGCGCAGATCGCGCGCACGCTGCGCGAGGTCCGGTCCGTAAACGCCGCCCGGCAGCGTCACGTCGGTGAACAGGAGATCGATGCGCTGATCCTGGCGCAGCAGCTCGAGCGCGGCCGAAGCGTTCTCGGCTTCGACCACCTGATAGCCGAGCGAGCGCAGCGAAACGCAGGCAGTGGTGCGCACGTCCGGATCGTCCTCGACGACCAGGATGCGCTCGGTGCCGCCCGGCGGGCTGGCACCGGCGACTTCCGCTTCGCGCCGCGGCAGCGGTGCGGGCGCGTCGACGCGCGGGAAATAGAGACGCACGGTCGTTCCCTGGCCGAGCTCGCTCGACAGCGTCGCCGTACCGCCCGACTGCTCGAGGAACCCGTAGACCATCGACAAGCCGAGGCCCGTGCCCTTGCCGACTTCCTTGGTGGTGAAGAACGGCTCGAAGGCGCGCTTGGCGACCTCGGGCGGCATGCCGCTGCCCGTGTCGCTGACGCTCACCACCAGGTATTCGCCCGTGCGCAGCGTCGGATGACGGCGCGCGGTCTCCGCATCGACCGAGACGTTGGCGGTCTCGATGGTGAGCGAGCCGCCGCGTGGCATCGCGTCGCGCGCGTTGATGGAGAGATTGAGGATGCAGTTCTCGAGCTGGCCCGGGTCGGCGCGCACGGTCCAGGGCTCGGCGACGAGCACGTTGTGGATTTCCACCTCGCGCCCCAGCGAGCGGCGCAGCAGCTCGTTCATGCCCTGCAGCACCGTGTTCATGTTGACGGCACGCGGTTCCAGCACCGTCTGGCGTGCGAACGCGAGCAGGCGGCGCGTCAGCTCGGCGCCGCGCAGCGCCGCGCGCAGCGCGGTCTGCACCTGCTTGGCGAGGCGCTCGTTTTCGGCCAGCGGCCGTTCCAGGAGCTGCAGGTTGCCGATGATCACCGAGAGCAGGTTGTTGAAGTCGTGCGCGATGCCGCCGGTGAGCTGCCCAATCGCCTCCATCTTCTGCGAGTGCCGCAGCGTGGCCTCGAGGCGCTTCTGCTCGGTGACGTCGCGCACGATCGACAGGAATCCGACCACGTCGCCCTCGGGCCCGCGATTGGCGACGTAGTTGACCGCGAGATCGCGTTCCACGCCGTCCGCGCGCGCCGAGCGCACTTCGAACTCGACGTCACGCCCGCCGAGCACCGCGTCGATGCGCGGCTGGATGTCGCGATAGCGTTCCGGGCCGGTCAGCTCGCTGATGCGACGGCCGCGCACCACGGACAGCGGCAGCTGGAACCAGTGTTCGTAGCTGCGGTTGAGGTAGCGGATGCGCTGCTCGCGCGAGACGTAGGAGATCTGGATCGGGATCGCGTCGAGCAGCAGCTCGTAGAAGTCGCGCGAGGCGGCGAGCTGGGCATAGGCCTCGCGCGTCTCCGAGACGTCCATGTGGATGACGAAAGCGCCGCGCGAATCGCCGTCGACGAAGGGCTGGGCGCGCAGCTCGTAGTAGCGCTCGCCCTCCTCGGTTTCCAGGCGATAGGTGAGCGAGAAACTCGCGCGCTTGCCTTCGAGCACGGCACGAATGCCGAGCGCGGCGGCCGGACCCTCGCTGCAGCGCTCGGCGGCGCGCTCGCACAGCGCGGGATAGTCCTCGCCGAAGCTGTAGCGCATGCCGATGAGGCCGCCGTCGGACGCGAACTCGCGCCACGACCGGTTGATGTCGACGATCTCGCCCGCGCCGTCGAGCACGCCGACCGCGACGTGCAGCGCGTCGAGCGCGCGGCGCTGCAGATCCTCGGCGTGACGCGTCACTTCCTGCACGCGCCGCCGGTCGGTGATGTCGCGCAGGCTGCCGGACAAGCGGTGCGGATGGCCGGCCGGATCGCGGGTCGCGGCGCCGCTCAGCGCGAACCAGCGCAGCTCGCCGCCCGCCGCCTTCATCTGGCATTCGAGATCGAACCCGTGGCGCTGCTCGAGGTGGCGGCGCACGGCACGCAGCACCAGCATGCGGTGATCGTCGTGCATGTGCGCGTAGAGGCCTTCGAACGTGTCCGGGAACGCGTCGTCCGGCGCATAGCCGAGCAACTCTTTGAGGCTGGGGCTGTACCAGACCGAGCCGGTGACGAGATTCCAGTCCCACAACCCGTCGCCGCCGCAGCGCGCGGAGTGCGCGTAGCGCTCGAGGTCGGCCGTCGCGAGATCGACGGGTGAATCGGGGTCTTCGCCGACGTCGCGCTGCAGGAGCAGAAGTCCCTGGGCCGCGAGTTGCGTCACCGTGACGGTGGACCAGAACGACTTTCCGCGAGCATCGCGATCGAGAACGCGACCGCTGAGGGAACCGCGCGGCGGAGCGCCGTCCGGCGTTCCGGTCGCGGCAAGCAGTTTCAGCAGCGCCTGGCAAGGTTCGCCGACCAGCTCCGGCAGCGTGTGTCCGCTCGTCTCGCACCAGCCTTCGCTCGCGTCGATCACGCGGAACGGCTCGCGGGCCTCGACAATGGCGAGCGCTTGCGCGGTGCGCGCCAGCACGGAAGAGAGAAGCGACGCGGCATCCACGCCCTCGGGCAGCGAGGGAGCTTGCGGCGAGCGGGCAATGGCGCGGGCGTCGGCGTCAGCGTCGCCGTCAGCGCCGACGTCGAGGCCGCCAGCGTCGAGGTCGCCGGCGCCCGGCCGCGCCGAGCCGCTCGCGAGCAGCGAATCAGCCTCCGCGGCCGCGAGCTCCGCGTCCGCAGCTTCCGCCGTGCCCGACTCCCTGAGTGCACTCTTTGCCAAGAACAGCCTCGATCGATGCCCGAACGAAAACGGCACGGGCGCGACCGCCCGAGCGACGCGTTCCCGATCGACGGCGCAGCGCAGCACGCCGCCCGCGAACGGATCGCGTGCTTCGGGTATCGACCTGAGGGGGTGAAACTTGACCGGGCGTCGGTTAGGGCGACCCCTTACGCGACGCGCGGTGCGAGCCGGGGATCGCTGATGCGCCTCGCGAGGGTCAGCTGCCCTCGCGACCGGAGAACCAGTTCACCGCGTACTGCACGAGCTGCGCGCCGGTGGTGAGGTTCAGCTTGCGCTTGATGCGCTGGCGGTGCGACTCGACCGTCTTGATGCTGAGGTTGAGCGCCTCCGCGGTCTCGCGCGTACTCGAGCCCTTGCCGATCAGGTGCAGGATCTGCAGCTCGCGGTTGCTGAGGCGGTCGATCGGGTTCGAGGAAATGTACGAGCCGCCCGAGGCGAACTTCTGGATCATGCTGTTGCCGACGGCTTCGCTCACGTAGATGCCGCCCTCCAGCACGCGCCGCACGGCGACGAGGAACTGCTCGCTGGCCGCCTGCTTCATGATGTAGCCGTTGGCGCCCGCGCTCAGCATGCGCTCGGCATAGATGGTCTCGTCATGCATCGACAGCACCAGGATCGGCAGCGTCGGATAGTGGGCGCGCGCGTCGCGCACCAGCTCGATGCCGTCGCCCTGCTTGAGCGAGATGTCGACGATGATCGCGTCCGGATTGAGCTCCTTGATCAGCGTGCGCGCCTCGCGCACGGTCTCGGCTTCCCCGCACACCGACAGGTCTTCTTCCTGGTCGATCAGCCGCCGCAGTCCCTGACGCACGATCGGGTGATCGTCGACGATCAGCACACGCCGCACCTTCTTCTTCGAGGCCACCGGCGCGCCGGCTCCGCCGGGGGCGGGCTTCCACGTGGTCTGCTGGATCGTCATCTCGTCTTCCTCCGTGCTGTGGGCTTCGGCTGCGTGCCGGCCCGGGTATCGAGTCTGAGAGTACAAGTGAGGCGGGTGCCGCCGGGCGCGCTCTCGATCCGCAGCTGCGCGCCGATCATGGCGGCGCGATAGCGCATGGTGCGCAGACCCATGCCGGTTGCGGAGCCGGCGGCTGCCGGGATGCCCTGTCCGTCGTCGCTGACGACCAGGCGCACGCGCCCACCCTCCATCGGCTCCAGCCGCAGGTCGACGCGCTCGCCGCGGCTGTGCTTGGCGGCGTTGCTCACCGCTTCCTGTGCGATGCGATAGAGCTGGTAGGCCTGCTGCTCGTCGAGCTGCTGCGACATGCCGCGGGCGCACGTGGCGGTACAGGCGAAGCCGAATACGTTGCGCGAGGTCTGCGCGAGCTCGTGCAGGGCGGTTTCGAGCCCGCCGCGCTCCAGCGTGTACGCCGACACGCCCTGCGCCAGCGCCCGGCACGAGGCGACTGCGTGGCTCACCAGATCGGTCACCGTGCCGAGCTCGGCCGCGAGCTGAGGATAGGCCTCGCGCGCCTGCGAGCTGATGCTCTTCATGAGCAGCGCGATGCCGGTGAGCTCCTGGCCGAGGCCGTCGTGCAGGTCGTTGCCGATGCGCACCTGCTCGCGGTTGGCGACTTCGATCACCTCGCGCTCGAGGATGCGCCGCTCGGTGATGTCGCTGAGGAAACCGATCACCCGGGTCACGGCCCCGTCGGGCCCGAACAGCGGCAGGCGGCGCGCCTCGATCACCACGTGCGTGCCGTCGGGGCGCACGACGCGATAGGAAACGGGCTCGGTCGAGCCGTTGCGCAGGAACTCGTCCATGCCCGCGTCGAGCCGATGCCGATCCTCAGGGTGCACCTTCGCCATCCACTGCTCGCGCGTCGGCAGCTCGGCAGGCTCGTAGCCGAACACGTGCTGCGTGGAGCTCGACCAGATGATGCGATTGCTGCTGCGATCCCAGTCGTAGAGCACCTGGCCCGTGGCGCGCGCGGCCGCATCGTAGCGCGCCTTCCACTCGCCGATTTCCACTTCCGCTTCGGCGCGCTCGGTGACGTCCACGCCGCAGACGACGTAGCCGACGAAGTTGCCTTCGGCGTCGAACCGCGGCGCGCCCTGCGCGTCGATCCAGCGATACGCGCCGTCGGCGCGCTGCAGGCGGAACTCGGCGCGGAAGGGTGCGCGCGGATTGGCGACGTTGCCCTCGCGCTCGGTCTGCCAGCGCGCGGCGTCGGCGGGATGCACGCAGTCGAGCCAGCCCCAGCCGTTCGCGAGCTGAGCGCTGAGCCCGGTGAAACGCAGCCAGGTGTCGTTGAAGTAGTTGCAGGCGCCGTCCGGCCCGGACATCCAGATCAGCACCGGCACGATATCCGCCATGCGCTCGAAGCGCCGCTCGCTCTCGCGCAGCTCGCGCGCGGCGCGTTTCTGCTCGGTGATGTCGCGCACGATGCTCTGGCTGCACTTGCGGCCCTGCGTTTCCAGTACCGCGCACCGGCAGTGAACGTCGATCAGCGCGCCGTCGCGCCGGCGCACCCGGGTCTCGAAATCGTCGCTGCCGGTGGCGATGAGCCGCTCGATGTGCGCCGCGAACGCCGGACCGCTCTCTTCGGGAACGTATTCGGCCACCGGCGTGAGCGCGAACTGGTCGCGCGTGTAGCCGAGGATGCGCAGCAGGCGCTCGTTGAATTCGACGGGCAGCAGCGACTGCAGGTCGAGCAGCAGCAGTCCGTCGGGCGAATTCTCGAACAGCACGCGGAACTTGAGTGCGTCGCTCTCGGGCGCGGTGGGCGCAGCTTCGGTGATGAAGGCTTCGGGCCGGCGGTCGAGGGGCCGGGGAGCGTTCACGTCGCCACCTCCGGCGTCGTTTCGCCGGGCAGCGGCTGGCGGCAGATCACGGTGACCTGCACGCCGCCTTCCGCGCCCGGCGCGATCGTGACGTCGCCGCCGACGATGTGCGCGCGATAGCGCATGATCCTCAGGCCCATGCCCTGCGCGAGCTCGACGCCCGGCGCCAGTCCGCGGCCGTTGTCGGTGACCGACAGCCTCACGTCCTCGCCCGCCGCGATCAGGTCGAGAACGATGTCGGTCGCCTGCCCGTGGCGGACGGCGTTGGTCACCGCCTCCTGCGCGATGCGATAGAGATGATTCGAGGCGGAAGCATCGAGCGCGAGCTGCGGCCAGACCTTGCTGCGAAAGCGGACGTTGCAGCCGTAGACCTCGGTTGCGCGCGTAGCGAGCGCGCGCAGCGCGAACGGCAGACCGCCGCGCTCGATGCTCACCGGCGAGAGGCCGCGAGCCAGCTGACGCGTGCTCTCGATCGCCTTGTTCACCAGGCCGACGATCTCCTCGGCATCGTCGGCCGCGGCCTGCTGCTCGCGGCGCAACCGCCCGGTCAGTCCGCGCAGCATCAGCGCGATGCCGGTCAGCTCCTGGCCCAGGCCGTCGTGCAGGTCGCTGCCGATGCGCCGCTGCTCGCGATTGGCGATGTCGATGATCTCGCGCTCGAGCTCGCGCCGCTGCGTGATGTCTTCGACCACCGAGAGCAGGTGCGGCTCGCCGCCGATCTCGATCGGCGTGAGCACCACCGCGGCCATGAAGCTGCTGCCGTCGCGGCGCACGCACTCGTACTCGAATTCCACGAAGCCGTCGGCCCGCATGCGCCGCTCGAGATCGGCGCCGACCGTCGCGTATTCCTCGTCCGAACGGCGCGTCAGCATGCGGCCGCGCCGGCCGAGCAGCTCGCGCGGCTGGTAGCCGGTGAGGCGCGCCATCGCGCTGTTGACGACCTTGATGGTGGTATCCGCGTCGAGCACCAGCACGCCTTCGCGCATGGTGTCGAGGATCTGCGCCTGGGTGCGCAGCGAGTCTTCGCTGCGCCGGCGGCTGGTGATCTCGGAGCTCGCGACCGTGAGCCCGACGATGCGGCCGTCCTCGATCACGGGGCCGACGCGGTTCTCGAACCAGCGGATTTCGCCGCGCACCGTGTCCCGGAACTCGAAGACCTGCGGCGCGCGGCTGGCGATCACGCGCTGGTAGATCGCGCGCGCCGCTTCGCGATCGGACTCCGGCACGAATTCGAGCGCCGGGCGCCCCGTGAGCTCGCCGGGCGCGATGCCCTGCACCGGGCGATTGGCGAACTGCACGCGCAGCTCCAGGTCGAGCATCAGCAGGCGGTCGGGCACGCTGTCGGTCACGGCGCGCAGCAGCGCTTCGTTTTCGCGCAGGCGCTTCTCGAACAGCTTGCGCTCGGTGACGTCGCGCAGGTATGCGGTGAACACCGGCTGCTCGCCGAGGTGCACGGCCGAGATCTCGATCTCGACCGGGAATTCTTCGCCGCCCGCGCGCAGACCCGTGGTCTCGATGCGCCGTCCCATCATCCGGCTCTCGCCGGTCTGCAGGTAGCGGGCCAGTCCCTCCTGGTGCCGTGCGCGGTGGCGGTGCGGCACGATCGTCTCGTGCATCAGCGAGCCGACGACCTGGGCGCGTGCCTGTCCGAAGGTGCGCTCGGCGGCGGGGTTGAACTCGATGATTCGCCCTTCGTGGTTCATCACGATGATGCAGTCGAGCGCCACGTCCTGGATCGCGGCGCGCCGCGCGTTCGCCGCCATGAGCTCGAGCTCGGCGCGCTTGCGCTTGGAGATGTCGTAGACGACGCCGATGGTGGTGGTGCTGCCGTCGGGGCGGCGCTCGACCGGGCG
>Ga0187894_10006538_pt1 | contig 11397 bp, 18 predicted proteins | sample GBC1701081metaG_FD_136650 | JGI IMG/M metagenome (GOLD analysis project Ga0187894, IMG submission 136650) | White microbial mat communities from a lava cave in the Kipuka Kanohina Cave System on the Island of Hawaii, USA - GBC170108-1 metaG ...
CGGGTGGAGCCGCAGGCGCCGGCCCCGGTGCGGTTGGCGCGCTGGTGCTGCCAGCCGCCGCGGCCGCCGCGGGCGGCGGCGTGCTGACGCGCTGCGGCTCTTTCACGATCGGCGGAAACGCCTCGTCGACCGTCGTCTCGCCGTCCTTGATCGCCGAGTTGATCCCCTTCAGTGTCCCGACATGCTCGAGCGTGATGTCATCGACACCGCGCACGCCCAGCACCGCGAACACGCGATCGTGTGTGGCGCCCATCCGGAGGAAGTGCGCGAGGACCTTGTCGCGTTTGCTGGCGAGCGTCTCCGCGGTGCCAACGGCGACCTCGCGAGCCGACAGATAGATGGGCCACCAGAACGCCTTCGGGATGACGCGAAAGACGGTGTTGCGATAGGCGATCGAATTGGCCGCGTTCGACGCGGTGACGACCATCTCGGCCGAGTACCGCGACTTGTCACGCTTCAGGATGCTGCGCCGCACCTCAAAGGCGACGGCGACGTTGCGCTCAAGGTCCCACGACATGCCCCGCGCCACGATGTGTCGATCGCCTTCCTCCACGATGCGCGCCTCGGAGCGCATGTGCCCCCAGCACGACGCCATGATCTCGGCGAGCCGGGCGGACGGCCCCTCGACCGTCTTGCCGTCCTGCGGCTTCGCGTAGAAGCACGACTCCGCGATCTCCTCGTTCAGCGTCGCGAGACTCATCGCCTCCTGAATGGCTTTCGTCACGCTCCGCGGGTAGCGCTTCGCGGTGGCGATCTGGATGTCGATCTCGCCGCGCGTTTGCGCTTCGAGGCTCGTCATCGCGGGGACCTGGGACTCGACGACCGCGGGCTCGAGCGTCGCCGACGCTTTAGAACTCATGAGTGCCTCTCTGGTTCGGGGCCGAGTAGAATGGACATGGCTGTGGGTTGTTGCGGGCCGGGCGAAGTGCCTACCTTCCCCGGCCCGTCGTGCGCTGACTAGTCCCGCGGCCCTTCCTGCGGCTCATCGGCCGGCGGCGCCTCCGTCGGTGGATCGCACGCCTCCGTCGGCGCGCCTGCGTCCGGCGTCTCGTCGATCGTTGATTCCATGTCGCTCACATCCTCACCTCCCTCCGTCGTCGTGTCGTGTTGCTGCTCAGCGGCGACCGCGGCGGCGAACGCCACGCCCATCGCCGCGGACTGATTCAGCGTCCCGCGCGCGTGGCGGCGCTCCTGATCGATCTGAATAAACAAGTTGTGGAGGTCGTCGAGCGCCTCGTCGTAGGCCTTCCGCGCATCGGCCGTCTCACGCTTACACGCTTCCCAGGCGCGCTTCTTGTTGCGCGCACGGATGTCGATCCGCGCCAGGTCCTCGTAGGCCTTCTCAAAGTCGAACGGCGCCGGCGGCGGCGGCGGGAACAGCTCGCCCTGGCCTTGTGCGTCGGCCGTCACGGGCGGCGGCGGATCCGGAGGTGCCGCATTGCCTGGCGACGCATCGACGGTGTCGACCGGCTGCGCCACGACGTCCGGGCCGAGCTCGGCGGCCGCGTGTTCCACGGCGTCGGTGAACGAGACCACGTCTCCCATATCAGTCCCTCTCCTCGCGTTCGCGATCAAGCCGCTCGTCGGCGGCTTCGACGTCGTCGTAGAAGTGCGGATCATTGCAGTCGTCGATTGGATCACCGTGTCGTTCGCCGAGCGGGATGCCGTCGAAAGCGAGGCGTGGCTGCTCGCGCTCGAAGATCGTCAGCGCGCGGATGCGATAGCCCGTGCCGGTGGTGATGCCGTAGACATTGACCATCCAGCAGCCCGGCGGCGTGAAGGGGACCGCCACATGCAGCAGGCCGATCCGTCCGCCAGCGGCCACGACACGAGAGGCCTCGCGCAAGAGGTGCGACGGTCGTGGGTTCTTCGTGCCGTAGAGCCTCTGCGCGTACTCGTCGCTGTACGGCGGGTCGAGAAGCACGGCTTTGAACGAGGCGTCCCGGAACGGTAGGGCCGTGCCGTCAGCCAACACGCGCGACCGCGCGGCGCGGCGTAGGTCGACCGTCCAGCGTTCGGTATCCGATAGCGTGCCCGAACAGACGTGCAGGATGTCATCGGCACGCACGTCGCCGAGCCAGCGATGCCGGAGCACATGATTCAGGAACCCCTTCGGAAACCGGCCGAAGACGTTGAACCCGTCGGGGTCGGCGCCATGGCGCAACGTCTGATCGAGGACGAAGCCGGACATGTGGCGCGGACAGCTCATACGACCGACGGCGGTACACGTACACGGGCTCGGCATCCACGCCTCTCGCATCGTCCACACCGGCGCCCCGCCGATGGATCCGCAGGCAACCTGATTGCGGAAGTCGCCGCGCCGCAGAATCTCTGGCGCTTGCATTCGCCGAATCGCGCTCTTGAACGCCTCGCGCACGATCAGAACCCCCGCGTAATGAAGCCCGACGCCTGCCGCCGCTTCTCGGCGTGCGTCGGCGCCACCGGGTGCGCCTTGCGCGCGATGTCGGTATCCGGCGGCGTCTGCAGCGCCCGCAGGCGCGTGAGCCGATCCGGCTGGTACTGATCGCGCCCGATCGTGCGGTCGCGCGGCTCCTCGTCCGGATCAGGTTCGGCTGTGATCAGCAGCCACGTCCAAAACGCCACGGTGAGGATGACGAAGATGGCGCCGATGACTATCGCCTTCATGTGCGTTCCTTTCTCAATTGCGCGAGTTCCGCGTACAGGACGCGGCGAACACAGTCCGTACAGGCGCCGTGGCTCGTGGGCGCGTCCAGATCGCCGTCACAGATCACACGCGCGCACCAGGCGCAGACGACACGGAGGATCACCGCACGCCTTCTTCTGTTGCGACCCGCGGCGTCTCCTTGGCCTCCTTGGCCCCATACTTCAGCGCCGCAGCACGCAACGCGTCTGCCAGGGCCAGGGCCTCCCCCGCGCACGCGGCATCAACGAGCACGCCCACCTCGGCGCCGCCGGCTTCCGTGACGGCGATGTAGTCAAAGGCCGGCATCGGCATGTCCAGCTCTGACGAGTAGTACGCCGCCTGTTCCCGCCGCGCGACGCACGCACCACCACGCAGGTTCACGCTGACAAGCATCACATCCTCCTCTGCTGCTCGCGGTAGCGCGGCACCGCATGCGCCACCGCTTCGCGGATCGCCTGCCGCACGAGCGGCGGCGCGAGGTCATCGAACAGCGCTCTGTCGCTGCGCACACGGCTATCAAGCGCCACGATCGCCTCGTGGGTGTTGCCGGCCGACTGCCCGAGCGCGTCGAGCGCGAGCTGCTGTAACGCGAGCATCATCGCCGGCCTCCATGCACGACGCGCATCCCCTGCGCCGTCGTCGCGTCCCGCGCCTTCCATTCGTCCACCGTCTTCTGTAGCCACCGGTGCCGGTTGTCGACTTTGCGCATCTGGGGCGGGAGTTCCGCGCCCGCGCGCAAGCGGCGGCGGATCGTGCGCGTCGACGTCCGCAGCGCACGCGCCAAATCGTCGATGAAGAGCACGTCATGCTCTCCGTTCACGCGGACCTCCGATCGAGGGCGCGAATGGAAAGGGCGAAGGCGCCGATTTCCTGCACGAGCGCAACGATGCGCAGCATCGCGAGGTCAACGGCGTCCTGATGCGCGAGCGTCAGGCGAATCGGGCCACCGAGGAGCGGCAAGAACTCGCGCCAAAACTCCACCGGCAGCCGCTGCAGCCGTTGCATCGAGACATGCCCCTCGCCGTGGAGCTGCCGCGACCACTGCGCGGGGTCGAGCCCCATCGTCAGCGCCGCGTCCTTTTGGCTCAGGCCGCAACGCGAGAGCGCAAGGGTGATCGCCGCGGCAACGTCGAGCGTCAACAGCGGCGCATGCGAATTGACGTCGATTGACGTCGAGTCCGCGGCGCGATCGATTGGCGTTGACGGCGTGACGCGCAGCATGCTTCCGGACGTGGAAGGAAGCGAGGCCATCACCGTGACTCCTGGGAGGCCGACTGCGCGACGCCGGGGAAGATGGCATCGGGCGTCGTCTCCAGTGCGCGCGCGAGCGCTTTGATCTCGGCCGCGGTGGGTTCCGCGAGGTCGTTCTCGATCAGGGAAAGCCGCGGAGCGGTCATCCCGACCTTTTGCGCGACGCGAAGTTGGATGAGCCCCAACTCCGTACGCCTCACCTTCAACCTGTTCACCATGCGACACACGATACGTGTGTCTAGACGCATGTGTCAACAATAATTTGCGTGTGTCTATTGCCTCGTCTGTAACTCATTGCTACGGTGTAGGTTTGTGTCAGAAATAATCGCCGCGAAAATCCGCGAGCTTCGGCTCGCTAAGGGTTGGAGCAAAGGCGAATTAGGCAAACGTCTGGGCGAGAAGGGAAACCCGCGCACGGCCGTGCATCGCTGGGAAGGACTAAAAAAGACGCCGACCCTGACAAACGTCGAGCGACTCGCGAAAGCCTTCGGCTGCGAAGTAGTGGACATCGATCCGCTCGGTGAGGCGCTGACGCCAGAAACCCGCCGGGCCGGTCGACTGCGAAAGAGACACGTCCCACCGTATCAACTACACGAGGCCGCCCCGCCTCTGAGCACGACAGGTGTCGCAATGGTTCCTGGAGATCAAGGGTTCGTCTTCCTACAAGGCGTCTGGCTGATCCTGACGCCACTATTGCGAGAACAACTCGTCGAGCACGCCCGCACGCTGGCACGCCGATCGCTAGACTCAGGGCGACGTGCCAAAAAAAGCGGCGCGCTGACGTCACCGGCCACACACGCGCGCGACAGCCGGGTCATCGACGGCGGTCAAAGGTTCGCTGATGGGTCGCGCACGCTACGTCACCAGAACGGGAACGGGAACGGGAGAGGTGCATCGTGATGCAGATGATCATGGTCGTCTTGATGGTCGCCGCGCAGGGATTCACCGCGTCCACGGGCGCCGCCGATTCAGTGGCCGATCTCCTCCTCTACGGCGGCGACCAACGAGACGTCTTTTTGGGCTGCCTCTCCTGCAGCGAGACGCACCGCGACTCGGTCCACAACAGGTTCGGCCAGTACGGCAATCCCTTCTCAGGGAAGAGCCTCCTGAACAACTTCGTGATCTATCGCAACCCGGTGTCGCCGCTCAGCGCGTGCAACGCCCTCGCGCTGCAGCCGCCGATCATCGTGGGACGCGATGGCCGCTTCTACGGCGAGCTGACGACGAACGAGGTGCGGTCGAAGCGGACCACGATCAAGCCCGCCCTGCGGTGGCTCGCCTTGCTCTGCGCGGATAAGTTGGACTAGACGTATGTCCCGCCGCGGCAAACGCGTCCGCCTCGCGAAAGGTATCTACCGCGACAAGAGCGGCACCGCCGCGACGGTGAAGGTGGGGTCCGGCGCCACCGCCGCGCAGCGCGAGCAGCGCTATCCACACGACACGCCGCTCAAGCTGATGCAGGCGTGGCAGCGCGAGACGGCGCAAGCGCTCCGGGATACTAGCGGTCGCGTGAAGCGGGGCACGCTTGTCGCCGATGGCGCGCGCTACCTCCGCTTGGTCAAGCACCTGAACAACTGGACCGGCGTGCGCGCCGAGGTCCGCGCATGGATCGCGCTCTATGGACCGCTGCACCGGAGTCGCCTCACCGCCGATCACGTGCTCGCCGCGCGTGTGACTTGGCGCGACGCCGGCCGCGCGCCGAAGACGATCAACAATCGCGTCGATCGGCTGCGCACGCTCTACCGGACGCTCGACGCCACCCCCGCGCGTCCCACGCCGCCGACCCCCTGCGACACGATCGATCCGCTGCCCCTGCCCGACGTGCCCGCCGTCGCGCCCGACGATGCCCTTGTGGGCCGCGTGGCGGCCCGCCTGGAGGCCGCGGAGCGCGCCGGGGTCTTCCGGTCCTCCAAAACGCGCGCGCGTTTCCTGGTGCTCGCCACGACCGGGAAGCGGCCCTCTGAAGTCGCTCGGGCACAACCAGAGGATGTGAACCTCGTGAGCCGCGTCTGGAAGGTGCGAAATGGCAAGGGCGGATGGGGGCCTGGGATTTATTTAAACGACGACATGCTCGCCGCGTGGCGGCTCTTCGTGGACGCGCAAGCGTTTGGTGAGTTCTCGCGCAACAGCTACGCGCGGCGACTGCGGCAGTATGGCTGGCCGGCCGGACTGCGCCCCTACAACCTCCGGCACGGTGTCGGGCAAGCGATGAGCGGCACCGGCGTCGATCTCTCTGACATCCAGGCCCACTACGGACACAAGCGGATCAGCACCACACGCAAGCATTACGTGCCGGTCCTGAATACCCGTCTCGAAGGGGCCAGTCGTGCGATCGATGGCCGCTTTACTTGGCCGTCGGTGCCAGCCGGCGTGCCAGCCGTTTCTGGCCGCGGTCGGCGCTGAGTGTCAAACTTCGGCCATAATCGTCAATCCAATAATCACGCGCCAGCCGCTGGACATCGCGCCAATCGCGCATGTTTCGGCCTGATTTATAGGGATGAAATCCTGCGAGGACTGGCGGAAGCGCCTGGGAGTCGAACCCAGGATGTGAGCTGGAAGTAGCTGATGAAGCGTCGTTTATAGGAGTGCCAGCCGAAGAGCCCCTTGAATTCACCCCAAGAGCGACACGGTCAGTCTCGGCCGGCGAGCACACGGATGAACGGCAGGAGCGATTCGAGGATGTCGAGCAGACGGCTCGCGCGGCTACGCTCGTCCTCGGGCTCCGCGGCCGCGATCCCCGCGGCGCTCCCATCAGTCGCGGTCGCGAAGCGCGGGAAGTTGCACCGCGGCGCGACCGGCCGCGCCGCGGCTGCGCGCAGGAGGTCGTTGTGCTCGGCGGCGAATCGAGACTGTCGTTGCTGCACCTCGTCGATGCCCGCCTCCACGCCGGACAGCCGATCGGCGAGCGCCGCGAGGACGCTGACATCCGCGACCGGGCGCGCGAGCAAGGCGTCCAGCCGCTCGATCACGGGCTGGAGGTTCACACTCGCGGGGGGCTGGGTGGGTGGACGCGATGGGGAATTCGTCGGCACGCTGTCGCTGACGGGTTGCGGCTGGATCCAGGCCTGCCGCGGCGCGCCGGGCGGCAGGTGATCGCCGACGACGTTCCACGTTGGAGCAGGATGGTCACCTCCCGCGCCGCCGATCACGTCGATCACTGATTCGAAGCCGTCGTTATGCTGGAAGCATAGAGCGTCCTGCGACAGGTCGTTCGTGTTCCCACGCTTGCCGTTGAGGCCGAAGCGCGGGTCCTCGCGATTCAAGTCGTACGCCAACAGGCGAATGTAGCGCTCGGCCTGCGCGCGCGTCGTGCGCGATCCGTCCTGGGGATAATCCTTGTGAGCAAGGGCCCACTCGGCCGGATAGCGATTCTTCGCCGCTTCGACGGCATCGATACGATTCGGGACAACATCGGCCACGGTCGGCTCCTTCGGATCAGGCTTCGGATCAGGCGGGTTCACAGGGGGCTGCGGCGGCGTCACCACGATCGGCCCGCGGAGATCGAGGCGTGGCTCACGCGGGTCGATGACCCGCTCGCCGAGGACGTTGCCGCCGGCGTCCCACACGATGCGGATGCGACCGTCTGGCAGCGCCGCGGCATCCGGGTCGAACGTCACGTCGGTGGCGACGACGTAGCCGTGCGGCTCGCCCCAGGGCCGCAGCAGCAGGCGTGCCGCGCACAGCGTCAGCAGCCACAGCGCATCGCCGACGAAGAACGGCACCGGCCATCCTTCGCCGGCGGAGTCCAGCGTCAGCAGCGTGGGTGTCTCGAGCTGGTGGCGACGCCCGGCGACCTGCCGGCGGCCGTCGACGAACGTCAGCCACGCGAGCGCCTGGCGCGCGTAGCGGATCTCGCTGCAGTCGCGATCCGCATACTTCCGCGGCCGCCCGCTTTCGGTGTCGAGCGCGCCGCCGGCGATGACGCGCGCCGCCCACACGGCACGGTCGGTGCTCAGCGCTGGGTCGCTCAGCGCCGCGACACGCGCGCCGTTGCTGAAGACAACGCCCGTGCCCGCACGATAGCCCGCCCAATGATCGACACCCAGCGCCGAGAAATGATTGAAGCCGGCGTCCCGCACCACATCAACCTTGCCACTGCCGACGATCGTGGTGACGAACGCGCCGTCCGGCTGCCGGATGTAGTACAGCCGTTCCTCGTCCGCCCACTGCGCGGACGTGCCGGGCCCGACCTCGATCAGGGAATCGACGACGATCACGTGCTCGCCGGCGACGACACGGCGACCCGACGGGGAGAGGCGCGGATGCGCGGACGCAGGAGTCGTCATAGGAGCCCTTCGATCACAGCGGTCCACAGGATCGCTATCGCGATCCCAATGGCGACACCCAAGAGGACGGCGGCGGCGAGCTGTGTGTTCATGCGGCACACCGGCAGGTGCCGCGCGCGTGGCGGCCGAGTTTCGCGTCGAGATGGGTCCGGATGTTGTACGCGGGCCGCAATGTGTCGGCGTGCCGCTGGTGATAGCGCGCCGCGCCGACGGCGTCTTTCGCGATCGCGCGCTGCGCCAGCGTCGCGAGGTCGGCGATCTCGCTGGCGAGCGATGCCATCACCACGCCCTGATCAGCGCTGCCCTCGAGGACGCGAACGATCGCTTGGAGCTGGTCCGCCAATTCCCCGGCGCGGTGGAGTAGGGCGTCACGCGTCATAGCGGGGCCCCGGTCGGCATCACCGTGAAGGTGCCCGAGAAAAAGACGATCTGCGTGCTGCCGTTGATGGCCCGGATTTCATAGACGTAGGTGCTCACCTGGCCGTCGGTGCCGAACGTGGCCGACGCGGGGATCGTCAGCGTCGTGATCCCGGCCGCCGCGTTGGTGTGGCTCGCCTGGTCGAGCGCGTAGATCTCCGCGCCGGACCCGAGGGGCGCGTCCTTCACGGTCAGCGTCACGGTGGCGCCCGTGAGGGGATACGCGACCCCGTCGATCGTGCAGGTGACGGTGAATACCCGCGTCGTGCCGCGGAACACGATCAGCTCGCGTTTCTGTCCGGTGATATCAAGGGTCACCATGTGATCGTGCCTCCCGGCCCTTGTCCCGCGATCGCGCCCCCGGGGATGTCGATCGCGCATGTGCCGCCAGGAGCGCTGGCGCTCATTGTGGCGTCCATGAACGACTGCGCGCCCGTGCCGGTCAGCTCGCCCATCGCGGGGACTGGAGGCTCAGGGTTGTCCGCGCCGACTTTCGGCCAGTAGCGCTCGGCCCAGTACCGCGGCGTGAAATAGCGTGCGGCAAACATGGCTACGTCGCGTCCACGGTGACCGCGGAGCGGTTCCCGTTCGCATCCACCGTCGCGGTGATGCGGTCCTTCGAGTCACCGACGTTGCGGATCACAACCGTTGTCGTCGCCGCCCCGGAAAGCTTGCCCGCGGCGGCTGCCAGGATGAGGCGTAGCGCTTGCCGCGGCGTGATGCTGGTCTCTACGCCGTTTGCCAGATCGAGCAGCGCGGCCGCGTTCTCCGCAGCCGTTGGGAGCGCATCGATCAGCGCGGCGATATCGGACGCGTCGGCTGGGTCGCTCGGCAGGTTGTCCGTCTTGGCCTTGATCGCGGCGACCTCCGTGTCGACGAAATCGTCGAGCGTGTCGAGCGACGTTTGCGAGGCGCGGCTGGTGACCGCGGCATCGATGCGCCCGGTCACCGTGGACGTCAGGCCGACGTCGGACAGGGCCGTGTCGGCCTCGGCGTTGACCTGCGCGGCGCTCAGATCGGTGAAGCCGGTGACGCCCGTCCCCTTCGCGAGCACGATGTTGGTGCCCGCCGTCAGGAGGCGCGTGGTCGTCGACCACACCGCATCCAACGCGGTCGCGGCAAACGTGGCGGCGACGATCACGCCAGTCGTCAGGGCGCCGACGAGGACCTCGACGCGCCCGGACGTGAGGGGGCTCGGTTGCGTCGCCCGCCACGCGACAAGGTTGACGTCCACGCGCCCGCTCGAATCCTGGTTGATCTGCCCGGCCCCGCTCCCGCGCGTGAAGAGGCCCCCCGCGGCTTCTGCCGCCGCCGCCGGCAGGGCGGTGCCGGCGAGCCCGCGCGTCGTTGAATAGGCGCTCTCGATGAGCGCGTTATTGAGCCCGGACGCGCGGAAGCCGATCACCGGACCCCGCCACGGAAGCACGCCGGTGGCGAGCCCGGTGAACCACCCGAACCCCTCAGTGTCGTTGTTGATGGACGCGCCGCCGCTCGCGGGGATCTCAATCGAGTACATCCCGTCGCCTTGGTGCGCCCAATCGTAGGTCCCGCTCGACGTCGGCGTGACGGCGGTCTGCGTGTAGTCGCCCGCGGGGGTCACGAAGTTCCAGACGAGGTCCATGCCGGCGGCGTTGAAGGCCACGGCGGTCTCGCGGGTCTTAAAATCCGTGTCGTCGAGCAGCGGCAGCAGATTGACGGGCACTTCCGACAACGCCGCATCGACGTCCATCCAGAGGTCCGGCACCGGCTCATCCTCGCAAGAATGCGAACAACTGATCGCGCGCGGCGCGCACGTTCGTCACCGCCCCGTTGCCGCTCGTCTTCGCGTAGGCACTCGCCAGTTCGTTGAAGGCGGCGTGCGCGACCGCGTTGCTGGGAAAGGCGAATCGGCTCGTGACTTCGGCGTAGTGTGCGTCCTGCGACCCATCGCCGTCGAGCATGGATTGGAACAGCGCGACGACGTCGGCGAGCTGATCGTCCGCGTCCTCATTGGTGCGAATCCTGCGGCGCAGGATTCGCCCGTATTGTGTCGTGTCGTCGAAGTGAATGTGCGTGAAGGCCATCGTTCGGCCCCCCCGGTGTCGTGCAAGGCACGCTCACTGCTGAGCGTAGGCGTGCCATGGATTTCCCGCCGCCGCGACGTCCGTGAACGGCGGCTGCGGCGCGGCGCTGGTGCTCGGCGCGCCGCCGGACGAGTCCAGCGTCAGGGTGCGCCCGTTGCCGCTGTCGTCCGCCGTGCTCGGCGTGAGGAGCTTGTGGTGGGCGTGCACGTTCGTCGCGCCCTGCACCTCCACCGTCAACCACTCGGCCTCGATCTCGAGCTGTGTCAGTTCGCGATCCCAGATCTTGACGGCGGCGACGTCGCCGCCCCAGGTCGTGCCGCTGATGTCCTTACCGATCAACAGCGTCGTGAGCGCCGCCCGCGCGCCCGCATTCGTGTTGCTGCCGGAGGTCAGCGACCCGGCCCCCGCCGCGGCGTAATAGCGCGTGTGGCCTGACGTCGTGATGACGGCCGCGAGAAACACCCAATTCCCCGCCGCGATCGTGCCCGAGGAGAACCACACGTCATCGGTCACCGTGCCGGCGCGGGCATCGTAGAAGCGCACGTCCGTCGCATCGAGATAGAACGTGACGGCGTTTTGCTGGTTCGCATTGCCGTTGCTGAGATCGAAGACGCTCCGGTACGTGGTGTAGGACGGCCAGCGCGCCCAGAGTGTGACCGTGAAGGACTCGGTCGCCGGGAAGCCGCCGGACGTGCGTGTATAGAACGTCCCGGAC
>Ga0187894_10006539_pt1 | contig 11395 bp, 9 predicted proteins | sample GBC1701081metaG_FD_136650 | JGI IMG/M metagenome (GOLD analysis project Ga0187894, IMG submission 136650) | White microbial mat communities from a lava cave in the Kipuka Kanohina Cave System on the Island of Hawaii, USA - GBC170108-1 metaG ...
AGATGACGTGCGAGACAGCGATCCTGCATCTGGTCGCGCGCCTCGGTGCACACTCGACGGCGAGCCCGCGGAACGAAGCAGGGCCGACGGCCTGCATCCGGCGCGCGCGCGACCGAATCGACGCAGACCCGGCGGCGCCGTTGACGCTGCTCGACCTCGCCGGCGAAGCTGGCCTCAGTCGCTACCAGTTGCTGCGCGCGTTTGCGCGCGAGCTGGGGCTGACGCCACACGCTTATATCCTGCAGCGACGCATCGCCCTGGCGCGTCGGCGCATTCGCGCCGGCGATGCGCCGGCGGACGCAGCGGTCGTCGCCGGTTTTTTCGATCAGAGCCACCTGACACGCTGCTTCGTGCGGCAGTTCGGCGTGACCCCGGGTCGTTACGCCGCGCACGGCGCCTGACCTCCTGCAATTTCGTACAAGATCGGCGCCAGCGCGGCCCGGCAGACTCGCTGCCATGAGCACCATCCGCCCCTGTCGTGACCAAGAGCTCACGACCATTCTCGCGATCATCAATTCCGCAGCCGAAGCCTATCGCGGCGTGATCCCGGCCGATCGCTGGCACGACCCCTACATGGCGCTGGCGGAACTGCAGCGCGAGATCGCCGCCGGCGTCGCCTTCTGGGGGCTCGAGATGGATGGCGAGCTGGTCGGCGTCATGGGCATTCAGCCGATGGGCGACGTCGACCTGATACGGCATGCGTATGTCCGGCCCGATCGTCAACGTCGCGGCGTGGGCGCGGCACTGATCGAGCACCTGCGTCGCCAGGCCTCGCGACGCATGCTGGTGGGAACGTGGGCCGCGGCGAGCTGGGCGATCGACTTCTACCGCCGCCACGGTTTCGAGCTGGTTGCTCGCGGGCGCAAGGCCGAGCTGCTCAGGACCTACTGGACCATTTCCGATCGACAGGCCGAGGTGTCGGTGGTCCTGGCGGATTCACCAGGTACAGGCTGACGCGGGCCGGGATCGAAATCCTCAGGACCCGAACGTCTCTCGCCCGCCGATCTTTCGAACGATGCGTGTCTCGGGCTGCGCGATCGGCGTTTCGCCCATCTCGCGGCCAGCCCCGGCAGCGATCGAGGCCAGGGGCGCTTCGGCCAGATACATGAGCTCGACGATCGCCGCGGGCGCGAGGTCGCACCACTCGAGCGCGCAGCCCTCGGGCGTCCAGCGCACGACGTACGCTTCGATGGGGTCGTGATTGCGGCAGCGATCGGTGAGCGGAACGAGCCCGACGATGGTCATCGCCGGAAGCTGCGCCGCTGTGCAGACGAATGCGCCGCTGACGCTGGCGTCGCGCAGCACGCCGAACACCATCGTCCCGGAGCCGCAGTCGATGTGCACGGGGATGTCGAGACGCGAACGAACGCCCCATCGATGTTCCATGTGAGTGCCCTCCGCCAGTCGGTTCACTCAGAAGCGCGAGCCCTGTCAGCTCTTTTTGCCGGCAATCTTCCCTTCGCCGGTTCATCCCTCTTTTCGGGCCGATCTTGCGATCGCTGCGGGCAAGCATACTCCGTCGCATCCGCGGGCAAACCGCCATGCCGGAAAAAATTCACGCTGAAAATATTGCAGCGCGCCGTGCCAACGCGGCGCGACAGCGTCAACGGGTATGGATCAGTCTGCCCAGTACGTACGTGTGTGCGACCACGCGATCGTCGCCGAGCGTCGTCAACAGGAAGAGGCGATCGGTCAGCGTGCGCGCTCCCGCCGTGCGCCGGGCGAGCAGGGGAGTGGCGGCGGGATCGAGGACGATGAAGTCGGCCTCGCGACCGGGGCGGAAGTTGCCGATGTGCGCGTCGAGGTCGAGCGCGCGCGCGGCGCCGAGGGTGGCGAGATAGTACGCGCGCAGCGGAGACACTGTGTATCTGCGCAGTTGCGCCACCTTGTAGACCTCGTCCAGGACGCGCAGCAGGCAGAAGCTCGTCCCGCCGCCGACGTCGGTGCCGAGCGCAACGTGCACGCCCGCGCGTGTCGCCGCTGCGAGATCGAAAAGGCCGCTGCCCATGACCAGGTTGCAGGTCGGACAGTGCGCGACCGCAGCCCCGCTCTCCGCCAACCGTGCCCGGTCGCGATCGTCGAGCCAGACGGAATGGGCGAACATCGCGCGGCGACGCAGCAGGCGGTAGCCGTCGTAGACGTCGAGATAGCTGCGGTACCCCGGAAACAGCTCGCGAACCCACGCGACTTCCTCCTCGTTCTCGGCGAGGTGCGTGTGGATGTAGGCGTCGGGGTGCTCGGCCGCGAGTCGCGCGGCCGCTTCGAGCTGTTCGGGAGTCGAGGTCGGAGCGAATCGCGGGGTGATGGCGTACTGCAGCCGCCCTTTGCCGTGCCAGCGCTCGATCAGCGCCTTCGACTCCGCGTAGCCCGTTGCCGCCGTGTCACGCAGGTCTTCCGGGCAGTTGCGATCCATCATCACCTTGCCCGCGATCAGGCGCATGCCACGGGCTTGCGCTGCGCGGAACACCGCTTCGGCGGACGTGGCGTGCACGCTGCCCATGACCAGCGCCGTGGTCGTGCCGTTGCGCAGAAGCTCCGTCACGAAGTAGTCCGCGACCTGGCGCGCATGTTCCGGGTTCGCAAACGCCCGCTCCGCCGGGAAGGTGTAGCGCTCGAGCCATTCGAGGAGGCGCCGGCCATAGGAGCCGATGACGTCGGTCTGGACGAAATGCACGTGCCCGTCGATGAAACCGGGCAGGATCAGCTTGCCGCGGTAGTCGGCGATCGTGCAGGCGGGGTCCAGCGACGGCAGCATTTCGGCCGCGCTGCCAAGCTTGCTAATATGGCCGTCCGCGACGACGAGCAGGCCGTCTGCGAAGTATTCGAACGCCGAAGCGGCGTCGTCCTCGCCCGGATCGCCGAGAAAGTGAAGAATCGATCCGCGATACGCCTGCAGCCGCATTGTCTGATCCGAAGACCAACCTCAAGACCGAATCATGGACAAGATATACATCACTGCGTCCAGTCTTTTGCAAGATGCCTTTCGCCTGGCGGCGAAGATCCACGCCAGCGGCTTCAAGCCCGACTTCATCGTCGGCATCTGGCGCGGCGGTACGCCCGTGGGCATCGCAATCCAGGAATACTTCGAGTATGTCGGCGTCGAGTCCGACCACATCGCGGTGCGCACCTCGGCTTATGTCGGCATCGGGCAGCGTTCCAAGACCATCCGCGTGCACGGCCTGCACTACATCATCGAGGAGGCGAACGCGGACGATTCCCTCCTGGTGGTGGACGACGTCTTCGACTCGGGGCACAGCGTGGAGGCGCTGCTGCGCGAGCTCGGCAGCAAGATGCGCCTGAACCTGCCGGCCAACATCAAGATCGCGACGCCCTGGTACAAGCCGAACAGCAACCAGACCCAGCTCAAGCCCGACTTCTACTTGCATGAAACGGAGCAATGGATCGTGTTCCCCCACGAGCTGGCGGGCCTGACCATCCAGGAGATCGAGCAGGGGAAGACTGAGCTCACGCCCATTTTCGATATACTCAGGAACGCGCAAAAAGAGCCTGGCAAGCGGTCGCAGACCTGACCGGCGGAAGCGACAGACGCCTGATTCGGGGGCGGTTTTCCCGGCTCGCGCCAACCGACGAGGCACCATGGGCCGCCTGACGACGCACGTTCTCGACCTGGCGCGCGGAACCCCCGCAGCCGGCATGGCGATCGAACTGGTCGCCATCGACGGCACCGTCCGGCGCCACCTGGCCCGCGCCGTGACCAACCGCGACGGGCGCTGTGACGTACCGCTGCTCGAAGGCGACGCGCTCGTGGCCGGCACCTATCAGCTCGAGTTCCAGGCGGCGAAGTACTTCAAGGCGCAGGGCGTGACGCTCGCCGAGCAGCCGTTCCTCGACGTCGTCGTGATCCGCTTCGGGATCGCGAACGCCGCCGATCACTACCACGTGCCCCTGCTCGTCACGCCGTGGAGCTATTCCACCTACCGGGGAAGCTGAGTCGCGATGGGCGGTGCGGCACAACCGGCTGGGGGCAGGAGCGGATCGGGCATCCGCTTCATCCTCGATGGCGCGGTGCAGACGATCGCGGACGTCGCGCCGACGACGACCGTGTTGCAATACGTGCGCGAGCATCTGCGTCGCAGCGGCACCAAGGAAGGGTGCGCCGAAGGCGATTGCGGTGCCTGCACCGTCGTCGTCGCGGAGCTGGCCGGCGGTGGCATCCGTTTTCGCGCCATCAACTCCTGCATCCAGTTCGTGCCGACGCTCGACGGCAAGGCGCTGTTCACGGTCGAAAGCCTGAAAAAGGAATGCGGCGGCGAGCTGCATCCGGCACAGCGCGCGATGGTCGAGTGCCACGGCTCGCAGTGCGGCTTCTGCACGCCCGGCTTCGTGATGTCGCTCTACGCGCTCTACCGTACGAGAGCGACGCCCGAGGACGGTGCGATTCGCGAGGCTTTGTCCGGGAACCTGTGCCGGTGCACGGGCTACCGGCCGATCCTGGCCGCCGCGCAGCGCATGTACGAATACGGGAACGCCGCGCGCGGCGGTGGCCAGGGGGCAGGCGGCGTTTTCACCGATCGGGCGCTGCGGCGTCAGCTCGAAGCGATTCGCGTGACGCGCGAGAAACGTCTCGAGGCCGCGGGCTGCACCTACGTCGCGCCGACATCGGTCGAGGAACTGAAGTGCGCGCTCGCGCAACAGCCGCGAGCGACGATCCTCGCCGGCGGCACGGACGTGGGACTCTGGGTCACCAAGAAATATTCGGAGCTGCCGGCGATCGTCTACGTCGGCAACGTGGCCGCGTTGCAGGAAGTGACCCGGAGTGCGGGATTCATCGAGATCGGCGCCGCCGTCAGTCTCACCGACGCCTTCGACGTGCTGCTCGAGGAATACCCGCAGCTCGCCGAGATCGCACGGCGCTTCGCATCGCCGCCGATCTGTAACGCCGGCACGCTCTGCGGCAACGTCGCCAACGGCTCTCCGATCGGCGATTCGATGCCCGCGCTCATCTGCCTCGGTGCACTCGTCGTGCTCCGTTCGGCGCAGGGTGCGCGCGAGCTGCCGCTCGAGGAGTTCTACCTCGACTACATGAAGAAGGACCTGCGTCCCGGCGAATTCGTGGCGGCGGTGCGCGTGCCGCGCGCACGTGCCGGCCAGGTCCTGCGCAGCTACAAGATCGCCAAGCGCTACGACCAGGATATCTCGGCCGTGTGCGGCGCGTTCGCCGTCGATCTGGCCGGCGGGCGCGTGCGGGCGGCGCGCGTCTGTTTCGGCGGCATGGCGGCGATTCCGAAACGTGCGCAGGCTTGCGAGCAGGCGCTCATCGGTGCGGAGTGGAGCGCGGCAACGGCCAAGCGCGCGGCGCGCGCGCTGGCCAGGGACTTCAAGCCGCTCAGCGACATGAGGGCCTCGCAGGAGTATCGCGCGCAAGTGGCCGGCAATCTGCTCGAGCGCCTCTACGTCGAGAGCAGGCACGACCCACAGAGTCGCCAGGCTGCAGCCGCCGCTGTCAGCATGGACACGCCCGCGACGAGCGTGTGGAACTATGTCGTCTGGCCGTAGGAAATCGACGCGCACCGGCATGAGGCGCAAGGGGCCGGCTGCGAAAGCCGCGGTGCGCAGGGCGCGCGACCCGAAGAACGGCGGTGTCGCAGTTACCGGCGGCGCAGCGGAACACGCCGGGATTCATGATGCCGTGCGACGCGACGGCACGGTCAAGGGTGGCGTAGGCGAAGGTACACCCCACGAGAGCGCGCACCTGCACGTGACCGGCGAGGCGCTGTACGCAGACGACGTTCCGCTGCCTCCCGACGCGCTGCACGCTGCGATCGGCATCAGCGAGAAGGCGCACGCCCGCATCCGCAAGCTCGACCTCACGCGCGTGCGTTCTGCGCCCGGCGTCGTCACGGTGCTGACTGCGCAGGATATTCCCGGCGAGAACAATCACGGGCCGGTGGTTCACGACGACCCGATCTTTGCCGAAGGCGTGGTCGAGTATGCCGGCCAATCGCTGTTCGCGGTCGTCGCCACCTCGACCGAGGCGGCGCGCAAGGCGGCACGCCTCGCGCACGTGGAGTACGAGGATCTCGATCCCATCCTCGACGTGAAGACTGCGCTGGCGCGCCAGTCGTTCGTCATGCCGACACGCACGCTCGCGCGCGGCGAGCCCGCCGCGAAGATCCGCAGCGCGCCGCATCGCCTGAGCGGCGCACTGAGCATCGGCGGGCAGGAACATTTCTACCTCGAAGGCCAGATCGGCGTCGCGCTGCCGGGCGAAGACCGCACGATGCACGTCATCTCCTCGACGCAGCACACGACCGAGGTGCAGCGGCTCGTGGCGCACTGCCTGGATATCACCTCGAAGGACGTCGTGGTGACGTGCCGGCGCATGGGCGGCGGCTTCGGCGGCAAGGAGACGCAGCCCGCGCTCGTCGCCTGCATCGCGGCGCTCGGAGCGTGGCAGACCGGGCGGCCGGTCAAGCTGCGGCTCGATCGCGACTCGGACATGTTGATCACGGGCAAGCGCCACCCCTTCGACCTCGCCTACGAGGTGGGCTTCGACGAGCAGGGTCGCATCCGCGGCATCCGCATGACCATGTCCTCGAGCTGCGGGCGCTCCGCGGATCTGTCCGAAGCGGTCAACGTGCGCGCCATGTTCCACGGCGACAACTGCTACTACCTGTCCGACGTCGAGATCGTCTCGCACCGCTGCAAGACACATCAGCCGTCGCACACCGCGTTCCGCGGGTTCGGCGGTCCGCAGGGCATGATGCTCATCGAGTGCGTGCTCGACGACATTGCGCGCTATCTCGGCAAGGACCCGCTCGAAGTGCGCAAGGTCAACTACTACGGCCGCAGCCCGCGCAACGTCACGCCGTACGGCATGCTCGTCGAGGACAACATCATCGAGCAGGTCGTCGACGAGCTGTGCGCGAGTGCGGCGTATCGCGGGCGGCGCGAGGCGATCGCCGCGTTCAACCAGGCGAGCTCCGTGCTCAAGAAAGGCATCGCGCTCACGCCCGTCAAGTTCGGCATCGCCTTCACCGCCACGCACCTCAACCAGGCGGGCGCGCTGCTGCACGTGTACGCGGACGGCACCATCCTGCTCAATCACGGCGGCACGGAGATGGGGCAGGGACTGCACACCAAGGTGGCGCAGGTGGTCGCGGAAGAGTTGCAGGTGGATCTGGCGCGCATCCGCTGCACCGCCACGGACACCAGCAAGGTGCCGAATACGTCGGCAACCGCCGCATCGTCGAGCAGCGATCTCAACGGCAAGGCGGCGCAGGCGGCCGCGCAGACGATCCGCCGGCGGCTGGTGGAATTCGCCGCTGCGAAGCACAAGGTGCCCGAACAGGACGTCTCGTTCGCGGCCGGGAAGGTGCGCATCGGTGCCAGAACCGTAACGTTCGAGGAGCTGGTGTGGGATGCGTACATGGCACGCGTCGCGCTCTCGGCGACCGGTTTCTACGCCACACCGAAGATCAGCTACGACGCGAAAACCCTCAGCGGCCGGCCTTTCTTCTACTTCTGCTACGGCGCCGCCGTTGCCGAAGTGCTCGTCGACTCGCTGACCGGCGAATCGCGCCTGCTGCGCGTCGACATCCTGCACGACGTCGGCGCTTCGCTGAATCCGGCCATCGATCTCGGCCAGGTCGAAGGCGGCTTCATCCAGGGCGTCGGCTGGCTGACCAGCGAGGAATTGTGGTGGGACGCGCAGGGCAGGCTCATGACGCATGCGCCTTCGACTTACAAGATTCCGACGTCGTACGACTGGCCCGCGCAGTTCAACGTGAACCTCGTGCCGTGGAGCCGCAACCGCGAAGACAGCATCTATCGCTCGAAGGCCGTCGGCGAGCCGCCACTGATGCTGGCAATGTCCGTCTTCCACGCGATCCGCGACGCCGTCGCAGCTTGCGCGGGCGGCGGCATACCGCACCTGGACGCACCCGCGACGCCGGAACGCATCCTGCGCTCGATCGGCGAGCTGCGTGCGCGCCAGGCGGGATCGTCCCTGCGGCGTGCGCAACCCGCCGCGCCTGAGACGTGAAGGCTCCGCTCACCGCTCCCGAAACCATCAGGACGCCCGCGCGATGCTGATCGACGTCTATCTCGCCGACTGGCTCAACCTGCTGGTGCGCTGGTTCCACGTCATCGCCGGCATCGCCTGGATCGGCTCGTCGTTCTACTTCATCTGGCTCGACGCGCGGCTCAACGTGCCGCCGCGCAATCCGCAGAGCCCGGACGTCGCGGGCGACCTGTGGGCCGTGCACGGCGGCGGCTTCTATCACTCACAGAAATACAAGGTTTCGCCGGCGCAGCTGCCCGAGCCGCTGCACTGGTTCAAGTGGGAGGCCTACACGACGTGGCTGACGGGCTTCGGCCTGCTCATCGTCGCGTACTACTTCCAGGCCGGCGCGATGCTCGTCGACCCGAAGGTCGCGGACATCAGTCCGGCCACCGCAGTCATCGTCAGCCTGGCGTTGATCGTCGTCGGCTGGTTCCTCTACGACGTGCTGTGCCGCATCGGGCCGCGCGGCTGGACGTTCGCGATCGTGGGCCTGGTGCTGCTGCTCGCGCTGTGTTTCGGCGTGAGCCGCATCTTCAGCGGTCGTGGCACATTCCTGCAGGTCGGCGCCATGCTCGGCACGATCATGGCCGCGAACGTGTTCATGATCATCATCCCGTCGCAGAAGGAACTGGTGGGCGCGAAACTGCGCGGCGAGCAGCCCGATGCGCGCTTCGGCGTGCGCGCCAAGCAGCGCTCGGTGCACAACAACTACCTGACGCTGCCCGTCGTGTTCACGATGATCAGCCCGCATTTCCCGTTCACCTACGCGAGTGCGGCGAACTGGCTGGTGCTGTTCGACATTTTCGTGGCCGGCATGTTGATCCGGCACTACTTCAACCTGCGCAACCAGGGCCGCAATGCCGTCGCGCTGCCGATCACCGCGGCGGTAATACTCGTAGCGCTTGGTATCTCGATAGCGCCGCGGCCGCCGGCGAGCGCAACAGCGGCAGTTACTGCTGCAGGGGCGAGCGCGGCGGACGCGAACTCAGCAGCGAGCTTCAGCGAAGTGCGCCACATCATCGCGGCGCGCTGCATCGCCTGTCATTCGGTGACGCCGACTCACCCCACCGCGCCGATCCCGGCAGCGGGAGTCACGCTCGACACCGAGCGCGAGATCGGCGTCTGGGCGCCGCGCATTTTCGAGCGCGTGGTCATCTCGAAGACCATGCCGTTCGCCAACATGACCGGCATGACGGATCAGGAGCGCAGCGTCATCGAACGCTGGTACGCGGCCGGCGCGTCGATTCACTAGGCATTCGCAGTCAGCGCCACTGCACCATGTAGTCGGCCAGGTGCGGCCTGGATTCCTCAGGCGCGAAAAACGCGAACGCCCGGACTTCGATGCTCTCGCGCGGCAACGCGCCCGCCGGAGCCTGGGGATTCGTGAAAGCGGCGTGCGCGGCGAAGCGGGCGCGCGCGCTGTCGCTGTCGTAACCCTTGATGAGCAGCGCCTCTTCGCGGCGCATGTCCGGATAGTAGTACCACTCGTGCTCGGGGTTGTGCGCGAGGTAGTAGATCTCGCCGCTCCGGTCGCGATAGATCAGCTCGCACCGCACGACGTCTTCGGGCTTCACGCTGGCGGCGTCGATCACCGCGAGAGGTTTGCCCTGCACGGGCCCGCGGATCGGACGCCACACGTTCAGCTCGACGATGCGGTGATTCAGGAGGCGCTGCCAGTCGCCCGCGGGCACGAAATCCTCGGCGCGTCGCAGCGCCGACTCGGGCGTGTAATCGTTGTGCACGCGGCTCACCGGCTCCTGCACCTCGGTCCCGGCACGCGTCTCCAGGTTCTCGCCGCGCACGGTGTGATCGAACACGATCACCGAGGCGGCGCCCGTCGCAGCCTTCACCAGTTCCTCGACCTCCGGATAGTAGACGCGGCGCACTTCCTCGGCGTCGTAGAACGCCTGCACCCGAGTGGCATGTGGACGAATCTCGAAGCCCTTGGTGTCGAGAGTCGGCGCCTGCTGCAATGCACGCGCATTGCGGATGCGCACGAAGTGCTCGCGGTACGCGTTCGATCGGCGCGGCACGCCGGGCGGCGGATCGTACTCGTACGCCTGCGCTGGCGCGCCGTTGGGCACGATGTAGCTCACGGCCGCCTGGACGTCGGCGCTGGAGGCCTGGGAGCCATCCGTGCGCGGCCGCGCGCGGGGCTGGACGGGGCTGTCGACGATCACTCTCGCGTGCATGGAACGCCGTCTCCGGTGTGGCCTGGCATGCGAAAGTACGCGCGCACCGTGATGCGAGCCACGAGACCTTCTGAACGGGTCATCAATTGAACTGAACCTGCCTATAATCCGGGCAAGCGCACGACGGAGGGAACAGATGCGCATCCCGGCGGGGGTCGATCGTCGGATCGCGGTCCTGGTCGCCATGCTGACTGTCGCGGCCGCGGCAGCAGCGATTGCGATGCTGGCCATGCGCGACGCGCATGCCGCCGTGCTGCCACCTATCGAAGCGTACGGCAGCGTTCCCGCGCTTCAGGACGTCGTGCTGTCACCGAACGGCAGGCAGGTCGCCTGGGCCGACAACACGGCGGCCGGTCCCATCGTCGTGACCTACGATCTCGTCGCGGGCCGGCATACGGCGCGCTTCAATCTGGAAAGCGACAAGCGCGTGCGCGACCTGCAGTGGAGCGACGATGCCACGGTACTGGTCACGATCACGGGGCTTCTCCAGTCGTTCTGGATCGACAATCAGTACCGGTACGAGTGGGAGCGAACGATCGCCGTCGACGTGAACTCGGGCAAGGCGCGGATTCTGCTGATGAAGCAGGGCGAACGCCACCTGATCAGCGGCGCAGTCCTGCTCGCTGCGCGCACGGGTAAACCCAAGATCGTGACCATGTGGACGATCGAGCCCATGCGCCTCAAGCAGCGGCTCACGCAGGCTACGGACCGGATGCTGGGCACGGCGTTCGCGGTCGACACCCGCACGGGCGTCGGCAGGATCACGGTGCAGGGTTCGGAGTACACCAACGGCTTCGTCGTCGACGCACGCGGCGAGCCGGTGGCACGGACGGATTGGGACACGCGCACGGATACCTGGTCGCTTCTGGCGCGAAACAAGGACGAGCGCGAGTGGCAGCTGTTGCACGCGCACAAGGGCGTCCCGCTGCGCGCGGCGGGGCTCACGGCCAACGAACGTGCCGTGCTGGTGATCGGCGCCATCGGCGACGAGCGCGCGAACCTGTGGGCGTTCCCGCTCGACGGTTCCGCCGCGCGTGTCGTGGCCGACGATTCGGAGCGCGACGCCAGGCAACTCTGGCGCGATCCGTTGACCCGGAAGGCCGTGGCGATCGAGTTCACCGGCCAGCCCGAGCGCCTCGACTGGCTCGACGATCGCGCGCGCACTCGCTACGAGGCC
>Ga0187894_10006540_pt1 | contig 11395 bp, 10 predicted proteins | sample GBC1701081metaG_FD_136650 | JGI IMG/M metagenome (GOLD analysis project Ga0187894, IMG submission 136650) | White microbial mat communities from a lava cave in the Kipuka Kanohina Cave System on the Island of Hawaii, USA - GBC170108-1 metaG ...
GATCGTTGTTGGCGATGTGCGCGTGGGCTTGCCAGGATAAGTACTCTCCTCGGTTACAGTAATTGGTGACCGGTAGAGCATTGAGTCCTTGATGAAACAGACCAATCGCGCGCTGCGGATGACTCAGTTCTGTCCAGCATGCCGCCTGGTGAACTTCCACATGTACTTTGGTGCAGAAGTATCCAAGGTCTGATTCTATGTCATCATGGCGCACACCGTCGGTTATGAGTTCGTCAGCCTCGTCGATTTTGCGTTGACAGGCGGCTTCGTTGCGGTCGAGTGCGTGCCCCCGTGCTTCTTCCAGGCATGCGAGTGCCCGTACGCGCGCGGTGAGTGGGTTTTCCCGTTGCGCGGCTTGAGCTAGCCCGATAGTGCGGCCGGCATCCCGCGCCCCGGCTGCCTGGAAGCTTTTACGTCTGAGCACGTAACCGACGGTATTGCGGTCGTCGGCCTCGATTGCCCATTCCATGGCTCGGTCAATCCAGTATGTGGCTGCTTGGATATGGCCCATGTCGCTGCAGTGGAGACTGGCGAATTCCGCGTAGCTTGCCCCTGTTTTGAGTAGGTCGATTCGTAGTTGACCTCGTGCGTTTTTACACAGTTCGGTGAGGAGTCCTAGCTGTTCACCGACTGTGCTGAGGACGCGACGTGAACCGAAGATGTCATCGAGGGCGCCGAGGGTTTTGCGTAGTGTTCGGAAGTGTTCCAGGAGGACTTGTGGATCCATGTGCTCAATGTTCAGGGAGGTCATGGCTTGCCCGGTGGTGGCGGATGTGCTTATCGCGGTGACGGCGCCGCCGGTAAGGAGTTCTCGGCGATCCAGCGGCACGAGTCGATAACCTCCGTCAGGGGTGAAAACCACCATGAAACGGGGAAGTCCGGTATCGATCCCCTCCCCGAGCCCGACCGGACTCAAGTCAGCGTAGCCAGGGAGAAGATGACTCTGCGTTGCTGGCAGGCCACTAAGTTTCGGGAGATTTGCACTGTCCTGTAACGCCTTCTGCTGCTCGATCATGTGCCGCAGCCGAGCCACCCAACCCAGCCTGATGAAGTGAAGGGACCCTTCAACCAATAGGATTGAGTGAAGGGCCCCTTCACTCAATCCCTCTTACAGTGTGACGCCAACCAGGATGGGTTCGGGAACCAGCTCAACCCCGAACCTCTCGCGCACCCCGTCGCGGATTTTCCGCGCCAGGCCCAACACATCCTTGGTCTTGGCGTTGCCCCGGTTGATCAGCGCCAAGGTGTGCTTAGTAGATAGCCCTGCCGGGCCTGTGCCGTACCCCTTGCCGAACCCGGCGCGCTCGATCAACCACGCGGCCGAGACTTTCATCCGACCTTCGGGTTGAGGGTAACGCGGGAGTTCCACATTCGGGCCTACCCGCCGCTCCAGCTCAGCGAAGGAGGCAGCGTCAAGAATCACGTTGGTGAAAAACGACCCCACACTGACCGAGTCGGGATCAGCGAGATCCAGCACCATGCCTTTAGCGCGACGCAGACCGAGCACTGCTTCGCGCACCGCGGCCAGCGGCACCCGCTGCCCCAGTTCAGCGCCAAGCACGTCAGCCAGCTCCGCGTAGCCCAACGGCTGGCTTGTTGGCGAGACCTCGAGCACAAGAGTCACATCCAGCACGACATAGCGATCCGTGCCCTTGAAGACACTGTGTCGATAGTTGAAGTGACATTGCGCCGGCAGCATAGTTCGAACCTGGCCGCTCTGCCGGTCCAGCACGGTCACGCGGGAGATCATCGTGCTGATCTGCTGACCGTACGCGCCGATGTTCTGAATCGGCCCCCCGCCAACCAGCCCAGGAATGCCCGAAAGCGCCTCAACTCCGGACCAGCTCTCAGCCACGGCGATCTGCACCAGCTCGTCCCAGCGCTCCCCCGCCGCCACGGTGACCTCAGCCATCGCATCATCGGCGGTGACATGCATCCCCTGGCTACGCAGCAGTACCACCGTGCCTTCGAAGCCTGCGTCACTGATGACGACGTTGCTGCCCCCGCCCAGAATGAGCACTGGTTCACCGGCCTGATCAGCGGCGGTCACCGCCGTCACTACCTCGTCGGAGGTGGTGGCCTCGACCAGACGTTTAGCTGGCCCGCCTGTCCGCAACGTGGTGAAACGGGAGAGCGGAGTACCGGATGACTGATGCATTGGTGTATGAGCATCCCTAGGTAGGCAGGTGGTGTGGAACTGGGCAGTGCTGGCAAGGCAGGTTCATCCCCAGAAATATCTCACGTGAGTTATCCACAACTCCCCGTGGAGCATCCTGTTTTCCCCCACCGCCGGCTACACTTGGGCTGGGGCGGTCCCCCCGGAGAGGGTGGGGTATGGGCACGGCACGCTTCGACTCCAGCCGATCAAGGAGACGATAGGGTCTCACCCTAACTGGACGACGGCTCGGGCAGCGGAAAGAACTTTCTCATCCCCGCAGCAGGCCGTCAGATCCACCCGCACCCGACGTCCGTCCAGCTTTTCCGCCACCACACCGGACACCTCGACGCGAGCCCCGAATCCGTCATCAGGGACTGCCACCGGCTTGGTGAACCGAACCCCGTACTCCACTACCGCCGCCGGATCTCCTACCCAATCCGTGACCACCCGGGCTGCCTGGGCCATGGTGACCATGCCATGCGCAATGACATTCGGCAGTCCTACCGAGACAGCAACCCGCTCGTTCCAATGAATCGGATTGAAGTCACCCGAGGCGCCAGCGTAACGGATCAGGTTTTCTCGCTGGATAGAAAAACTTTGAGCCGGCAGCCGCGTTCCCACCTCGATCGTGTCGTAACTCAGCCGCTGCCGCGGTGTGGATAGGGCCATGGCTCAGCCTTTCTAACTTTCGCCGCGGGCAACCAAGGTGGAGTAGGCCGTGACCACGTGCTCCCCGTCCTCGGTGGTGATCTCGCCTTGGGTAGTGATGATGTCGTTCCCGGCTACCGAGCGGATATTGGCCACTTTCACCACCACGGTGAGCCGATCCCCTGCCCGCACTGGACGGGAATATTCGAACCGCTGCTCACCATGAACCACCCGGCTGTAGTCAAGCCCTAGCTCAGGGTCGGAAACAACCTGATCGGCGGCGCGCATGGACAGCACGATCGGAAACGTCGGTGGGGCGATCACATCTGGATGGCCCAACGCTTTGGCGGCATCGGGATCCCGATAGGCCAGGTGATCATCGCCAATCGCCTCGGCGAATTCCCGAATCTTCTCCCGTCCCACCTGATACGGCGCGGTCGGCGGATAAACCCGGCCGGCAAACGACGGATCGAGTGCCATGATCAGGGCTTAACGGGTCTCGCGGTGCGCGGTGTGGCGGTTGCAGCGGGGGCAGTGCTTTTTCAGCTCCACCCGGTCTGGGTCGTTGCGGCGGTTCTTACGGGTGATGTAGTTTCGCTCCTTGCACTCCACGCAGGCCAGTGTGATCTTCGGGCGAACATCGGTAGCAGCCACGGAAGTGCCTCTTTTCGAACAGGTAACGTGACGCGGAAGACAGGATAGCTGACGATAGTGAAGTCAACTGTAGCGGTGGCCGGATTCGAACCGACGACACAGCGATTATGAGCCGCTTGCTCTACCAGGCTGAGCTACACCGCCGCTAAGAACGGGCACACCGCGGTCACCGCGGCCGTCCGGGAGCCCCAATACGGAATCGAACCGTAGACCTTCTCCTTACCATGGAGACGCTCTGCCGACTGAGCTATTGGGGCGAGTGCCCGCACCAGGATACACGGGCCGCCGCCTCGCCCTAAAATCGCTTTCTGGCGTTGGCAGCGCCATGTCTCAATCCACTGTGCCACGCGGGACGACCCATTCGACAGACTGCCCGGTAATGGCAGCGATCCGGTCGAAATCCGAGTCATAGTGCAGCACAACCAGATGTGCTCGCTCCGCGGTGGCCGCGATCAGCAAGTCCGGCAAACTCGCACCACGATGATGTTCCCGCCGCGCAAGCTCGCGTTGCACTTCCAGCGCTCGGTCAAAGGCTTCTTCTCCCATCGGCGCCGATTCTAACCCCGCCCGTTCAGTGCGTAGCCCTTCATAGTCCGCGCTCGAACGGGCACTGAATCCTAATTCCAGATCGATCATGGGACAGGTCGCCACTTTGCCTTCTAGTAGCAGCGGGGCAAGTCGTGACGCCACAGCGTCTTTGGTCATTCGCGCCAAAGCGCTCTTATCCGCGAGGTAAGCAGCTCTTAAGCCCATGCGGCCTGCATGATCTCGGGATTGTCCAGGTCCAATCCGGCAAGCTTCGTGAGCCGTTCCACATGACGGCGCCGTGCGTCCGCCGCGACGACTTCAGCAAGCGCCAACGTGATGGTGTCCTTCTTACTGGATCCGTGGAGAATCCGCTGCGCTTCCACCAGGAGATCAGGATCGATATCCACCAAAGTCTTGGCCATCCAAGCCTCCTCAATAGCTAAAGCCTGGTGAGAGAGTATATAGTATCAGCAGCAAAATAGATATGCTAGAAGCAGATCTATTGATAGAAAGATTATTGTTACCAGCTAGCGCGTCTCACCACTCGACTCGGCCGTACCGTGCCTCGTTGAGATATACCGTCCGAGCCGGCACCACACTGCCCGCCGGCAACGTCGTATCAATGACCGCGCTTTTGTGGCCGATGCGAGAACCTCGGCCCACCAGTGACCGGAACACCACGGAATAAGACCCTAAGGTCACATCATCCTCGATCACGGTAGACACTCGGTCACCCTCGGCTGTCCGGCGATCACCCCCGTGCACCAGCATGCCTTGCCCGTAGCTAACTCCGTTACCCGCAAGAATTTCGCTGTTTTCTAAGGCATGAGCGACCACGCCAGAGCGCATCGCCACAACCGTGCCAAACTCGAACGGTCCCCCCTCGTCCGCTCGAATCGACACCTGATTCCCCATCACCTCGCCGAGGTGAGACAGCGAGTCAGCGAAGTGGGCGGCCCCGATAATCCGGTTGCGGAAGCCAGGCTGGGTTATTGGCTCCCCCGCGAAGGTGGGTATGTTGCGATCGGGGTTGAACGAGGCGTGGCCGGGATTAACGCTGATACCAGAGACCGTGTTCGGGTCATGGCCGCAGAGTTCGGTGTAGGTCAAGGCTAGAAGCTGATTGACGCGAAGCACTCCGTCGTTGAACGCCTGATCTGCTTCGATCCCCAGCCGCGCCTTGCCCAGCTCCGGGTCATCCGCCTCGTCCTGCGTGAGAACGTTCTTGCCGGGCAGCACGAAGAAGCCACGACGCAACCGGACGCCAGGGCCGACTCGACCCAGGATGCTGACCCCACTTCCGCCCTCCAGGATGGCGCCATCGACCTGAGATCCGAAACCGAGAATCACGGCCTGATCACCGGTTAACAGGTCACTGTCACCGTTCATGACCCCGATGCGCGCCGGACCCTTGACCGTACAGCCGTGGGCGAGAATGCACCGACCGCCAACGACAATGCCCTCGCTCGGGTCGAGGCCGGCCGCGGCCAAGCGAGCGGTCCGCGCCGGACTACTCTGGTAAGCAGCTGTAATAAGTACGTGATCTTGCACGTTGGAGTTCGGACCGATGCTGATCGGGCTCTCTCGCGAGGCTATCAGCTGCGCAAAGGGAGCCACGTATACCCCACGGCCAACAACTACCTCACCCTCAATGGTGACAGTGGGATCGACGAAGCTGGTTTGCTCAGGTACTGCGTCGGGCGGAACTACAGGGCCATCCCCCGCTCGAACCAGATAGCCAGAACTATGCATCGTTAAGATTTTACCTAGTCTTTGAGCTGACGTTTCCCATCCATGGTGGAATTTCTCAGGAAAGGGCGCGCCGGCTAACGCCCTACCCTCTGGCGATGAATGAAAACCCTCAGAACAAAAAAGAGGTCGTAGGCTGAGGTTGTGTCACGGTAGGAAAGGTTGATTGCTGACCTGTGACGGTACCCGGTGATGTCCCAGCGCCCCCAGGAAGGCCACCCATGCCAAGGGTGGGCCAGAACGGATAGTCGGATCCCTGCGCTACGAAAGGCTCTCCCCAGGAGGGATCACCGACACGCTGGTGCTGACCGAACGCGCTCATCAACATCGAGATGAGCTCCTCCCAACCCCGCCCGGTAAAGTACTGTCCTCCAGCTGGTATAGCAGGATTGACCTCCACGTCAGGTCCGAAACCCCCACCTTTCCCGTTATGGTGGCGCTGGCACTGTTCCTTGTGCTTCCGGCACTGCTTGTTCCCGCCACCCTGAGGCTGGTTACCCTCGCCACGCTGGTGCCTGCACTGTTTCTTTTTCTTGGTCTGGCACTGTTTCTTGTTCTTTTTCTTGTGCTTCTGGGATTGGTTGTTCCCGTCGTCTTGGTGCTGCTTTCCCTTGCCCTGACGCTGTACATCCCCATCACTCCGACCGTTGCTGCCATGGCCGTGATCGATCCTGGGTCCTTCCTCTGGGGGAATGGAGGCAAACGCCGCCTCAGGTATGGTCTCAGGCTTAGTCTCGGGCTCGGGCTCAGGCTCGGCTACGATCTTCTCAGAGGTGCTGCCCTCATCCTTTGGCTCTTCAGGAATATCCGGAGCGGCAGCATCCTGTTCAGTTCCAGTGCCCTCAATTCCGGCGCCCTGAGTGTCGCCTTCAGACCCTGCGTCCGTAGACTCATCTGCTGGTGGTACGCCGGTCTCTGCTGGTGGTACGCCGGTCCCAACCTCCGGCGGCGGCTCAGGGGCGACCTTGTCAGGATCAGGGGCGACGTTGTCAGGATCAACGAACCCATCCTGACTTTGTGCGGGGTCCTCCGCAACAGGGGGGTCATCCTCGGGTGACCCGCTCGCCGCACCCTCAGTTGGATACTCACAAATTTCGGTTATGGTACCTGGAGGGCAAAGAGGTGGCGTCCCGTCGCACGGATTATCCGCTCCGCCACAACCCTTCGCTAAATCTGCTGTTCTTTCCTCTTCGAGTTCTGGGATCGTCGCTGTCCCTGCCAGACAACCGAAAAATAGAACGTCCTCGCCCTGGCATACTCTAGCTTCGGATTGTGGATGATCATTAATGCTATTCGTACACTCGGCAAGTGCCCGGTTAGGCACGTCATCTTCATCAACATTTATGCAACGGTAGCCCGTTTGACCATCGACATAACCGTCAGGAACGTCGTTTGTATACTTAAAATTGCCCCCCCGAAATCTAGGACAGCAGGCTGCTCCTGGACAGCGACACTAGGCGCGGGGCGCAGAAGGAGCAATCCGACGCCTAGGAGTAGTACACTGAGCAGAATGCTCAGGAATACCGAGCGGAATCGAATAGGATGAGCAGGAAAAGACACAGATAGCCCCCTAGGTTAGCGTAACCTAATATCAGTCTAGTATGCCGAAAGCGGTTCTGGAGCCGTTGGGGGCGATGACGTTAGGAAATCACCCGTTAGTGGTCAAGAGTATTCGTACGAATAGCTACAAACTGACAGCAGCGCGTCGGACATCTTAGGGCAAGAAGGCTTTGCCGCGCCGTTCCTCCCGCGCCTAAGCTTCCGCTAACACAACCACCTCCTGGAAGGCGCGCACGTAAGGAGTTTGGTGAAATTTGGCGGGGATAGCGTCAAGGACCGCACGAGCCCGGGTCCACACAATTCCGACGCGGTATTCCGAAGGCAGGTCGCGCAAGGTCCGCTGCGCGTAACGACAGGCTTCGTTGACGCCGCCAGCGTAGATCAGACACAAGGCGTGGTCCATATCCATCAACGCGGGATGAATATGTTCTGACGTCTTGGCGTAGAGCGCCGCGGCCTTCTTGCGCTCCTGATACGCCCGCGCGGTCCGGTGGATGTGGGTCAGCGCGTTACTGGCGTGAAAATGAAGCACCCGCTCAGGGTAATTGAAGAGCACGTTAACCGGGTCGGTATCCTCTGGCCTCAAGCGGGCATGAGCGGCGTAAGCCCGCTCCAAGGCTGCCTCGGTTTCCCGCGCTCGACCCAACAGGGCTAGGGCACGGGCCGCCACGGCGGGCGCTAACGCGGCAGCCACGCTCGGCTTGTCGCCGGCCAGCGCCGTGGCCTGCTGGGTCAGCTCGATAACAGCATGGGGGTTGCCGAAATAGAGGGACAGGTGGGCCTCCTGGAGCAGCACCCACGCGCGCAACGCCCGGTCTCCGGTCTCATCCGCGGCCACCCCCGCGGTCCGCAACCAGGCGCGAGATTCCGTCGGATTAGCGAGATAACAAAGGAGGTTCCCCACCACAGTGGTAACCAGAGCCACCACGCGGGTAAGTCGCTGGCTGGCAGCCAGCGACTGCGGTTGCTCGAGCAGCTTACGCAGCTGTCCGAAGTCCACCAGCACATCGGACAGTAAGGTAATCGGCGGAACTGTCGAAAATACCTCGCCATGACGGTAGACGACGCGCTCCCACTGATCCATGACACTCAAATGCACCCGACAGGCGCCGAGCGTGTCGTCTATTCGCTCACGGGTTGTACTGATCACTTCCAGTGCTGGCTCGGACAATCCGGCGCCCGCGCCATCGAGGACACGGCGGACCCAGGCGTTGTGCCGCGTCATGTCACCTTCCTCGGTAGTCTCGCGGATCTGTCGCATCGATCTTCGCTGTGGGCTGCCCACAGCGGCCTCCCCTCACCACCCGCGCCCGCTCAGCACAACGAGGATCACTGCCAGTTACATAATGTCACGGGTAGTGAGTTCTCGGTAGACCTTGACGGCCTCATGGCTATCCTCTTCATTTGATCGGAATTACCAGAGATTCGTAAGCCGCTCTGATCGCGTCACATGTCTGCTGTGGACTACTTATGTGTTACAGGCTTACGGCAATTGTCCCTAATGTGCCTACCGTCCATGCTGGTTGTTCTGTCGTGGTCAGATGGACGGGAACTGTGGCGTGGTTTGGGTATCTTTCTTCAACCTCTCTTCACCACCTGAGACCAACTGTTCCGGGATGTCTTTCCCTGTTCTGACTCCGGACCTATTCTTTCAAGGGGGTAAGCCCAATGCTGGTAGTTGGGAAATCTACTCGAGAGGTGACGGTGTTTCTTTCGAAAGCCATCACGGGGGAGCAGCCTGACCCAGCGTGTCCTAAATCAGCAGCAGAGACCGCATCCTGCTCCATGGGCACGTCAGATCAAAAGACGCACCCGGATTCGAGCTGCTGCTCGAAACCAGCCAGCACGGACGAACCACTCCACGAAATCTGGTAAAGCTTCCCGCAAACTGTCGTCGACCAGTGAGCCCCTTTCAGGCTATGGATTGTGTTGATCAGCCCAGTTTGAGAGAGTTGACGACTCGCTCGTGGACGCGGTTCAGTGTCTTAGCGTCGCTGGGTTTCCCGATGGTCTGCAGCTGAACCAAGGCGCCGTCTGCCAGAACAAACCGCATGAGGGCCTTACCGGTCACGCCGTCCCGGGTAAATGTCACTTCACCGTCGAGAGCGGGCCTTGCTTCGACGGTGGCAGCCTGCCGACGGGCAATCGTGCCCTTGATATTGTTGGCCGCGCCTTGCAGAGCGCCGAGGAGCCGCTGCTCGTCGGACATCTCGAGAGCGCTGGACCGCAGCTCGGCAACGGCGAGACCGACGGAGGCATCATTGTCGCCGAGCCCCACGGTATAGAAACGAATGTTCACTGTGCCGCCAGCCCCGTCAGAGGTGGAAATAGTTCGGGAATCCGCAGGTCCTGGCAGCTCCACGGCGACACCACTGGGGCCATCGGTGACAGTTTGCCAAGCCGTCTCAGCGGGAAGCTCCAGGTCATTGTCGAACAAGACGCTAAAGGCTACTTTGCCGACCAGAATCCCAACGACTAATCCCACCACAATCCCAAGGACTTGGAGGAACCTCGCGTTCCGCTTACGCATATGCCCTCTCTACAGTTCGTCTCATGGCGCTGCGAGCTTCCTCTTCGGCAACTCTCTATTGCCATAGCAGTTTAGCCATATACGCGACGATCCTGCTCCCAGGAGGATCAAGTGTCGCCACTGTGTTCGTTCCTTATCAGACTTGTCGCGTCAGACCAGGCAGTGACCTTGCTCGCCGCGAACAAGCTGTCTAGTGCCGAATGTCAGATCGAAAATTTCTCGGGATATTTGTGACGGCTCGATGAGGTCCAACGGAATCTGGCCATCCCACTTGCCACGCCTGACAATGAGATGGAAGTATAGTTCCTGGAACTATACTTCCATCTCAAAGAATGAGCTCTGTGTTGCGGCCGCCAGATATGTTCGATCGGGAGTACGAGTGGGACGCCTTAACGCGATTTGCTACCGACGCCGCGCCAGGCGCCACGCTCGGTGTGGTTTCTGGACGGCGACGGCAAGGGAAGTCATTTCTTCTTGAATCCCTCTGCGAAGCAGCAAGCGGCTTTTACTTTTTGGCGACCGAGGCAACTCCGGCTGAATCCTTACGTCGTTTCGGAGAAGAGCTGGCAGCTCATACTGGAGCCCTAGGCGCTCTGGCGTATACCACCTGGGACGCGGCGATCGACGCGGTGCTGCGGCTTGGCCGGGATAAACCAGTTCTCGTGGTGATCGATGAGTTTCCATTCTTATGTAGCGGTGCTCCTAGCTTGCCGTCGATCATCCAAAAAGCGTACGGACCACGACGTCGTGAGCGCACCGAGTCACGCACAAGGCTGCTTTTGTGCGGTTCGGCGCTGTCATTCATGGGACAGCTACTCGCCGGCGATGCCCCCCTGCGGGGACGAGCAGGACTTGACCTCACCGTGCCGACCTTCGACTATCGTCGCGCAGCCGAATTTTGGGGGGTGACGGACTGGCAGTTAGCCGTTCAGCTTCACGCGATCGTAGGGGGCACACCCGCCTACCGGCGCGAATACGTCCGCGATGACGCACCGTCGGATGTAGGAGATTTCGATGCTTGGGTAGCACGCACCGTGTTAGATCCCAGCTGTCCACTGTTTAAAGAGGCGCGTTACCTGCTTGCCGAGGAGCCTGAACTGAGAGACCGAGCCTTGTATCACTCAGTGCTTTCCGCTGTCGCGGAAGGGCGCACCACGAGGGGAGCAATCGCCACACATGTCGGACGACCGGCTGATACCATCCGGCACCCGCTCACCGTGCTGGAAGACTCGGGCTTTCTGACCCGAGAAGAAGATGCCTTCCGCAACGGACGGAGTTATTTTCACATCGCTGAACCACTCGTGGCGTTCTATCACGCAATCATGCGCCCAGAATGGAGATGGCTGGAGCGACCCGGCAATGCTGCCCAGGTGTGGATGCAATCCCGTGATCGGTTCGCCGCAACCGTGTTAGGCCCACACTTCGAGCACATGGCCAGAACCTGGGCCTGCGAATACGTCTCACCAGCCACGCTCGGCGGCCGCGTCACTCAGGTTGCGTCAGGCGTAGTGAACGACGCGAAAGCGCAGCGCACTCGGGAACTAGATATCGCTGTGTTCGGCTCATCC
>Ga0187894_10006541_pt1 | contig 11393 bp, 12 predicted proteins | sample GBC1701081metaG_FD_136650 | JGI IMG/M metagenome (GOLD analysis project Ga0187894, IMG submission 136650) | White microbial mat communities from a lava cave in the Kipuka Kanohina Cave System on the Island of Hawaii, USA - GBC170108-1 metaG ...
CCCCAATAAGCCGCCATCACCGCGAAGATCGCGACGAGCCCGAGCGGCGCGCCGAACGCCGCAGCGACCAGCGGGAGGAAGCAAGCGGCCTGCGCGCGCGCGCAGCCGACCACCCAGCGCCGATACGAGCCACCGCGCCGCGCGCCGAACGGCGCGGCCAGCTGCGCGAACGCGCCGAGCATCAGCGGCACCGTCGTGATCAGCGCGCTCGCCTGCGCGCCGTGTCCGAGCGCGAGCACGAACGCCGGCACGTAGGTCTCGCCGAGGCCGACCATCACGCTGTAGAAGACGCCGTCGGCCGTGATCGAGCGGAGATCGCGATGGAGCTGCTCGGGCTGCGGCGCGGTCGAGAGAGCGAGCGGGGACAACGAAGACTCTGCCGGGGGGAGGTTCGCGGCGGCGGACGATAACGCGCCCTGCGGTCGACGATTGGGTCAGACGCGAGTCGTCGCTTTTCGACGATCCGCGCCTGACCCCGATCGGTCCTCTGCGCGCAGCGGCTCCGCATAGAATGCGCGGCGATGGAGATCGACGGCCCCGCCTACGCGCGCTTCGCGATTGCGCTCGTCGCGATCGTCGATCCGCTCGCGGCGGTGCCGCTGTTTCTCCAGCTCACCGACGGCTTCAGCGCACCCGAGCGCAAGCGCACCGCGCGCGTCACCGCGCTCGCGGTGTTCGGCGTGCTCGCGGGCGCGGCGCTGCTCGGCGAGACGATCCTGCGCGCGTTCGGCACGAGCCTGCCTGCGTTCCGCGTCGGCGGCGGCATCGTGCTGCTCTTGATGGCGCTCTCGATGCTGACAGCCGAGCCGGACCGCACGCGCCACACGCCCGAGGAGGACCTCGCGTCGCGCGAGAAGGCAAGCGTCGCCGTCGTGCCGCTGGGCGTCCCGCTGCTCGCCGGCCCCGGCGCGATCAGCGCAGTGATCCTGCAGATGAACAGCGGCGCCGGCGTGGTGCACGGCGCGCTCGTGCTCGGCACGATCGCGCTGCTCGCCGCGCTGTGCTGGCTCGCGCTACGTCATGCCGAGCACATCGGGCGCTGGATCGGGCCGATCGGGATGAACGTCGTGATTCGGCTGTTCGGCCTGTTGCTCGCGGCGATCGGCGTCGAGTTCATCGCGGCGGGCGTGAAAGAGATGTTCCCGGCCCTCATCTGAGGAAACGCGTATGTCGCACTGCGTGCTGATGCCCGAGCTCGATTTCGCGCTCGCCCCGCTGCCGGATCTGCATGCCGTGCTGGAACGGCTGCGCGCGCACGGCCCGGTCGTGCCGGTCCGCTTCCACGGCGAGCGCACCTGGCTGATCCTCGGAACCGACGAGCTCACCGCCGCCTTCGCCGACGACGAGACGTTCCCGTCGCGCGAGATCTACGAGCGCATCGCGATGCCCGTGATGGGCAAGACGATCCAGTGCATGGCCGGCGACGAGCATCGCCGCAATCGCGCGCTCGTCTCGCACGCGTTCCGGCCGGCGCTGATGCAGCGCGCGGTCGAAGCGCTGCTGGAGCCGCTCGCACACGAGCTGATCGACCGCTTCGCTGCGCGCGGCGAGGCCGATCTCGTGGCCGATTTCTCGCGCCGCTTCCCGTTTCTCGCGATCACGCGGCTGCTCGGGATTCCGGTCGCGGACGAAGACCAGCTGATCGATTGGGCGCACAAGCTGATCGAGTTTCCGTGGGATCCGGAGCGCGCGCGAGCGGGCGCGCGCGAGTTCACCGACTACCTGCGTGTGCTCGTCGCCGAGCGGCGCGCGCGCCCGGGCGAGGACCTGATCTCGGAGCTCGCGCACACAGAGCTGGACGGCGAGCGCCTCTGCGACGAGGAGATCTTCTCGTTCCTGCGCTTGTTATTCCCGGCCGGCTCCGACACCACCTACAAGAACCTCGGCAGCTTGCTCGCGCTCGTGCTCGAGCGTCCCGAGATCGCGGCGCTCGCGCGCGAAAACTCCGAGGCGATTCCCGCGATCGTCGATGAGGGCTTGCGCTGCGAGCCGCCCGTCGCGCTGCTCCCGCGCGCGTGCGGGAAGGACGTGCGCTGGGCGGGCGTTCAGCTCGCGGCCGGCTCGCCGCTCCTCTACGGCATCGCGGCCGCGAACCGCGACCCGCGGATCTTCCCCGACCCGCATCGCTTCGATCCCGCCCGCAAAGGCGGCCGCCATCTCACGTTCGGCCACGGCCTCCATTTCTGCCTCGGCTCGCACCTCGCCCGCCGCGAGCTCGAGGTGGCGCTAACAGCCGTCCTGCGGCGCCTCCCGAACCTCGCGCTCGCCGAGCCCGCGTCCATCCGCATCACCGGCGGCGTGATTCGCGGCCCAGAGCGCGTCCCGGTGCGCTGGGAAGTCGCGCAAGCCTGAGAAGTCAGCTGTTGTGAACGCTGCGCCTGCCGATGAGAATGGAATTCTCAGCGGGGAGAGCCATGCGCCGCACCCTTCGTCTCGTGACGCTCTGCACTGCGTTGCTTCCGATCTGCGCGCTTGCGCAAGAGGAAGCGGCGGAAACGACCGCGGAAGCGGCGGCGGAAGCCACCGCCGACGCGGAGGCGGAAGCCGAGGAGCCCGGGCTGCCGTGGCAGCACGGCCCGCTGCTCGCGCCGATCGGCGGCAACCTCGCCGAGATCGAGCTGCCCGAGGGCTATGTGTTCCTCGATCGCGACGGCACGCTCGAGCTGCTGCGCATGACCGGCAATCTGACGGGCGACAGCGAGATGGCCGCGTTCGCGAAAGCGGACGAGCAGAGCGGCTGGTTCGTGATCTTCGAATGGGACGACTCGGGCTGGGTCGACGACTCGGACCGGGACGAGCTCGACGCCGACGGGCTGCTCGACTCGCTGAAGGAGAACGACAAGGCAGCGAACGCCGAGCGCGAGAAGCTGGGCCTGCCGCAGCTCGAGCTGCTCGGCTGGCACGAGCCGCCGCACTACGACGTGAAGACGCAGAACCTGACCTGGGCGACGAAGCTGCGCAGCGACGAGGGCGTCACGGTGAACCGGCTGATCAAGCTGTTAGGGCGGCGCGGCGTGATGTCGGCGACGCTGGTCGCGAGCCCCGAGGAGCTGAGCGCGGCGCAGGGCGAGGTCGACCAGCTGCTCGCCGGCTACCGCTTCCAGCAGGGCCACAGCTACGCCGAGTACATCCCGGGCACCGACAAGGCCGCGGGCTATGGGCTCGGCGCGTTGGTCGTCGGCGGCGTGCTCGCGAAGACCGGCATCCTCGCGAAGCTGTGGAAGCTCATCGTGGTCGGCGCAGTCGCCGCCGCGGGCGCGGTGAAGCGGCTGTTCGGCGGCAAGGCGAGCGGCGCACCGAGCGCGTGATCCTCCGCGCATGGAGCTTTGGCTCGTCCTGATCGCACTCTGGCTCTGGGAGTGCCTCCACTTCCTGCCGCCCGGCGGCGCGTACCTGACGCTCGCGCGGCGGCGCGCGCGCGCACGCCGGCGCGCGGGCCTCTTCCTCGCGTTCCCGTGGCCGCTGCGCCTCGGCTTCGGGCTCGACGGCCTGCCGTTCGAGACGACGCCGGAGCGCGTGATCGGCACAGGCCCGCTCAGCCTGCTCGCCGCAACGGGTGGGCTGCGCGAGGAGCGCGCGCTCGCATGGGAGCGAGCGGAGGCGGACGGCGCGGTCGTGAAGCTCGGCGGCAAGCCGCTGCTGCGCGCGAGCTGCGAGGCCGCCGCGGCTCGCATCGCGGGCGTGATCTCCGAGATCGCCCGCTCCGCGCCCGAGCAGCGCGTCGCGGGCGCCCGGGCGGCGCTGCGCACTGCGTTGAGCGCGCGCGACGCGGACGCGCGCATCGCGCGCGTGCGCAGCGCGACGCTGCCGCAGCGCACGCTCGCTGCGCTCTCGATCGCCGGCATCGCGCTCGGGCCGCCGCTGCTGACGCTCGCCTCGCCGATCGGTTGGGATTCGATCTGGCAGAACACCTGGCCGGTGTGGATCGCGTTGCACGCGCTCGGTTTCGCTGCGCTCGTGATTGCCGAGCTGCGGCTGCGCGCGCCCGGCCGCGCGGGCCGACTGTTGCGGGCGGCCGTCTACCCGCCGACGCAGTGGCGGTCCTCCAGCGAGCTCGCCGCCGCTGCGCTCGGCGACCTCCATCCGCTGGTCGTACTGCACAGCGCGGCCGACGCCGGGACGTTCGCCGCGTGGGCGCGCAGTGCGCTCGCGGAGTGCGAGTACCCGCGCTTCGGCGCGGAAGTCGCCGCGCCGGTTGCTGCCGAGCGCCGCGCGGCGCTCGCCGAGCGGCGCGCCGAGCTGGCGGCGTACTTCGCACGCGCGGGCGTCGCGGGCGAGATCGCGGCGCCGCCGCTGCGGCGCGACGCCGGCGCGAGCAGCTATTGCCCGCGCTGCTTCGAGGAGTTCATCGCCGCGGGCTGGGTCTGCACCGACTGCGGCGTCGAGACGCGCCGCTTCGCGCTGGTGCTGCCGGACGCGCCCCTTGCGCCATAATTGAACGTCCGTTTAAATTAGGCCATGACCGCCCCCTCCCCGGCCGCCAAGCGGCGCCGGCGGCCGCGCCGCGTCGGCCGGCCGCGCGCGCGCGCGAACGCCGCCGACGTGCGCGCCGACCTGCTCGCCGCCGCGGCCGCAGCGTTCTCGGCACGCGGCTTCGCGGGCGTATCGCTGCGCGACGTCGCGAAGGACGCCGGCACCACGGCGGCGATGGTCGCCTACTACTTCGGCGACAAGCACGGCCTGCTCGCGGCGCTGCTCGAGAGTGCGCTCGGCGACGTGCTCGCGCGCGTGCGCGGCGCGCTCGCGGATCGCGCCGCCAGCGGCGCGGCATCCGCGCCACTCGAGCTCTTCCTCGCGATCGCGCAGGAGGCGCTCGGGGCGTCGCCGTGGATCCCGCAGCTGATCGTGCGCGAGGTCTTCACCGAAGGCGCGCCGTTCCGCGAGCGCTTCGTCGACTCTTATGCGAGGCCGATGTCGCAGCTGCTCCGCGGCGCGCTGCGCGCCGAGATCGCGGCCGGCCGCCTGCGCGCCGATCTCGACGTCGACCTCGCGTTCGCGTCGCTGGCCGGCATGGCGGCGTTCCCGTTCCTCGCGCAGCCGGTGCTCGAGCGCGCGCTCGGCTTCGCCTACGACGCGCCGTTCCGCGCGCGCCTCGCCGCTCATACCCAGCGCCTGTTCTTGGAAGGAGCGCGCGCATGATGCGCCGCCGGATGCTGCCGTTGTCACTGGCCGTGCTGTCGCTCGCGGCTTCGTTCGCGTGCCGCGACGACGGCGAGCTCGCGGTCGGGACGCTCGAGCGCGACCGCATCGAGCTGATCGCGGAAGCGAACGAGCCGATCGCGGAGATTCTCGTGCGCGAGGGCGAGCGCGTCGCCGAGGGCGCGCCGATCGTGAGACTCTCGCCGGAGCGCCTGCGCGCGCAGCGCGAGGCGGCGGAGCAGCGCGCCGCGACCGCGGCCGCGCGGCTCGCCGAGGCGGAGCGCGGGCCGCGCGCCGAGCAGATCGCGCAGGCGCGCGCGCGCCTCGCCGGCGCGAAGGACGCGCTCGCGACCGCGGAGCGCGAGGCCGAGCGCGCGGCGGAGCTGCTCGCGGCAGGCGTCGCGTCCGAGGAGCTCGCCGATCAGCGCACGCGCGCGCTCTCACTCGCGCGCGCGGAGCGCGATGCGGCGGCGGCCGCGCTCGCCGAGCTCGAGCACGGCACGCGCGCCGAGCAGATCGACCAGGCGCGCGCGCAGTGGAACGAGGCGCGCGCGGCCGAGCGCGACGCTGCGCTGCGCGAAGAGCGCCTCGAGGTGCGCGCGCCGCGCGCCGGCGTCGTCGACGCGCTCCCGTACGAACTAGGCGAACGCCCGCCGCCCGGCGGCGTCGTCGCAGTGCTGCTCGCGGACGGGCCACCGTACGCACGCGTCTACGTGCCCGCGAAGCTGCGCCCGCGCGTCGCGCCCGGCGCCGAGGCGACCGTGCGCGTCGACGGTGTCGACGAGCCGTTCGCCGCGCGCGTCCGCCGCGTCGAGCAGGACGCCACCTTCACGCCGTACTACGCGCTCACGCAGCACGACCGCGGCCGGCTCAGCTACGTCGCCGAGATCGATCTCGCCGGCGAGGCGGCGCGCGCGCTGCCGAGCGGGCTGCCGGTCGAAGTGGAGTTCTCCGCCGGGGTCGCGCGATGAACGCCGGGCCGGTGATCGAGGCTCGCGGGCTGACGCGCCGCTTCGGTGCGCACGTCGCGGTCGACCACCTCGCGCTCGAGATTCCGCGCGCGCAAATCTACGGGTTCCTCGGACCGAACGGCTCCGGCAAGACGACCACGATCCGCATGCTGTGCGGGCTGCTCGCGCCGAGCGAGGGCGACGCGGTCGTGCTCGGCCTGCACGTGCCGCGCGAGGCGAACGCGCTGCGCGAGCGCATCGGCTACATGACGCAGAAGTTCTCGCTGTACGAGGACCTCTCGGTGCTCGAGAACCTCGAGTTCTTGTCCGAGGTATACGCGCTCGAGCGCAGCGCGATTGCCCGGCGCCTCGATGAGCTGTGCGCCGAATACCGGCTCCACAAGCTGCGCGACCAGCGCGTCGGCACGCTGAGCGGCGGCCAGAAGCAGCGGCTCGCGCTCGCCGGAGCGGTGATCCATCGCCCGGACTTGCTGTTCTTGGACGAGCCGACCAGCGCGGTCGACCCCGAGAGCCGCCGAGACTTCTGGGAATCGCTGTTCCGGCTCGCGGACGGCGGCACGACGATCCTCGTCTCGACGCACTACATGGACGAGGCCGAGCGCTGCCATGGGCTCGCGATCCTCGACCGCGGCGTGCTGGTCGCGAGCGGCGCACCGCGCGCGCTGATGGACGGGCTCGCGGGCTCGGTCGTCGAGATCGAGAGCGAAGAGCTGCGCCGCGCGCGCCACGCGCTCGAGTCGCAGCCGTTCGTCGTCAGCGTCGCGCAGCTCGGCACGCGGCTGCGCGTGCTGACCGACTGCGCGGAGCCGGCGCGCGAGGCGCAGCGCGCGCTCGACGCCGCGCACGTGCCCGCGCGCGCACAGCTCGCCGCGCCGAGCCTCGAGGACGTGTTCGTCTCGGCGACGCGCGGGCGCGGGGTCGCCGCATGAACTTCTGGCGCCGCACGCTCGCCGTCGCGAAGAAGGAGGTGCGCCAGCTGCGCCGCGACCGCTTCACCGCGGGCATGATCGTCGGGCTGCCGACCATCCAGCTGATGCTGTTCGGCTACGCGATCAACACCGACGTGCGCCATCTGCGCGGCGCGGTCGCGGACGAAGCGAACACGCAGCTCTCGCGCCGGCTGGTCGACGACGCGCAGGCGAGCCAGGTGATCGACCTCGTCGCGCGCGCGCAGACGCCGCGCCAGCTCGAGGACATGCTGCGCGACGGCGAGATCGCGGTCGGGCTCGCGATCCCGCGCGACTTCGAGCGCCGACTCGCGCTGCGCGATCGCGCGCCCGCGCAGCTGCTCGTCGACGGCTCCGATCCCGCGCTGCTGATGGCCGCGCGCGGCCTCGCGAGCCTGCCGGTCGCGGTGCGCGCCGTGCCGCGCGCGAGCCCGGAGCCGACCTTCGAGCTGCGCGCGTTCTACAACCCCGAGCGCCGCTCGGCGGTGCAGATCGTGCCCGCGCTGATCGGCGTGATCCTGACGATGACGATGGTGCTGTTCACCGCGGTCGCGATCGTGCGCGAGCGCGAGCGCGGCAACCTCGAGCTGCTGATCAACACGCCGGTGCGCACGACCGAGCTGATGCTCGGGAAGATCCTGCCCTACGTCGCGATCGGGATGGTGCAGACCACGCTGATCCTGCTGCTCGGGCGCAGCGTGTTCGGCGTGCCGATCGAGGGCAACCTGCTCGATCTCTACGTCGCGGCGCTCGTGTTCGTCGCCGCGTCGCTCTCGCTCGGCCTGCTCTTCTCGACGCTCGTCTCGACGCAGATGCAGGCGTTCCAGCTCACGTTCATGTCGTTCCTGCCGCAGATCCTGATGAGCGGCTTCATGTTTCCGTTCGACGGGATGCCGCGGCCCGCGCAGCTGTTCGCACAGCTGCTGCCGCTCACGCACTTCGTGCGCATCGTGCGCGGCATCATCCTGCGCGGCGCGAATCTCGCCGAGCTCGCGAGCGAGCTCTGGCCGCTCGTCGCGTTCTTCGCGGTGATGGTGAGCATCGCGGTCGCGCGCTTCCGGAAGCGGCTGGATTGAGCACTCAATCGGCAGGCTGCTGCGCGCTCGCACCGGTGAAGAAGAAACGCGAGAGGCCGGCTCGGATCACTCGAGCTCCGCATCCCATTCGCGCCGCCAGCGCGCGCATGCGCTCTGCTGCCGCTCGCCCAGCTTGCGGAGCGTCCGCGAGTCGAAATCCATCTCGACGCGGTCGGCGCACAGCTCGACGATGAAAAGGTCCTCGCCGGGCGAGCGCCCGAGCGTGCCGTTCACCGTCGTGAGCACCCGTTGCTCCCAGTTCGCGGCGAGCATGGGCGCGCCCGGCGCGATCCCCAACAACCAGCGGTCGAGCGTCGCGCCGCCCGAGTTCTTGTGGCGATAGCGCGGCGGCGGCTCACCGAACGTGCGTTGGAAGTAGAGCCGCCCCGCGACGGGCGCCGACACGTTCAAATCGCCGCGTACGACGCGCTCCGCGCCGCCGTCGGCGCGAACGGCCCGCCAGCCGATGCTCTCGGTGCGTGCGCGATCGGTCAGCACGACGGTCCACACCCTCGTGTCTCGATCGGGCTGCACCGCGTACATCGGCGCCCAGGTGAGCGGGAACTGATCGATGCGCAGCGCAAAGGCGAGCCATGTGACGAGCAGATGGGCGCCGATCAACGCCGAAGCGCCGCGCCGAGTCATCGGGCCGCTTCGATCGATGCGAAACGTTCGATCCGTGACCAATCGCTCGCGAACGCGTCGAACAGCGCGGCGTCGCGCGAGCAGGCGAGCAGCTCGAAGTTGCGGAGGAACGAGCGGTCGGACCAGTTCGCGCTGCCGAACCACGCCTCGCGCTCGCCGCCGTCCTCGATCAGGCAGAACTTCGCGTGCATCGGCACGTGCGGGGTCGACGTCACGCGCGTGAAGGAGATCCCCGCGGCGCGCAGCTGTGCCTCGAGCTCTCGCGGCACCCGCCGCGCGGTGCCTTCGGCGAGCACCTCGACGCGTACGCCGCGCGCGTGCGCGGCCGACAGCGCGCGCAGCGCGAGCGTGCCCGAGAGGTGCGTCGCGGTGAGCCGCAGCCGGGCGCCGGCGCGAAGCCGCACGACGCGTTCGAGCAGCGGCGGCGCGCCGAAGCGCGGCAGCAGCCAGAGCGCGTCGCCCGCGGCCTCGAACGCGCGCGGCCATGCGAGCGGGAAGCGGCCGGCGTGCAGGAACGAGCTCGCGTGCAGCCGCTCGGTCTGCCGGAGCAGCCAGTCGAAGATCGCGACGTCCTCGAGCGCGACGAGCGTGTTGAAGCCGCGGTCCTGGTCGCCGATGTCCTCGATCACGGCGGGCTCGAGCTCGTCGGCGTCGCCGGACGGATTGAAGGAGCCGATCAGCGCGCGTTTCGTGCCAGCCGCGCCCGCGTCTCCTCCCGCGAACAGGTAGAGCTTCGCGTGCATTCGCAGCGCCCGCGGGCGATCGATCACACGCAGTGCGCGGCCGAGCACCGGCGCGAGCAAAGCGAGCACATGCCGGTTCGCGCCGCGCGTGCGCGTGCGACCCTCGACCAGCACGCGCACGCGGACTCCGCGCTCGTGCGCCGCGATCAGATCCCGTGCGAGCGCGCGGTCGCGGAAGTAGTAGGTGAGGAACGAGATCCGGCCGCCGGCGGGCACCGCGCGGACGCTCTCGGCGAGCAGATCGCGAAGCGCGCCGGCCCGCTCTCCCGGTCCGCCGAGGTGGAGCGCTCGCGTACCATGTGGGCCGACCGCCGCTCCGCCGGCGCACTCGAGGCACGAGATCCCGAGAGCCATCGTCCACATCGGATACCACAAGACCGCGAGCACGTGGTTTCAGAAATCGGTGTATCCGCGGGTGACGAGCCACGCGTACGTGCCGCGCGAGCGCGTGAAGCGCGCGTTTCTCAGCGCGAGCGCGTTCCACTTCGATCCCGATTGGACGCGCGCGGCGCTCGAGCTCGAGTCCGGCCGGCCGCCGATCCTCTGCGAAGAAGAGCTCAGCGGCTACCTCCACACCGGCGGGCTGATGGGCTTTCTCTCCAAGGAGATGGCGCACCGCATCCGAGCGGTGTTCCCGGAAGCGCGCGTGCTGATCTTCGTACGCGCGCAGCCCGAGATGATCGCCGCTTGTTATCAGCAGTACCTGCGCGGCGGCGGCACGTACTCGCCTCGTCGCTACCTGTGGCCGGGGGATTCGCTGCGCGCGGCGGCGGCGCAGCCGTACAAGATCCCGCGCTTCAGCTTCGACCACTTCGACTACGACCGGCTCGTCGCGCATTACGCCGCGCTGTTCGGCCGCGAGAACGTCGGCGTCTACGCGTACGAGGAGATTCAGCGGGACGCGCGCGGCTTCCTCGAGCGCTTCGCGAAGCACGAGGAGCTCGCGCTCGATCTCGCGAGCGTCTCATACCGCAAGCGCAACGCGTCCTACAGCCCGGCGATCGCGTGGCTGGCGCGCGGGCTGAACCGCTTCACCGCACGCACGGTGAACGACAAACGCCACTGGCTGCACGTTCCCTACTGGTACTCGCTGCGCAGGAAGCTGATCGAGGGGCTGCACGCGACGGGCGTGCTCGGCGCGAGCGCGACGCCCGAGCAGCTGCTCGGCGCGCAGGCCGTTGCGTGGATTCGACAGCGCTACTGGGATTCGAACCGCCAGCTCGCCGCGCTCGTGGCGTGGGACCCCGCCGCCTTTGGCTACCCGCTCGACCCGCCCGCGCACCCCGTCGACCGCCCGCGCCGCTCGCGCTGGCTGCGCTGGACGACGAAGTAGCGCTGGCCAATTGGGGTCTGACCCCAATTGGCCATCAGCCGCCGGACAGCGCCTGGAAGATGTGGATCTCCTCGCTGCCGGAGAGCGAGGTCTCGAGCCGACGAGTCTCCTCACGGTTCACGAAGATCCGCATGTGCTGCCGCAGGCGTTCCTGCTCGTCGACCATCCGGAAGCGGATGCCGGGGAACTGGCGGTCGAGATCCCGTAACAGCTCGTGCAGCGTCGCGCCCTCGGCCTCCACCTCCTGGCGCTTGCCGGTGTAGGAGAAGAGCGGCGACGGGATCGACACCTTCACGCGGGCAGCTCCGCCGCCTCGATCGCGTGGATCTGCGGCAGATGGCGCAGCAGGCACTCCCAGCGCGCGCCTTCGTCCGTGCTGCCCCACAGCTCGCCCGCGGTCGTCGCGAAGTAGACGCCGACCGGATCGCGCGCGTCGACCGTCATCGCTTGGCGCCGCACCGTGAGCCAGCCCTGCTCGCGCGGCATACCGGCGTCGCAGCGGCCCCAGCTCTTCCCGCCGTCGGTCGTCTTGAACACGG
>Ga0187894_10006542_pt1 | contig 11393 bp, 7 predicted proteins | sample GBC1701081metaG_FD_136650 | JGI IMG/M metagenome (GOLD analysis project Ga0187894, IMG submission 136650) | White microbial mat communities from a lava cave in the Kipuka Kanohina Cave System on the Island of Hawaii, USA - GBC170108-1 metaG ...
CGCTTCGCCACCAAATACGCCGACACCGAAACCGGGCTCGTCCAATACAACACGCGCTACTACTCGCCGGGCATGGGCCGGTTCGTGAACCGCGACCCGCTGGGCGAACAGGGCGGCCACAACCTCTACGCCTACGTCCGCAACAACGCCATCAACCGCTGGGATTACCTCGGCATGGTCGACGGCGTTGAAGTCGTCGCCGAGGATGGCGGCCGGTTAAGCGTGACCTCCCGGCTCGAAGCCGCACTGGCTCGGGCAATTGCGGAGCGCAGCAGCGTAGCCCGCATGAGCCGAAGCCCCGCTGACGACGTTTCTTCGACATGGGGATCGTTCTCCTGAGTTTGGGTTAACGATCTGCGGTGTCCAACTTTCGGGGTCCACCTCCGTCTCCGCCGTCCGCGTCGTAGTAGTCGCCATCACGATATCCTACCATGTCGTAGCTCTCGTAACTACGAGGCACCCGGGACGACGCATACAGGAATGCCGAAAGGACAGAGGATTGATGCCGAGGCGCTGAAAGCCCGGCGAGTGGGGGAGCGGCGGTATCACCCACGGCTAACGCGCAGAATGGCCCGGACAGAAGTAGTTGGCGTAACCGGGGGTGCGGTAATTCAGTCCGATCTTTGAAAGTGGCACGTAAGGTCCACTCGGCGGCAATCCCGAATAGATCCGGCCGGGTTCGATACCAGACCAGTCGCGAAAAGCAGGGTGACCGTCGCTGAGCACCGCGGTGTCGGGCCAAGTGACATACACACCTACTTCGTCACTATCCGACACCGCTCCGTAAGAACCCGTGGCATAAGTGCGTGGGTAAATCGGACCAGCACGAAAATTATGCTCGAACTTGGAATCGCCGGAAACCGGCTCCAATCGCACCTCACCCTGCTCATCGCGGAAAGCGACACGCCGGTAGCGGGTTTCATCCCAGCCGGAATTAGCGTGGTGCCGGAACCAAACAGTGCCGTTATCGACGAACATGCGGCCCGTAGCATCGCCATACCAAGACAGGCCTTTTTGTCCGGCGTGGCTAAAAGGGGCGACATCATCCGGAAGTTCCACAGCTTCCATGTCGAGTCGACGGAGGTAAATCGGGCCCGGCACACTGCCTGCTGGCCGCACTTCCGCGACCAGTTGAAGCCCTTGATACTGGGTGCGTCCGCTAAGCCCGTCGATACGCAGGCTCTTGTAGCCGCCGAACAACTGGATGAGGTCGGGATGATTCTTTTGTGGAAGGTTGCGGACATAAGGACCGGTGCTATCTCGGTCGTCAAAGCCCCTGTGCCGCACAACACCAAGGCCGATATTCTGAAGGATGATGTGTGCTTTGGCAGCCACCGTATCTATGCCTTCGGCGAGATCGTCTCCGTCAATGCGCAAGCCCTCCAGGAATACGATCCGGCCATCGATGACGTCATCTCCCGAGCCATCCTCGATGAAGAGCGCATGGCGCGCGTGGGTGTGAATGTAGCGTCCGTTTTCGGCGTCATTTCGGTCGATGCGGATGTGGCCGCCAATCCAGACAATGTTCCGGCCGCCTCGCAAAGTGACTTTGCCGCGCACAACTTCACGCGCAATGATGCGATAATCGACATCGTTACGGGGGAAGACGATCACACCGCCGCTTGCGGGCACTTCGATCGGCTCGTATTCCTCCCAGTCGGCGGGGGGAGCCCATGTCAGCGGCATGCACGGCGGCGAAACACACACGGGGGCGGTGGCCTCCGCTCTTCCGCAGGGTGCCACATGGCAGATCGCCCCGATCGGCAGCAGCCAGAATGCGAGCATAGATTTAATGGAGTTCATGGTTGAATGTCGAAGGCTGTCAACGGGAGCCACGGCCGGATTGCGCGGGCGCGCCAAGATTCGCGTAACCCGGTGACCGGTATTCCAGGCCGACGGCCGATAGTGGCACGTAGGTTCCCTCCTGTGGCGAACCGGAATAGATGCGTCCAGCCGCCTTATCCGACCAATCGCGAAACGCTGGGCGGCCGTCGCTCAGGACTGCCTCGTCAGACCATGTGGCGTAGTCGCCAAGGGCATCGGTTCCGGCGCGCGATGCGTAGGGTGATGTTGTGAGTGTCGTGGGATAATTGGGGCCCGCCTTGAAGTTATGCCGAAACTCCGACTCGCCTGAGACAGGCTGAACATGAATCCTGCCATGAGCGTCGCGGTAGGCTCCACGGCGGAAGCCTGCAAGCGTGCCCCAACCCGAGTTGACATGGTGCCGATACCAAACGGTGCTATTATCCACGAAAATCCGGCCTACACCGTCGCCATACCAGCACAGCCCCATGTGGCCGGCGTGGCGCAGACTCGGATCACTCTCGTCCGCCGTCTCGACCGCGATCATGTCCACTCGCCGCAGCCAGATGTCTCCCGGCCTATAACCCGGGTGCAGGTAGAAACCACCGCCGGGAGCAAATCTCACATCAGCCACGAAGAACATGGCCTGGTAGTTGGTGCGTCCGCTGAAACCATCGACTCGAAGAGCCTTGTAGCCACCGTAGGGCTGCAGCAAATCAGGGTGATTCCGTTTGGGGAGATTTCTTGCGTAGTCCCCGGTGGAGTCGCGATCGTCGAAGCCACGTAGCCGGACCGTATCAATGCCGATATTCTGGAGAATGATCTCGGCTTTCGGAGCCCGGATATCAATGCCTTCAGCCAGGTCGTTCCCGTCGATGCGCAGTCCCTCGATGAACACTATCCGGCTATCAACGACGCTCGCATCCCGGCCATCATCGATCAGAAGACCCCGCCGCGCTTCAGCTTGGATGATTCGTCCATTGGTCGCGTCGTCGCGGTCGATGCGAATATGACCGCCAATCCAAACGATATTGCGCCCCCCTTGCAGCGTCACGCTGCCTCGGATCAACTCTCGGGAATGGATCCGGTAGTCGGTGTCGTTGCGGGGGAAGCTAATCAATCCTCCGGCCGGAGGCACCTCCACGGGGACAAAGTGTTCCAAGCCTGCGGGAGGAGACCATGTGAGCGGAGTGGCTCCAAGCCGTGATGCCAGAGTGACGGACAACACAAGCGCGTGAGCGAACGTCAAGCAGTGGGCGGGAGTGGCAGGGCGAACGGAAGGATTCACGCGAAAGAAAGAAGAGTGATTGGCGGCATCAGCGGAAATCGAGCCGAGTCAGGCGCGGAGCATTCCGCGAACATAGCCGACGGACTCGGCCAGACCGGGCAGAGGGTCGCTAGGATGATTCTCATATTCGATCCATGCCACATGTCGGTAGCGAATGTCCACCAAGGCACGAATTACGGAGCGGTGGTCTATGCAGCCTCGTCCAATTTCAACGGGGATGTCGGCTTCCCCGATGCCGGCGGCGGTGTCGTTGAGGTGAACATCGTAAACACGGCTGCGGTAAGAACGGATGGACTCGGCGGGATCGGCGCCGGCGCGATAAGTGTGGCCGACATCCACGCACAAGCCAAGGCGCGCGTCGAGAGGTCGTATCGCCTGCCAGATCTCGTGAGGCGTGGGCCAAAGATCGTCTTCCGGCCCATGGTTGTGAATGGCTCCGCAGAGATCGAACTCGCGCAGGCAACGCGTGAGCAGTGGCAAAGCGGCAGGCGCCGGACTGCAGGCCAGCACGGACACGTTGAGCGCTCGCGCATACGCACAGGCCTGTCGAACGGCGATTTCGTCGTCCGGCAGACGGAGAACACCGCAACACAGAGGCGTGACACCCTCGGCCTTGAAGTCGGGCAAACTTTGCTCCCAGCCGGCTGGCGGATTCTCCCAAGGAACATGCGATGGGTGGACCGAGATGCTATCCAGCCCTGCGCGACGTATGACAACGAGGGCGGATGCTAGATTCAAGCTGCGCAATGAAACGCCAGCTACGCCAAGTCGGATGGGAAGCGGCAGCGTCATGATGGTTCAACGGCAGAGGTTGGGCAGAACCCAACAATACGGTCAATCGTCAGGGGAGGATGCGATGGGGCTTGATCCGATGAAACGCTTCCTCGCGGCGGAAGGCTTCAGCATATCGGCAACCGCAGGCCATGCCCCGGAAGCGGGCTATGACCTCGATCATGTCGAGAATGTCGGCGTTAGAGTGCTCCTTCATGGAGGCTACCTGGCTGGCGTGTTTGGCGAGCATGGCGCGCTTGGTCTCGAATACGTCCGTGATATCTACGTATTCTGTCGGCTGGAAGCTTATCCCTGACATCTGGTCCATGTGATAAACTTGGGTTAGGCCGAAGCGGCAGGCGGGGAGCTTTTGGCCAGGCATGTTTGGCAGTCCCTTCTGATGGTAAGCATCGAAGACCAGCTGTGAAACATAGCGATGGTCAGGATGATAGTCGCCCGGGCCGTGCGTCAGGACGACATCGGGGTCGGCTTCGCGCAGGATGTCGATCATCAGGATGCGTTGGGGCTCATTGGGGAAAACGCATTCGTCGTCGATTCCAGCCCATATCAGTTCGGCTCCGATGACGTCGGCAGCGGCCTTGGCTTCAGCCTTCCGGATGGCCGCAAGCGTATCAGGCGCGGCGCGCAGATCTCCCATGTTGCCGGAAGTGAAAACGGCATGGGTGATCTGATGCCCGAGCCGGGCGTATTTGATGAGCGTTCCCGCGCAAAACAGCTCAATGTCGTCGGGGTGGGCGCCGATAGCCAAGATATTCATGAACGGATGTGGAAAAGGCCAAGCTAGGCGAGGACATTAAACGCCTACTCAGGCGGTAATCGTCTGCCTTGCCGAGATGCCCAAGGCAGTGGCCACCTTGCGGCAGGCGGCAATGATGTCGGCTACATCGGACTCGGAAAGATTGGAGGCGACGCAAAAAAGCACGGTGCGGCTGAACAGGTCGTCAAGGCGCGGGCAGGAACCCTTGGCGTAGGAGACGCCGGCCGAGGCTTCGTTTTCTTTTAGGCGCCAAGGTGAAACGCTGGAAAGGCCCCGTTTGTTTAGCAAACTGGCGACGTTATAATAGAGATGCAATCCCCATTGGTCCATGTGGATTGGATACATGCCACCGGGCGCGGCGACGATGCCCTCTGCCCGGACTGCCTCATTAAAGCGTAGCGAGACTTGACGCTGTGGCAGTATGATCAGCAGAAATGATCCGGCGTCGCCTGTAGGATCAAGCACTTCGCGAAACTCCAACATGCCTGCCAGGGCATCTTTAATCTGCTGCTTCGACCGACGCATCGCGCCGACAATGCGATCAAGCTTGCGCAATTGCACTCGAGCTACGGCGGCGGTGAGTTCGCTCATGCGACAACCAATGCCCCAGAGCTGTGTGGCCGGGTCGTCGAAGACCAAGCGGCCCGCCTCATTGCGCGGATAGCCAAGATCATGCACCGCGAACGCGCGCTGGTAAAGAACCTTGTCGGAAGTCACGACCATTCCGCCCTCGCCCGAGGTCATGTGCTTGTTCATCTGAAACGAGAAGATCGCGATGTCTCCAAAGGCGCCGGCTTTGATCCCGAATTGACTGGAGCCGGCGGCTTGTGCGCAATCTTCCAAGAGTCTGATCCGGTGTTGCCTAGCGACGGCGACAAGCTCCTTGATCCGCCCGATGATCCCGCCCATGTGGACGACCAAAATGACCTTGGTCCGCGGCGTGATCCTTCGGACGGCGTCAATTGGATCCATGTTAAAGGTCGCATCGCAATCGACAAGGACGGGGATGGCTCCGGCGCGAACAACAGCGCCTACCGTCGCTACCCAAAAATAGCCGGGGACAAGAACCTCGTCTCCTGGGCCGACACCAAGCGCGCCCAATGCAACCTGCAGTGCCGCAGTGCCGCTGCTTACAGCGATTGCATGGCGTGCGCCGATATAGGCGGCAAACTCGCCTTCCAAGCGCGAGACCTCGTCTTGCAGGTTAAGGCCGTAATAGCGGAAAAGCGTCTTGGAGTCACACACGCGAGCGGCTGCGGCCGATTCCTCGTGGTCCATGAAATGAGCTCCAGGCCATTCTTGCGGAAGCGGTTGCTCGCGCACGGGTTTTCCGCCGTCAACTGCAAGTTTATCTGTCACGCTCATAGTTTGCGGTAGCTATTGGGCCTAGCTCCCAAGGCACTGGTCTTTGAGGGGCGTGCAAACTGATGTGGATGCATGGTCGGGATGCACAGGACAGTCCAGCGGGAAACCAACCCCGGGGCAAGCCAGGTCGCAATCCCGGCTCCGCCGCATGGCGGAAGGACAGACAGCCCGGGCAATTGAGCGGGGGAATGACGGTGGAGGAGCATGGTGCGGGGCGAGAGCTAGAACGAAGACGAAGCGCTCTCGGATCGAGCGGCGTCAAGCGCTGGCCCGAGAGTTCCTTCGGACGACGCGCCGGTGGAGCTAAAGCTTAAAACCGGAATTGAGCTCGGAATACATACCGACGCGGAGTAACGTAGTAGTATTGGAAAGGCGTAGTGACCCGCGCCGGACTGGTGATGTCACCGCCCGGAGCCCGGAGCGTAGTGCTAGTGTAAACCGGATCGGCGTAGTCCGTGGCATTCTCCACCCTCAGGTCAAGCAGCACTGACAGTTTGCTGTTGATCTTCTGCAGCCTGCTTAGGCTGACAGTGACGAGCGAGTAGGAATCGCGATAAACCAGATCATTAAGTCCAACAGATGGGTCGTCGATGGCAGTCCCAGGAGCGGAAGGATTGACGATCGTGTCAGTCAAGCGATTGCCGATGGCAGTGCGACTACGGTGATTCACCCCGACGCCAATGCGCGCTCCCTTGGCGAATCCGGATTCGAACCGGTAGTCGGTGTAGAAATTGACCGTATAATCAGGTGAGCCGAACTCGCGCTGAGTCGTCGGGGTGAGCAGCGTGAGCAGAGTGCCGCTAAAAAGATCGTTCCAAGCGGTAGCCACCGAGGCTGCGTCGAGAGCCGTGCTCGCCGTGGCCGGATTCACGCTGGCCACATTGTCGGTGCCTATGAGCACGCCGCTGTCGCCAGCGATCTGGCGGAAAGTGGCGGTGTTGGCGGATACGTAGGCCCGGGCCTGCTTGAACGCGTTGCTACGTTGCGCCTTGGCGGAAGCGGCATTGATGCTCAGCCGCCAGTTTTTCGTGAGGTTCGCGGTGAGTTCGAATTCGATGCCTTTGGTTTCCAAGTCCTGCGTGTCGCCGATGTTGCCCGGCACGAAGACCAACCCCCGTGTGTTGGTAGCAGGGCCGCTGGCGCCTACAGGGGAAGCGTTGACGAAGGCGTTGATCGCAGTGGGGATAGCGCTTTGATTGACGATGCGGCTGTCGATGGTTCTACCTTCGAATCCCTGAATCGTCGCGACCAGCCTCTGCTCGAGAAAGTTCAGACGCACTCCGGCATCCCATCCCTCGCTGGAAGCGGCCTGCAGGAGGCCGCCGGTGAGCGTCAACGATGCGGGCGCGGGGTCGAATGTCTCGGCGTAGTTGGCCAGCAGGCTGACGTTTTTCGAGACATGATATACGCCGCCGACGTTGTAGCTGGTCGCTCGTGTGACCACGGTGGGCGGTGAAAAGTCGTCACGGAACCGGTCGTTGGCGTAGCGCGGATCGCGCGAATTGGCGACACCGCCGATCGTCGTGCGAGGGCGTGTGTCTGCAGGGAGCGCGGACCCGAACGGCGCGCCAGCGGCATCGCGCTCGCGAAACGTCAGGGAGGAGTAGTCGGCCGGGGCAGCCGGCTTGTATGATATAGTGCGACCGTCATAATTGACGGGCAGATCCTCGGCGCGATCGCCAACGCGCGAACTCTGCTCGAGTCGATCGCGGCGAACGCCGTTAAAAAGCGCAAGGCGACCCTTAAGGAGCTTGGAACTCAAGCCGGCTTGGAAATACTCGTTCTCGGTGGGGCTGATTCGCTCGCTGCCAGGACGGATATAGAGGCTGGTGTTGTGGGTGGCCGTAACGCCATCAACAGTTACGTTCGCGGACTGCGGCCGATTTAACGGACGCGAGGGCTCATCGAGGTAAGTCCAGTAGCGGATCGGTTCCCGGACGTTGCGGAACCGCGTGTCGGCAGTTTCGCGCTCGATGACGAAGAACTCCTCGGTTGTGCTGAAAGTGTCTTCGTCGCGGCCTGCGATGGCGCTGAGGGTGAACTGCCCGAGCTTCTTCGAATCGAATACATAGGCTCCGGCGAGACGGAATTGATCAGCCTCGTTTTCCTGATTGAGATTGCTACTGGTAGCTTCGGTGAACGGGCGCAAAAAACCAGGATTTGGCGTGCCGTCGGCAAAATTTTGGGTGAGGTCGATGGCCACAGTGTTGCCGCGGAAGGAAGCCGGGTTGAGCACGCGGGGTGATTCCAGTGAGTAGGCGGCAAGTTCCAGGTAGAGATTCGGCATGGGGTTGGCATTCAGGAACAGCGAGGCGGCCCGGACCTCGCTGACGAAGACATCGCCATCGAACGCGGCGGTGAACGATCTGTCCGGTGCGCGGAATCCGGTCGCCGCCGTGGCGAGGTCGAGGCGATTGGCGGGAACATTGCGCGAATGGAGCAACGGGGAGAGATTGACGCCGGCGCCTGCGGTGCCGAAGACGCCTCCCACTGGCACGGTGGCCGACTCATTGCCCCCGCGCGTGCGGTGGAAGCCGCCATAATTGACGATGCTGCCGGGCCGGGTGTTCGCGATGACGTAGTAGGGCGAGTTGGTGTTGTTGTTGCGGATCTGCACACCGCGCTGGTTGGCGTTGGAGCCGGAGCTGGCAACGGGTGTGGCGTAAACGCCCTGCGTGGCGCCCGAAAACACGGTGGACTGTCCATTCCAGCCGGAAATCTGGTCGTTGAGGTAATCGAACGGGTTGTAGCGATTCACCTTCAATTGCTCTCCCGAGACCCGCAGCTCCAGCTTGTCATTGATGCGCCATTTGGCGGCGAGATGGACACCCTCCCGGTCGTCCCGCTCGTTTTTCTGCCACCCTCCCGCATCCTGATAAACGCCGTTCACGCGCAAAGCGAAATTATCGCCTGCCTGCTGATTTATATCAAGAGTGGCGCGATAGTAATCCCATGAACCGGCATGGATATTGGCTTGGCGCTGGTTCCGCCCAAGCTCGGCATGCTTGGTGATTATCGAGACGTTGCCACCTATTCCACCGGTCCCGAAAAGCAGGGCATTGGGCCCCCGTGTGTAGTCGAAGCGCTCGGTGTTGAAGTTATCGAGCACAGGAACGCCAGTGGCAGTAAAAAAGTCCCGTTGGACGGCGCCTGGAACCCCGCGGATGCGCACATTGGTGACAGTGCCAAAGGCTTCGCCGAGAAAGCCGTCGTCGCGCACTTGGATAGCGTTTACCGCCCAGTCGGCAGCCTTGGCAAGGTCAGTGAGGTCGAGCGCCTCGATAAAATCCCGCGTTTGCACTGAATAGGCCGCGGCGGTGTCCCGCAGATCGGTCGAGAGCCGTCCGCCCGCGAGAGAGCTGCTGGCTACAAAGCCTTCGTCCCGCGTTGCGTTGACCGTAAAAGGGGAGAGCATAACTGTTGGCTCGGATGGCGCTTGAGCCGGCAACGGGGTAACAGGGAGAAAGGCCAACGGCACAAGTGATGCCGCCGCGAAACTGCGCAGAGACTGCGGTAGGTAAACTAAGGCAGGAGATTCCAGGTTCATGGTGGGGTAGGGGGTGTGGGGTTGGGGTTGGGTTAAGCCGAACGCGAGAGGGTGCAACGGCCCCTATTGCTCAAAGAAAAATAGCGAAGACTGACGGCTGCTGCTACGCTTCCTGTGTCGCGCCATGGGTTGATTGTCTCAGGGCCTTCCCAGATGCGGCTCGGCCAATGCCGATGGTTCCTTCGGCCAAGAACATTGCAACTTATTGAGGCTCGCCCATCAGCCTGACGAGGGTGGAACGCGTTGCCCCCAACGCGTTCAGAGCGGATTGAGGGCAATCCGCTTCGCCTTTTGCGTCAGTCTAACGGGCGAAACTCGATGGCTTCCCGCTCGAACGACCTGCCCAAGGGAGGGACGGCATCGCGCCATATCGGGCTATCATGCGGAGGGGGCAACCGGAACCACTGCTCTGCCTCACGACTCCTGGTGGTCCGCGACAATGTGTCCTGTGCTTATCCGCTTTCCAACCGCAACTCCGCAGACCGACCTGCGCTACTCACCAGTTTCTTGCTGAAGAACCTGCTGAATGATGAAGTCGTGCGGACGCCGACACGCCTTGGGCTGTGGTCACTGCCGGATGGCGACGGTTTCTTGGTTGGATTATCGGCTCAAAACTCTTGCTGAAAGAACGCGCAGGCCGCACCATTCAAGCAATATGCCAGGAGTTCGCGAGAGGATTCAACTGCCTGCCGGTCATTCCATGCGAGTATTACGATGGGAGAAAAGCGTGCGTGACGTGTGGCTGGTGCTATCGCCCTATCGCAGTATCCGGTTCAACGGAGAGGGGGCGCACTGGCATTATCATCAGGCATTGGAGCTCACGGTTTTCACCAGTGGCCATGGGACCAGGTTCGTTGGAGACAGCATTGAGACATTCGAAGCCGGCGATCTCGTGTTGCTGGGAGAGAATCTGCCCCATTACTGGCACGCTTTGGGGGCTACTGCTGGGATCTCGGTGCAATGGCATTTTCCTGAGGGGCATCCTTTTTGGGCGTTTCCAGAAACCCAGAACACGTCCGAATGCTTTTCCGCTGCGCGCCGAGGATTGCGATTCAGCGGTGCAGCTGCCCACTCGCTTACCGGTCTGCTTCAACAACTGTGCAAGGTCGAGGGAATCAACCGTCTGGCCTTGTTGTTGCGTATCCTTGGCGCGATCGTTGGCGCGCCTGAGAAAGATCGAGAGTATCTGTCCAAACAGCCGTTTTCGCTGGCGCCAGAGTGGCGGCACCAAACAGCAATGCGAAGCGCAATCAGGTTTCTGGTAGCGAACTTTCGCGATGATATCAGACTTCGGCAGTTGCTTGAAGTGACCGGAATGAGCAAAGCGACCTTTTCTCGGCAATTTCGATTGCACGCGGGCAAGCCGATGGGGCGGTTTCTCCAGCAGATACGGCTGGAAGCTGCGTGCCGTGAGCTGACGCGAACCGAGAGGCCGATCATAGATATCGCACTCGCCAGTGGTTATTCGGAAGTTTCGTTCTTCAACCGTGTATTCCGTCGCTCACTGGGTTGCAATCCGTCGCAATATAGGCGCCGGAATCGTAAGAAGATGGCCAGATCGATCTCCCCGTGATGAGATTCTTCTCCAGCATTCTTGGCGGTGCGCCTGCATTCTTCGTGCGAAGCCTGACTTTATGGAACTGGCGTCGAAGGTTATGGTTTTGGTCGGGACTAAGGGTTAGGTTCAGAGCAACCTATCAAATAGCACCTCGACCGGGTGGAACGCGCGGCGTCCGGTGGCGTCTTTGATCTGGTGGCGGCAACTGGTGCCGGGGGCGCAGATGATCGTGTCGGGCGCGGCGGCGCGGACGGCGGGGAAGAGAACCAGTTCGCCGATCTGC
>Ga0187894_10006543_pt1 | contig 11392 bp, 8 predicted proteins | sample GBC1701081metaG_FD_136650 | JGI IMG/M metagenome (GOLD analysis project Ga0187894, IMG submission 136650) | White microbial mat communities from a lava cave in the Kipuka Kanohina Cave System on the Island of Hawaii, USA - GBC170108-1 metaG ...
GCGCGCCTCAGTGTCACTACGCGCGATGCTGTGTGCGAGATCGCCGTGAGTGACAACGGCCCCGGCATTGCGCTCGAAGACCAGGAGCGCATCTTCGACGAATTCGTGCGCCTGGATGGTCGCGCGAGCAGTGAAGGCTTGGGTCTCGGTCTGCCGATCGTGCAGCGCATCGCCGAGCTTCTGGGGCACGATCTGGAGCTCCGCTCCACTCCTGGCGAAGGCGCGACCTTTACCGTTCGCGTGCCGATCGAGCGCGGCGTCTCCAATAGTCCGCACCGCCCGGTCTCTGCGCCATCGGTGTCGCTCGAGGGCGCGCGAGTGCTGTTGATGGACGATGACCCGCAGGCGCTTGAAGCCATGGCCGGCGCACTGCGCGACCTCGGCGCGGAGGTTCGGGCCTGCCCGCGCGAGCCGGAGGTCAATGCAGTGCTCGACACCGGCTTCAAGCCTGACTTGTTGGTGATGGATCTCCGCATCGACGGCGCGCTGGTCGGCATCGACATCGCCAACCGAGCCCGCGCGCGGATCAACCCCGCGCCGGGCGTCGTTATCGTCACAGGTGACACAGGCGCGGACACGCTCGCGTCGTTGCGCGCATCACAGCATCGCTGGCTGATCAAGCCGGTCGACCCGGCCGAACTCGCCCGCGTCGCCTTCGAAGCGGCCTAGTGTGACTTGAGCTTGGCGATAGCCTCGGCGCGCGTGCGTACGCCGAGCGCGCGATAGATGGCGGCGAGGTGAATCTTCACCGTGCCCTCAGCGATACTGAGGGAGCGCGCGATCTCCTTGCTCGCCCGTCCCTTCACCAACTCACCCAGCACGTCTTTTTGCCGAATGGTGAGCCGCTCGGCGGCGTCGATCGGCGCAGCGGCTGCTGTTGACGCTTGCCCCGGCTCGCGTCGCCCGATGGCCGGCGGCACAAAGATGCGCCCATCGAGGACGCTGCGGATGGCGTTGGCGATCTCCGACGACGGAAGCGATTTCGGGATGTAGCCGTGTACGCCAGCGGAGAGCGCGCTGAAAATCTCTGGCCGCTCTTCCCAGGCTGAAACGACGGCGACTTTCGCGTCCGGAAAGCCATCCCGCAACGCAGCGAGCGCTTCAGCGCCCGACATGCCCGGCATGCGCAGATCGACCAAGATCAGATCGCCCGGACCTTCATTGGTAAGTATTTCCACAGCCTGGTCGAAGGTTTCGGCTTCGCGCACGATGTCCGCGCCAAGTTCATCGACCAGCAATTGCTTCAAGCCGCTGCGAAACAGTTCGTGATCGTCCGCAATCAGCACGGACAGCGCCATAGCGGACTCCTCGCCACGCTGATGGCAACACCCCCCGCCCCGCGCGGCGGCGTTGCTTACAAGGGTCAGCTTATAGCCAACGCGGAGTCGCTCAACAAAAATCGACGGACAAAAGTTACGTGGCTAAGGTGAGCCTGCCGTCACAGTTCCGCCGACAGCGCTCACCGGCGCTTCACGTGCGCGAACCTCGCGCAACGTGTCGATGCGTGCGCGCTCGATCTGAAAGAGCTCCAGATCGCGGCCTTCGAGATTGCGGCCGTTGGCGACGCGCAAGCTCATTGGGTTCATCTGCTGGCCACGACGCAACACTTCGTAATGCAGGTGCGGGCCAGTCGACCGACCGGTCGTGCCGACATAACCAATCACCTGCCCTTGCCGCACGCGCGTGCCGGCGCGCACGCCGCGCGCGAAGCGCGACATGTGCGCGTACGCGGTTTCGTAGCCGTCGCCGTGGCGGATGCGGACATAATTGCCGAATGAGCTGAACGGCCCGGAGCGAACCACAACGCCCTCGCCTGCGGCCAGGATCGGCGTGCCAGTCGGCGCCGCGAAATCGACGCCGCGGTGCATGCGTGAATAGCCAAGCACTGGGTGGCGGCGCATGCCGAAGCGTGAGGAAAGCCGCGCGCCGTTGATCGGCGTCTTCATCAGGAAGCGCCGCGCGCTCTTACCATCTGCGTCGAACCAATCGGGCGTGCTCGAGCCGGGGGTCATGAACGAATAAAAATTGCGCGCGCCGCGGCGCGTCTCCAGCGACACGAATAACAGATCGCCGGTGCGCACCGTATTGCCTTCGTCGTCGTAGAAGCGCTCGAACACCAGTTCGAAATCATCGCCCGGCTGCACGTCGCGCTGGAAGTCGACATCGTACGAGAATGCGTCCGCGAGCGCCGCCACTTCGCGGTCCGTCGCGCCAAACGCGAGCGCGGTGCCGTAGAGGCTCGTCTGCACCCGTGAGGCGATGCGGGCGATCTCGAAAGTGAGCGGCATCAATACTTCGCGCGCCGCGAACTCGCCATCGAGCGTGCGGTTCGCGGTGACGGATGCGCCAGGCTCGGAGCGGAACGCAACCGCTGCGAGCCGGCCGCTATTCTCGCCGCCGCGTTCAAAAATCAGATTGATAGGTTGGCCCGGCCGGATGCGGCGCGTGTCGTACACGCCGGCGATCGAGACGAGTGCATTGGTCGCCTCGCCGGGCGTCGCGCCAGCGCGCGTCAGCAAGCCGGCGAACGTCTCGCCGCGGCCCACCGTGAGAGCGCGCGTTTCGTGCGAAAGGTAAACTTCGGTAAACGCCAAATGCTCGGCGCGCTCGGCGGCGGCGAGATAGGCGGCCTCCTGGGCCGCGTCCACCGCCGGCGCAGCGCTGAACAGCCCAGCGCTCCAGGCCCAGCCCGCGCCAAAGCACATGGAAGCCAGCAGAACCCCGCTCGCCACCAGCCCCTTCCAGGATTTCAGAGCCTCGCCGAGGCCCCTCGCTTGAGAGGTTTCTGCTCTCAAAATCAATGCTCCAGCCCATTTTGGGCCTATATCACCGGAACGTGTGGACCCGAGTTCCGAGGTTATCGACCCGGAAACCGGGATCGCCTCATTAATGACGTGACGCCAGCGCGCTAGGACATCCCCTCAGCAGAAGCACAACCCACGCCAACCAGAACAGTATGGCACATAGGTCTAACCAGGCCGTTGCGAGTCAAGATCGACCGCTGACAGAGCCCGATGCCCCGCGTGTGTCGCGGCGGCGCAAGGTTGTGCGCCGCGCTGCCTATTGGAGTGTGGCGGTAGCGGGCGTCGCCGTCGTGCTCGCCGGCGTTTGGCTGGCGCGGCTGCAGCTTAGCGAGACGGTGATCCGCGGCGCGCTAAGCCAAGCCGGCATTGCGGGCGACTTCCGGCTGATTCAGCTGAATTTTTCTCGCGCGCGCCTGGCTCAAATCATCGTCGGCGATCCGGACCGACCAGATTTCGCCGCCGCCTTCGTTGACGCGTCGTGGCGCTGGGACGGGCTCAGCCCACGCCTGGAGGGCGTTCGGCTGATCGGCCCCAGCCTGCGGCTGGTGGTGAGCGAGAGCGGCGCCGTTTCGGCGGGCAGCCTCAGCGAAATTGAGCCCGGAGACCCGAGCGGCCGCCGGCCCGGCATCCCGCAAATCCGGCTCGCGATTGAGCAAGGCGAAATCCAGATCGAAACACCGGCGGGCCCGCTGCGCGCCGACGTGACAGCCGCTGGCGTGTTGGGCCGCGACTTCGCCGCGCTCGCGCGTATCACTGAAACCTCGCACGCTGGCGCGGCCTACGCGCTCAACGCTGGCAGCGCCGAACTCGCGGCGCGCAGCGAGGGCAATGCGCTTGCGCTGCGCTTGACCGCACGCGCACGCGGCGCGACGTGGAACGGCACGCGCGTCGGCCCGCTGCGGCTCGACGCCAGCGCCATGGCGCCGCTCGATCTCGCGACTTTGACCGGCAGTGCGTCGCTGCGCGCTGCATCGGCGATCGGCGACAACAACGAATTGCGCGGCGTCGCCGCCAGTCTACGCGGCGCCATTGGCTTCAGCGATTCCTCGCTCTCACCGGACAACTGGACCTCCGAAGCGCGCGTCACGCTGGCGCGCGGCGAACAGCGCGAGATGTGGCTTGAGAGCGGCGTGCTCAACGCGCGTTTTACCGGGGATGACGGCGCGGCCCAAGTCGTCTGGTCGATCGACGCCGCGCGCGCGCAAGGACTTGGCGTGTTTGCTGCAACGCCGGCTGCCAGCGGTCAGGTGGACATCGCACAGGCGGGCGAATTCAGCGGTACGGCGCAGCTTTCTTTTGCGAACGCGTCCCTAACGGCGGACGCACAGCAGAATTTGCGCGATGCGATCCCAGCCATGAACGGCGCACCAATCGGGCCAACGCTTGCGCAAGCGGAAGCCGCCTTCGACCGCGCCGCGGATCGCTTCAGCCTCACGATCCCGCTCACCATCGCGCACAATGAAGGCATCACCCGCATCGCCACCGCTCAGCCGATCGAAGCGCGCGCGGCCAGCGGCGCCCGCATTGGGCTTGCGGCGCTTCGCCCGGACGCGCCGATGCTGGCGATGCAATGGCCCGGCAGCACCCTTTCGGGGGCCGCGGCGATCGAGTTTGCCGGCGGCGGCGTGCCGCGCGCGACGCTTCTGTTCGACACAATCATCTGGTCGCCAAGCGCCGGCTTCGACGCTGACGGCACTCTGGCGATCCGCGAATGGAGCGCTGAACGCGCAAGCATCGCCGCCAACGAGATCATCGTCTCCATCGCCACACCGCCAGGCGAGCGCGGACAACTCGAACTTGTCGGCCCCGTCACGATCAACGGCCCGCTCGGCGACGGTGAAGTGCGCGACATGGCGGTCGATCTCGATCTCGCCGTGCAATGGGGCCGAGGCTGGCGCGTTGCGCCCAATCGCGGCTGCATGCCGGTGCGCCTCGGCGGCCTCGACGCGGCGGGGCTCTCCTTCCTGGGCGGCGCGTTCCGGCTGTGCGCCGGCGCCAGCGGCGCGATCGCCTCCGCCGACGCGAACGGCCGCTGGGGCGACGGTTTCACCATCGACGGCCTCAATCTCAACGGCCGCATGGCGGGCGAAGCCGCACAACCGGCGCGGCTTTCCGCGCGGCGCATCGTCGGCCGCTTCAGCGGCAGTGGCGACGCAACACTGCTCAACGTCGAAGCCACCGCCCCAGCGCTTGCGGTTGATATGACCGAGGATCGCACCATCAATGTCGTCGGCCAATCGCTCACGGCTTTGGCGCGCTTTGGCGGCGGCTCCTGGCGTGTCGATGGCGCGTTCAATGTTGGCCGGCTCGATGATCCGGGTTTGCCGGGCGCGGTGTCGGCCATTCGCGGCAATTGGTCAGCCATCCCCGAAGATGACGGCGTGCTGATCGAAGTCGCCGCCGGCGAAGCCGCGCTCACAGCACATGCGGCCAGCGCCGAGGACGAACGCCCCCTCGTCAATCCAATGCGTCTCGCCAACCTCACGGCGGAAATGCATGGCGGCGTGATCGATGCGCGCGGATTGCTGCTGCTCGACGCCCAAGCCCGCAACCTCGCCAGCTTCACGGCACGTCACGAAATAGAAAGCGGCGTTGGCGTCGCCGCGTTCAACGCGGAGCGCTTGGAATTCGGCGACACATTGCAGCCCTACGAGATCACCGAACTCGCGCGCGGCGTGGTCGAAAACGTACGCGGTCCTGCTTCAGGTACGGCCGAGGTGACGTGGGACAAAGAAAACGTCCGCGCCAACGGCCGCGTACGGCTTGAAGACGTTTCACTCGCCATGGCGACGATCCCGGTGATCGAGAATGTCCGCGGCGAGGTCGTGTTCGACGATCTGTTCGCGCTGACGACGCCGCCCGGCCAGCAAGTGAGCGTCGGCCTCGTGAACCCCGGCATCGCCGTCGGGAACGGCCGGCTGCGCTTCCAATTGCTGGGCGAACAACGCGTCGCCATCGAAAGCGCGGAATTTGACTTCGCCTCCGGCGTTCTCGCGCTCGATCCAACGACGATTACGCTTGGCGCCGATGAAGCCAATGTTCGCCTTTTGCTTCGCAATGTGGACGCTGCACGCCTCCTGGCGACGCTGAGCATTCCCGACCTTGAGGCGAGCGGCACCATTGAAGGCTCCTTCCCGCTGCGCCTCGCGCGCAACACGGCCTTCGTCACCAATGGCGAGCTTTACGCGGCGCGTGGCGGCGGCACGATCCGCTATGTCGGCAACGCCGGTGATGGCGCGACGGGCGCTGCGCGCGTCGCGTTCGATGCCCTCAAGAATTTCGACTACGACAATCTGCGCATCACCTTGAACGGCGATATTTCCGGCGAGGTCGTGTCTTCAATTAGATTCACGGGCGAGAACTCCGGCCGCCCCGTCGATCTGACCGAACTCGCGCCAATCCCCGGAATCGGGCGCATCACGGCCACAGGCGTGCCATTCGCATTCAACGTCACGATCACAGCACCCTTCCGGCGGCTAGCGCAAACCGCCGCCGGCTTCGCCAATCCGCGCGACATCGTCAGCGACGTGCTGGTGACGCAGACGCCACCGGACGCCACACCGCCGCCATCAAATTCGACGCCAAATCAATGAGCCGCTCAGTTGACGTTCAGCTAGCGCCCCTAGGATAAGGGCGGGAACAAGCGAGGAGCTTCCCCATGGCGAAGGCCAGTGCTGGATTGTTGTTGATGGGTGCGGCCACCGCTCTCACCGCGGGGTGCATTCCCCTTCAGGTGCAGGCGCCCGATCGTCCGATCGAGATCAATCTCAACGTGAACATCCGCCACGAAGTGATCGTGCGGCTTGATGATGAAGCGCGCGATTTGTTGAACGACAACCCCGACCTGTTCGGAGATCCGCGATGACCCGCAACATGAAGCTCATCCTTGGCGCAATCGCGCTCGCCGGCGCCCTCGCCGCCGCGCCCGCTTTGGCGCAAGACAGCGCCATCAGCCAAGCCCGCGCTGCCGGCGTGATCGGCGAACAAGCCGATGGCTATATCGGCGTCCGCCCTGGGCAAACCGCCTCCGCTGACCTGCGCGCGCGCGTCGACCAGCTCAACATCCGCCGCCGCGCCGAGTACACAACGCGCGCCGAACGCAACAACGCCACGCCCAACGAAATGGCCGCCAGCATCGTCTGCGTGCTGTTCCGTGAGCGTCTGCGCGAAGGCGAGTATTACCGCGACGAAGCCGGCCAATGGCGCGAGGTGACGGCAAGCGCGCCGGCGGCCGTGCCAAGCTGGTGCCCAGCGAGCTAACACGTCATTCCGCGCAATGCGCAGCATTGAACCCGGAACAAAACGCCGCGCGCTGAAGCGCGCATAGCGCCGGCGCGCGACACGGCCTACATAAGCTCCATGTTGCAGGTGTTTCTGCTGACCATCGTGCTCGGCGGCATCTTGGCCGTCGTCACGTTCGGCGTGCTTACTGGCTGGGATTCCTCGGCCATGAGCATTCATGGCTGGATCGCGCTGGCGCTCGGCACGCTTTTGTCGCTCGCGGTTGGCGGCGGGCTGATGGCGCTGACGTTTTACTCGGCGCGCAAAGGCTATGACGACCGCATCGAGGTCGACACCGACCCCGACGAGCCCTCCTAATCGCGCTTAACCATGCTTATGTTCAAGCTGAGCATAAGCTGATAGACTAGAGCGCAATGGCCAAGAACAAATCCACGCCGTCGGGAGCGGAGCGCTTCAGTTCGCTTTACACGCACGGCTTTGTGCGCGTGGCCGCCTGCGCGCCTGTGGTCGTTCCGGCCGATCCGGCGGCGAACGCGGACGCCATCCTCGCCTTCGCCCGCGAAGCGGACGCCGAAAAAGCCGCGATCCTGCTGACGCCGGAACTTTCGCTGTCCGGCTACGCGATCGACGACCTGCTCCACCAAGACGTGCTCTTGAACGCCGTCGAAGAGGCGATCGCGCGGATCAAGGCGGAAAGCGCGAAGCTCTTTCCGGTGATCATCGTCGGCGCGCCGATCCGCTTGTGGGGCGCGATCTACAATTGCGCAGTCGTGATCCACAAAGGCGAGATCGTCGGCGTCGCGCCGAAAAGCTATTTGCCGAATTATCGCGAGTACTACGAGAAGCGTCACTTCGCCTGCGCTGCTGACGCGATCGATAGCATCATCGATCTGTGCGGCGATCATCCGCCCTTCGGCGCTGACCTCGTCTTCAATGTCGAGGATGTTCCGGACTTCGCGTTTCACGTCGAAATTTGCGAGGACTTTTGGGCGCCATTGCCACCCTCGACGTTCAGCGCCATCGCCGGCGCGGCCGTGTTGCTGAACCTCTCGGCGTCCAACGTCACGATCGGCAAAGCGGAAGACCGCAAAATTCTCTGCAACTCGCAATCCCGCCGTTGCGCCGCGGCGTATGTTTTCGCGGCCGCAGGCGTCGGCGAGAGTACGACCGACCTTGCGTGGGACGGCCAAGTGCTCGCTTACGAGCTTGGTGATCTCATTGCCGAGGGCGAACGCTTCTCGCGCGCACCGAAACTCGTGATCGCCGACATCGACGTTGGCCGTATCGCGCAGGAGCGCCGTCGCGTTTCGAGTTTTCGTGACTCTGTGCGCGCGCACAAAGACGCAGTGCAACACGCTTGGGTGCGGTTGGAACTCGACCCGCCAACCAGTCCCCTCCCTCTGAAGCGCAAGCTCGACCAATTCCCGTTCGTGCCGGACGATCTCTCGCGTCGCGATCAGGATTGCTACGAGGCTTACAACATCCAAGTCGCCGGTCTTGCGAAACGGCTTGAGGCTTCCGGCATCAAGCGCGCCGTGATCGGCGTCTCCGGCGGGCTTGATTCGACCCATGCTTTGATCGTCACCGCGCGCGCGTTCGATTTGCTCGGCCTGCCGCGCACGAACATCATTGGCGTCACGCTGCCCGGCTTCGCCACGAGCGAAGGCACGAAGTCCAATGCGTGGACGCTGATGCGTTCGCTCGGGATCGACGCGCGCGAGGTTTCGATCGAACCGCTGGCGAAGCAGATGCTTGCCGATCTCAAACACCCCGCCGCGAACGGCGAGAAGCTCTACGACATCACCTTCGAGAACGTGCAGGCGGGCTTGCGCACGGATTATCTCTTCCGCCTCGCCAATCAGGAAAACGGCCTCGTCATCGGCACCGGTGATCTCTCGGAGAGCGCGCTCGGCTGGCAGACTTATGGCGTTGGCGACCACATGAGCCACTACAACGTCAACGCCGGCGCGCCGAAGACATTGATCCAACATCTCATCCGCTGGGTCGCGGCGTCGAAGCTGTTTGACGACAACGCTTCGAAGACATTGCTCAGTGTGCTCGACACAGAAATCAGCCCGGAACTCGTGCCCGGCGATGCGCCGCAGAGCACGCAAGCAATTGTCGGCCCGTACGAGCTCCAGGATTTCAATCTCTATTGGATCAATCGCTACGGCTGTGCGCCGAGCAAAGTGTTGTTCCTGGCGCAGAGCGCTTGGGGCTCGAAATATTCGTACGCAGAGTTGCGCAAATGGCTTGGCGTGTTCATCAAGCGCTTCTTCGGCCAGAGCCAGTTCAAGCGCTCGGCCATGCCCAACGGGCCGAAGATCGTTTCGGGCGGCGCGCTTTCTCCGCGCGGCGATTGGCGCGCGCCGAGCGACGCCAGCGCCAAGCCGTGGCTCGAAGAGCTTGAGCGGAATACGCCGGACGCGCTGGACTAGCCACACGGACGCGTGCTTGATCAAATCGTGACACGCCCTTCTCTCGACGCGCTAACAATCCTCGCCCGCGAAGCCGGCGAGGAAATCATGCGCGTGCGCGCGGCGGGGTTCGAGGCGATGAAGAAGGGCGACGGCTCGCCCGTCACCATTGCCGATCAACGCGCCGAAGCTATCATCGAAGCAGGCCTCGCGAAACTTGCGCCGGGCGTGCCAATGATTGGCGAGGAAGCTGTCGCGGCGGGACGCGTGCCGGCGTGCGGCGATACGTTCTTCTGCGTCGATCCGCTTGACGGCACGCGCGGCTTTGTCAGCGGCGGTGAGGAATTCACCGTCAATATCGCGCTAATCGAACGCGGCACGCCAATTGTCGGCGTGGTGTATTCGCCGGTCAGCGGAGAGATGTTCGCCGCCGAACCAGGACGCGCGCTCAAGGGCGCTGTACCAATCAGCACGACGCCGCCCGGCGCGAATTGGCGTTTGATCGCGTCGGAACGCTCCGGCCGCAACGCGCCAACGCAACAGTTCGCCGACGCCATCGGCCCGCACACGTTGTTGCACGCCTCATCGTCGATCAAGTTTTGCCGGTTGGCGGAAGGCGCAGCTGACCTCTATCCGCGCTTCGGCGATCTGAGCGAGTGGGACGCGGCTGCGGGTCACGCGATCCTTGTGGCTGCCGGCGGCGGCGTCATGAGAATGGATGGATCCCCGCTTCTCTACGGCGGCTGCAGCGACTCGTTCTTGATCCACGGCCTCATCGCTTACGCGAGCGACGACGCAAAACGGGCAGCACTGCGGGCTCTAGGCGCTTAGCTTTTCGAGCAACCGCGTCATGAAGCGCGCGCCTTCTTCGATTTGGCTCAGCTCGATCCACTCGTCGGGCTGGTGCGCTTGGCGGATCGAGCCTGGCCCGCACAGCACGCACGGCCACCCCGCGCGCTGAAACAGCCCCGCCTCGGCTGCGTAGGACGCCGCGCGTGTATCGTTGTCGCCCGTCAACGCACGCGCCAGCGTTTCCGCGGCGCTTGAACGATCGGGCGTCAGCGGCGGGTTGTTCGAGCGGCGGAACACCGTAACGCCGGCTTCGGGCGCACGGCGCTTGATCTCCGCATCGAGGCTCTCGGCCGCCGCGCGGAAGCGCGCTTCGATCGGATCGGGATCGACACCCGGCGGACAGCGCAAATCCCACATGAACTCGCAGCGCCGGGCGATGATGTTCATCGCCGTGCCGCCTTCGACCTTGCCGATGGTCATCGTCGGGCCCGGCGGCGAGAACAGCGATTGCACGTCGGCATGCGCACGCGCCTCGCGCGCCATCTCGATGACGAGATTCATCAGCTTCAACGCTTCCATCACCGCGGAAACACCATCGTCCGGTAAACTTGAATGCGCCTCGCGGCCGATCACTTCGACGCGGAAACCGCGCACGCTCTTGTGGCCGCTCACGACCTTCATGCCGGTTGGCTCGCCGACGATCACGGCGGAAGGCCGAGGCACAACGCCCTGCATATCCGCGATCATCGACGGCGCGCCGAGGCAGCCGACTTCTTCATCATACGAGAACGCAAGGATGATTGGCGCTTTCAGCTTCGCCGCCCGCGCCGCATCTACGTGCGCCAACGCCAAAGCGAGAAAGCTCTTCATGTCCGCCGTGCCGCGGCCATAGAGCTTGCCGTCGCGCTCGGTCAGCACCCACGGGTCGGAGGTCCATGGTTGACCATCGACCGGCACGACATCGGTGTGTCCCGACAATACAACGCCGCCCTCAACCTCCGGCCCGATCAGCGCATAGAGGTTGGCCTTCACACCGTCCGCATTCAGCACGCGCTTCGACGCAACGCCGCGCGCCGCGAGGAAATCCTCGACCCACGCGATCAGTTCGAGATTTGAGTTGCGCGACGTGGTGTCGAA
>Ga0187894_10006544_pt1 | contig 11391 bp, 11 predicted proteins | sample GBC1701081metaG_FD_136650 | JGI IMG/M metagenome (GOLD analysis project Ga0187894, IMG submission 136650) | White microbial mat communities from a lava cave in the Kipuka Kanohina Cave System on the Island of Hawaii, USA - GBC170108-1 metaG ...
GAAGGCGCTCAACGTGGACGTCGGAAAGATAACGGGTCAGGAATTCGGCCCGGAGGACAACCCTTTTCAAGACTTCGACCACGAGGTGATACCCATACGCGACGCCGACCAGCTTCCGTTAAAAGGCATCCCCGGCTACTATATCGCCTGGGGAGGAGAGGCAGAGGACTCCGCCCGCGCCAACGCGGGGCTGCAAGCGAAGCTCCCAGTATTTTTCGCCATGATGGTTCTCATCGTTATATTTCTCTTCAACTCGGTGAGGCAGCCGCTGATTATATGGCTCACGGTGCCGCTGTCCATCATAGGCGTCACTATCGGCCTGTTGCTGTTCAAGCAGCCTTTCGGCTTTATGGCCCTCCTCGGACTTTTGAGCCTTTCGGGAATGCTGATTAAAAATGCCATAGTGCTTATTGACCAGATAGACACGGAGATAAAGAGCGGGAAGGACCGCTACCAGTCCGTCGTGGATTCGGGGGTCAGCAGACTCAACCCCGTAATGATGGCCGCGGCGACGACGATACTCGGCATGATCCCGCTCTTACAGGACGCCTTTTTCGTGTCCATGGCCGTGACCATAATGTTCGGACTTCTGGTTGCGACCGTGCTCACGCTCGTCGTCGTCCCCGTGCTGTATACGATCTTCTTCAGGATACCGAATCCGTCCGGCTAGATCTAACGAATCATAAAAACAACTACCGCTGGAATGCTTTAACCATATTCCGCATTACTTCCAGGTTTGTTTGGTTACCGACGGCATACGGCACGATGACGGGAAGCTTCACGCCCGCTGCTCTGAATTCCTCGAGCTTCGCACGACACCCTTCGGCGGGGCCAACCAACGCAACTGCATCGAGAAATTCATCCGAAACCGCTTCGGCGAGATCCGCCCCGGAATCTATCTTATCTGTAACATCTTTAAAGCCTATATTCTTAACTACACGCCGGTAGAATGGGAATCTCGACGCGTAGACTGAGAGTGTTTTTCTCGCCACCCCGCGCGCAGCTTCCAGGTCATCCGAAATAAAAGAAGAAATCCCGTGTGTGATATCTATTTCGGAAGGAGAACGACCAGCTTTTTCAGCACCTCTATGTACAGCGTCGATAAGCTTTTTGACATGAGCGGGGGTTGCAAGATGGGGCAGGATACCGTCTGCTACCTCCCCAGCCAGCTCAGCTGCTTTTTCCGTAAGGACAGCTGTGTATATCGGCAGGCGCGGAAGATTTCTCTTAACGGTAAGTAATGGAGAGGTTAAATCGGCATATGATCTGACCTCCGTAACATACTTACGCATGTCTTCAATCGGATCACCCATATCGATCCCGAAGCGGCCCGTGACGACCGGTTTGTGGCTCACACCAAGACCCAGCACCATCCTCCCGCCTGAAACCTCCTGAACAGTCAGGGCTTCAGCCGTGCACATTATAGATTGACGCATGTAGATACTGGTAATCCAGGTTCCTACCTTGATTCCGGAAGTCGCTTCGGCAAAGACCTGTGCGTTGGCAATCGCGCTGTAAAGCGGGACTTCCGGCGAGAATATCGCCTCAAATCCTCCGGCCTCCGCCTCACGCGCGAGAGCCCGGAGCTCCTCGACACTACAACCTCCTACTGGCGAAACCGTTGCAATACGGTGCTGATTTGAAGTTGCAGGTAAAACCATGTGCCTAACCTCCCGATGCTATAATGTTTTCTAATCTTCAGCCCTGAATATTCTCTCGTAGGACGTGTAAGGCGCCAGCGGTATGATGTTCGTTATATTCAAATAACCTGCCTTTGCCAAAGGAAGAGATCCAAGCGCCTTTTCCACACGATCAAGGCTGTCGGCCTCGAGCATGACTACAACCCCGCGAACATCCTGGCGATGGTGGATTGTACGTATGATTCCTGACTTATAAAGCCCCCAGGCGTATCGTACTTCCTCGTGTATGAGAGAAGGCATCTCTTCATACTTTATTTGATCCGATAATGTCGCGAGCGCCAGATATTGCATCGGTTTTCCCCCTTACTTGATTTTCTCCTTCATTACCCTTAAATGAGTAAACCGCATGAACGCTACAAATTGATCCAAATCCGGGAAATCCTCTACGTACTCTCTTTTCCAATTATCAGCCTGTATGCCCCCCGGCTTAATCTCTTGATAAAACCGGGGTCGTTGAAAGTTTTCCCAAGCAGCGCAAGACCTTCTAAATAAGCGATGACAGACCGGGCGGATGTCTGAATATCGGTATCCGGCGGCAACTCTCCGATCTCTACCGCGTGTTCGAGCGTGCGTTCCAAGTACGTGATCCATCCCAGGAACACCCGCTCGAGTCTTTGCCGGATCGCTTCATCCTGAGTGCTTAACTCCAACGCCAGATTTCCGAGCTTGCAGCCGTTCATAAAGCCGCCGGTCTCCTTCTCAGAGGAATAGTAATTGTAGAAAACCTCAATAAGCCTGTCGAACTTTTCCCGAGTAGACACATCGGAATTAAGAACCGGCTCCAGAAACTTATTCCAGTAAATTTCCCAAATGGCATCTATAGACGCCAGAGTCAGATCGCGTTTGGAAGGGAAGTAATGATAGAAGCTCCCCTTCGTCACGCCTACGCGGTCACATAATTCCTGCACACCTACAGTCGAGTAGCTGCGGGCGCTGATCAGCTCGATTGCGCTATTGATAAGCCGTTCCTTGACATTACCTGTTTCGTTCATCGGAAATCCTGCTTCCTGATCTTACCTCATGATTCGTTTTTCTGTTTTATACCGGACGACAGCCTAAGATACCGACCGGTCGGTATGATAATATCCATAAAAAAATGGCATGTCAAGACAATGTCTACAAAAAAGATAATAAGAAGATGGAGAAGTTTCTTGTGGCGTATGCGATTATCTTGCTTTCTTCTTGAAGACCACGGGGTCGGCGCATATGGCCCAGGCTTTCGCCTGTATATCGCCGGGCCGTGAGCCGGTATTAACGCATTCGACATACCACGAAGCGCCGTCCGGCACGGGCGCGCTTTTCACAAGGCCCGCTCTGCCGTCCGTCACAAGAAATCCATAGCATTCCCCTCCCCCGCCTATGAGCACATCGCCCGCAGGACAGGAGCTCCTGACAGAGACCGACTTGCCCGGCGCAGCGGACACGGTTTCCGACTCCGCACTGACCGTCGACAACCCCTCCGCGCCGATTGCCCCGAACGGATTGTAAACCGCAAAAACTAACGGAACCATCAGTGACGATAAAGCGATTGAGATTTTCATTTACGCACCTCCTGATTAATCCATATAGAAATGTAACACATACAGGCGAGTCGGGAATTGTTAGGGGCCTTGTAAAAATGACTGAATATGCTCATCCGATTCGGGTCATAATTAATGGGGCTTGTCAGAGAGGGGGCGCTCCTATGAAACATATACTTTTGGCTTGTTCGGTACTGTTGCTTTTTATTTCTGCTTATCCGGCATTCACGCAGTATGAAGATACCGAATCCGGCGGCGAACAGACCCAGCCCGAGGAGGGGGCTCAAAATCAAGAGCAGACGCCGGGCGAGCCCGTCGTAATTGAGGAGCAGCCATACGAATACTATTACTGGCCCGAGGAAGACCTCGATAACTTCGGCCTTTCGACGCTGGGTCAGGGGCAAGGCGGAAGCACCCTCGGCCGGGGCCTCCAGAGGAAGAGCAATATCGAAGTGAATTCACCCAAAGAGCCTACTCAAGCCGTAGAAGATGCGGAGGGGAAATCCGGGGACGAGGACACGGACCTGTTCCCGCCCGAGGAGGCCGGGGACGAAAACGTGTCCGTGGACGAAGTGTCTCCGGCGAGCCCCAGGGAGAGCGAGTTCTACGAATGGGTGGACGAAAAGGGCATCGTCCATATAACGAATAATATCGGGGATGTCCCGCCCGAGTATCAGAAAGAAATCTACGACCGTAAGGCCTCACCTGAAGGCGAGTAGCCCGAACTTTATTATTGACGAAGAATTGTGTAGAATGAATCCCGCGATTTTGTGACGGGTCCAGGCAGAATCATTTCATGAACCGCCTGTGAGCCCGATAACCCGTAAGAAACTCAAAGATACGAAGCGGGCAATCGAGGGGCCCTCGCAGGGATGCGTTAAGAACCCGGAATCCGGAAAGGAACGAAGTTTACAACATGCAGAGAAATCACCTTTACTTACTGGTCGCCGCAGCGTTCATCGGTTTTATCGCTTATAACGCCTGGGCGTCCGTCAACACGGCCGCCGAAACCCCTCAATTCCCCCCCGCGCTCGAAAGTTATCACGACAGCAACCTCGGCAGCATCCCGGCGATATTAATCGACCGCATACGCCAGGAGCCGTTCAACCTCGTCGCGACGCTCATTTTCTTTTGCGCCATAGTCCACACGTTCCTTTCGAGCAAATTCATGAATATAGCGCATAAGTGGGAGCACAGGCACGAGGAGCGCATCAAGAGGGGCGAGGCCGGGGAGAATTCGGTCCATTTCGGCGCGGAGCTCTTTCATTTCCTCGGCGAGGTGGAAGTGGTGTTCGGAATATGGGCGCTCGTTCTCATCGTAGTGATGCTGCTGGAATTCGGATGGCCGACCGTCGTCAATTACTTCAGTCACGGAGTCAATTTTACGGAACCTTCATTCGTAGTGGTTATCATGACTCTCGCGGCGACGCGGCCTATACTGAAGCTGGCAGAGTCCATGATGTGGAAGGTCGCGGGTCTTTTAGGCGGCTCTCTCGCGGCGCTCTGGTTCACCATTCTGACAATAGGGCCGCTGCTGGGCTCATTTATTACGGAGCCCGCCGCAATCACCATATCGGCGCTCGTACTCTCTAATAAATTTTACGACCTCAAGCCAAGCGCGAAGCTGAAATACGCGACGCTGGGACTCCTTTTCGTCAATATATCCGTAGGCGGCACCCTGACGCACTTCGCGGCGCCCCCCGTGCTGATGGTATCCGGCCCGTGGAACTGGGGGACCGATTTCATGCTCACGCACTTCGGATGGAAGGCGTTCATAGGAATACTTTTATCGAACGGAATTTATTTCGTCGTCTTCCGCGGGGAACTGGCGAGGATGCAGAATGACTTCGCACTGCGCACATTGAAAGACAGGATCGAATCAAAGTACGTCACACGTGCGCGGTTACAAAAGGAGTTCGACAGGATCAAGGCGGCTGTAGAGAAACAGAAGAGGATACTCGGATCGATAAACGAGGAAATCGAGCTCCTTACAAACCTCATCAGGGAAAGAATGGAAGCCGAGTCCCTGCCCAAGCTCATGGCGGAAGGCATAGACGAGCGGCTTATCAGAGAGGCTTTCGAAAAGCGTTTTCAGGAGATCCGGCTGACAAAAATCAGGAGATACCTTCCGGGTGTCCTGCCCGAGGATATGCGCCCCGAATTCCTGGACCCCGACTGGGACACGAGGGAAGACCCCGTACCGGTGTGGGTGACGGCCGTGCATATCCTTTTTATGGCGTGGACGATAATAAACGCGCACCACACCCAGCTCTTCGTCCTCGGGCTCCTCTTCTTCCTGGGCTTCGCCCAGATAACGGCGCCCTATCAGAACAGGATAAACCTGCAGCCCGCCATGCTCGTGGGGTTCTTCCTCGCGGGCCTTGTCATACACGGGGGGCTCCAGGGCTGGTGGATAGAGCCCGTGCTAGGAGGGTTGAGCGAGTTCCCTCTCATGCTGGGCGCGACCATACTCACCGCGTTTAACGACAACGCGGCTATCACATACCTGAGCACGCTCGTCCCGCATTTCACGGATAGCCTGAAATACGCGGTCGTGGCGGGGGCCGTGACGGGCGGCGGGCTGACGGTGATCGCTAACGCCCCCAATCCCGCAGGCCAGTCCATACTGAAAAAACACTTCGACGACGCGGTATCGCCGATAGGCCTTTTCTCGGCCGCTATCCTTCCGACCGTCGTACTGTTTCTCTGCTTCTGGTTTCTGGGTTAGGTGCGGGACCGGACGGCGCACGGGCCGGGGCGGTAAAGCCGGTAATGACCCCGCCTGCGGGTATCTATCTCCATACCCTGCGCTCGGGTACCGCCAGGAGCGGGCTCCGGCTTCTCCGAAGGACCTGCTCGGTCGTACCGCCCCTTAGCGCGTCGAGGAACCCCTGATTCCCTTTCGTCCCCATAACGATGACGTCGGCCGAGATATCATCCGCAACGCCCAGTATCGTCCCTACCACGTTCCCCTGCCTCGTCACCTTCTCCCAAACCCACGAAGCGTGCGCGGGCGGTTGAACGAGCGGCATGTCAGAAGCATCTCCCACGTGCAGGAGCGTAAACACGCAACCCCCGCAGTCAAAGACCTGAGCGAGCTTGTGTGCCGCGTAGATACCGAGAAGGGGGTCCGGCTCCGAGTCGATCGGAATCAGAATATTCTTTAAATGTACCGTCCCGTCATGCGGCGCAACGAATCCGCGCTCGTTGTCCTTCAGAAAAAGCGTCCATCCGCCGGAATCCCTGGAAACCTTCCCGGCGACGGATTTATGGAGAAGTTTCCCCGAGCCCGATCTGTCGTGTGCAGCCAGCACCGAAATATCGGAAGGGTGAGACTTTAAATAATTGAGTATCGAAGCCGCCGGGTCCTTGTGAACGGCGACCACCTTCGAATAGGAGAAGCCGAGACTGCGCAGGTCCTCGACGGCAGTCAGCTCTGAAATAACTTTCCACCGGACGAGAGTATCCCTAATCTTGGGGAACTCCGATATTACGTCCCTGTTGTGGTCGGGCGATACGTGGAACAGTTCGAGTCTCGCGTTCGCGGACAGCGCCAGTCTCAAGGCGTGGGCGAATGCGGTTTCGCTCAATTCGGAAAAGTCGGTGGTATGGAAAACGCTTCCAAAAAATTTATTTACCCTCTGACCCTGAGCGTTGACGCCGGCCGGCTCATTTCGGGAGTCCGCCTGCCCGCCTCTTCTCCCGAGCAATTCCCCGAGAGCATCGTAGGCCTCGTTGATGAGCTTTATCTTCGATTCCGCGCGGACCCTGAGCCGCTCGTTATGAGAGTACTTATCCGGATGCCAGACCTGCACGAGGTCCTTGTAGGCGCTCTTCAGCTCTTCGTCCGAGAAATTGCGGCTGAGATCGAACAGATCCAGGTATTTCCCGATTTTACGGTCGCTCATTCCTCTTGGTATTTATCAGTTGAGAACGTTATAGCCCCTTCCTATCATGCAGTTCTTGTAGATCTGCTCATAGCCTTTCTCGGAATCGTAGACGCCCTTGGCGCCTCCGGCGAGACCGCCTATCACGGCGCCGTAAGCGAGACCCGCTACTGTGTTGCCGGCTATGGTGCCTATAAGCGCGCCTGTGCCGGTGCCCACTGCGCCGCCCACCACGGTGTCCTTAGCGGTATTCTTCCAGCCGGGCGCCCCCTGCTGGGCTATTGCCTTGCACTCCGCCTGGTCCCTGTAATACGCGTCGCCGTTGCCGACGCCCTGAGGGTCTACGACGGGGTTGTAAGTCTGGCAGCCGAGCAGCGCTGCCGCTATTATCAGAAACGCAATTTTTTTCAATTTATTGACCTCCGTATGCTTTCTAAGAAATTATCGATCCAGCCGTTACCAATATAATAACCGTTATTCTTTAATTTCCTGAGAAATTTCTACAAAATCGTCTCCGATCGGGTCCTTGAGCGTATAGCCGGTGAGCGGCGTGTAGGGTCCGAGGTTGTAATCCCTTACCGTCAGGACACATTTAGTCAGGCTGTTTTCAGGGTAGCAGGAATAGGAAATATTCGAACCCGCGACCTTATTCTTATCCCCGTCTACAACCACGGACGGGATAAGCCCGAAGTTGTGGACGTCGAACCCTCCCTTATCGTTTTTCGAGGCGCGGAAAAGACCCACGGATTCCACTTCATCCGTATCGAGGGGTTGGGCTCCCGTGCTCGCGACCGACATGCTCCTGGCCTCTTCGTAAATAATCGGCTGGCCGTTTATATCGTTAACCCTGTCGATGATGTTTATCGTGATGACATTCACCGGAACCCCTTCTTTGGACTTCGTTATCACGACCTCTATCGGCACCTGGAAGTCATTGCCCCCCGCACCGACCGCCTGACCGAATTTCCTGACCTTGATTACATCGACCCCGTCCTGCTCCGATTCGGTAACGAGCGTTTTCCCCGCGAGCAGACTGTCGTACATCTGACGGAATTCGGATGTCGTCAAGTCGGACTCGGAAGCGCTCAGGCCTATGCCCCCGATCAGAAGGATGATTAATAAACCAGCACACACTTTGACTCTGCCCATCTTTACCTCCCTTGGTCCATATCTTTTCTGCTTTATAAAACCATTCTAACCCCAAAAATAGTTCAATTCAAGCAATACATGTGCTTAGCATTTCTATAAAAATCATATTAAAATCAGATGTATAATAACGCAGATGGAAAGCGATAACAGAAGAGAAACCGAGAAAATCCCCGAGCGGGATGACGAGAGGCGGCGGTTCATACTCCAGATAGTGCAGCCCGGCCTTGCGGGGCTGATGGACGGCACCGTGTCGTCCCTGGCCCCGCTCTTCGCGGCTGCGCTCGCGACGAGGGACAGCAGGACGGCGTTCCTCGTGGGCCTCGCAACCGCCGTCGGCGCCGGTATAAGCATGGCGTTCTCCGAGGCGCTTTCGGACGACGGAAAAATAAGCGGCAGAGGGAGCCCGTGGCTGAGAGGGATAGTCGAGGGGTTCATGACGTTTCTGGGCGCCATAGGGCACGCGCTGCCCTTCCTGATCCAGAGGTTCGAAACTGCGATGGTAGTCGCGTCGGTCGTGGTCGGAGCCGAGCTTATCACGATCGCCTACATAAGAAAGAGGTACATGGACACTCCCTTCTTATCGGCCGCTTTCCAGGTGATAGTGGGCGGGCTTATAGTTCTGGCCGCCGGGATCCTCATCGGGAGAAGCTGAGATCACATCCCTATTTCGCTAAGCTTTTCGAGTACGAACCCCAGCATGCCGTCCCTCCTGACGTAACCCTCTATGTGGAGGATCGAGGGGTCGTCCACGACGGGCACCCATTTTAGCCCCCGCACGCGCATGGTACCCGCGACGGCAGTGCTCGAATCATTAAGGGTTACGCAGACGGGCGATTGGTTCATAAATACGGAGACTTCCGTATCGGGCCTCACAGCCGCGTCCACGGCCTGGAAGATGTCGGTACGCGTTACAATACCTATGAGCTTGTCCGAGTCGTCCACGACACAGCAGAAATCAGGGCCTTCGCCGCTCAGCTTCCTGACAGCGTCCTGGAACGTATCGGACGGTGAAAGCCTGTCGGAAAGGGGTTTGACGAATGTGCCGAGGGGCTCCGCCTGCAGTATGTTGTACGCCGCCGGAATTCGCTCCCAAATATCGATGCTCCTTCTTCTTACGGCGTCGGCGAGAAATTCCTTAAAAGGGGCAAGTGTGCCTGAAATCTGCTGAAATACCTTGCTGCCCATAACGGTGAGCTCGACATTAGTCCTCGCCCGGACGCTCGCACTCCGGTTCCGGTTCTCGAGGAGCGCCATTTCGCCGAAGAAATCCCCCTGGCCGAGAACCGCAAGCAGCGTGTCTTTTCCGCTCTCAGGGGATGTCCTCAGGACCTCGACTTCACCCGACTCTATTATATAGAAACTCGTCGAAGGGTCCCCTTCCTTAAAGATATAATCCCCCGGCTGGAAATGGGCCTTCGAGACCCTTTCCGTCTTGTCCCCCTTGGGATGCGCCAGGTCCCGGGAATAGAATATCTCCCATGCCCAGTCGAAACTTACCTTGAGCTGGTGAGAGAGAGACGGGAGCTTGAACAGATAAACGGAGCGCCACAGGAACCAGGCTAGGAAACCCGAGATATGCATCCCGAGGAACTCCGCCACCGCGTTATGACCGCCTATGGCGCATAACTGGCCGATAAGTTTGAACCTGAAGGGCTTCGTCTCCTGACCCTTCAGCACCCTGACGATATTAAGGGCCGCCTGTCTCCCCTGTCTTTCAGCGAACTGCCCCGTCGTGGGGCTCGGCTTTTTATCGTAGTCATTCATAATGAACGCGCAGTCGCCTATCGCCCATACGTTGCCGGTTCCCTTAACCCTCATATCGGGCTCGGTAAGCAGCCTGCCCTTGTCCTTCGGCACGTCCAGCTTTTCGATCATCGGAGAAGGGGCGTTACCGACGGTGCATACGATCGTCGCGCCATCGACAGACCCTCCGTCGGCGAATCCCACGCCCTCGGGGGTCACATACGAGACACGCTTGCTCAATATTACCTTTACGCCCGCCTGCTCCATCTTTATCCTGGCGAAATCCCTCAAGTCGGATGTGACCTCGGGCAATATCTGGTCCCGCGAATGAATAAGCGTTACCTTTATCTCCTCCTTGGGGATGTTCCTGTAGTATTTACGGGTTTCTCTGACGAGGTCGTTTATTTCCCCGGCTACTTCCACTCCGCTGAACCCGCCCCCCACTACAACGAACGACAGGTACCACTTCCTCTGGTCGATGTTGTCTGCGATCTCCGCGTTCTCCATCTGCTGAAGGACGTGGTATCGGAGCGCCACGGCGTCGCCCACGGTCTTCAAGGGGAAGGCATGATCCGCCATCCCGGCTATGAGGCCCAGGTTGACGTCCGACCCGCACGCTATCACGAGGTGGTCGTAATACATCATCCCCTTTTTACCGCGGTCGCCCGAGAACTCGACGAAATTATTGTTCACGTCTATGTGTATCACGTCCTCGGTCCTGCAGTAAACCCCGGGGAGCATCTGCCTCAAGGGCACGGCCACGGGCTCGGGGCTTATAGACGCCCCTACGACCTCGGCGAGGAGAGGCTGGAAGACCATGTAATTCTCGCTGTTGAACAGTATTACGTCGGCCTCTTCCCTCGCGAGCTTGCCCCGGAGCGTCTTTGCGCATTTCACGCCCGCGAACCCGCCGCCGATTATAAGAATCTGTTTCCTGACCATCTATGCACGCTCCCTGCATTCAGGATATTCAAACGATGTTAATTTTACGTTAAGGATATGGCCAAAAATATTCCTCGAATTAACTTTTCTTACCGGGAAAGCGGGACCTCTAATTCGTAACCGGACCTTTTGCCGCCTTCGTCCGTGTAAACGATGAGCGCTTCGAGCCCCTTCTGCGGCTGTCCGCGCGCCGGGAGCGCTTTCACGTCGAACGCGGCGGAGCTCCTGCCGCCCCCCTCGTCCGTCCCGACGACTATATCGCCGACGATGAATGAATTGCCGGGCACGGGATATAGCCCGATGCCGCTCAAGCCGTCTTTCGGACCGAGCAGTACCACGACCGAGTATTCGTTCTCATCTTTCGGAACAGTTTTTATATCTATATCAAAAGGCGGCTTTATACCGGAATAATTCACGGGCAGCCGGGCGCTCCATTCCGAGAATAGTTCC
>Ga0187894_10006545_pt1 | contig 11390 bp, 7 predicted proteins | sample GBC1701081metaG_FD_136650 | JGI IMG/M metagenome (GOLD analysis project Ga0187894, IMG submission 136650) | White microbial mat communities from a lava cave in the Kipuka Kanohina Cave System on the Island of Hawaii, USA - GBC170108-1 metaG ...
GGCGCTGCCAGCAGACCGCCTACCAGTTGCTCGACCAAATTCGGGCTTACGGGCGGCGCGGTTGTTGCTCCGGGAGCAGTTTGCGCCCGAGCCCCTAGTGCACCCCCAGCAGTTGCCGCTCCAACCGTCGCCAGAAGCGCCATCAATGCACGCACTCTCAAAGACACGACCCACACCTATTCGCCGCCGGTAGCAGCCGCTCCTGCCCCCGACCGCAGATTTGTGTCAGCGACAACGGTAAAGCGACGCGCCTGAGGGGAGGCGGGAAGTCCGGTTCAAGTCAGATTTTGCAATGGCTGAGACCGCTTTGCAGCCCAGCGACAGCTATTGGCGCCACTCTCCGGCCCGTAGTCGGGCCATCCGTTCGGCCATGGGGGGGTGAGTTGTAAAGAGGTTGGCGAACTGCACTTTGCGTCCCGTCAGGGGATTGACGATGTACTTGGAGGCCTGAGCCGGGTCCACGTTCATGGGAATGGCGTGGGCGGCGCTGTCCAGCTTGCCCAAGGCCCGGGCCAGAGGCTCACCGTCACCGATGAGGCGGGCTCCGGTTCGGTCGGCCTCGAATTCCCGACTACGGCTCAGGGCCATCTGAATCAACATCGCTGCCATCGGGGCCAACAGACTCAGCGCCAGCAGGGCCAAGGGATTGGGTGAGTTCTCATTGTCACGCCCACCTCCGCCGCCTCCGCCGAACATGGCCCCGAACATGAACATCCGAGCCACCGTGGTGATGCCCATGGCCACCGCGGCGGCCACTGAGCCGATGAGAATGTCGCGGTTGCCTACATGGCTGATCTCGTGAGCCAGAACCCCTCGCAGTTCGTTCCAGTCCAGAACATTGAGAATCCCTTGGGTGACCGCCACGGCGGCGTGCTCAGGGTTGCGGCCGGTAGCGAAGGCGTTGGGTTGCAGATCGGGAGTTACGAACAGCTTGGGCATGGGCATTTCCGCCGCCGCGCTCAGCTCCCGCATGATCCGGAAGTACTCGGGCATCTCGGCCTCGGTGGCAGGCACCGCCCTCGCCGACCTGATGGCGATGGTGTCGGAGAACCAGTAGGAACCCCCCACGAACACCAGGCCCAGGGTCAAGCCGATCAGGGCGCCGCCGCGCCCGAAGAACGATCCGATCAGAATCAGAAGCCCGCCGAGGAAAGCCAAGAGAACGTAGGTCTTGAGAATGTTCTTACTCACAGTTACCTCCGATCGCCGCCGGTACCCCGGCGGCTTGACCATGATTACAGCCACGCGAATCCAACGCTGTGCAGTTCCGGACGCTTCCCGGATCCGGGCGGGCTAGACCAGAAAGCGGAATACCGGGGAACCAGATTCGATCCGCTCGATGGTCAATCCACTGGATGCCATTCGTTCGACCAGAGGAGCAAGGTCCGACTTGGCCGCCAACTCCACCCCCACCAGGGCCGGGCCGATCTCGCGATTGTTCTTCTTGACATACTCGAACAACGTGATGTCGTCGTTGGCGCCCAGCACGTTGTCCAGAAAGCCCCGCAAAGCCCCAGGCTCCTGGGGGAAGTCGACCAGGAAGTAGTGCTTCAGGCCCTCGTGTACCAAAGATCGCTCCAGGATCTCCCCGTAGCGACTGACGTCGTTGTTGCCGCCCGACACGATTGCCACCACGCACGACCCGGGTTCGATTCCCAAATTCGCCCCCAAAGCCGTGACGGCCAGCGCCCCGGCCGGCTCCGCGATGATCCCCTCGCGCTGGTACATCTCAAGCATCGTGGTGCACACCGCGCCCTCCGCCACCGACACCACATCGGCGACCAGGTCCCGGACCAGGGCAAAGGTGAGCGTCCCGACCCGCTTGACGGCAGCCCCGTCGACGAAGGTGTCGACGCTGTCGAGGGCAACCGGCTCGCCGGCGTCGAGCGCGGCCCTCATACTGGCCGCGCCCATCGGCTCCACCCCGATCACCCGCGTCGACGGCGAGACGGACGCGCTGACCACTGCGCAGCCCGCAAGCAGCCCGCCCCCGCCGGCGGGAACCAGGACGACGCCAGCCGCTACGCCGGGGCGAGCCACCGCCAGCTGATCGAGAACCTCCAGCATCACTGTTCCCTGGCCGGCGATCACCCGCCGATCGTCGAAGGGCGGAACAAGAGCCGCATCCAGTTCGACGGCCAGAGCAGCCGCCACATCCTGCGCCTCGTCGTAGGTGTGGCCTGCCATCACGATCGTGAGGCCCGGTCCGCCCAGGCTTTCGATCTGAGCCCGCTTCTGGCGAGGAGTGGTGCGTGGCAGAACCACCCGGCAGGCGACATCTAGACGTCGACAGGTAAAGGCCACCCCTTGGGCGTGGTTTCCGGCACTGGCACACACCACCCCGTTGGCCCGCTCGGTCGGTGACAGTGAGGAGATGAGGTTGTAGGCGCCTCGAAGCTTGTAGGACCGGACCGGCTGGAGATCCTCCCGCTTGAGCCAGACCTCGGCTCCGAACAGACGTGACAGGCGATCGTTTCGCTCGAGAGGACTACGAAGGGCTACACCGTGCAGTCGGCCAGCAGCTGCCTGGACATCGGCATAGGACACCGAGTTCGCAGTGGACCTGGCGTCGCTCATCTCACATCCCGGGTCACCGTTTATGACTCCGTTTCGCGGACCGCGGCGCTTTGGGCGCGGCGGCGGATTTCTTCGACCACGGTCGCGTCGGCCAGCGTGGTGGTGTCGCCCAGATCGCGACCCTCGGCCACATCGCGCAGGAGGCGGCGCATGATTTTCCCGCTTCTGGTTTTGGGCAGGTCGTCGGTGAAGATCACCGTGCGGGGCCGGGCGATGGCACCGATGCGGCGGACCACATGGGCTCGGAGCGCCTCACCGTGCGCAGCGCTGGTCTCGAAACCGCTGCGGAGGGTGACGAAGGCAACGATGGCCTGGCCGCTGGTGGCATCGGTGGCACCGACCACGGCAGACTCCGCCACGCTCGGGTGGTCAATCAGAGCTGACTCTACTTCGGTGGTCGAAACCCGGTGTCCGGAGACGTTCATCACGTCATCCACGCGGCCCAGCAACCACAGGTATCCCTCGGCGTCGACCTTGGCCCCGTCGCCGGCGAAGTAGCGGCCCGGAAACCGGGTCCAGTACGTATCCTGATAACGCTCGGGGTCGCGGTACAGGCCGCGGAGCATCCCTGGCCAGGGCTGGGTGAGGGTGAGATAGCCACCGCCCTCGCTCACTTGGTGGCCCGCCTCGTCCACCACCTCGGCGGCGATGCCAGGGAGGGGGAACGTGGCCGACCCGGGCCGCAGGGTGGTCAGGCCAGGCAGCGGTGCGATCATGATCCCGCCAGTCTCGGTCTGCCACCAGGTATCCACCACCGGACATCGTCCACCTCCGATGACGTCGCGATACCACATCCAGGCCTCGGGATTGATGGGTTCGCCCACTGAACCGAGTACCCGTAGCGACGTGAGATCGTGTCCGGCCGGTTCGCCGTCGCCCCACTTCATGAACGTCCGAATCGCCGTGGGCGCGGTGTAGAGGATGGTCACGCCGTAGCGCTCGACGATCGACCACCAGCGATCCTGGCCGGGGGTGTCGGGGCTGCCTTCGTAGAGAACCGATGTGGCACCGTTGGCCAAAGGTCCGTAGACGATGTAGCTATGGCCGGTGACCCACCCGATGTCGGCGGCACACCAATAGACGTCAGTCTCGGGATGGAGATCGAACACGTAGCGGTGAGTGAACGCTGCCTGGGTCAGGTAACCCCCGCTGGTATGCATGATGCCCTTGGGCTTGGCCGTGGTCCCCGACGTGTAGAGCAGGAACAGCAACTGTTCAGCGTCCAAGTGTTCGGCCGGACAATGGTCGTCGGCCTCGGCCATCAGGTCGGCCCACCAGTGGTCACGACCCTCGACCATGGTCACCGCTGTCGCCGTCCTCTTCACGACAACGGACGCGGTAATCGAGGGGGCATCGGCCAGCGCCTCATCGACATTTGCTTTCAGCGCTACCGCGGCGCCTCGCCGCCAACCGCCATCGGCCGTCACCAGGACCTTGGCCTCGGCGTCGTTGATTCGGTCGCGCAGGGCTTCGGCCGAGAAGCCCCCGAAGACCACCGAGTGCGCCGCTCCGATGCGGGCGCAGGCCAACATGGCCACCGGCAACTCGGGGATCATGGGCATGTAGATAGCCACCCGGTCTCCCCTGGCGACACCCAGGCTCTTGAGCACGTTTGCAAAGCGGCTTACCTCAACGAGCAACTCGCCATAAGTAATGGTGCGGGTGTCGCCCGGTTCACCCTCCCAGTGGTAGGCCACGCGCTCGCCCCGACCCTGCGCCACGTGACGGTCGACGCAGTTGTAGGAGACGTTCAGCGTGCCCCCCAGGAACCACTTGGCGAAGGGCAACTCCCACTCGCACACTGTGTGCCAGGGCGTTTCCCAGTCCAAAAGGGCCTCCGCCTGGGCGGCCCAGAAGGCCTGATAGTCGCGGTCGGCTTCGTCGCGCATCGACGTGTCGGATACCAGGGCGCTGGCTGCGAAATCGGGAGGCGGGTCGAACTCGCGCTCTTCGGTGTAGAGGGCCTCGATGGCCGGCGGGTCACCCATGGGCTCGTCCAGGCATCATCGGCGGGAGCCTAACGACGCCATTGCATGACGCGAAATGCACCTAAGCCGGTCGGGTCGACCAGGGCGGCGCCTTCGCTAATCCGACTCCTCGCTTTGAGCGCCTCCAGATCGCCGATGGGAACCCGCTCGGTCCATGTCCGACGAGCGGCGGAAACCAACTCGTCGAGACCGTGGGCGGCCAGGAATTCAGCCTGGCTCTGGTTGGCGGACAACGGAACAACAGCGGCCAACTGGTCCACCGCCACCTCACAGGTGATGTCCTGGGCGCCGAGAAGAGCCAGCGGATGGCCGCCGCGACCGTGGCCACGATAGGTGCGCAGCCAGTCCGTCCACGGCCGGGAGGCCATCGAAGGGGTTGAGCTCACATAGTCGATGACCACCACCCTTCCCTCGGCCAGACACCCGAGGGCCCGGCGCAGCCACTGTTGAGCTTGGCCCTGGAGAGCAATCCGCGCTCGTGCAACTGCTTCGGGGGCCAACCCCTGGGCCTGGGCCACCACCGAGGCCGCCGCCACCACCAACACCTCTTGGCCGCGGTGGTCACAGTGGACCTCACTCCAGCCGTCATCCTCGCCTCGCTCCAGGAGGCGAACGGCCAGGTTGTCCAGGAGTTCGTTTGCGAGGACCACACCCGTAAACCGGCCGGCGGGCAGGTCTTGGAGCGACGCCACGATCGGGCCGGTCCGGCGCAGCGGCATTGGTGGCTCGTCTTCGTCGCCCACGATCACCGACCCCAGCACCTGGGCCGGGGGCTCCAGCGCCAGTCGGGTGGACTGCGCCTCGCGCCCTGCGGCGGATCGCTCAACCAACAGGTAATGCAGTGCGGCGGCGCACTGCGGGGCAGCAGCCAGGATCGAGGCGGCCAGGGTCCCCCGCCCCGCCCCGGCCTCGATGACCACGAACGGATCGGGCAAGCCAAGCTCGGTCCACCACGAGTCCAGGGCGTTGGCCAAGACGGCGCCGAACAGGGGGCCCAATTCCGAACTGGTGAGGAAGTCTGCTCCGTGGCCCCCGGCGCCGTGACCCGACTCGTAGAACCCGGCTCCGGGGGCGTAGAGGGCGGCGTCCATCAACTCGTCGAAGCGGATCGGCCCGAAGCGGCGAGCCCGGTCAGCCAGCGCCTCGGTTACCGACCGGGATTCCGGTGTCGCTGACGCACCAAGTGCGTCCGGTTTCTCAGACGCACCAAGCGCGTCGAATGTCGCCGACGCACCTGGTGCGTCGAATGTCACGGAAGCAGCGAGGCCAGGTCGCCGAAGCGGGCAAAAGTCTCGGGGAAGAGACCCACTCCGATTACCACCGCCACGGTGATACCCAGGGCGGTTACCAAAGTGGCCGGCACCTTCACAGGCGTACGGTCACCGTCGGGCACCGGGTTCATCCACATCTGACGAGCGATAGATGCGTAATAGAACAGTGCCACCACCGAGTTGACTGCGGCCACTACCCCCAGAATCACCGCCGATGTGGTCCCGGCGTCGAGCACTGCCCGGAACACGAAGATCTTGGCCCAGAAGCCGGCAAGAGGCGGTATCCCGGCCAGGGAAAACAGAAAGACGGTCATGATGACGGCCAGGCCGGGGGCGTACTCGAAGAGCCCCCCGAAGGACGAGATCTCCGCCGACCGGGTCTTGCGCGCCACCGCTATCACCACCGTGAACGCGCCCAGGTTCATGGCCGCGTAGATCAGCAGGTAGACGATTGCCGAGGTGAGGGCGCTGCGGGTCTGCGTGGCGTTGGCCCCGATCACCGCAAACGGAATCAGGATGTAGCCGGCCTGGGCGATCGACGAGTACGCCAGCAGGCGAACCACGTTCGTCTGGCGCAGCGCGATGAGGTTGCCCACCGTCATGGTCAGGGCAGCCAAAACCCAAAACAGCGGACCCCACACGTCGGAGCGACCCAGGAAGCCCACAAAGATCAATTGGAAGAGGGCCACGAACCCGCCCGTCTTCGACGCGACCGAGAAGAAGGCCGTGACGGGCAAGGGCGATCCTTCATAGGTGTCGGGGGCCCAGAAATGGAAGGGCACGGCCGAAACCTTGAAGGCGAACCCGATCACGATGAAGAGGATGCCCACTGTCACCAGTGGTTGAGCCGCCGCTGCGGTGGATGTGGCTTCGCCGATTTCGGTGAGCAATGTGGAGCCGGTGAACCCGAACACCAGCGACATTCCGTAGAGCATCACGGCCGATGCCAACACGCCCAGCAGGTAGTACTTCATCGCCGCCTCGTTGCCCCGCAGGTCCCGCTTGCGCCACCCGGCCAACACGTAGGCGGGAATGGAAAGGGTCTCGAGGGCCACGAAGATCCCGATCAGGTCGCGGGCCGAAGCCATCACCACCATGCCCAGGATGGAGGCCAGGAGCAGCACGTAGAACTCGCCCTGGTAGTAGTCGCCCTCCTCCACGTGGTTGGCCGACATCAGCAGGATGACGTATCCGATACCGATGAACAGGGCCTTGAGGACCAGCGCGAAGTTGTCCACGACGTAGGCCCCCCCCACCATGGACCGAACGTCGTCGCCGTAAAGAGCCAGGGTGACGATGGGCACGAACGAGAGTAGGAGCCCGAATCCGGCCAGGGTGGACAGGCGCCACTTGCGACCCTCGGGCACGAACAGGTCCGCCACCAACACCACGGCGAGAACCGCAGTGATGATGATCTCGGGCGCCAGCGCGTGGTAATCGAGCGTGGGGGTGGCGAAGTCCATGAGTGTGATCGGCGCTAGTGGCCGGCTTCGGCCTTGGGCTTGGCGGGGGCGCCTCCGTGATCGTCAACAGCTGGCTCGCTCCCGTGGTCCTCGTCAGCCGAAGCGCCCTCGCCTCCGTGCCCATCGTCGCCGCCGTGCTCATCGCCACCTTCGAGGGCCCGCTTGGCGGCGGCCTTCTCGATAGCCGCTTCAGCCTGTTCGGCGGATATGACCACAGCGCCGTTATCGCGCCCGATCAGGGAAACGGAGTCGTCCGTGATGTCGAAGAGCACGCCAGGCAGGACTCCCAGAACGACAATGCCCACCAATAGCGGGGTCCAGGCCAGGTACTCGGGTGCGTGGACGTCGTGGATATGGGCCTTTTCGAACTCGGCCTTGGGCTTGCCGAAGGCCACCCGCTGGAACAGCCACAGCAGGTACCCGGCGGCGAAGACGGTGCCGATAGCCGCCACCGCCATGTAGCCCCGGAACAGTCCGACATTGAGCCCCGTGGCCGGTTGATAGGCCGAAAGGATGGCCGGGAACTCACCCCAGAATCCGGCCAGGCCCGGAAGCCCCAGAGAGGCAAAGACGCAGAAGCCCATGATCCAGCCCAGGCGAGGCGCCTGGACCAGCAGGCCACCGAGGCGGGCGATCTCACGTGTCCCGAACCGCTCACCCACCGAGCCGGCCACGAAGAACAACATGCCGGTTATGAGCCCGTGTGCCACCATGCCGAAGACGGCGGCGTTGATGCCGTGGTCGGTAAGGGTGGCGATACCCAGCATCACGTAACCCATGTGAGCCACTGAAGAAAAGGCGATCAGGCGCTTCATGTCCTTCTGCGCCAGGCACCCGAGGGCGCCGTAGATGATGCCGATCACGGCTAGGCCCCCGATGATGGGCGCCCACCACATAGCGGCCTCTGGAAGGATGGGCAGGGCGATGCGGATGAATCCGTAGGTGCCCAGCTTCAACAAGATGGCGGCCAGGATCACCGAACCCACCGTTGGCGCCTCGGTGTGGGCGTCGGGCAGCCAGGTGTGGAACGGGAACATCGGCACCTTGATGGCGAAGCCCATGAACAACCCGCCGAAGATGAGGATCTGCGTACCCCGCACGATGTCAGGTCCCTGTGCGACCAGGGTCGGGATATCGAAGGTCTGGCCCCCTTTGAAGTAGAGAGCCAGGAAGCTCAAGATCATCAGGGCGGATCCAAACAGTGTGTAGAGGAAGAACTTGATCGACGCGTACTGCCGGTTGGGCCCGCCCCAAACCCCGATCATGAAGTACATGGGCAGCAGCACCAGTTCGAAGAAGACGAAGAACAGGATCAGATCCTGGGAGGCGAAGGTCCCGTTCATTCCCGTCTCCAGGATCAGGATCAGGATCAGGAAGGCCTTGGGATTGTGGGGTTCGGGAAAGTGGTCCCAGGAATAGATCACGCACAGAACGGTGATCACCATGGACAGGATCAGCATCGGTAAGGCCAGGCCGTCGATGGCGACGTGGTAGCGGCTGTTGATCACGTCGATCCAGTTGCGGTCGACTACGAACTGGAGATCGGCGGAGTTGGCGTAGTCGAAGTCCCTCAGGATGACGAAGCCCACCGCGGCGGTGGCAAGCGTGGTGATGAGGGCCGCCGCCTTGATGGCAGTCTCAGAACTCCGGGGGATGAGCGCCACCACCAGAGCCCCCGCTACGGGCAGGAAAACTGCGAGAGTGAGGATCATCGAGCGGGGCCCCCTGAGGTTACGAAACTGCTCACGTGAGAAACACCAGCGCCGCTACTCCCAAAGCCGCGGCGCCGAAAAGGTAGGCCGCGTACTGCTGCACCCGACCGGTCTGGGTCCGACGCAGTACCGAGCCGCCGCCTTCGGCGCCCGACCCGACCGCGTTCACCAAGCCGTCGATGCCCTTTTGGTCGATGTTGTCGTAGACGAAGTTCCCGGCGGCCCGTGCCCCCTTGCCGGCGCCGTTCACCATGGCGTCGATGACGTGCTGGTTGAACCAGTAGGTGGCCTTGGCGAGCGGGTATTGGATCTTGCGCACAATCCCGTCGATATACAGATTGTCCAGGTAGTACTTGTTGACCAGGATCCGATGTCCGCTCTGCAGTGCCCCGCTGCGGGCCATGGCCCCCTTCGGCCATGTATTGCGGAAGTAGACCCCGGCGGCCACACCGATGCCCAGCACTGCGATCGAAAGCGATATCCCGGCCAGCCCGACGTTGAACGAGTGGTGCTCCACGATCGAGCGCGCGCCCGGAACGTCGAACGTGACCCATTCGCCGAACAGTTCGATGCCCGGAGCGTTCAGCAGACCGGCCAACGCCGCCGGCACGGCCAAGATACGCAAGGGCCAGACCATGGCCGGGGGTGATTCGTGGGGATGGGCGTGCCCGCGGTACTCCCCGGCGAAGATCAGGTAGCAGGCCCGCGTCATGTAGGCCGCTGTCATGAACGCGCCCATCATCCCGACCACCAACATGATGGGGAAGCCGCCGGCGAAGGCGCCGTTGAGAATCTCGTCCTTGGACCAGAAGCCGGCCAGCGGGAAGATCCCCGCCAGCGCCACCGAGCCGAGAATGAAGGTCCAAAAGGTGGTGGGCATTTGTTTCTTCATGCCACCCATCTCGCTCATGTTGTTGGAGTGCACGGCGTGGATGAGCGAGCCCGAGCCCAGGAACAGAAGGGCCTTGAAGAAAGCGTGAGTGAACAGATGGAACACCGCAGCAGTCCACGCGCCGACGCCCAGGGCCATGACCATGTAGCCGAGTTGGCTCACGGTGGAATAGGCGAGGACCTTCTTCACGTCGTCTTGCACAAAGGCCAGCGCAGCCGCCATGAGTACCGTGATCGCACCGATCACCGCCACCAGGTTGATGCCGCCGGCTTCCACCGAGAAAGCGGTGAAAAACACGCCGTAGAGGCGAGCGATGAGATACACGCCGGCCACGACCATCGTGGCGGCGTGGATGAGGGCCGACACGGGGGTGGGCCCGGCCATGGCGTCGGGCAGCCAGACGTGGAGTGGGAACTGGGCGCTTTTGCCCATGACCCCCAGAAACAAAAGCGCGGCCCCTGCCAGCAGCACGCCCCGAGCGATCCCGCCCTCGATGGCCAGGAAGTTCAGGTGCGCGATGTTGAAGTTCTGGCCTGCTGCAAAGAACAGGGTGATAACTCCGGTCAACAGACCGATGTCGCCCGTTCGGGTGGTGAGAAAGGCTTTGATGGCGGCGCCGGAGTTGGCCTCCTCCTCCCACCAGTGTCCGATCAGCATGAACGAGCACAGACCCACCAGCTCCCAACCCACCAGTAGCTGCAGCGTGTTGTCGGCCACCACCAGCATGAGCATGGAAGCCGTGAACAGCGAGAGGGCGGCGAAGAAATAGACGTAACGAACGTCGCCGTGCATGTACGAGGTGGAATACACATGGACCATCAGGGAGATGAAGGTGACGACAACGAGCATCATCACGGCCAAGCCGTCGATGTGGGTGCCCACCCCGATCTCCACGCCACCGGAGCGCCACCAGGTGAGATGGCGGCCGACCGCTTCGCGTTCTTCGCCCAACCCGATCCACTGGGTGGCGGCGACAACCGACAGAACGAACGACGAGGCAATGCCTGCGATGCCGAGATAGACAGACTTGGCGCCGAGCCGCTTGCCCAGGATCAAAATGCCCCAAAAGGTCAGGGCCGGTATCAGCGGGATGAGCCACGCGTTTTCGAGCATCAGAACAGCCCCGGCTCTGCCCGCTCAAAGGGCCGCTCGGGCCCCGGCTCGTTCACTTCGCTCACTCGCCTCAGCGTTTCCCGCTCAAGGGGCCGCTCGGGCCCCGGCTCGTTCGCTTCGCTCACTTCGCCTCAGCCCTTCATCAGATCGACGTCGTCGAGGTCGATGCTGGCGCGGTTGCGGAAGATGAGCAGCACGATGGCGAGGCCGACCCCCACTTCCGCCGCAGCGATAGTGATGACGAACAGGGAGAACACCTGGCCCACGATGGCGTCGTGGAGGGCTCCGAAGGCCACCAGGTTGATGTTCACCGCATTGAGCATCAACTCGATGGACATCAAGACCAAAACAGCGTTCTTGCGGGCCAACACGCC
>Ga0187894_10006546_pt1 | contig 11385 bp, 8 predicted proteins | sample GBC1701081metaG_FD_136650 | JGI IMG/M metagenome (GOLD analysis project Ga0187894, IMG submission 136650) | White microbial mat communities from a lava cave in the Kipuka Kanohina Cave System on the Island of Hawaii, USA - GBC170108-1 metaG ...
ATGCCTTTTATGGGGCGCGAATTCCTGCCGCCGTTCAACGAAGGCACGCTCAACATCAATGCCAATCTGCCGCCCGGCGCTTCGCTCAAAGAGTCCAACCGCGTCGGTAACCTGATCGAAGTCGCGTTGCATGAAGTCCCTGAGGTCATCTCGACCACTCGCCGCACCGGACGCGCCGAACTCGATGAGCACGCCGCCGGGGTCAACACGAGCGAGCTTGAGGTCGTCACAAAAGAAGACGGACGCTCGCACGCCGAAGTGATGGAAGATGTCCGTCAGAAGCTCGCCGTTATTCCGGGAGTGGCGGTTGAAGTCGGCCAGCCGATCTCGCATCGCATTGACCATTTATTGTCGGGCACGCGCGCGCAGATCGCGATCAAGCTCTTCGGCCCGGAGTTGGCGTCGCTGCGAACAAAAGCGAAGGAAATCCACGATGCGATGGCGACTGTGCCCGGTGTTGTTGATCTGTTGGTCGAACCGCAAGTCGGCGTGCCACAGGTACAGATCAATCTGAAACGTCAGGCGGCCGCCGCGGTCGGCTTGTCGGCGGGCGATTTGGCCGAAGCGGTTGACACCGCCTTCAACGGCGAGGTCGTTTCACAGGTGTTGGAAGAGCAGCGCACTTATGACGTGCTGGTGCGGTTTGACGACGCCGCGCGCGAATCGGTCGAAACGATCACCCGCACGCTGATTGACACGCCTGCCGGCGCGAAGGTTCCGATCAGTCAAGTCGCCGAAGTGCGTGTGGATCAGGGGCCGAACACGATCAACCGCGAGAACGTGCAGCGCCGCATCATCATTCAATCCAACGTCGCCGGGCGCGATCTGGGCGGCGTCATCAATGACGTGCGCGCGGCGATCAGTCAAAAAGTAGCTTTACCGCAGGGCTACTTCGTTCAATACGGCGGGCAGTTTGAAGCGCAGGAGAAAGCTTCGCGCCAGATCATGCTGCTTTCCATCGTGGCGATTGGCGGCATCTTCCTGCTGCTGTTCATCGCGCTGAAGAGGGCGCGGGCGGCGCTGCTGGTGATGGCGAACCTGCCGCTCGCGCTGATCGGCGGCGTGGTGATGGTCTTTCTCTCCGGCGGCACGCTGTCAGTGGCTTCGCTGATCGGCTTCATCACGCTCTTCGGCGTCGCCACGCGCAACGGGATCATGCTCATCACGCATTACCGCCACCTGATGGAAGAAGAGGGCGTGAGCTTCCGCGACGCTATTGTACAAGGATCAATGGAACGGCTGAGTCCGATTCTGATGACTGCGCTGGTGACTGGTGTGGGCTTGGTTCCGCTTGCTCTCGGCGCGGGCGAACCGGGGCGCGAAATTCAACAGCCGATGGCAGTCGTCATTCTCGGCGGCATCTTCACCTCGACGTTTCTGAATATGATCGTCATTCCCGCGCTCTACTTGAAATATGGCAAAGCCGAGATTTCAATCAAACAAAAAGATTATCCGCGCGAGCCGGAACTCGCCACACAGAGCGACTGAGCAAAATCAGGCTCACGACCAGCAGGGCGATCTTCGTCAGATCAATCAGCGCCGCCCCGCCAAGCCGCCAGATCACTACGGCCATTAGCGATAGGGAGGCTGCGTTGACCCCGACGAGAACTGCTCCTGTGCGCCAGATTTATTAGCCTGGGACAGTGAGACCAGCAACGCCGCCCAGACCAGGCCGATCAGGTAAGAGGTCACGACATCGCTCGGCCAATGGGCTCCCAGCACGATGCGTGCGCTCCCGCCGACGATCAGCAATAAAGCGCAGGCCAGGACCACGACCCACCGCGTCCGACCGGCGAGCGCATACCAGACCAAGATCGCCAGGTAACCGGCGGTGGCGGCGTAGGTCAGGGCGAAGATTGAAGGGAAGGAGTAGCCGGACGACGATCCCACCACTCGGACCAGGGAGGGAGATGGGCGGGGCCGGGCGATCACCCCTTGGAGCCAGGGCCCGATCAACAACAGTCCCGCAAAACAGACGGCGGCGAGCGCCGCCGCGCGCCACCCGGCAATCAGCCACGAGAGAATAATTGTGATTGCGAGCAGGAGGAAATTCCAGGGAGTCTTGGCGCTCGTGGTGAGCGCTTCGGCCCAGGCGCTATCTTCCGGAGCCACTGACTGCAGGAATCCGGTTATGGACACATCTCCGGGGAGGCGAGTGGAACGGGCCACCGCCACACTCAACAGCGCAGTCACAATGATCGCAATAATCCAAGCTATCCGTTGGCGCTTCATAGTCGTTTTCCTGTCTACCTGGCCTATTCGTAATCATCGAAGGCTTTGATCAGGCCTCCGATCACTGCCGCCGATGTTTCCAGCAAAGCCTGTGCCTTAGGCTCACTCACTTTGCCGGCGCTGGCGCGCAATTCGATGACCAGACCTTTCATCAAATCCCTGGCCACTGCCGGTTTTCGCAGCAGGCCACTTTCCGGATGCTCATCCTCCAGCAATTCGGAAAACAGCTCGCGGACTTTCACCTTTGCGGCGGCCAGAGCCTTGCGGCCTTTCGGAGTGGCTTGATAGACGCGACGTGGCTGTTTTCCGCCACGTTCCTCCGATGAGCGCAGGTAGCCTTTCTCTTCCAGCCCGTGGAGGAGCGGATAGAGTGTGCCGGGACTCAGCCGGTAGCCATGTCGCGCCAGTTCCTCAATAATCCCCACTCCGAAGATCGGCTCCTGGCAGGCGTGATGAAGAACATGAAGCCGGATTAAACCCGAGTACAAATCCTTGTCGTCCATATCTGTTCCGTCTATAGTATCCAACATCGAATCGAAATCCGATACTATTGCTCCGAAAAAGTCCTTGTCAACCGCGGGCGTGGAACGGCTCAGGGGAAGATGAGATATGCGAGGGCCGATTTTTTGAAACCCTCAGCGCGATATTTCAGCCTACATCCTGAATGGCCAATACACCGCCGTTTGGAAAGCGAATTGACGAATCGAGAGGAAAACAAACCATCTAATGGGGATGACTAAAACGCCTTTCTTTCTTCTTCCGTTGATCTTCTTGTCATTATTTTCAGGCGCCGGGCTGGCGCAGGACCGGCCGTCGCTGACCCTGAACCTTGAGCAAGCGGTCGAACTAGCGCTGAAAAATTATCCTGCTATCCGCACGGCGCAGGCCCAGCGTCAGGCCGCCGAAGCGGGCGTCGAGGTGGCGCGCACAAATTATCTGCCTCGCGCCGACATGTTGTGGCAACAGAACCGCGCGACCCGGAACAATGTTTTCGGGCTACTGCTGCCTCAGTCCGTGATCCCTGGGATTTCGGGCCCTCAACTAGATAGCGTGTCAATGTCGAGCGCGTGGGGCAGCGCTGGCGGCTTGATGCTCTCGTGGGAGCCGTTCGATTTCGGATTGCGCAAATCGAACGTTGAACTGGCGCGAGCGATTGGCAGGCAGGCGGGCGCGAACGAGGCCGTAACACGACTCGATGTGAGCGCGGCGGCGGCTGACGCCTTCCTGACGCTGCTCGCCGCCGAACAGACCGTCGAGGCGGCGCAGGCCAATGTCGAACGCGCTGAAACGCTCGCCAGGGCCGTTCGCGCGCTGGTCGAAAATCAACTGCGGCCGGGCGTTGACGATTCGCGCGCGGGCGCCGAAGTGGCCGCCGCGAGAAACCAATTGATTCAAGCTGAACAGAACGTCGAACTGGCTCGCGCAGACTTGGCCGAAGCGGTTGGGCAAGCCGGGACGAACATCACGATCGATCCTGGCCCGCTACTCGAACTGCCGCCAACACCGCCTCTGCCCGAAGTCAATTTCGCTTTGCATCCGCTCGCAATCGCGCAGACGGCGGCGGTTGACACCGCGCGGTCACGCGAGAAGCTGCTCGATCATTCATACTTTCCTCGGTTCAACTGGCAGATGGCTGTCTTCGGCCGGGGTACGGGAGCAAAGCTCGACGGTACGTTCGACAACTCCCGTGGCAGCTATCCGAACACGTTCAACTGGGCGACGGGCATGACGATGAGTTTTCCGGTCTTCGACATTTTCGGCCTCCGCGCACGCCGCAAAGCCGAGATGAACAACATCATCGCCGAACAGGCGCGTTACGACCAGGTGATCAACACGCTCAAAACACAGGACGCGCGCGCCCGCACGCTGGTGGATTCCGCCCGCCGCATCGCGGAAAACACTCAGGTTCAGGCCAAAGCCGCGCAGGAGACTTTGACGCGCGCGCGGGCGCGCTACGATTTCGGCCTCGCGAACATCACCGAAATGGCCGATGCGCAACGACTGCTGGCGCAGGCGGAGTTCGAAGACTCCGTCTCCAAACTCGCCGTCTGGCGCGCGATGCTCGCTGGCGCGAAGTTGCAAGGTGATCTAAAACCGTTTCTCCAACAGGCAAAGAAATAAAAATATGTGGCTCATCAATACTGCGCTCCGCCGCCCAATCACCATTCTCGTCATAGTCGTCGGCGTCGCCCTCGGATCGGTCCTGGCGCTCACGCGGATGCCGGTGGACATCTTCCCGAATCTCAACCTGCCGGTGATCTACGTCGCGCAGCCTTACGGCGGGATGGAGCCAGCGCAGATGGAAAGTTTTCTCGTCAATTACTACGAGTACCACTTCCTATACGTCGCGGGCATCGAGCACGTCGAGTCGAAATCCATTCAGAACGTCGGCCTCCTCAAGCTCTTCTTTCATCCTGGAACCGACATGAGCCAGGCGCTCGCACAGGTTATCGCGTACGTCGAGCGCTCGAAGGCATTCATGCCGCCGGGCACGGTCAACCCTTTCGTAGTGCGGTTTGACGCGGGCAGCGTGCCCGTGGGGCAGCTCGTCTTTTCGAGCGAGACGCGCGGCGTGGCGGAGATTTCCGACCTGGCGCTCTTTCGCGTGCGCCCGGCATTCTCAACTTTGCCGGGCGTCTCCGCGCCTCCACCCTTCGGCGGTAATCAGCGCACGGTTGTGGTGCGCGTCGAGCCGGATCGCCTGCGCGCCTACGGGATGTCACCCGAAGAGGTCGTCAAGGCCGTCGCGGCGGGCAACACGATCACGCCCGCCGGAAACGTCCGCATCGGTGATTACAACCGCATCGCGCCGATCAACACAGTCGTCTCGAACATTCAGGAGTTGGCCGCGCTGCCGGTGCGGATGGGGAGCGGGCCGACGGTTTACGTGCGCGACGTGGGCACGGTCGAAAACGGCAGCGACATTCTGACGGGCTACGGCCTGGTCAACGGGCGGCGCACGGTCTATATCCCGGTCACCAAGCGGTCGGACGCCTCGACGCTCGAAGTCGTCAACCGAGTCAGATCGGAGCTGCCGCGCTTCCAATCGCTCGTGCCCGACGACATCAAGGTCAGCTTTGAGTTCGATCAGTCAACTTACGTCAAGAACGCTATCCGAGGCCTTGCCTTCGAGGGCGCGCTTGGCGCGATACTCACAGGGCTGATGGTGTTGCTCTTCCTGCGTGATTGGCGCAGCTCCCTCATCGTCGTGACGACGATCCCGTTCGCGTTGTTGGCCGCGCTCGTCGGACTGTGGCTGACGGGGCAGACGGTCAACATCATGACGCTCGGCGGACTTGCGCTCGCAATCGGCGTCCTCGTGGACGAATCCACGGTCGCCGTCGAGAACATCCACTCTCACCTGGCCCGCGGTGAGCCGGTCGGCATGGCCGTCTTTGATGCGACGCGTGAGACGATCACACCGCGATTGCTGGCGATGCTGGCGATCCTCGCAGTCTTCGTACCGTCGTTCTTCCTGGTCGGAGTGTCGAAATCGCTCTTCGTGCCGCTATCGCTCGCGGTGGGGTTCGCCATGCTAGCGTCCTACTTTCTCTCAAACACACTCGTTCCTGTATTCTCAGTCTGGCTGCTGCGCCATCAACACATCCACGATGACGAGTCGTTTTTCAATCGCACGCAGCGGCGCTACGGAGGTCTGTTGGAACGTGTGATGCGGCTGCGCTGGGCGGTGTTCGGCGTTTATCTGGTGATCTCTGCTTCGGTCATCTTCTCGATCGGGCGTCATCTCGGCAACGACATCTTCCCGAACGTGGACACGGGGATGTTTCAACTGCGACTGCGCGCCCCGGCGGGCACGCGCGTCGAGCGGACTGAAGTGATCGCGCAGAAGGCGCTCGACGTGATCCGCGCCGAGGCGGGCTCAGGCAACGTGGCGATTACGCTCGGTTACGTCGGCACGCAGCCCGCGAGCTTCCCCGTCAACACGATCCACCTGTGGACGAGCGGGCCGCAGGAGGCGGCGCTGCTGATCTCGCTGCGCCACGGCTCCGGCATCCGCGTCGAGGAGTTCAAGGAGCGGTTGCGCCACAAGCTGCCCGAAGCGATTCCGGGCACTGCTCTTTCATTTGAGGCGGGCGACGTGGTCAGCCAGGTGATGAACTTCGGCGCGCCGACGCCCATTGAAATAGCGGTGAGCGGCCCGAACCTCACTGCCAATCGCGCCTTCGCCGAGAAGGTGTTGCGAGAAATGAAGAATGTCGGCGGACTGCGCGACCTGCAATTCAGCCAGCCGCTCGATTACCCGACCGTCAACATCAACATTGACCGCGAGCGCGCCGGGCAGCTCGGCGTGACGGTCGAGCAGATCGGGCGCTCGCTCGCCGCGGCCACCTCCTCGAGCCGCTTCATCCAGCCGAACTACTGGCGCGACCCGGCGAGCGGCGTCGCCTACCAGGTCCAGGTCGAAATCCCGCAGGCGCGGATGAACTCGGTCGAGGAGATCGAGAGCGTGCCCGTGCTGCCGGGCGCGCACGGGCCGTTCATCCGGGACGTGGCGCAAGTGGGACTGGGCACGGCGCCCGGGCAGTACGACCGCTACAACCAACAACGGATGATTACGATCACCAGCAACGTCTCAGGGCAGGACCTGGGCGGCGCGGCGCGCGAGGTCTCGGAGGCCATTCGCCGCGCCGGAGAGGCCCCGCGCGGCGTGACGGTCAACGTGCGTGGCCAGGTCCCTCCGATGAACCAGACGCTTTCGGGACTGCAAACGGGGCTGCTGCTCGCCGTCGTGGTGATCCTGCTCCTGCTCACGGCCTACTTCCAATCGCTTCGTATCGCGCTGGTCGTGCTCGCGGCGATTCCCGCCGTCGTCGCGGGCGTGGCGCTGGCGCTCTGGCTGACGCGCACGACGCTCAATGTGCAATCGTATATGGGAGCGATCATGGCGATCGGCGTTTCGGTGGCCAACGCCATCCTCCTCGTCGCCTTCGCCGAGACGCAGCGGCAGGCGGGGCTGGACTCTTTCAAGGCGGCGATCGTGGGGGCGACAAGCAGGCTTCGCCCGATCTTGATGACGAGCTTCGCAATGATCGCCGGGATGCTGCCGATGGCGCTCGCGTTCGGCGAGGGGGGTGAACAGACCGCGCCGCTGGGGCGCGCCGTGATCGGCGGGCTGGCGGCGTCAACCGTCGCCGTGCTGATAGTTCTTCCCGCTGTATTTGCCGTCGTGCAGCGCCGCGCCGGTACGTCGTCGCCTTCGATCCATCCTTACGACACCCAGAAGACGGATGAGCAATCCCGCCACGGCATCGAGGCACTGCCTGTCAACGAATGAAACCGCGCCTCGTTCGTAGCGCCGGCTTCAACCGGAAGTGACTTGGCCGACGAGACCTTCCGGCCACAAGCCGGCGCTACGAACGGGAGAAGGAGCTTAAGACAGATGGCTTTCAAACAGACTTTTCTCGTTCTCGTTCTCATCATCGCCGCCACGACGGCTTGCAGAAGCAGCGCGCAGAATCAGGCCGCAAAAACCGCGGCGAGTCCCGCCCCGGCCCAGACGCCGACCGTCACGGTGACCGAGGTCGTGTCGCTGGAGTTGAATCGGCAACTCCGGCTGCCCGGCGAGTTGCAGCCCTTCCAGGACGTAGCGATCTACGCCAAAGTGCCCGGCTTTGTCGAGACCATCAACGTTGACCGCGGCTCGGTTGTCCGAAGCGGTCAACTGCTCGCGCGACTGCGCGCCCCCGAACTCGACGCTCAGCGCGGCGAAGCAGAAGCCAGATCGCGCGGCGCGCAATCCCAGCGCGTCGAGGCCGCCGCGAGAGTCAACAGCGCCCGCGCGCAGCGGCTCGAAGCCGAGGCGAAGCTCGCCGCCGAAGAGTCGACTTACCAGCGATTGAAAGCGGCCTCCGCCACGCCCGGCGCGGTGGCCGGAAATGACGTTGAAGTCGCGCTTCGTTCAGTGGAAGCCGGCCGCGCGCGCGTGCAACTCTGGGGCGAGAACGAGAAGGCGGCCCAGGCTCAGATGAAAACACTGGAGGAGAACGAGCGTGCGGTCAGTGAGGCCGCGCGCACGTCGCAGAACATCGAAGCCTACCTGCGCATCACCGCGCCCTTTGACGGCGTCATTACCGAGCGGAACGCGCATCCGGGCAGTTTGGCGGGGGCGGCGGGCGGACAATCCGCGGCGCCGCTGTTGAGGCTTCAGCAGGTTTCCCGCTTGCGCCTCGTCGTCGCAATCCCTGAAAGCGAAGTGACGGGCGTCGCGTCGGGGACAAAAGTGAACTTCACAGTCCCGGCGATGCCTGGCGAGCAATTCACCGGCGTGGTGCGGCGTATCAGCCACGCGCTCGACGCCAAGACGCGTACGATGCCCGTAGAGCTTGACGTGCGGAACTCCTCAAAGCGGCTCGCGCCGGGGATGTTTCCCGAAGTGAGCTGGCCCGCCCGCCGTCTCCGCCCCTCGCTCTTCGTCCCGCCCACGGCCGTCGCCACGACCACCGAGCGCACATTCGTCATCCGCGTGCGCGATGGGCAGGTCGAATGGGTTGACGTCAAACGCGGCGTAGCGATGAACCAGCCGGGCGGCGATCTGATCGAGGTCTTCGGCGATCTCGCGCCGGGAGATCAAATCGCGGCGCGCGGCACGGACGAGTTGCGCCCTGGCGCCCGCGTCGCCGTGAAGAAAGCCGCCGCCTCACGCTAATCGCCGATCCTAAAGCCAATCATCCGTTCGAGCGCTGATCGAGGTTGCTATGCGCAAAGAGTGTCTCGATCATCCGCTACATCCAGTAGACCGCAAACAACAATGATTCCACCTGAACATCCATCAGTGAGATGAAATAGCAAAAAATGTCAGGCGTCATCGTGCACGACCTGTTATGTTTGGTGGTATTGCAGGTGATCGCACGTTTGGTTATTTCACGCAGTTCGAGAGAAGTTCGCCGGGACGCTTACTGAAGAGCCGCATATTCAGCGACGCGGGAGTTCTCGATGTATGAAGGAAGAAACCTTTGAAGATTACCAGGCGCGGATGTTGCGTGTGTTGGCGCATATCCAGAAGAACCTGGATGGCTCACTCTCGCTCGAAGAATTGGCGGGCGTCGCGCGTTTCTCTGCCTTTCACTTTCATCGCATCTTTCGCGGTCTGGTCGGCGAGTCGGTGAAAGAGCACGTGCGCCGATTGCGCCTGGAACGAGCGGCGCACCGGCTGCGCCACAGCGGACAGCCGGTCACTGAAATCGCTTTGGACGCCGGATATCAAACGCTCGAATCATTCACGCGGGCCTTTCATCGGATGTTCAGTCAATCGCCTACCGAATTCCGCGCGCGGCGCGGCGTAGTCGCATACGGGCCTGCGCCTTCCGGGGTTCATTTCGTAGCTGAAGGCGCGCTTGACAGCTTCCGTCCCGCGCTCAGCAACTCTCCGCCGCTGGAAGTGCGGATCGAGCATTTGCCTGAAATGCGTGTTGCCTTTGCGCGCCATATAGGGCCGTATGAGGAAACGGACGCGGCGTATGAGCGGCTGATGGCCTGGGCCGGCGCGCGCGGTTTACTCAAATCGCCAGTGGTGGTTTTCGGCATCGCCCATGATGATCCTACAGTAACGGCGCCTGACAAGCTGCGTTATGACGCGGCGCTGGTCATTCCGGAGAATGTGACGAGCGAAGGCGATGTCGGTGTGCAGACGATTCAGGGCGGCAAATACGCCGTCACTAGACACTGCGGCTCGTATGAATCACTTGGCGAAACTTACACTCGCTTTTGCGGAGAATGGCTGCCCCTGAGCGGACTCGAGTTGCTGGCGGCTCCGGCGCTGGAGTTCTATCGCAATTCACCCCAGGATACACCGCCGGAAAAGTTGTTGACGGACATCTACATGCCACTGGCGACGTAGCGCCTGAGTAAACCGGTTACTTTCCTGATTGGAGCCTTGTTCGAGGAGAAGAACGATGAAAAAGTATAAGAGAGAGTCTCAGATTAACAGCCACACGGCGCTGTCCCTGCGGTGTGCGATAATGGGGGCGCAGTTGCTCCTTGCGCTTTTACTGTGCCCGCCGATCCAAGCGCAAGCCACCCAACAGCCGGATGTCTGGGAGCCTTTGAAGTATTTCGTCGGCTCGTGGGAAGGCACGGCCAAAGGGCAGCCCGGCAATGGGAAGGTCGAGCGCGAATACCAGTTCGTCTTGAATGGCAAATACCTGCAGGCAAAAAACAAGTCCACCTATCCGCCGCAGGAGAAGAATCCCAAAGGCGAGGTTCACGAGGATTGGGGGCTGTTCAGCTACGACCGCGGTCGCAAGCAATTCGTCCTGCGCCAGTTTCACGTCGAAGGCTTCGTCAATCAGTACGCGCTGGACCGAGCGGCGAGCGACAGTAAGACGCTCGTCTTCGTCACCGAAAGCATCGAGAACATTCCTGCAGGCTGGCGCGCAAGAGAGAGCTACCGAATTTTGAACAATGATGAATTCGTCGAGGTCTTTGAGTTGGCCGCGCCGGGCAAGGAGTTTGAGGTCTATGCCGAGAACCGCTTCAAGCGAAAAAAGTAGTTGACGTTATTTCGGTTTGACGCTCACGGCCCTCCGCTTTTTTGAATCCGTCTTTGGTTTGCAAGTGGTCAGACAGTCCCAGAGCGCGGCGGCGGTTCCGGTCAACACACGGTCTTTACGCCTCACCAGGAAAAACTTGCGCTCGTGGCGCAGAAATGGATCGCGGACAGGATGAAGCAGGCCGACAGTCTCTTCCAGCCGTGTTGCCCACGATGAAAGCACGGCGACGCCCAACCCCGAAGCAACCGCCTGTTTGATCGCTTCAGTGCTGGAGACCTCCACCACACGCTCGAACTCTTTCAGGCGTTCGCCGAGCAAGCTCTGCGCCCCGGCGCGTGTACTCGATCCCTGCTCCCTGAGCAGCAGCGTGCGCCCGCGCAGATGTTCGGGCTTCACCTGTTTGACACGGCAGAGCGGGTCGCCTGCGGCGGCGACCAGTTGCAGGCGGTCAGAGCCGATCTCCACGCTTTGCAAACTTTCTGCAATATTCATCTCACCGATCACGCCCAGCGGCGCCCGATAATCCAGCAGCCATTCCAGCACCTCGGCGCTGTCGCCGACTCGCAGCACGGGACGGACTTCAGGATAGAGTTCCTGAAACTGCCGCAGGAGTTCCGGCACGAGATACGCGCCCGGCGTGCTG
>Ga0187894_10006547_pt1 | contig 11385 bp, 10 predicted proteins | sample GBC1701081metaG_FD_136650 | JGI IMG/M metagenome (GOLD analysis project Ga0187894, IMG submission 136650) | White microbial mat communities from a lava cave in the Kipuka Kanohina Cave System on the Island of Hawaii, USA - GBC170108-1 metaG ...
ACCAGACGGATCGAGTTCGATCCGATGTCGATGATGGCGACGCGCCCGCTTTGCATGGCGGGCGTTGCATAGCCGAAAACTTTCGCCGATGGCAGCAGGAAAAACCGCCGCAGGCGCCCCGCCGCCGCCTTGGCGGAGACGGAGCAGAATGTCACATCACTGTCATGCAGCCTGCCGCGGCATCGGGCCGACATAGCGCGACAGCGGCCGGATGATCCGCCCGCCGCGCTCCTGCTCGAACACGTGGGCGCACCAGCCCACGGCCCGGCCGACCCCAAACAGCGGCGTGAAGGCGCCGCGCGGAATGCCGACCGCTTCCAGCGCCAGCGCTGTGTAGAATTCGACGTTGGTGTCGAGCCGCCGGCCAGGCTTCAGGCGCCGCAGCGTCGCCAACGCCTGGCGTTCGACCTCGGCGGCGAAGGCCAGGCGACCTGATGCCGGCCCCAGATCGCGCACGACCTGCTTGAGCACGTCGGCGCGCGGATCGCGCACTTTGTAGATGCGGTGGCCGAAGCCCATCAGGCGGCTGCCGTCGACCACGGCCTTTTCGAGCCAGGGACCGATATTGTCGACCGTGCCGATCTCGTCGAGCATGTCGAGCACCGGCCCCGGCGCACCGCCATGCAGCGGGCCCTTCAAGGCGCACAGGCCGCCGATCACCGCAGAAATCAGCCCGGCCTGCGTCGATGCAATCACCCGCGCGGTGAAGGTCGAGGCATTGAAGCCGTGATCAGCGACAGTGGCGATGTAGATGTCGAGTGCGCGCACATGCGCATCCGGCGCCGGCGTACCCCGCAGCATGCGCAGCAGGTCTGCGGCCGTCCCCAGCGCAGGATCTGGCGCCGCGGGCGCGTCGCCCGCGGCATGGCGCAGCAGCGCCGGCAGAAAAACGGGCAGAGCGCCACAGACCCGCAGATGCGCCGGCGGAGTATCCTCGTCCGGAAGCATTGCCAGGCCGACCCGCAGCGCTTCGATCGGCGTCAGCCTGCCGGCAACGGACAGCAACCCCGGCACGAGGTTGAATGCTGCCTGGCGCGCCGCACCAAGATCCCGGCGCACGGCCGCGGCATCACCGCCATCTGCCGCCAGGCCGTCCCATAGCAGGGCGGCCACGTCCTCCAGACCGCCATGGCGGACAAGATCCTCGATCGGATGGCCACGCACGATCAACGTGCCCGCTTCACCATCGACATGGCTCAACACCGTCTCGCCGGCCATCACGCCGTCGAGACCATCATTGTGTCCGACCTTCATCGCATCCTCCTTGCAGCTGCACGCGCAAGTCAGACTTGATATTGGTCAAGTATCTTGTCAATTTTGAATATATTGATCAATATATGGACGTGAACGATCAACCTCTCCTGACCGCTGCCGAGGCCTCGGCAGCACTCGGCGTCAGCCGCCAGACGCTGTACGCCTATGTCAGCCGTGGTCTGGTCCGCTCCGAAGACTCGACCACCGGTCGCGAGCGCCGGTACCGCGCCGAGGACATCCGCATGCTGGCGGAACGCAAGGCGCGCGGTCGCGGCGCCGAAGCCGTCGCCGGCCAGGCGCTCCACTTCGGAACACCCGTCCTCGACTCCAGCCTCACCCTGATCGAGGCGGACCGCCTCCTCTATCGCGGCAAGGACGCGTGTCGCCTTGCCGAAACGGCGAGCCTCGAACACGTCGCGCGGCTGCTGTGGGATGTGACCGCCGATCCCTTCGCTGCCCCCGAAGGCCTGCCGGTGATCGGCTCGGCGTTGCGGACGATCTGGCCTGGCGCCGCTGCGTTTGCGCCGATCGACCGGTGCCTCACCGTGCTGCCTGTGGCGGCGGCCAGCGACACGCGTGCCTTTGCCCGCGATCCGGCCGCCACGGCAACAGCCGGCGCCCGCGTCGTGCGACTGCTGGCCGGTGCCATTGCCGGCAGGCTGCCCACCGCAGCCCCCGTGCACCAACAATTGGCCGAGGCCTGGGGACTCGACGAACACGGCGCCGACCTGGTTCGCACCGCTCTGGTGTTGAGTGCCGACCACGAGCTCAACGCCTCGACGTTCGCCGTGCGCATCGCCACGTCGACCGGCGTCACCCCGTGGGGCGCGGTGATCGCTGGGTTGGCCGTGCTACAGGGCCCCTATCACGGCGGCATGACTCGGCGCGTCAGCGAGCTGTTCACGCTGCTGCACGACGTCGCCGATATCGAGGCTGCCTTGGTCGAGCGCATCCAGAGCGGTGCGCGGGTACCCGGCTTCGGCCACCGCCTCTATCCGGCGGGCGATGTGCGGGCGCGCTTCCTGCTGGAGCGTCTCTATCACCGGGTCGGCGATCGCGCCGAAACGCGGCTGGTACGACGCATGGTCGAGGCCGGTGCCCGCGTGCTGAGCGAGCCGCCGACCATCGACGTGGCGCTGGTGGCGATCGAGCGCGCCTGCACCCTGCCCAAAGGCGCGGCGCTTGCCCTCTTCCTGCTCGGCCGCTCCGTCGGCTGGATCGCACACCTGCTGGAGCAGCGCGCCAGCGAACATATCATCCGCCCGCGCGCCCGTTACGTCGGACCGCTGCCGGAAGCTCAGTGATTTTTCGGACCGCGCGCGTCGGCGCGTTAGCGTCGACGTTGATCGCTCTACGCTTCGCTGCGAGCGAGTGCGCGCGTAGACGCGCGCGGTCCGAAACGTCTAAGCCTCGTCGAGCACTAGGCGCGGAACGGCGCCGGCGGCGGCTTTGAGGGCACTACCGCGTCCCGACAGCGACGGATTGGTCATGAAGTACGTGTGGGCGCTGAAGGCGTCGGCCGGTGCGGCGCGGCGCGTGTAGCGCGCGTCCGATGCCAGGTCCCAGGACTGCGCCTCGTCCTTCAGGTTGGCGACCATGATCTGCTCGAGGATCTGCTGATGCACGGTCGGGTTCTCGATCGGGATCAGCACCTCGACGCGACGATCGAGGTTGCGCGGCATCCAGTCGGCTGACGACATGAACACGTTGGCGTGCCGCGACGGCAGCCGATGGCCGTTGCCGAAGCAGATGATGCGGCAATGCTCCAGGAACCGACCGATGATGCTCTTGACGCGGATGTTCTCGCTCAGGCCCGGCACGCCGGGGCGCAAGCAGCAGATACCGCGGATCACGAGGTCGATCTGCACGCCGGCCCGCGATGCGTTGTAGAGCGCATCGATGATGTGGGGATCGACCAGCGAATTCATCTTGGCCCAGATCGCCGCCGGCTTGCCGGCCTTAGCGTTGTCGATCTCGCGATCGATCATGCGCATCAGCTTGTCGCGCAGCATGGTCGGCGAGACGGCGATCTTCTCCATCTTCTCGGGCTGGGCGTAGCCGGTCATGTAGTTGAACAGCTTTGCCGCGTCGCGGCCCATGGCCGGATCGCAAGTGAAGAACGACACATCGGTATAGATGCGCGCCGTCACGGGGTGATAGTTGCCGGTGCCGAAATGCACGTAAGTGCGCGTGCCGCCGCTTTCGCGGCGCACGACCATCGAGACCTTGGCGTGGGTCTTGAGATCGATGAAGCCGTAGACCACCTGCACGCCGGCGCGCTCCATGTCCTGGGCCCAGCGGATATTGGCTTCCTCGTCGAAGCGCGCTTTGAGCTCGACCAGGGCGGTCACCGTCTTGCCGGCCTCGGCGGCCTCGATCAGCGCCTTGACGATCGGCGAATCCTTGCTGGTGCGATACAGCGTCTGCTTGATGGCGATCACGGCCGGATCGCGCGTCGCCTGGCGCAGGAACTGCACCACCACGTCGAAGCTCTCGTAGGGATGGTGCACCACGAGATCCTTGGCGCGGATCGCTGCGAACGAGTCGCCGCCGAAGTCGCGGATGCGCTCGGGGAAGCGCGGTTCGTAGGGCTTGAACTTCAGGTCGGGCCGGTCGTCGACGATCAGCGCCGAGACGTCCCCGATATTGAGGATGCGGTCGAGTTCGAACACATCGACGGCACCGCCGGTCAGCTCGAGCTGGTCGAACAGGAACGAGCGCAGCGCCTCGGGCATGTCGGTGTTGACCGAGATCGACACTACCTCGCCGCGCCGCCGGCGCTTGAGCGCTGACTGGTAGATCTGCACAAGGTCCTCGGCTTCCTCGGCGATCTCCACCTCGCTGTCACGGATGATGCGGAAGCGGCCGCGATGGACGACGGCGTGGCCCGGGAACAGCCGGTCGAGGAAGAGTTGGATCAGCTCCTCAAGCGGCAGGAAGCGGATCGACGGGCCGGGCAAGCGTACGAAGCGATCGATCTGTGGCGGCAGCGGCAGCAGCGCCATCAGCGTGCGTTTGCCCTGCACGCGGCGCAGTTGCAGGATCTCGCAGAAACCGAGGTTCTGGATGAATGGGAATGGGTGCGCCGGATCGACGGCCAGCGGCGTCAGCACCGGGAATACATGCTCTGTAAAATAGTCGCTGAGCCAGATGCGCTCGGCCTCGGTAATTTCGCTGTCGTCGAGCACCGCGATATCGTGCCGGCGCAGTTCCTGGCGCAGTGCCTCCCAGACGTTCTGCTGCGTATGCATCAGTTCGGTGGCGGCGGCGCGGATGGCGGCGAGTTGCCCGGCCGGTGTCAGGCCATCATCCGACAACAGGTTGGCGCGGGTCGGCAGCATGTCGCGCAAGCCGGCAACGCGCACCATGTAGAATTCGTCCAGGTTGTTGGCCGAGATCGACAGGAAGCGGACGCGCTCCAGCACCGGGTGGCGCGGATTGCTGGCCTCCTCCAGAACGCGCGTGTTGAAGGCGAGCCACGACAGTTCGCGATTGATGAAGCGCTGTGGTGCACTGACGGCGGGCAGCGCTGCGGGCGCCGCCTCGGCCACGTTGTCCGCTGACACGACTCCCGACACTGCCGCCTGGGATACTGGCGCGTTCACCTTGGACCTCACTTTCGCCGTTTCCTTGCACGGCGCTGTCGGCGCATATAGTAGCCCGTCCGCGGTGGCAAAGTCATGACACCAGACTGTCATGTTACAATCTGCGGTGGCGCGCAGGAAAAGCATTGATGGCGGTTTTGCGGCGTGAAACCTACTGTATGATGTGGTTTCACAGGAGAGGCCGTGGGAAACGGAGGCGTTTTGCGATGACGCCATCGGATCCACAATCAACTGAGGGACAGGTGGATCCATGAAAGAGCTGCTGCTGATGCGGCATGCCAAGGCTGTGGCGCATGCGGTCGAATTCGGCGATCTCGGCCGGCCGCTCAACGGTCGTGGGCGGCGCGGGGCTACTGCCGTCGCGCGCGAGTTGCATCGGCGCGGCGCGCGCCCCCAGCTGATCCTGTGTTCGACGTCGCGCCGCACGCGCGAGACACTGGATCATGTGCTGGACGTGTACGACCCGCCGCCACCGACCCGGCTCGAACCCGAACTCTATCTGGCCGATGCCGGGCACCTGATCGAGCGGTGTCGCCAGCTCGACGCCGACATCGACTGCGCGTTGCTGATCGGCCACAACGAAGGACTCGCCGAAGCCGCCGTCGCCTTGGCCGCGGTCGGCGACCCCGTCGTGCTGGCGTCGATGCGCGTCAAGTTCCCGACCGGGGCCGTCGCCTGGCTGCGCTGTCCTGTCGACGACTGGAAGCAGCTGGGCCGCAGCCGCAGCGAGCTCACCGCCTTCCTCCGGCCGCGCGATCTTGGAATCGCGGCGTGAAGCACTTCCGTTCGATCGTGCTGACCGGCGCCTCCAGCGGCATCGGCGCCGGCCTGGCGCGCGACTACGCCGCCACCGGTGTCCGGCTGGCGCTGATCGGTCGTGACGGATCGCGCCTCGCCACTGTCGCCGCCGCCTGTCGCGACAAGGGCGCCGATGTCGAAGCCGCCACCATCGACATCACCGAGCGCCCCAGTTTCGAAGAGTGGCTGCGAACACAGGACGCCGCGCGCCCCATCGACCTGGTGATCGCCAACGCCGGCGTAGCCCTCGAAAAGGGCTGCGATCTCGGTGACGGTGAGTCTCTGCGCCGCACCATGACCGTCAATGTGGACGGCACGCTCAATACCATCCTGCCCCTGCTGCCGGCGATGCGCGCGCGGCGCGCCGGCCAAGTCGGTATTGTCAGCTCGCTTGCCGGCTTCTTCGGCCTGCCCCGCGCTGCCGGCTACAACGCCAGCAAGGCGGCAGGGCGTGTGCTGGCAGAAAGCCTGCGCATCCAGCTCAAGGCCGACAACGTTGGCGTCAGCGCCATCTGCCCCGGCTTCGTGGAGAGCGGCATCACGCGCGACAACGACATTTCCATGCCGTTCCTCATGACGGCCGAGCGGGCGTCGACCATCATCCGCCGCGGCCTGGCGCACGATCGCGCCCGGATCGCCTTTCCGTTGCCGACAAAAGCGGCGGTATGGCTCGGCATGGCCCTGCCCGGCGGGCTGACGTCGCGGCTGCTCGGCGGATAGCCCGCCTGTTCGCGCTAATCGTCGTGGAAAGCGTCTATCGCCGCAGTCAGGCGTACCAGTGTCGTCCATAGACACAGGGTTGCGAAGGCGGCGGCCAGCCAGGCAAATACTTCGGGCCACAGGCACATGGCGACGAAGAACAGCACCGTCTCGGTGCCCTCGACGATGCCGGCGCTGTAGTAGATCGTCTTGCGGCCGCGCTCGGTGGTGGTCTGGGCGCGCTTGGCGGCAACGGCAGCCCAGGCCAGGAACGAACTGCTGGTACCCATGAAACCGGTCAGCAGCACCGCCGCCCAGATCGCGTTCTCGGGATCGGCCAAGGCAAAACCCAGAACGGTGACGGCGTAGAACACCATGTCGGCAACGATGTCGAAATAGCCGCCGAAATCGGTGAGTGCGGTCCGGCGCGCGACAGCGCCGTCGAGACCGTCGATCAGGCGATTGACCAGGATCACGATCAATGCCGCGTCGTAGTTCTGCGCCGCCAGCAACGGCAGTGTCAGCAGACCGACGGCGAGCCCCGCCCCGGTCAGGAAATTCGCGCCCACACCGCGCTGCGCCAGCCAGGCACCGGCCTGATCGAGCGGCGGATCAATCAACCGGCGGACGAATGGATCAAGCATGTTTCCCGTCCCCACCATATGGGAACGATTTTATCGTCCGGCTAGAGTCTCGAGCGATCGCTGCCCTCGCCACCACCCGACGGCCGCAATTCGACGATGCCGGCACCGGTCGGCCGGTTGGATTCGGCCACCGGCGCCGTCGTTGTGGCCGATGACGCCTGCGCGGCACGGTCGGTCGCCTCGAGCCGGCGGTAGGCCTGCCAGCTCAACGGCAAGCTCACGAGATAGAGCAGCATGAGGCAGGGCAGCGTCACCCACGGTGATGTCGCCAGCAGGCCAACCACCAGGGCAATCCCCAGGAAAACCGGCAGGACCAGGTGCGGCGCGATCCGGCCTTTCTTGAACGAGAAGGTCGGCAGGCGGCTTACCATCAAGGCGGCGACCGCGATCAGGAAGGCGCCGCCCACGATCGGATGCCGCAACCAGGTCCAGCTGAGATCAGGGCTCAGGCTCAGCATCAGCGGCACCAGCACCAGCAGCGCCCCGACCGGTGCCGGCACGCCGGTGAAGAAGGCCGCGGCCCAAACCGGCGGCGGCTCGTCCGTGGTCAGGGCGACGTTGAACCGCGCCAAGCGCATGGCGCTGCAGATCGGGAACATCAATGTGATGACCCAACCCAGGCTGCCTGCCGACTCCATGCTCGACAGATAGACCAGCAAGGCCGGCGCCGCGCCGAAGGCGCAGAAATCCGACAGCGAATCGAGTTCGGCACCAAAACGGCTAGTGACGTTGAGACGACGCGCGACACGTCCATCGAGTGCGTCGAAAATCGCCGCTACGATCACGGCGAGGACGGCGGAGCGGTAGTCCCCGGTCAGGCCATAGCGGATCGCCGTCAGGCCCGAGCACAGCGCGATCGTGGTCAGTGCGTTGGGCAGGAGCCGGTTGATCGACAGGCCCCGCAGCGTGCCGGGACGTGGCGGCGGTGATACGGGCGGTGTACCGGCCATGGCTGGCCTCCCTACCTCAGAGTTCAACCGCCGGCCGCGGCTGCGGATCCGTCGTCGCGGTATCGGCGATCACCGTCTCGCCCCCGATCATGCGCTGGCCTGGGTAAACGAGGGGTAAGGCGCCATCCGGGAGATAGAGATCGGTACGGCTGCCGAAGCGGATAAGGCCGTAGCGCTCACCCGCTCGCACCTTTTGCCCAGGCTTGAGCTGGCACACGATCCGGCGCGCCACCAGCCCGGCGATCTGCACCACGGCCGCCGTGCGACCATCGGACAAGCGCAGGCTGACGGCCGTTCGTTCGTTCTCTTCGCTCGCCTTGTCGTCGGCGGCGCTGAGGAATTTACCCGGATGATAGGCGACCGTCTCGACCACGGCGTCGGCCGGTATGCGATTGATATGCACGTCGAACACGCTGAGGAAGGTGCTGACCCGCATCATCGGTGCCGGGCCCAGTCCGAGCTCAGCCGGCGGCACGGCCGGGCCGACGTCACGCACCAGCCCATCGGCGGGCGCAATGAACAGGCCTTCGCGCTGAGGCGTCAACCGTGGTGGATCGCGGAAAAAATATACACACCAAAGGCTTAGCAACAACAATGGCCAAAAGAGCGGTGCGATGAACAGGGCCGCGATCAATGTCACGCCAGCGAAGATGCCGACAAAACGCCAGCCTTCGCGGTGGATCGGGATCAGAAAATCGGCCAACATTTCAGTGATCTACGCCCATTATTTCAATAAAAACCACAAAACAGAATTTCACACATAACATGAGATTCATCCTCTAACATCCTACTGATCAAGAGATTTCGGGATGACAAAAGTTTGTCCTGGATAGATCAGATTAGGATCGCGGATCTGGTTTCTGTTGGCCTCGTAGATCACCGTGTAGCGCGTGCCATCGCCGTAGCGCGTGCGGGCGATATTCCACAGATTGTCGCCCCGCACGACCGTGGCAACCCCCGGGCGCGCCAGGATCACGCGCTCGAACGGCACTTCCAGCCGCGACGTGACTGACCCACCCGGCTCAAGCTGATCAACGCGCACCGTGCGTCGTCCGGGCGCAACGGCGTCGGTCGGTTGAACCACCCATCGCCCATCCGGCCCCGCCGTCGCGTCGCCGACCGGACGATTGTCGACGTAGACCCGCACGGTGGTCCCCGGCGGCGCCTGTCCGGTGGCCGCCAGACGACCCTGGTCGTCATAGTCGACGGCGCCCAGCACCAGCTTACCGGAACGCGCCAGGGTGTCGGGCCCACCCGGCGCCTGGATCACCGTGCTTGGCCCGCCAGCGGCGGGAGTCGATACGATCAAGGGCACGGATGACGGCGCCGTGGCGCCCTTGGACGGCGACACGCCGGCAGCCGCCGACGCCGGCACGTCGACCGTAATCGTCCGGTCGGATCGTGCGATAACCTCTGTTCCCTGGCGCTGAACCAGACGGATGTCGTGCGCGCCCGGCGACAGCGGCGGATCGATCACAACGACCCACTCGCCGCGGGCGTCGGCGTCCACGACAGCGAGCTCACGCTCGCCATCGAGCACGATGACGCGACTGCCAGGCGCCGCCCGCCCGGCGATCACGCCGCGCCCGTCCGGACCGATGCGCGCGATGTCGAAGCTTGGTGCAGCACTGCCAGGCGTCGCCGTCGCTGGCGCCGGCGCCGCGGCCTGCGAGGGCGACGCATTCGGCGGGGATTTCCCGGCGTCTGTCGATGCTGGCGGACCTGCGGGCGCCGGAGCACCTTCGGACTTCGCCGCCGGCTTTTGTGGCGCCGGCGGCGTATCTGCCGGCCGGGGGGCACTCCGATCGGTCGACGGACTCGCCGCTGGAATGTCTGTCGATGACCCACCGCGCGTCTCGGTTGCCGGCCCGGCTGCCGGAATGCCGATATCGACCCCGCGCCACGGCGGCAAACCAGCCCAGAAGCTGCCGGCCAGGGCGATCAGCAGAACGACGGCCACACCCGGAAGCCATCGCGACAGGCGAAAGCTTGGCCGCGCGCCATCAGCGCCCGCCGACCCAACGCGCGTTGGCGCCGATTTCGTCGTCACACTCGCCACGGCCTCGGACGAAGCCGCCGCGGACCCCGGCACCACCCAGATGTCCTCGTCGTCCGACGGCGTCGCCGCGTTGTCCTCCGGGCGTTTGATCGTCACACGCCGGGTGGTTGCCATGGCCATATCGGCCGCCGGCGGGCTGCGCAACTGTTCTTGCACAGGTTCGCGCGATGATGCGATCGCGGGCGCCGGCGCAACCGGGCCGAGCTGCTTCGCCAGCGCAGCGACGGCTGTGCGAATCGCCTCCTCGTCTGGTACGTCCGGCGGCGACCCCGGGGGCGGGGTTGACTCGCGACTCATTGGTTTATCCGTTGCGCCTTTACGCGCGCAGCACTTCGTGGGAACAGCATCATGCCACCGGGTGCCGGGCGCAGGAACCGCTTTCGGCGCTTGCCGCCCAGGCTCCCTTTGTGGACGAACGCCGGCCGACCGGCCTCGAGAGTACCGAGATGAGCACCGCGACACCCCTTGCTTTGCATGCCGTCTGCGTTTTCTGCGGCTCCAGCCCCGGGCTCGACCCGCGGTATGCCAGCGACGCCACGCGCTTCGGCCGCCTGCTGGCGGAACACAATATCAGCCTCGTTTATGGCGGTGGTGCGGTCGGGCTGATGGGGGCCGTGGCCAACGGTGCGCTCACGGCCGGCGGTCGTGTCGCGGGCATCATCCCGCGCTTCCTGCTGCGGGCCGAGGTCGGTCACGAGCATCTGAGCGAACGGATCGTGGTCGAGACCATGCACGAGCGCAAAATGGCGATGTTCGAACGCGCCGATGCTTTCGTCGTGTTGCCCGGCGGTATCGGTACCCTGGAGGAACTGTTCGAAATCCTGTCCTGGCGCACGCTGGCACTGCACGCCAAACCGATGGTGGTGATCGAGGGCAACGGCTACTGGGATCCTCTGAAGGACCTGATCCACCGCTGCGTGGAAGCCGGCTTCGCCCGGCCGGCGCTGCACGACTTCATCCGGTTCGTTGACACCATCGATGCGGTGCTGCCTACGCTGGCCGCCATGCCGCTCGATCCGATGCCGTCGAAGGTCGAAAAGACGTAAACACCATCCCTCCCCCAACGCAGTTGGGGGAGGTGGCCGAAGGCCGGAGGGGGAGCCGACGCGGTCTTCATTACCAAGCATCACCACGCCTCCCGTCCGCCCGCCGACATTTCGACGCTTCGCGTCGAAACGTCGTATCGGGGCGCCTCCCCACTGCGTGGGGAGGAAGAGCACGGCGCGCCGCCGTACCTTGCCGGTCCCTGCCCTGTCCGCTAGAAACCGCGCGCCGGTGGGGCGTCGTGGGGCCACGCCGAGTCCTCCTTACTTCCACGGCAAAAGGTTAACTCCATGGCCAAGATCAAGGTGAAGAATCCAGTCGTCGAGATGGAC
>Ga0187894_10006548_pt1 | contig 11385 bp, 7 predicted proteins | sample GBC1701081metaG_FD_136650 | JGI IMG/M metagenome (GOLD analysis project Ga0187894, IMG submission 136650) | White microbial mat communities from a lava cave in the Kipuka Kanohina Cave System on the Island of Hawaii, USA - GBC170108-1 metaG ...
AACACGAGTCGCACCTCACCCTCATCGACGGCACGTCGGTGCTGCCCCGCGACCTGAACAAACATCTCAATTGCTCGCCGTCGCGTCTGCGCTCGGCGACGCCGTGCGAGCCCGGCGGCGCCGGTGCGGCCGGCGAGCCGAAGGCGCACAGCCTGGCGCTGCCCAACGCCATTGCCGTCAGCCCGGATGGCGCCACGGTCTACGTCGCCGCGTACGGTTCGGCGCGCATCGGCGTGTTCTCAGCCGCGCTCCTCGCCGACGACAGTTTCGACCCCAGCACCGCCGATCACATCGAGTTGAGCGCCGGCGGTCCATCGGGCATCGCCCTCGATCCGGCGCGGCAGCGGCTGTACGTCGCCACCCGCTTCGACAACGGAATCTCCGTCGTCGACCTGAGCGGGCGCAACGAGATGCAGCACGTCCGCTCGTTCAATCCAGAGCCGCAGTACGTCCAGCGCGGCCGGCGCTTCCTCTACGACGCAGACTACATCTCGGCGAACGGTGAGGCCGCTTGTGCCAGTTGCCACGTCTTCGGCGACTTCGACGGCCTCGCCTGGGACATGGGCGAGCCCTCCGAGCCGGTGTTACCGAACCATCTGCCGATGATCGATCCGCCGGATCCGCCCGACGTGCGAGACTTCCACCCACTCAAGGGTCCGATGACGACGCAGACCTTGCAGGGATTGCGCGGCCACGGACCGATGCACTGGCGCGGCGACCGCAACGGCGAGCTCGCGGGCGGCGATCCGATGGACGAGCGCGCCGCCCTCCGGCAGTTCAACCCGAGCTTCGTCTCGCTGCTCGGGCGCGACGAGCCGCTCAGCGACGAGGAGGTGGAGATCTTCACCGACTTCATCCTCGACATCACGCCGCCGCCGAATCCGTATCGCAATCTCGACAACTCGCTCAACCCGACGCAGCTCGCGGCGCGCGCCACGTTTTTCCAGGCGGGATGCAATCGGTGCCACGAGCTCGACCCGGCGAACCTGCGCTTCGGCACTTCGCGCAAGTCGACGGTGAACTCGATTGCGCCGCAGTTCATGAAGGTTCCGCAACTCCGGAACTTCTACAAGAAGATCGGACGCTATCTCGGTGTCCTCTTCCAACCGCTCGCTGATCCGATGCCGATCGGGGATCAGGTACGCGGCTTCGGTTTCCAGCACGACGGCAGCGCCGGCCGCACCGCCGACCCGGCCGACGAGTTCCTGATCGCCTTCGACAGCAACCTGGCGCCGGTCGTCGGTCAGCAGCTCACCGTCGGCAGCGCCAACGCGCACGTTCTCGCTCGTCTGACCTTGCTGAAGAATCGCGCTGCGGCGGGCGAGTGCGACCTCACCGTGCGCGGCATTTTCGACGGCGAAGAGCGCGGCTGGCTCTGGCGCGGCGACGGCAGCTACGCCGGCGACCGGAACGGCGCGGCGGCCGACGGCGATGCCGAGCTGCGCCAGGGCGCGGACGGCGCCCTGACGTACACGTGCGTGCCGCCGGGCGCGGGCCTGCGCGCCGCTCTCGATCGCGACCGCGACGGTTTCCTCGACGGGGACGAGCGCGCCGCCGGCTCGGATCCCGCCGATCCGGACAGCGTTCCACAGCCGCCGACTTCGACACCGACGCAAACCGAAACGCCGCTGCCGCCGACGCCAACCACGACACCGCCGCCGACGCCGACCGAGCCCGCGCCCACGCCGACGGAACCGCCCCCGACGCTGACGGCGACACCTACGGCGAGCGCAGCCGCAGCGACGGCGACCGAGCTCGCGGCCACCCGCACTCCTACGCCGACCTTCAGCGACGAGCCGACGCAGGCGATCGGTTGCTCCGGCGACTGCAACGGGGACGGCGTGGTGACTGCAGACGATCTGCGCGAGGGCATCGGCCTGCTCTTCAACGGCTCGGCGGCGTGCTCACTCGATCGGTTCGATCGCAACGGCAACGGGCGCGTCGGCGTTGCCGAACTCCTCGCCGCTGTCGGCCATCCCTGCGATTGACGCCAACGAGCGCCCGGCTATGATCCCGCGCCGGTCATGAGCGAAGCGATCGTCGAGCCACGCGCCGAGTTCCTGCGCATACGCCTTCCCGGCCCGCCGGCGGATACCGCCGACTTTCACTACTTCTGGCTGCGTCACAACTGCGAGTGCTGCCGCCACCCGGTGACGCACGAACGAACGCTGTGCTCGTCCGACGTGCCGATGGATATCCGCCCCGAGAGAGTCGTCGCCGGAAGCGAAGGCGTGACGATCTTCTGGGCGGACAGTGCGGACCGCCATCGCAGCGAGTATTCCTATGACTGGTTGCGCCGGCACGCCTACGGCGCGGGCCGCGGCGCGATCGAGCCGCCGGCCGGTGACATCGCGCGCCTGGAGATCCGCGGCGACGGCAACTGGATGGAGTTGCTCGGCCGCTGCCTCGAGCGCGTCGCCGAATACGGCGCTGCGCTTGCGCGCGGCTTCGGCGACGAAACGGAGAAGATCGTCGACGCGTTCGCGGCGGGTGGCCTCGACGTGATCGAGACCCACTTCGGCCGCATCGAAGATCTGCGCACCGACAATACCACGAACCAGAACACCGACCAGTTGGGATACACCGACGCCGCCGTCGAGCTCCACACGGATCAGCCGTTCCTCGAAGTGCCACCGCGCTATCAGCTGCTGCACTGCATGCGCCCAGCCGCTCGCGGTGGCGAGAACACCATCGCTGACGCGCGTCAGGCGGCGCTCTATCTGCGCAGTCTCGACGCCGGCGCATTCGAGTTGCTGACGGAAGTCGAAGTCTGCTTCCTCCGCCAGCAGAAGAACTTCGCCAAGGCCCTGCGCGCGCCGATCATCGAGCTGCGCGACGAGGAGGTCTACCGCGTGCGCTCGAGCTACTTCACCATGGCTCCGCACCGGCTGCCGTTCGAGCGCATGGAGGCGTGGTATCGCGCCTACAATCGCTTCGCTCGGCTGGTGCGCCAACCGGAGCATCAGTATCGCTTCCTGCTGCGCGCCGGCGACTTCCTGCTGTACGACAACTACCGCATGCTCCACGCGCGGACGCAGTTCGAAGGTCCGCGCTGGCTACGCGGTGTGTACTTCGACGCAACGAAGCGCCACGAGAAAGGGAGAGAGACATGACGGACATTCGCTATGACAACCGCGTCGCGGTGATCACCGGCGCCGGCGGCGGCCTCGGCAAGACCTACGCCCTCGAGCTCGCGCGCCGCGGCGCCAAGATCGTGGTCAACGACCTCGGCGGCAAGGCCGACGGCACCGGAGCTGGCACCAGCATGGCCGACCTGGTGGTGAACGAGATCAAGGCCGCGGGCGGTCAAGCCGTGGCCAACTACGATTCTGTATCGACCCCCGAAGGCGGCGAGGCGGTGATCAAGAGCGCAGTCGACGCCTTCGGCGGCGTCGACGTCGTGATCAACAACGCCGGCATCCTGCGCGACAAGACCTTCGTGAAGCTGACCCCGGAGGAGCTCGCCATCGTCCTCGACGTGCACCTGCGCGGCGCCTTCTACGTGTCACAGCCGGCCTTCCGCGTCATGAAGGACAAAGGGTACGGCCGGCTCCTCTTCACCTCGTCGGCCGCCGGCATCTTCGGCAACTTCGGCCAGTCGAACTACGGCGCCGCCAAGATGGGCCTCGTCGGATTGATGCACGTCCTCGCCGTCGAGGGGGCCAAATACAACATCCGCTGCAACGCGATCGCGCCGACCGCGCGCACGCGTATGACCGAGGAGCTGCTCGGGCCGATGGCGCCGCTGCTCGATCCCGAGAGCGTCACCCCGCTCGTCGTCTACCTCTGCTCCGAGCGCTGCGAGCTGACACACGAGATCTTCTCGGTCGGCGGCGGCCGCTTCGCGCGCATCTTCGTCGGTCTGACCGCGGGGTGGATGGCCGAGAAGGGGAGCAAGGTGAGCGCCGAGGACGTCGAAGCCCACGTCGAACGGATCCGCGACCCCGAGGGCTACACCATCCCGACGAGCATTACGGACGAGCTGCGCATCCTGTCGAAGGCTCTGCGCCGCTGAGAACGTGGAGACCGTGGCGGCGCTCGCCGGCGAGGTTCCTCAGCGCCGCAGCGGGCGCGCCGCGACGGGCGCCAAGAGCAGCTCGAGTTCATCGGCGACCAGCTCGGCGCCTTCGCGCGCGAGCGCCGCCATCTCATCTCGTTTCGCACCGACGCGGGTGCGCATCGCCTCGCGGTCATGCCACACCCTCTGCACCCGCTCGGTGACTTGCTTCGGGTCGAGGTTGCGCCAGTCGACCACGCAGTCTTCCAGATCCATGCGCTCGAGGTGGTCGGTCATGCGCGGCTCGTAGGAAATGCCCACCACGGGAGTTCCGGACAAAGACGCGAAGACCGCCGAGCCGACGCGGCAGGCGACGAGCATGTCCGCGTGCGCGATGATCCCGATCGCTTCCTGCGCGGAGAGCTGGCGACTCAGCAAATGGGCGCGTGCGGCGGTGCTCATCCGGGTGACCACGCCGCGAGCGGCGTTCTCGTCGTCGCGGTAGTCGGGGTGCATCGGCATGAACACCACCTGGATGGCCGGGTCGAGAGCGTCGAGAGCGCGGGCGAGCGAATCCTTCGCTCTGGCATCGCGCTCGCTCGTGTACTCGCTCCCGTTGCGGACCCACTTGGGCGTGGTGTCGTCGAAATGGCGCATCGTCACCGCGACGCACGGACGGTCGAGCGCCACGCCTTCCTCCGCCAGTAGCGCCCGTATCCGCTCCGGCGCGCTCGGCGCAAGGACGAAGCGGGGATCTGCGGTCTGGAAGATCTCGGTCCCGATGCCGAGCCCGCGCATGATCTCAGCCCCCACTCTCTCCCGCGGCGCGATGAATCTCAGCCGCTCCATCAGGAAGCGAAACGTGCGTCGCCCCCACCACGTCTGCATGGGGAACAGCGTGATGCCGTAGCCGATGATCGGCGTGCGCGTCATCGTCGCGATCAAGATGAGAACCGCCGCCGAAAGCGCTTGATGCGCGGTTTCGACGAACGGACCGGCGACGAGTACGAGGAGATCCGCCCGGCTGAGTGCGCGCGTGACGCGCCCGAGATCCCGTGTGGGAATCGCCTCGAGGCGCGCATAGCGCTCCGCCATGACATCGGCGTCGCGCGAGAAGAGGGTGATGAATACGTGGGGAAGGCGCTGCTGGAGGATCTGCACGACAGCGTCCACTTGCGCCTCATCGGCAGTCTTCTGCAGCGACGCACCCCAGATGCAGACCCGCGCCATTCGGGGGTTAGATACAACTGCGAAGCCACTCGACACAAGCGGTGTCAGCGAAACTTCTCGTATTGCGCGAGGTGGGCTGCGAGCGCGACCGACGTCTCGCACGTCATCTGCACATGAGCGCGAGCGGCGCCCCCGCGCGCGAGGGGGTCTTCGCGCAACAGTCGCTCGATCCCCGCACCGAAGTCGTCGTCGACGACCTGCACGCCGAAGCGCGAGGCGAAGCCGTCCGGATCGACGCCGCTGACGATGGCGCAACCATGCGCCGCCGCCTCGAGGAAGGTCAGCGGGAGACCCTCGCGCGCCGCGGTGTTCACCAGTGCCCAGCTCTCGCCGAGGCGCAACGATAGGCGCGCATCGGCGAACCGGTCGACGAAGCCGGGCAGCTCCAGATTCGGCAGGTGGCCATAGCGCTGCCGCATCCGGAGGTCGTGGCGCTCGTCTTCGCCGCTGCCGAAAGCAACAAATTGGTGCTCGGGGTAGCGTTCTGCCAGCTCGAGAAAGAGCTCGGGGCGCTTGCGCCGGTCCCAACGCGCCACGAAGCTGAAGGTCGGCCGTTCGCTCTTGCGCGGCAGCTCTCTCGGCACGTCGATCAGATTGGGCAGGTAGGCCGGCTCGGTGCGGGGATGAAACACGCGCTTCACCTTCTCCCGCAGAAAGAAAGCGGGGCAGAAGATGCCATCCGCGCCCTGCACCGCGCGGCGGACCAACGCCGCCGATTCGGTGAGGAAATTGAACGGCGTCAGCCAACGGCGGCGGCGACTGGCGAGCGCGAACTCGATCCACCAATCGCGCAGATCGCGCGGATCGCGGCAGGTGACCAGGTGGGCACGACCAGGGTGAGCCTTCTGCGCCAACCAGCTGAGCAGGGTCGGATCCTGTGAATGGAAGATGTCGGCGTCGCTCGCGCGCAGCAGGCGCCAGGCTTCACCGATTGCGAGGGGCGAGAAAGAGCGCACCGGCACGCCGTCGATCACCTCCTCGGGCCGCTGCCCGGGCCGGCGCGGCACGATCACAGAGACGACGCAGCCCGCGGCCGCCAGTGTAGCCGCCAGCTTGCGCGACATGCTGCCGAAACCGCCGTATTTGCCCCAGGCAAAGTACTGGCTCGCGAGGATACATACGCGTGGCCGCGGCGAAAAGTTGGCGCGATGCGCTGGTGCTGGACGGGTGGTGGCGCTCGTCGCGGCGCGCTCGCAAAGCTCGAGATACTGGCGCGTGATCTCGGGCCAGCTGAAGTCCTGCGCTCGCCGCCGATTCGCTTCCGCCATCGTCTGGCGCAACGCCTCGTCGGCGGCGAGGCGCTGCAAGGTCGCGCTCAGGCCGGCGACGTCGGCCCAGCGCACGATCAAGCCGTTGACGCCGTCGACCACGAGCTCGGCGGTGCCGCCGGCGCGCGTGACGACGACCGGCAGCGCGGACGCCATCGCCTCGAGCAGCGCGATCGACATCCCCTCGTTCTGGGAAGCAAGGACGAAGGCGTCGGCGTCGCGATACACATCGGCGATTCGGTCTCGCGCCACGTAGCCGCGGAAGTCGACCGCCGCGGCGATTCCCAGCTCGCCTGCCAGAGCGCGCAACGACGTCTCACTGTCGCCCTGCCCGGCGAGGATCAGCCGCAGCGGCTGCGCGCAACGCGATTGGGCGTCGGCGAACGCCCGCAGAAGATGGCGGTGCCCCTTCCGTTCGACAAGCCGTGCGGCGCAGAGAAAGGTAAGCGGCCGGAGTGAGCGCTCCGCTGCTGGACGAAAGAGGGTCGTGTCGACGCCGTTATGGATGAGGTGGATCGGCAGATGCGGCTCGGTCTCCAGCGCCAGACGACGGTGGTCCTCGCTGATGGCGATGACGACCTTCGCCCGCCGCCAGACGCGGCGGATCAAGGGCGTGACCAACGGGTACATCTGCCGGTAGCCGGCGTCGAAGCCGGGCACGTCGCGGCCCTGCAAGGAGACGACGTAGGACAAGCCATGCGTTGATTCGAGCGCGAGCGCCATCGCGCCGGCCGGGAGGCCGGAGAACGCAAAGGTGACGTCGTAGGGCCGGCTCGCGTGCAGCTCGTAAGCGCGGTGGAGACCGCGGGCGCTGTACCGCAGCAACTCGATGTGTGTCGAGTGGTGGATGTCGCGGTTGTCGACGGGGACCTTGTAGATCCGGATGCGCGCCGCGAAGCGCTCCATTTCGCGGAGGCGGCGGTGCAATGACGAGGTGACGAGATCGACCTCGACATCGGGATAGACCGCCATCTCCTCGAGTAGGTGCTGATTGACGACGGCGGTGCCCCCGCCAAGCGGAGGAAACTCGTTGTCGAGCATCAGGATCCGCAACGGCGTCATCGCCGCACGCGCTCGAAGACGTGGTACGGCCCGAACTGCCGCGTCAGGCGGAAGTTGCCCCTCTCGGCGAACGGCTCGTAGAGTCTGGCGGTAGCGGCGAAGGGACCGATGACCAGATAGTCCGGATCCGCAGCGAGCGCGTCGTACGCGACGGCCGTGGTCGTGTCGCCCCTCTGATGGAGCTCGATCATCTGGATGTGGGTCTGCACCGACGGGTAGTGATACGGCCGCTCGAGCAGGAACATGAGCTCGCTCTCGAACGTTTCGACACGCGCCCCGGCGGGCGTTTGCGTGTTGAGCCAGTGCGCCACCTCGACGACCGAGTCGTCAGGCGCCGCTGACAGGAGGCGCGCGAAGGAGTATCCGCCGGCCGAGACGAGAAGCACGGCGGCGAGACCGACGGTGCCACTCCAGACGGGGCTCAGCTTCGGCTGCGACAGCACGTCGCAGAGCATGAGGGCGACGAACGGCGTGGCGAAGAAGAGCGCCGGAAAGAAGTAGCGCGGCCAGCCGGCCGAGAGACCGACGAACCAAGCGAGCCAGGAACCCGAGAGCACGAGCAAGAAGATGCTCGTGAGTTGATCCGCACTCGGAGGCCGGCGGCGCAACCAGCGTGCGCCGAAGACGAGTGCGATGATGCTCGGGAGACCGGCGAGAACGGCCAGTCGCAGCGCCTTGGCGCGTGCGGCGGAGTCCAAGACCATGACCGTCGCCCGGAGCAGCTGGGCGCGATCGTACGTTTCGCGTGAGAATCCAGGCAGGAACGCGAAGGCTGCCTGATCGAGGAGGCGCGACAGGAGAAATGAGCCTAGGCCAGCCGCGAAGAGCACGATCGCGTCGCGCCGGCGGGTCTGCAGGAGGGCCATGCCCGCCGCGGCGGCGAAGGCGGCGGCGAGGAACGGCTCGAGTTGCGGCTTGGCACTCGTCGCGAGGGCGAAGAGCAGCGAAGCGGCGGGTGCGAACCAAGCGCTGGTCGCGAGTGCGCGGCGGAGCACGAGCATGCCCGCGGCGGCGTAGGCGACCATCGCCCATTCGCCCAGCACCTGGCGGCCGAGGAGGAGCGCGCTGGCGGTCGGCAGCGGCGAGAAGAAGAGCGAAAGGACGATGGTCAGCAGCCCGACGCGCACGCCGAACAGGCGGCTGCTGACCCCATAGAAGGCGGCCGATCCGGCGATCAGGTAGGCAATCGAAACGAGACGCGCCTGCCAGAAGCCCGGGTCGAATGCGAGAAAGCTGGCTGCGACAGGAATCGTCACCGCAAGACCGTGCGTCAGTGACGTTGAGCTGGGCGCGCCGTCGAGCAGGCGGCCGTAGTGACCGTGCTCGAGCCAGTTGCGCGCCGTCTGCAACGTCCACCCCTCGTCCCACCAGGGCGGCGGCGCGGCGAGCCGGGCGAGCGCGATCGCCGCCGCTGTTGCCACCAACAGCGCCGCGCCGACGTGATGACGCCGGCTTCCCTGGGGCAAAAGCTCTGCGGCTGACATGACTCTGCGGCCTGGATCACGGTTCTGCTGGAGCAGTCAAGCAGGGGTCTCGCTCTGCGACGCGCCTTTCTGCTACTGCCGAACGCGGAGGACGTAACCAATGCCCATCCCGTCCGATCGGCTGCTCGCCGAGGCCCGCGAAATCCTGCCGAGCGCCGTAAAGCTCCGCCGCCAGCTCCACATGCAGCCCGAGCTCGGTCTCGATCTACCCCAGACGACGGCGACGGTCGTCGAAACTCTGCGCGACCTCGAGCTCGACATCGCACGCTCGAAAACCACTTCGGGATTCGTCGCCACGGTGCGAGGCGATCGCCCCGGACCGGCGATTCTCCTGCGCGCCGACATGGACGCCCTGCCGATGCCGGAGGACACGGGCCTGGAGTTCGCGTCGCGCGAGAAAGGCCGCATGCACGCCTGCGGTCACGATGCCCACACCGCGATGCTCGCCGGCGCGGCGCGCCTGCTGCACCAGCATCGAGCCGACCTCCGCGGCAGCGTCCATTTGCTCTTTCAACCCGGCGAAGAGGGCTTCTTCGGCGCCCGCCACATGGCCGACGAGGGAATGTTCGACGGCGAAGGCGGGCCCACCGCGGCCTTCGCAATCCACATCGATCCGCGCCTCCCCATCGGCAAGATCGCCACCAGGGCGGGCGCTGTCATGGCGGCCGCCGACTTCTGGGAAGTCGACATCAAGGGCCGCGGCGGCCATGCGTCGATGCCGCACGACACCATCGATCCGATTCCGATCGCCTGCGAGATCGTGCACGCGCTGCAGGGTTTTGTCACCCGGCGCTTCGATGTCTTCGACCCGGTGGTGATCACGACCACGAAAATCAAAGCCGGCACGACCAACAACGTGATCCCGGAGAGCGCCAGCATGGTCGGCACCCTGCGCTCGATCTCCGAGCGGGCGCGTGCCCGCGCCCACACCGGCATTCGCCGCATCGCCGAGCAGGTCGCCAGCGCGCACGAAGCGGACGCCGCGGTGCGGCTGATCTCGGGATATCCGGTGACGATCAACGACAGCGGCTTCGTGCACTTCACGCGCGAGGTCGTCGACGAGCTGCTCGGCCCGGCGGGCTACGTCGAGATGCCGTCGCCGGTGATGGGGGCGGAGGACTTCTCCTACATCCTGCAGCGCCTGCCGGGCGCGATGGTGTTCCTCGGAGTCCGCCCCGAGGGTACGGAGCAGCCTGCCCCTTGCCACTCGAATCGCATGATTCTCAACGAGGCCGGCATGGTCTCCGGCATCGCGCTGCACGCGGCGATCGCGCTACGCTATCTCGAGATGACGGCATGAGCGGTCTCACCCTGCGAGCGGGGCGGCCGGACGACGCGGCCGCCTGCGGGCCGATCTGCTACGAGGCCTTCCGCTCGATCAGCACGGCGCACGGTTTTCCGCCCGACTTTCCCAACCCCGAAGCGGCGACGATGGTGCTGGCCATGATCCTGTCGCATCCGGCGATGCACGTCGTCGTCGCCGAGCGGAGCGGTGTCGTCGTCGGCAGCAATTGCGTCGACGAGCGCTCCGTGATCGCCAGCATCGGGCCGATCACAGTGGCGCCCTCGGAGCAGAACCACGGCACCGGCCGCGAGCTGATGCGCACCGTCCTCGATCGCTGCGCCGCGCGCGGTGCACCGGGCGTGCGCCTGGTCCAGGCCGTCTTTCACAACCGCTCCCTCTCCCTCTACACCAAGCTTGGCTTCGATCCGCGCGAGCCGTTGTCCTGCATGCACGGGAAGCCATTGCAGACGGCGATGCCCGGCTACACGGTTCGGCGCGGGGCGGAGGACGATCTGGCCGAGTGCAACCGGCTCTGCGTTGAGGTTCACGGCCACACCCGCGAAGGGGAGTTGAAGGACGCAATCAGCCGCGGCAGCGTGAGCGTCGTTGAGCACGGAGGTCGGCTGAGCGGCTACACCACCGGCATCGCCTTCTTTGGCCACACAGTGGGGCGAACCAATGCCGACGTGAAGGCCCTCATCGCCGCCGCGCGCGAGTTCGGCGGTCCCGGTTTCCTGGTCCCCACCCGCAACGCCGAGCTCCTGCGCTGGTGTCTGCAGAGCGGTCTGCGCATCACCCAGCCGCTGACCCTCATGTCGCTCGGGCTGTACAACGAGCCCCGCGGCGCCTTCTTGCCGTCGATCGGGTACTAGAAGAGGCTGCACCGCCCGGTTCTCCGGCCGGCCTCCAACCCTCTTTTCCCAAGCGCAACCGAGTGCTCTAATCCCGCCGGCAAACCGAGGGGGATCGCACGATGAACCTGGACTTCACCGATGACCAGAAGCTGCTGCGCCAGACGGCGCGCGAGTATTTGACCGAGCATGCGCCGTTGAGCGTCTG
>Ga0187894_10006549_pt1 | contig 11384 bp, 14 predicted proteins | sample GBC1701081metaG_FD_136650 | JGI IMG/M metagenome (GOLD analysis project Ga0187894, IMG submission 136650) | White microbial mat communities from a lava cave in the Kipuka Kanohina Cave System on the Island of Hawaii, USA - GBC170108-1 metaG ...
GTGGCGCGCGCGCTCGGGGCGCTGCCCCTGCTCGCCGAGGCGATGGCCCGCGCCGAGCTGTCGTACGCCAAGGTGCGGGCGTTGACGCGCGTGGCGACGGCGGAGACCGAGGCGCGGCTGCTCGGCGTGGGCCGCAGCGGGACGGCGGCGCACGTCGAGCAGATCGTGCGCAGCTGGCGGAAGGTGGATCGGCAGGCGGAAGCGCGCGAGGCGAGGCGGCGCCACGCGAGCCGTGCGCTACACCTGCGTCAGGACGACGATGGGATGGTGATCGTGAGGGGGCGCCTGGAGCCGGAGGTGGGAGCGCTGTTCAGGCAGGCGCTCGCCGCCGCCCGCGAGCTGCTGTACCAGCGGGCGCGCGCGAAGGCGGCCGCCACGGACTCGACGGCGGAGACTTGCGTGCCCTCGGCGAGTCGCTGTCCGGACGCTCGCCAGTCCCCCGACGCCAGTTCGTCTGCCGACATCTCCGTTGGTGTCAGTCACGCAGGAGCCGGCGCACACGGAGAGACCTCCGCGTCCGCCGAGGCGGGCCGCGGCACGCCGAGCGCCTGGCGCCCGCGCTCCTCGGAGAACGCTCCTTCACCTTCATCCTGGGCCGCTCCTTCATCCGGGGACGCCCCGTTGTCCGCGGACGCGCATTCGTCCACAGTCTCGTCGTTCGGCTCGTGCTCGTCCGCGGACTCTCGGAGCGACGCGCTGGACGACAGGCCGACGCTGGCGCAACAGCAAGCGGACGCCCTGGCGCTGCTCCTGGAGGCGGCGCTGCACCACGATCTCGATCCCGGCGCGCCGGGCGAGCGCTACCAGGTAGTGGTGCATGTCGACGCGCCGGCGCTGGCCGATCCGGATCAGCCGGGCCAGTCGGTGCTCGAGGACGGCGGACACGTTCCCGCGGAAACGTCCCGGCGGCTGGCGTGCGACGCGAGCCGGGTGGTGATGCGGCACGACGAGGAGGGGCGGGTGGTGGAGATCGGGGCCCGGACGCGGACAATTCCGCCGGCGATCCGGCGCGCGCTGCAGCATCGGGACCGAGGGTGTCGCTTCCCGGGCTGTGCGTCGCGCATCACCCAGGGCCATCACTTGCATCACTGGGCGCAGGGAGGGCCGACGACGCTGTCGAATCTCGCGCTGCTGTGTCGCCGGCATCACCGATCGGTGCACGAGGAGGGCTACCAGGTGGCGCGCGAGCCGGATGGGACGCTCCGATTCCGGCGGCCGGATGGTCGCCTGCTGCCCGAGTCGCCGCCGCCTGCCACGGTGCCCGGGGATCCCGTCGGTGCGCTGCGAGCACGACATGTTGCGGACGGGTTTCGCATCAACGCGCGGACGGGATGTCCGAGCTGGCTCGGGGAGCGGCTCGATCTGGCGTGGGCGATCGATGTCCTGCATCCTCTCGCCGCGCGACCGAGACCTCGTCCAGCACCCGACTGCTGCTCGGAGAGAAGCGAGTAGGCGCACTTGCGCGCGTGATCGCGACGCTGGCTTCAGAGCGCGGCCCTGATGAGCTATTCTTGACCAGCGTTCGGGGGGTCGTCGACGCTCCCTCCGCGGAAAGGTACGCGCATGAACGGTCGCATCGCGGTGCTGAAGGCGTATGGCGGGGAGTTCGAGCTGCGCGAGTACCCGGTGCCCGAGGTCGAGCCCGGGGCCATCCTGATCCGCCTCACGCGGGCGGGCATCTGCGGGTCGGACCTGCACATCTGGCGGGGCGAGATGAAGGAGGTCTACGGGGCGCTGCCCAAGGACCTCACGTTTGGTCATGAGATGTGCGGGCGCGTCGAGCGGCTCGGCGCCGGCGTGACGACGGATTCGCTCGGCGCGCCGCTCCACGAGGGTGACCGCGTGACGTTCTGCTACTTCTTCCCGTGCGGGCGCTGCCCCGTGTGCCTTGGCGGCGAGCTGGGAAGCTGCCCGCGCAAGGCGCGCGCCAACCGCGTGGCCGGCACGCCACCCTATTTCAACAACGCCTTCGGCGAGTACTACTACCTCCGGCCCAACCACTACGTCTTCCGCCTGCCCGACGCAGTGAGCGACGACGTGGCCACGCCGGCGAACTGCGCGCTGAGCCAGGTGCTGTATGGCCTGCAGAAGGCCGGCCTGCGCTTCGGCGGCAGCGTGGTCATCCAGGGCGCCGGCGGGCTCGGGATCAACGCGGTGGCGGTCGCGCGCGACATGGGCGCCAACACGGTGATCGTGCTCGACCGCCGTGCCGATCGGCTCGAGCTGGCACGTGCGTTCGGCGCCAACCACGCGCTGAGCATCGAGGAGCTTCCGACGGCGGAGCGCCGGATCGAGGCGGTGCGCGACCTCACGGGCGGCTGGGGCGCGGACGTCGTCGCCGACTTCGTGGGCTACGCCGACGTGATTCCCGAAGGCCTGCGTATGCTGCGCGGCGGTGGCACGTACCTCGAGGTGGGCAACATCGCGCCCGGCAACGTGTTCAGCTACGATGCGACCGCGCTGGTGCGCGCGAGCGCGCGGCTCGTCGCCGTGTCGAACTACTCTCCGTGGGCGCTTGGTGAGGCGCTCACGTTCCTCGAGCGCAACCTCACGCGCTTCCCGTTCGACCGCGTCGTGTCGCACACGTACCCGATCGATCGCATCTCGGAGGCCTTTCACCAGGCCGACTGGCTCTCGCGCGCGGGGGACCCACTGAAGGTCTCCCGCGCTGCCATCGCGTGCTAGGATTCAGGACGTCACCGACCCCAACGGAGGAGACACGCCCATGAGCGAACCGAAGATCTGGATGAACGGCAAGCTGGTCTCGCAGGCCGAGGCGGTCCTGCCCGTGAACAGCGCGGCCGTCTTCTACGCGACGAACGTGTTCGAGGGCCTGCGGGCCTACTGGAACGAGACGGACGACCAGGTGTACTGCTTCCGGCTCGACGAGCACTTCGCGCGCTTCCGCGAATCGATGAAGATGATGCGCTTCACGATTCCCTACAGCGACGCCGATCTGCACAAGGCCGTGAAGGACGTGCTCTCGGGGAACGGCTTCCGCGAGGACATCCACATGCACCTCGTCGGTTACGTCGTCGGCGCGGGCATGGAGGCCACGTCACCTACCGGCCTCTACATCAACCCGCGGCGCCGCGGGCGCATCACGGAGGGAGAGGGGCTCAAGTGCTGCGTCAGCTCATGGACGCGCACGCACGACAACGCCATTCCGATCCGCCTCAAGTGCGGCGCCAACTACCAGAACGGCCGCCTGGCGCTGCTGCAGGCCAAGGCCGACGGCTACGACGCGCCGATCTTCCTGAACCAGCAGGGCCTCGTCGCCGAGGGCACGGGCGCCACGTTCTTCATGGTGCGCAAGGGCAAGCTGGTGACGCCGCCGGTGACCAGCGACATCCTCGAGAGCATCACGCGCACCACCCTGATCGACAAGCTCGCCCCCGAGGTGCTCGGCATGGAGGTGGTGGAGCGCGAGATCGCCCGCACCGAGCTGTACGTGGCCGAGGAGGCGTTCTTCTGCGGCAGCGGCTACGAGATCACGCCGATTCTCTCGGTGGACCGTTTCCCGCTCGGCGACGGCCACGTGGGGACGATCACGCAGAAGCTCTCGACCGCGTACATGAACATCGTCCGGGGCACCGACAAGCGCTATCCGGAATGGCGCACGCCGGTCTACCCGAAGGCCACGAAGGTCTGACAGGCCGCTACGGGGCGGCGGTCGGCGTCAACTCGACGACGAGACCGTCGCCCCAGCCGTACTTCTTCTCGGACTGCTTCTGAATCGCCCTATGTAGATCAGGCTCGACCAGTGCGTCGACGACACGCGCTGTCGCGTCGACCTTGCGATCGCCGGCCTCGACGTGCACCTGCGGTGCGACGCGCACGTTCTGGACCCACTGGGTCTTCTCGCGGTGCTCGGCCACCAGGTAGTAGCGGCCCTGGCGTTCCGTGAACCAGATCTCGATGCGGCGCGGCTGACCGCTCTTCCGTCCGGTCGTCGTGAGGTAGAGAAACTCGGGTTCGTCTCGCCTCACCCGAGACCCCAGCTCGTCACGTGCTCGGGCGCGATCCGGAACATCACACGGTTCGCCGGCATCGACCGGGCGCCCCAGTACTGTTCGAGCCGCGGGTGGTACTTGGCGAGGAATGTCTCGACCAGCGTGCGCCGCTGGGGCGAGTCGTCCAGGAACTCGGCGCGGCCGCGCAGGCTCATGCCGCGGATCACGCCCTCAGGGGTCACGCTCTCGGCCACCACGGCCACGCGGGGATCGCGGCGGAGCTGGGGAACCTTCTGCGTCTCCGTCACGCTCAGCATGAACAGCGCGTCGGGTGTGTGCAGGAACCACATGGCCCGGCCGCGGGGACCCCCGTCCGGGCCCAGGGTGGCAAGCACGACGACGTGCTTGGTCGCGAGATACCGCTGGATGCGCTCGTCGCCGAGTCGTTCGCCCGCCATCTGGTGGGCCTCAGGCCGTCCGGGGGAGGGCAGGCGCGGCGCTTGACGGCGCCGCCGGCTCCAGCTTGGCGAGGGCGGGCATGACCTCGGCGGCGAACAGACGCATGTTGCGCTCGGCTTCATCGGGCGGCATGCCGGCGTAGCTGAACACGCCGACGAAGTGGTCGTTGCCGACGCGGTGGCGGACGTCGAGGATCTTCTCGTAGCACTGCTCGGGCGTGCCCCACACCTGGAGGTCCACGAAGAAGTCGATGACCTTGTCGGTGCCGTAGGTGGTGATCTTCTCCGCCATCTTGCCGTAGTACTCGTAGCCCTTCGTCCGCGCGAGGTGGTCGCCCTCGAAGTGATAGTGGTCGAGCACCGTGTTGAAGTACCCGCCGATGTAGCGGCGTGCCATCTCGCGGGCCCGCGTCGGGTTCGCATCGCAGAAGGTCCAGCCCGCGGCGATGGGCGCCGGCGCCTCGGCGCCGTTCACGTCGAGGTAGACCTTGCGATATGTCTCCAGCTCGCGGGCGACCTCCGACCAGGGTTTCTGCGGGATGATCAACATCCCGACGCCGAGTTCGGCCATGATCGGCGCCGACTCGGGAGACACGGCGGCCGCGTAGGTGCGCCCGCGGAACGACTTGAACGGCGCGGGTCGGATGGCGGCGCGCGGCTGGTTGACGAACTCACCCTTGTGCTCGCACCAGCCCTGCTCGAGCCCCTCGATCAGCATGCGCGCGCTCTCGACGAAGCGGCCGCGGGAGTCGTCCATGAGCTGACGGAAGCCGTCGAACTCGACCTTCCCGGCCCCGCGGCCCAGTCCGAGGATGACGCGGCCGTCGGACAGGTTGTCGAGCATCGACACCTCCTCGGCCACGCGCATGGGATCGTGCCAGGGCAGCACGACCACCATCGAACCGAGCTGCGCCCTCGTGGTGCGCCCGGCCATGTAGCTCAGGAACTGGAGCACGTCGGGGCACATCGTGTAGTCGGTGAAGTGATGCTCGACGCCCCAGATCGAATCGAAGCCGAGCGGCTCCGCCAGATCGGCCAGCCGCAGGTCGCTCTTGTAGACCTCGCGGTCGGTGCGCGCGCGTGCGGGATTCTGGAAGATGGCGGCCATGCCAACGTGCATGATGCGGTTCCTTTCCGGCGGCGCCGTCCGGCGCCGCGCCCGCGTCCCGGAGCGCCGGGCGCGTGGTTCACGGGTGACTCTACGCGAACCCTCGCGGGTGTGGCAAGGCACAGGAGTGATATCGTCGGGGCGCAGGGCGATTTCCGGAGGAAGGTCCAGAGGCGATGACCGAGCGTGAAGCGCTGTCCATCCTGCAGGGAGACGATCCCGCGCAAGCGGTCCGGGCGGAGGCAGCCCTCTGGGCGATGTGGTGCCGCTCGGGCACACCCGCTATCGACACGTTGCTGGCCGAAGGGGTCGAGGCGATGGAAGGGCGCGATCTGCCCGCCGCCGAGCGCGTGTTCGCGCGCATCATCGCGCAGGCGCCCGAGTTCGCGGAGGGCTGGAACAAGCGAGCGACGGTGCGCTACCTCGCCGGCGACTACGAGGGCTCGATCGCCGATTGCCGCGAGACGCTCACCCGAAGGCCGCACCATTTCGGCGCGCTGTCCGGCCAGGGCCTGTGCCACATGGCGCTGGGCCAGCACCGGGAGGCGGCGGAGATGTTCCGCAAAACGCTGGCGGTGCACCCGCACCTGCAGGCGGCGAGGCACAACCTGCGCCTGGCGGTGGGCGAGGCGGTGAAGGGGAACGGGCACTAGCGGCGACCCGCTACGCCACGTGTATACTCCGGTCGGAACTCGAGCGGCTGGCATGACGGAACCGAATCAGATCCTCCACAGCGATCCGGACATTCTCGGCGGTACGCCGGTGTTCGTCGGGACGCGCGTTCCGGTGCGGACGCTCTTCGACTATCTCGAGGCGGGCGACTCGCTCGACGAGTTCCTCCGGCAGTTCCCATCCGTTCGGCGCGAGCAGGCAATCGCATGTCTCGATCTCGCCCGCGCCCGGCTCCTGGCCGGTGCGCCTTCTTCTTGACGAACACCTGCCGGTCGACCTCGCTCGCGCACTGGAGGGTCACCTAGCGGATACGGCGTTGGCCGAGGATGGGCACGGGGCGGGAGCCAACTGGGGGTTCCGACGTGTCATCGGCCATCGACCCGCTCGACCTGACCCGCGCGTGCTCCCGGGATTGACCTGAGGATGCTCGATACCAACGGCAACAGATCCTCCAGCGCATTGCTGGGTGCCACGAGGACAATCACGCGAAGCGAGGACCTAGCAAGATTCTGCTGGAACTCGAGGTTCTGGTCGGCCGTCAGGAATACCTCGAATCCCTGGTCGGCGGCGCGGCGCAACAACTCCCCGTTTCCGAGTCCGGCCCACCCTTGCTGCTGAACCGTGCGAACGTCATGGCCGGAGAGTTGCTGCGCCAGCTGTCGCGGTAGCTGTTCATCGAGCAGAACGCGCACGAGCCGACAGTGCCTCGTGGGCCGCTTCGAGCGCGGCGACCGCCTGATCACGCGAAACGGACGGGAACGCGTCGAGGAATTCGTCGAGGCCGTGTCCCCGCTCGAGGTAGTCGATGAGGTTGCGGAGCGGCACGCGCGTTCCGACGAACACCGGGGTACCACCAAGGATCTCTGGATCGCTATGGACAACAAGCGCTTGGTCCTTCATACCAGTTTCCTCCGCTCCGAGACTAGCATGATGGCCGCAACCAACCACGCGCTTGGTGCATCATCGCCACCGGTATCTCACCGGCGACCAGGCCGCCTGACAGGAGCGTGCCGCGTTGGAAGGCTGTCCCTGGCGGAGGTCAGGGTGGTTCTCGGTGTCCGCGGGCGTTCGGGAAAGTGACGACTCGGCCGTCGTACACGTGGCTGTTGCTGAAGGTGACGAGCCGCTCGCCCTGGCTACCGTAGTGCCACTCGAGGAGCCAGCTCGGCAGGAAGGCGCCCACCGTGTCGAGCAGGCTCTCGAGTCCACCGATCACCGCCGTGGCCATCGCCAGGGCGTTCCGTCCCTCGTCGGCGCCGCCTGCGACCTCATCCTCGCCCTCGATGGTGATGGCGAAGGGCCGCGGTGGCGGTAGCTGGTGCCAGCCACGACCACCTGCTCCGCGCGGTAGAGCGCGGGGATCGCCTCTTCCTGGAGGATCTGGCTGGCCTTGTCGAAGATCGCGACGTCGAAGTGCGGCGGCTGTCGTCGAGCAGCTTGCTGACCGATGGCGGACTCGCCACCCAGTACGGCGCGATCCGTGAGAGGTGCCCGGGCCAGCAGCTCGCGCAGTGGGATGTGCCGCGAGCACTTCGCCACCTCCCTCCGGGACCAGGTCCGCCTGCGCGAAGTGCTCGTTCATCACCGTGATCACCGGCCGCGCGCCGCGGCGCCCCGGGGAGGGTGCCCGCCACGGTTGCGCGCGGTCCGGGCATCCCGTCGTTGAGCGGCGAATCGGAGTCTATAACGCTCGACGCAATTTTCGCCCAAGTGCGGCAGGAACCTCAATCACCTCGAAATAGGATGCTGGAAAGAGATAGTCTTCGCCGGATTCGTCGATGACCCGCACGTAGCCATGACCTTCCGCCTTGGGGTCCGGCAATCGCTGATAGATCTTCCGCACCTCCAATAACGCCTCGTAGGCTTCGTTGGAAAGGCACACGACGAAACGGGTAGTACGTCGACTCATAGCTCCCCCAGAGTCTCCTTGATCTTCATGTCACGCTTCCGATGCCATGCGCCTCATACCAGTGCAACTCGACGATTGTGTGGGTACCGTCGTCCATCCGTACGGGCGCAACGCCCTTCCGCTTGCGCCATCGGCCACGCCCGAAGGCCCTTCGAAGGCGACTGATCTCTCGGATTGAAGCACCAACGGCGATTGTCTCGACGTTGCGAACGGGACCGATGATCTGGAAGGCCATTCCCGTCTAAACAAGCACCCTCTGCGCACCGACGTCAAGCAGCCGCCCGACGCGTCGATGACCTGCTGGTGCATGCGGCCGTTGTCGCCCCGGAGCACTGGACGGCCAGGTTCGAGTGCGTCTGCCCGCACTCCCGGAATTGGTGGACGTCGCACAGCACGGCAAGGAGGGCGGCGACATCGTCGAGACTCGCGGGATGCCGCGCGCCGAGCTGCCACACCACTTCCCGGAGACTCCGGTCGAACGCAGGCCACAGCTCGGAAGCCCTCGTCGCGAGATCGAGCGCCTCCTGTGCGTGGCGACCATTCTCGATGTTGGCGTTGTTCCACGGCGACGGGTCGGTGCCGAGTAGCAGCGTCGGATTGGCGGCGCCCTCGAGGATTGCTCGCTTCACCTCCTCCCCACGTTCCGCCGTCAGCGCCGCGAGGATGTCGCCGCGGAGCCGCAGAGGCGACCGGGCCCCGTGGGGAGGCGCAGCAGCGTGCCGATCATCCGGTTGACCGAGAGGTTCACCGGCTGGCGAGGGTCGTTCACGCGACGGGCGTGCTCGTTGAGCTGCCGGCGCCGCGCCTCGAAATCCGGTGCACAACATCGACGCCGGTAGCCGGCACCGCGTGCCGTATCAGGTCCAGGGCCTGGGCGAGCCGCGCCATCTCGGTCTTCCTGGATACGGAGGCACCGTGCAGATCGAGCACCAGGTGACCGAGCCCGACGTCTTCATGGCTCAGCCGCTTGATGACCGCCTCCAGCGCCGCCCGCTTCTCGGCGACGAAGAGCACGCGGCGACCTTCGGCCACGCTCTGCGTGATGACGTTGGCGATCGTCTGGCTCTTGCCGGTACCCGGCGGCCCCTGGACCACGCCGTTCTGCCCCATGCCGACCACCACGATGGCGCGGTGCTGCGTGGAGTCCGCGTCGAGCACGAGGTAGTCATCGGACGCCGGACTCTCGTCGAGCTGAGCGGTTTCGAGGTCGGTCACCCCCTGCGCCAGGCGCTGTCGCGAGGCCGGATGCCCGGCCACGGCGGCCACGATCGCGCTGGACGCGATGGCCTCGCCGTTCCGTTTCAGATCCTCGACCATGGCCATCTTCGCGAACTGGAAGTTGGCGAGGATGGCGCGCCGCTTCACGGCGAACTGCGGCACCGCAGCGGCCGCCCGCTCGACGCGCGAGATTACCCCGTCGCGATCGATGCGCCACTCGCCCGACTCGTCCTCGCCGCTGCACTCGCTCAACACCGTAGGCGCATCGATGCGGACTGCGTGGGCTTCCTCGAGCGCGTACAGGAGCACAGGGTTCAGCTGCGGCTCGCCCGTGAGCGCGAGGCGGAGCTCGTCGCCCCCTCGACCGCGCGCCTCGATGTGGGCCGGGAGCAGCAGGATCGGCGATTCGTACGGCCGGCCGCCGTCGGCCGCGGGCCACGTGGCCATGCCGAGCGCGAGGTAGAGCGTCTCGAGGCCCTTCTCTTCCAGGTTGGCCAGAGCCTTGCGCTGGAGAGCCACGAGCGCGTTCCGGACCTTCTGCCGCGCCGCGGTGTCAAGTTCGGCGGCGGCCGCCTCGCGAGCCTCCGCACGCTGGCCCGCCGATGCCAATGACTCGACCGAGAGCGCATCGCCCGCCAGGAGTCGGTCGACGGCGTCTGTCTCGGCGGCCAGATCGAGGGTGCCGACCTTGAGGTCGCGGAAGAAGAGGAGAGAGTTCGCCCGCGGGTAGTCGATGAGCCGACGGGTCCAGACTGCCCGCGCGGCGTCGACGATGGGCCGGACGTCCGGGGTCAAGTCTTGCGGAGGCTCAGGCATCGAACCGGAGTCGGGAGAGGCGACGACGCGGTCGCCGAACGCTCACGGTGTCCAGCCGCGGAGTACCCCGGGGCAGTTTCAGCAAGTGTTGCCCATGTTCCCGGTGAACTCTGTTACCTTTGTTCCCGGTTGCGCACTGAGGCGGCTCGCCCCGCGGCGCCGTCCCGTCTGTCTCAAGCCGGATTCATCGTGATGAAATCGCGTACGCCGGCTATCAGCAGACCCACCTGGGGACCGGAATACTGATCGAAAAGCCCGTGGGCCGCCTTGTTCCGAAGGTCGAGCCATGCCGTCACGTTCTTCTGATCCAACTTCGAGTACACGGGCCCACCCGCCAGGTCTGCATTGAGCCGGTCGGCCTTCTTCGCGGGAACTCCGCCGCCTGACTTGACGTCCGTTGGTATGCCGCTCTTCTGACAGAGTTGCCGGAGGTGTGCCTCAAGCGAGCTCCCGGCGATGACGACCGCGGCGTCCTTGTAGCCCTCGTCGAGAAGGTGCTGGGCCATCTCCAGAAAGTCTCCGAAGATCTCCGCATAGAGCAGTTCCCTCTGAGATCGGAGATAGCCGCGGGCTGTGTCGGCTCGGAGGGAAGCAAGCACCCCAACAAGCTGTCGTGCGAGGTAGCCTGAGTAACCCCCGTGCTTCATGATCTCTTCGCAATGGTCCACGTAGACGGAGGGCTTCCCTGCGACTCGATGAACCGCCGCGCGGGCGCGCGTGACGAAGCGCACGACCTCGGCCTCCGGGAGATCCGAAAGGTCGTCATACTGCGACCTCTTCCGGAGGCCCGCGAACTCCTCAAGCAGTTCGTCAAGTTGTGTCAGGAAGTTCTCGTCCGCCTCCATCTCGTCCGCTCACTGTCTAACGCGCCGCATCACTTGCCGGGCAAAGCCCGGCAGGCGAATGCGGAAGTTAGGCGTCGGCGCGTTCATCTAGCCAGCCTTGAAGTACTTGAACGCGGTCTGAAACTCATTGCGTAACCTCTCGATGTCAACAGTGGCCTCGGGAACGGCCTTGTTCGCCCACTTCTGACCGCGGGCCGTAAGCAGCCGCTCCACAGACTCGGACTCGGCATTCGTGACGAAGAACGTGTTCCGAGCGGAGACGTCTGAACCGAGTCCGATAAAGGCACGCGCAAGACCAAGACTAAGACCCATCGCCGCTAAGATAACTTGCCGGTGAATCACCACCAGTCGGGTGTACTGGGCCATAGCACCTCAACTGGGAGGGACTATGGCCCGACGGAGGAA
>Ga0187894_10006550_pt1 | contig 11384 bp, 12 predicted proteins | sample GBC1701081metaG_FD_136650 | JGI IMG/M metagenome (GOLD analysis project Ga0187894, IMG submission 136650) | White microbial mat communities from a lava cave in the Kipuka Kanohina Cave System on the Island of Hawaii, USA - GBC170108-1 metaG ...
CTTCGTTGGCGCGCTCGGCAGCCCGCTCAACGTAGAACGACTACGCCTCGCGGGCTGCCGTCGCGCGCCGCCTCGCAGCTGGGCCCTTCTCGTCATCCTGCCCACGCGGACTGACGTTCATGCGCCTTGAGCGGGTTGGCCTTCTCGTCCTTGGCGTGCTGCTCGCGCTCGGGCCTCTCTTGCCTCCCTTTCTGCTCACGTTGCTCACCCAGACGCTCATCTACGCCATTCTTGCGATGAGCCTCGATCTCGTCCTCGGCTACACCGGCCTGTCCTCGCTCGGCCACGCGGCGTACCTGGGGCTCGGGGCCTACAGCGTCGGTATCCTCAGCACGATGTATGGCCGCGGCTTCTGGACCACGCTCGCCGTCGGCGTCGTGCTCGCCGCCCTCGTCGCGGCCGTCTTCGGTCTGGTCGCGCTCCGGGCCACCGGCGTGTACTTCCTGATGATCACGCTCGCGCTCGGCATGGTGGTGTGGGGGCTCGCCAATCGCTGGGTGTCGCTCACCAAGGGCGACAACGGCATCTCGTCGATCCCACGCCCGGATCTGGGCCTGCCGTGGTCCTTCGCCGGCTCGGCGGCGTTCTACTATCTGGCCCTCGTGGGCTTCGTCCTCGCCTTCGCGGCGCTGCGCGTGATCGTGCGCTCGCCGTTCGGCCAGACGCTGGTCGGCATTCGCGAGAGCGAGTCGCGCATGCGCACGCTCGGCTACAACGTCTGGCTGCACAAGTACATCGCGTTCATCGTCGCCGGGGCGGTGGGTGGATTCGCCGGGGTGCTGTGGGCCTACTACAACGGGTTCGTCACGCCCTCCGACCTCGACCTCGCCGTCTCCATCGAGACGCTGCTCATGGTCGCGCTGGGCGGACGCAGCACGCTCGTGGGCGCCACGCTCGGCGCCGCGGTGATCGTCCTCCTGAAAAATCTCGTGTCCGTCTACACCCAGCGCTGGCTCCTGATCCTGGGGCTCGTCTACATCTTCACGATCCGGTTCGCGCCCGAAGGCATCGTGGGAGCCCTGCGCGACTGGCGACGATGGTCGAGGCTCCGATGGCGACAATCCGCGGCATGAGTGGCACGACGCTCGCCCTCCGGCTCACGGGCGTCAGCAAGTCGTTCGGCGGGCTCATGGCGGTTGGCGGCGTGAGCCTCGACGTGGCGCCGGGCGAGCGCCGCGCGATCATCGGGCCCAATGGCGCGGGCAAGACCACGCTGTTCAGCCTGATCAGCGGCGAGGCGTTGCCGAGCGGCGGGCGCATCGAGCTGTTCGGACGCGACATCACGACGCTCCCACCGCATCGGCGCGCCGCGCTCGGCCTGGCCCGCACGTACCAGATCACGAATCTGTTCCCGCGCCTCACCGTCCTCGACAACTGCGTGCTGGCCGCGCAGGCGCTCCTCCCGATCAAGTTCCACGCGCACCGGGCCCTCTCGCGCTACCCGGCCGTGCTCGATCGAGCGCGACAGGTGCTGGACGCGGTGGGCCTCGGCGCCAAGGCCGGCGCGACGGTGCGCGACCTCTCGCACGGCGAGCAACGGCAGCTCGAGATCGCGCTGGCCCTGGCCGGTTCGCCTCGCTTGCTCCTGCTCGACGAGCCCACGGCGGGGCTCTCGCCGGCGGAGTCGGCGCTGATGACGGCGCTGCTTCGCACGCTCGACCCGGGCATCACGCTCTTGATCATCGAGCACGACATGGACGTCGCGTTCCAGCTCACCGATCGCATCACCGTGCTGCACTACGGGCAGGTGGTGGCGGACGGCCTTCGGGAGGACGTGACCAGGAATCCGCTCGTCCAGGAGATCTACCTGGGGGCCACGTGATGCTCGAGGTCGAGGAGATCCACACGTACTACGGCGACAGCTACGTCTTGCAAGGTGTCTCGCTCGCCATCGAACCGGGACGGGTCCTCGGGTTACTCGGACGCAATGGCATGGGCAAGACCACGCTCGTGCGCTCGATCATCGGCTTCACCCCGCCGCGGCGGGGGCGCGTCCGGTTCAAGCAGCAGGACATCACGGGCTGGGTCTCGAACCGCGTGGTCGCGCTCGGGCTCGGGCTCGTGCCCCAGGGCCGGCGGGTCTTCCCCACGTTGAGCGTCCGCGAGAATCTCCTCGTCGCCGCGCGCGCCGGGCGCTGGACGGTCGACCGCGTCGTGGAGCTGTTCCCGCGCCTCCGCGAGCGCGCCGACAGCCGCGCGGGCAAGCTGTCGGGGGGAGAGCAGCAGATGCTGGCCATCGCGAGAGCGCTCGTGACCAATCCCGACCTCCTGCTCATGGACGAGCCGACGGAGGGGCTGGCGCCACTGCTCGTCCGCGAGGTGGGCCGGGTCATCGAGAGCCTGAAGGCCGAGGGCCTGTCCATCCTGCTCGTCGAGCAGAACCTGCCGCTGGCGCTCCGCATCGCGGATCACGTGCACGTGCTCTCGCGAGGGCGCATCGTCTACTCGGGCGCCCCCGCGGACCTCGAAGCCGACGCCGAGACCAAGTCGCGCTATCTCGGCCTGTGACGACGGGCTTCCGTGGTGGCGGTGTGGCACCATGGGCTCACGCACCGCAGAGCGCGTCCCGCGGAGGACCAATCGTGGCGAGTGTCGACGAGTACCGAGCGGGCAGTCTCGAAGCGCGGCTCTACCGTCTCCGCCAGTCGCCTGACGAGCTCGAGGCAATCATCGCCGGAAAGACGGACGCCGAGCTGGGCAGGCGGCCCGACGCCCGGAACTGGTCGGTGACGGAGATCATCTGCCATCTCCGCGACGTGGAGGAGCTCTTCCAGATCCGGTTCCACACGGTCATTGCCCTCGACGAGCCTCGGATCCTGGTGCTCGGAGCCAGCGCGGACGATCTGGCGCCGTGGCGGTTCGGCGGAGCCATCGGCCATCCGCTCGATCCCGATCGGTGGGCCGAGGACCGTCAGTATGCGCGGAGCGATCCGCGCGAGGCGCTCGGCGCGCTCCGGGGGCGCCGGGCCGAGATCCTGGCGCTATTGCACACGCTGTCGCCGGCAGAATGGATGCGCGTGGGCATCCACCTCGGTCGTGGCCCGCTCACGCTGGGCGACTGGGTTGCCAGTCTCGCCGCGCACGACGACAACCACATGGGCCAGATCCACCGTGCGCTCGAGGGCCGGCCGTGAGCGAAACCTCCGAGGAAGCGCGGCTCACGCGCACGTACGCGGCCTTCAACGCGCGCGACGTCGACACGGTGCTCGCGCTCATGCATCCGGACGTCGATTGGCCCAACGGCATGGAGGGCGGCCGGGTGGTTGGCCATCGCGCCGTCCGCGACTACTGGATGCGGCAGTGGGCGATCATCGACCCGCACGTCGAGCCCCGTCGGTTCGACGTGGAATCAGACGGGCGCATCGCGGTCGAGGTCCACCAGGTGGTGCGCGACCGTGACGGGAAGGTCGTCAAGGACGGGACGGTCCAGCACGTCTACACGTTCGAGGATGGCCTGATCAAATCGATGGAGATCCGATAGCGGCGCGCGTTCAGCGTGACCGATCCCTGAGGCGCCTGCCGACTCCGCGCAGGAGCTGGGTGTGTCCGGGGAGGGCTCGATACACGGTGCGTGCCGTGTCCTCGTCGTAGGTGTGCGAAGTCCGCTTCCGATCCTCCAGCATCGACATCCATCGTGTGTCGTCCTCGACCAACCCAAGGCGAAACGCGATGCGGAGGCACTCCCGGGGAGACGAGCAATCGAGCCCCTCTGTTCGCGCCTGCCGTTGGATCGCTTTCCAGGCCAGCTCGAATGTGAACTCGAAGCGCTGAATGCAGGCGTCGAGCGTGATGTCGTCCGGCGGACGAGCTAGGGCTGCTTCGAGGCGATCCAGGGCTCGGTCGAGCAGTTCGAGGCGGGAGATGGGCCCGCCGTCCATCAGGTGACGTTGGGCTCGAGTGGCAGCCGCGCGACGGCGAGGCGGAACTCGCGCCCCGAGCGGGCAAAGTCCACCAGATCGATCGTGCGGAGCGTCGGAAGGCGCTCGCAGGCTTCTCTGATCTCCTGCATCGTCTGGCCATCGACGGGGGCCGGACCCTCGATACCGATATCGATGTCGGAACGCGGACCCGCATCGCCCGCCGCATGCGAGCCGAACAGGAAGACGCGATAGTGTGGGTCGCGCGTGGCGCGCCGGACGATGGCGGCGACCTCGTGCGCGACCACCAGGACATCCGCGGTGGGGCTGTTGCGCGATTCCATCGTCGACATCGGCCTCATTATGGCATGTGGGCACGCCACGCCATGGCATGTCGAGACGGCGGACGGCGCGGCCTACCGGCGCCGGCTGAGCGCTTTCTCGAGCATCGCGCGTCCTTCGTCCTGCACGCGCCGCAGGTGGTCCGGCCCCTTGAAGCTCTCCGCGTAGAACTTGTAGACCTGCTCGGTGCCCGACGGCCGCGCTGCGAACCACGCGTGCTCGGTCAGGACCTTGATGCCCCCGATCGGCGCGCCTCCCGGCGCCGCGGTGAGCATGGCCGTGATCCGCTCGCCGGCTAGCTCCGTCGCATCGAGGTCGGCCGGCGAGAGCGTCCCGAGCGCCGCCTTTTCCTCTGGCGTCGCCGGCGCGTCGACCCGCTCGTAGGCGGACGCGCCGAACTCGCGGGTGAGGTCGGCGTAGAGCTCGCCGGGATCCCGGCCGAGGCGCGCCGTCATCTCGGCGGCGAGCAGGCCCGGGACGATGCCGTCCTTGTCCGTCGTCCAGACGCGCCCGTCGCGGCGGAGAAACGAGGCGCCGGCGCTCTCCTCACCCCCGAAGCCGAGCGAGCCATCGATGAGCCCGTCCACGAACCACTTGAATCCCACCGGCACTTCCATCAGGCGACGCCCGAGGCGGGCCGCGACGCGGTCGATCATGCTGCTGCTGACGATCGTCTTGCCCACGGCCGCGGTGGCTGGCCATTGGGGGCGATGCGCGAAGAGATACGAGATGGCGACGGCCAGGAAGTGATTCGGGTTCATGAGGCCGGTTCCGCGGCTCACGATCCCGTGGCGGTCGGCGTCCGGGTCCGCGGCGAACGCCAGGTCGAAGCGGTCGCGGAGCCCGATGAGCCGCGCCATCGCATGGGGCGACGACGGGTCCATCCGGATCTCGCCGTCCCAGTCGAGGGTCATGAAGCGCCACGTCGGGTCGACCTCCGCGTTGACGACATCGAGATGGAAGCCGTACCGCTCGCCGATGGCCGCCCAGTAGTCGACGCTCGCGCCGCCGAGGGGATCGACGCCGATGGAGAGCGTCGTCCCCCGGAGGACGTCCATGTCGATCACGGCGCCCAGGTCGCCGACGTACGCGTTGACGTAGTCGAAGCGATGGTTGGTGGGCGCGCGCGCGGCGCGCACGTACGGCAGGCGCGAGACGCCGCGCAGCCCCTCGGCGATGAGCCCGTTGGCGGTGTCCTCGATCCATGTGGTGATGTGCGGGTCGGCCGGGCCGCCGGTCGGCGGATCGTACTTGACCCCGCCGTACTCCGGCGGATTGTGCGAGGGTGTGATCACGATGCCGTCGGCGAGACCTGTCCGGCGGCCGCGGTTGTGGACCAGGATGGCCTGCGACACGACCGGCGTCGGCGTGTAGCCGTCCCGGCTGTCGAGCATGACGTCGACCCCGTTGGCGGCCAGCACCTCGATCGCGCTGATCCGGGCGGGCTCGGAGAGCGCGTGCGGATCCCAGCCCATGAACAGCGGGCCGTCGATGCCATGCTCGCGCCGGTAGACGCAGATCGCCTGGGTGACGGCGAGGATGTGGGCCTCGTTGAAACTTCGATGAAACGACGACCCGCGATGTCCGGAGGTGCCGAACGCCACGCGCTCGGCGGCGACCGCGGGATCGGGTGTCTCGGTGTAATAGGCCGATACCAGGCGCGGGATGTTGACCAGCCCGGAGGGCTCTACTGGTCGACCTGCGCGCGGGTGCACGATGATGGCCACCTTACGCGGGCATCGGCCGCGGAGTCAAACCGCTCGCTGCACCGCGCCTCTGCTGGCGAATCGGAGCTGGCCGATCGACAGGCTCGAACCGGTTACTGGAGGATTTCGGTCTGCCAGACCGCGAAGCAACGAGCGTGGAGTCGGAGGGACCCGCCGTCAGAAAAGCGAGGCCGCAGCTCCACCTCATCCACCGGAATGGCCTCGTCGCACCCGTGACAGGGCAGTCGGCTCCCAAGTGAGACGACCGTCCCGCTCGTGCATGGATCGCACCGCAGGCCGCCGCGCGCAAGCTTGGATCGGACGCGCGACGCAGCGTCGACGGCGGTCGATTCCAGGGCGTCGCTGCCGCCGGCTCGGATCTCCAGAATCCGCCGCAGCGGCGACCGCCGCCGCGCCTCGCGAACGCAGGACCTGGTTCGACGCGCCTCGAACGCCAGCCTGATCGACGCGCGGCAAAGCCTGTCAGCATCGGTCATGAGGCGCGCGGCGTCATCGAGCAACACGTCAGCAGGGAGAACATCGGTATTCATGGATGGCCTCCAAGAGGAGTCCCGCGCGAGAAACCAGACTTCGCGAGTGGCGCTGGCACCGGGCACAGGGAGACGCGGCAGCACGTCCAGTGCCATACGCTGAATCGCTTGCATCGGGTCGTCGGGGCCGTGTTCGCCATCGACGTCGAATTCCAGCGGGTCGTTCTGACCGGGTAGATTGTACTCCCAACGCAATATTGCGTGGTCCGCCTCGACCGTGATCGGCCTCTGCGATCACGGGCCGCCAAGTTTGAACGTATTCGCTGGCTCGCGTATGATCCGGCATCCACAGGCGGTGATCGACGCGAGGAGGGGCTTCCATGGCGCACTTCCTGACGGAGTGCTGGCGGGTGCGGTGGATGATCGTGCTGGTCGCGGGGGTGGTCGCCCTGCGCACCCTCGGCGTGCTCTACCCGACCTGGCCGGGCACGGTCGTCGCCAACAAGCCGGTGGGCGCTTGCCTGGGCGCGATCATCGGCCTCATCTACGTCCAGCAGGCCTTCCCGTACGAGGATCACGGAGCCATGCTCGACGGGGCCATGGACGTCACCCGGTCCCTCGAGGAGCGCCGGCTGTACGCGTCGCTCTACACGGGGCTCGCGCTCAAGCGCGGCCTCATCATCGCGGCGTTCGTCATCGCCGTCGCCTCGGCGTTCTGATGGGGCGGTCGCGCGTCTCGATCCTGCTGCTCGCGACGACCCTCATCCTGGGCGTCTCGGGCTGCGGCGAGCTGGACCTCGGGCGGGAGACCGCGGCAGGCTCGAGTCCGAGTCCCGCCATCCCTCCCGGCGCCGTCAAGTACCGGGCCATGCTGATGCAGGCCTGGCAATACTACTTCAACCTCGATCAGGACCCGGCCATCGGGTTCAGCCAGGTGCACCAGGAGAGCCGCTTCGATTGCTCGGCGGTGTCGCCGGGGGGATCGCTCGGGTGCGCGCAGTTCACGACGGCCACGGCCGAGCGGATTCACAAGCTCATCCCGCCCGAGGTGCGCGCGACGTGTCCGAAACGAAGTGGATGTCCGACCGACCCGCGCTGGGCGTTCACGGCCATGGTCCAGTACGACTGGGAGCTGTGGAGCGGGGCCAAGTGGGCGGCGGGCGCCCGGGAGCGGTGGGGATTCACGCTGGCTTCGTACAACGGCGGGCCCGGCTGGGCGAGCGGCAGCGAGCGGAAAGCGTGCGAGAAGACGCGGGGGTGCAATCCCAGCCGGTACTTCGACCACGTGGAGCGGATGTGCGGGGCGACGGGTCGCTCGGCGGCGTCGTGCGCCGAGAACCGACAGTATCCCCGGATCATCCTGGATCACTGGGGGCCCGTGTACCGGCGCTGGCTCGGCAGCTAGGCGACGCGTCCGGCGCGGATCGAGGGCGCGCGCCGGAGCGCGGATGCACCGCCGTGGTATCGTGAGCCTACTTTCCGGCGCCACCGACGCCGCCCACCTGGAGGGTGCATGGCCACGCTCACGCTCGCTGTCAATGGCACGCGCCGAACCGTGGAGATCGACGACCCGGCGACGCCGCTGCTGTACGTCCTCCGCAACGACCTCGGGCTCTCCGGCACGCGATTCGGATGTGGTCTCGCCCAGTGCGGGGCGTGCACGGTGCTCGTCGACGGTCGCGCCGCGCGCTCGTGCGTCACACCCGTGAGCGCCGTCGGAAGCCAGCCGGTGCTGACCATCGAGGGGCTCGGCTCACCCGATCGCCCCGATCCCGTGCAGGCGGCATTCATCGCCGAGCAGGCGGCGCAGTGCGGATACTGCACGGCGGGCATGGTGGTGGCGGCGCGCGCCCTGCTGAACCAGACTCCGCGTCCGAGCGAAGCGCAGGTCCGCGACGCGCTCGAGGGCAATCTCTGCCGCTGCGGCAGCCACGTCCGCGTCATCCGCGCCGTGCTCCGGGCCGCGACCGCGGGAGGCCGGTGACATGGCGACCGGTATGAGCCACCACGACCTGTCGAGGCGGGCGTTCCTCGGGGCGGCCGGCGTGCTCGTGGTCGGCGCCGTGCTTGGGACCCGACACATCCGGTCCGGCGCCGCGCAGACGCTCCCCGGCGCGGACCGGTTCCTCGGCAAGCCGCTGGCCGCAGATCAGGTCGACGCGTTTCTCGCCATTCACGCGGACGGTTCCGTCACGCTCTTTTCCGGCAAGGTGGACATGGGCACGGGCGGGCGCATTGCCATGCGCCAGATCCTCGCCGAGGAGCTCGACGTGCCGATCGAGCGGATCGCCATGATCGAGGGCGACACGGCGCTCACCCCGGATCAGGGCAGCACCTCGGGCAGCTACGGCATCGCGCGCGGCGGGACGCAGCTCCGGCGAGTGGCCGCCACCGCGCGCCAGGCGCTGATCGGACTCGGCGCACAGAAGCTCGGGCGCCCCGCCGGTGACCTCGAGACGTCCGACGGGTTCGTCCGCGTGAAGGGCGGCGGCCCGGCGGTGAGCTACGGCGATCTCGTCGGCGACCGGGCGCTCGGCGTGGCCGTCGACCCGAAAGCGCCGCTCAAGGACTCCGCGCGCTTCCGCTACATCGGCAAGTCGCTGCCCCGGCCCGACGTGCCGGCGAAGGTGACGGGCCGGCACCCGTACCTCCAGGACCTCGTGCTGCCGGGCATGCTACACGCGCGGGTGATTCGTCCGCCGTCGCCGGGCGCGACGCTCAAGGCCCTCGACGAGTCGTCGATCGCGTCCGTCCCGGGAGCGCGCGTCGTCCGCATCGAGAGCTTCGTCGCCGTCGTGGCCGAGCGCGAATGGGACGCCGTGCGGGCGGCGAACGCGTTGAAGGTGGAGTGGAATGCGGGGCCGCCGCTGCCCGATCAGGCCGCGCTCTTCGATGCGATGCGCGCGAGCTCGGTCGTGCGCGATCAAGTCATCACCAGGCGCGGCGACGTCTCCGCGCTCAACGCCCAGGCGGCCGGGGTCCGGACGATCACCGCGACGTACGCGTGGCCCGTGCACACGCACGGGTCGATCGGCCCGTCGTGCGGCGTGGCCAACGTCACGAGCGATCGCGCCACGATCTGGACGTCGTCGCAGGGCACTCATCGCTACCGCGCGGCGTTCGCGCGTATCCTGGGCCTGCCGCCCGAGCGCGTCCGCGTCGTCTATCTCGACGGCGCCGGCTCGTACGGCCAGAACGGCGCCGAGGATGCGGCGTGCGATGCCGCATTGCTCTCCAGATCGACCGGCCGTCCCGTGCGCGTGCAGTGGAGCCGCGCCGACGAGCACGGCTGGGACCCCAAGGGCCCGCCGCAGCTTCTGGCGCTCCGGGCCGCCGTCGATGAGCGCGGCGAGGTCGCGGCGTGGGAAACGCGGGCATGGCTGCCGGTGTCGACGGCCAACCTGCCGAGCCTGCCGCTGCTGGCCGCCGCCTCGGCCCGCATTCCGCAGCCGGAAGGCCGGGCGACGGGGCTGATCTTCCAGAACATCGATCCGCCGTACACGTATCCGAACGTCGACGCCGTCGTCCACTGGATTCCGGACGCGCCCTTGCGCACCTCGCCCATCCGCGCGCCGGGCAAGATCGGCAACACGTTCGCCGTCGAGTCGTTCGTCGACGAGATCGCCGCGCTGGCCGGCGCCGACCCCGTCGAGTTCCGGCTTCGCCATCTCGCCAATGCGCGCGGCGCCGAGGTGCTCCGGCGGGCCGCGGCGCGCATGGGCTGGCAGCCTCGCCCGGCGCCGCGACGGGTCGATCCCGCGCTGCCGGTCGCCACCGGCCGCGGCATCGCCTACATCCACTACAAGCACGACGAGACGATGGTGGCCGTCGGCATGGAGGTCGAGGTCGAGCGTGCCACCGGGAAGATCCGGGTGACGCGCGTCGTGTGCGCCCAGGATTGCGGCCTCATGATCAATCCCGACGCCGTGGCGAGCCAGGTCGAGGGCAACGTGCTCCAGACGTTGAGTCGCTCGTTGCACGAGGAAATCGTCTACGACCGCGAGCGCGTGACGAGCGTTGACTGGGCGAGCTATCCGATCCTCAAGATGACCGAGGTGCCCTCGATCGAGGTCGAGCTGATCCAGCGACTCGACGCGCCCCCGCTCGGCGCCGGCGAGGCGGCGTCCGCGCCGGTCCCCGCCGCCGTCAGCAACGCGGTGTTCGACGCGACGGGCGTGCGGCTGCGCACCGTCCCGTTTCGCCCGGAGCGCGTGAAGGCGGCGCTCGCCGGCCGCCCGGCCTGACGCTTCGCGCACGATCCCGGAGACGCCGGGCATCTGGTCCGGGACGAACGACGACGCCCCGGGCGTCGCCACTGAACGCGCGCTGTTCGAGCCCGCTGACTTTGCCCGTCGCGCGCTCGCGCGCGGATCGGACGGGGGGTGCAGCCAGGCCGACCTGCGCAGCACCGGTGGCGACGGCCTGTTCTATTGCTTCGCATCGGATTGACCCGAGGCGCTGGCGTATCTGAACGGCGTCATTGACGCGTCACGCGGTTGCCCGCTAGGCTCCAAAGCGAGGTCCGCCGTGAACTCCACACGCATCAGGATTCGCCGTTTCACGCGGCGTGAGTACGACCGTTTGATCGACATCGGCCTGCTTCGCGAGGACGACCCGGTCGAGCTGGTCGAGGGGCGTCTCCTGGTGGCCGAGCCCCAGCGCGGTCCGCACGCCCGGGCGATCGAGCTCGCCGCCGACGCGCTCAGGGAAGCGTTCGGTGCCGGCTGGCGGATTCGCGTGCAGCTGCCGCTGGCGCTCGGCGCGGCGTCGGAGCCCGAGCCCGATGTAGCGGTGGTGCGGGGCACGCTGCGCGACGCTCCGCCCGGACATCCGACCACCGCCGCGCTGGTCCTGGAGATCGCGGACTCGAGCCTCTACCTCGATCGCGGGCTCAAGGCCCGCAGCTACGCGCGGGCGGCGATCGCCGACTACTGGATCGTGAACCTCGTCGATCGCGTGGTCGAGGTCCACCGCGAGCCAGCGAGACC
>Ga0187894_10006551_pt1 | contig 11382 bp, 11 predicted proteins | sample GBC1701081metaG_FD_136650 | JGI IMG/M metagenome (GOLD analysis project Ga0187894, IMG submission 136650) | White microbial mat communities from a lava cave in the Kipuka Kanohina Cave System on the Island of Hawaii, USA - GBC170108-1 metaG ...
TGAATAACGCGGCCTGATTGCCGCCCGAGCTGAACGCGTCGAGCACTATAATGGCTGGCGCTTCGCTGCGAGCCTTCATCTCTTCAACGCGGCGGCTGAGCGAGAGGCGCATCTCGTTGATCGCCCCGGTCCCCATCACGGAGGTCAGCGAGAAACGCAGTGTATGGCGGCGTTCCGAGTTGTCGAAGCCGCGTTCGAGCAAATCGAAACCGCCGTCCACCCCCTGGTTCTCTTCCGTTTCGTGTTCGTAGTTGTACCAGACGCCGATCGTATGTTTTTTGGCGATGAGAAAATTGGTGCGGATCGTGAATTCGTCTTCGCGCGCGGGCGTCAGCGCCGTGGCCAGGAACTGCCGCTGGAGCAGCGTGGCCGGGTCGAGGACGGTCGCGTTGATGAAGGCGTTCTCGTCCTGCGCCTCGTGTTCGTATTCGATGAAATAGCCCCAGCGGTTGCGAATAATCGGCCCGGTCAGATTGCCTGTGAAATCCCTGATCTGCAGCGGCGCGCGCGTCGTCGCAAAAGCGTTGCGGGCGTTGAGCGACTCGTCGTTGAAACGGAGCTGGAAATTGCCGCCCAGCTTGTCCGATCCTGGTTTGGTGATGACTTCTATCCGGTTGTTTCCCCTGCCCGAAAACTCCGGCGAGAAAGGGTTGGAACCGATCTTCACCGCCTGGATCGAATCCTTCGACGGCAATCGTTCCTCGGAAAAACCATCAACGAAGATCGGCGCGGTGTCGCTCCCGCCGGCTATCGCTCGCAGCGTTTGCAACAACTCTTCCCGGTCATCCGGCAGAGACGCCAGGTCATCCCGGGAGAGATTGATGGCCGACAGGTTCTGGTCCGGCTCGGTCGAAACACCAACCGCTTCGGATTTGACCTCGACCTGTTCGGAGATCGTGACCTTCAACACGAGATTGACCGAGGTTGCGCCTCCGGCGCCGACCCTCACCTGCTCAGCGGTTGCGGCGAATCCGGCGGCGGTCGCGCTCAGGATGTATGTCCCCGGAGCCAGACCGGTAAAACGAAATTGTCCCGCCCCATCCGTCTGCGCGGCGGATTTGGCGCCTTTGCCGTCTTCCAGACTGATTGACGCCTTGCGGATGATTGCGCCGAACTCGTCGGCCACCACGCCGCGCAGCTCAGTCGGAGTCTGCGCGATCGCCATCGCCGCGAAGGTCACAAACAATAGAAATAGCCGGGTGAAAGTTACTACATTGTTCATTGGAGTATGATTGGATTTGTTGCGCCAAGGGGAGCTGTTTGATTTTATGCGCTTACTTCGCCTTCGCCACTGTCACTCGCAACTCGTAGCGCCGCTTGCTCACGGCGTCGTCGTAAACACCAATCGTAGTGGCTTTGTCCAACAGCACAGCGGTTTCGATTTCTACCTGGAAGTTGCGGATCGTCGGGGGGCTTGTCGCCGGCGACACAATGTCGCTGAGGTCGAGTTTACCATCAAGCGAAATGTACCCATCGCGTTCATTCAGTCTACAGTCAAACTTCAACCCCACGTCGGTAAACTTCGGCTCCGAGTCGGCGGCGGAGATGAGGATTTTTGTTCCCATGCGCACCCGGCTGGTCTCGCCCTCCTGCATCAGCATCTTGAGATTCCGCGCGCCCGAGGGCTTGCCGTCGAGCGTTTCGTCGAGCGAGAAGTCGAGATGGAACAAGACCACTTGCCTTCGAGATCTTTCCTCCGACTTTTTCTGCCGATCATCGGAAGCGTGCGCCCGGATGGTCAGAACCAGGAGGCACCCGATCAGAACCATTGATATCGAACTGCGCAGGGCCGTTCTTCTCATGCCTTCTCTCTATTCCTGGCGCTCATTATTGCTGATGACTATATCGTCGAGCCTGACCTCGGTAATCCTCACTTCTTCAACTCTGAAGCCGCTCTCCGCTCGTTCCTCCGCCCGGCGCGAATTCAGATTGAGCGCCAAATCCTGCCGGCGAGACGATGAAGGCGCCTGCGTCGAGACGGCGAACGCTTTCGTAGGCGCCACGCCATCAGCCACACGCGCGCTCTCTCCCGCTTTCGATTGCCGGGCAGTCGGGTTCAAATTAATGTCTCCGCGCGGCTCATTGGCCTCTGATACAGCGACGATGGCCGGATCGGATGCGGCCGGGTGGTGAATCAGATGATCAACAGCAAAGAAGATCAACGAAGCGGCCGCGGCTATCATCGTGGGAATCCGATTCCACGAGACCGGACTCGCGGTTCGCGATTGCCGGCGCAGGTTGGCCAACACGCGCTCCTCTAAACCGGCCCGGGGTTCCGCGTTGCGGTGGTTGGCGCCCGCGGCGTCCGACAATTCCCGGGCCAAACCTTCGGTCAATTGGGTTCGGTCATCTTCTCGCATTTTTCCCTCCCAGGAGTGAAGAGAGCTTTTGGCGGAGTATCCGGCGAGCGCGAAAGAGCCGCGTCCGAACCGAGCTTTCGGGGATGCTCAGAACCTTGCTGATCTCCACATGCGACAGTTCCTGATTGAGCGAGAGCAGCATCGGATCGCGCAATTTGCCGGGCAGCGTCGCGATCAGTTGATCCAACAAAACCGCCATCTGCTTATCACTGGCGATCTTCTCCGCGCTCTCGCCGGAGGCGTAAAGATTGAGCACGGCCTCGGCGGCGTCGGCGAGCGAAATTTCAGCGGCGTTTTTCCTGCGGTCGAGAGCGACGCGCCAGGCGATGCGCGCAAGCCAGGCCTTACGGTCGAGCACTTCAGGCAGGCGTTTCCGATAACGCCAGACTCGCACGAATGTCTCCTGCGTGGCGTCTTCGGCGTCGTGGTGGTTGCGCAACAACAGGTATGCGATCTGGTAAACAAAGCGAGCGTGCTGGCGCACGACGGACTCCAACTCGTGGCCCAACTCACAGTTGGCCGCCTCGTCCATCGCGGACGCATCACCCAAAATCGCCTGCCATTCGACATTCATGCGTTCACCTTACAACAAGTAAGACCGGGTTCCGTAACCAGCCGTTCAAAAAATTTTGCTTGATATTTTTCCATGGCAGGCGATCTGATGAGGAGTGGTTTTGATTTGTTGCTTCCGGCGATCCGGCGGGCCAGACGAGAGGAAGAGGGACGGATGATCACCATCGGCGCGACTGGCAATAAACCAAAGACCGCCGCGCCTACTGGCGCGCATGAGGGTCTTATGGTTGAGCCGCCGTCTGATGCGGCTTATAATCCGGCCTGATGAGCACTCAAATCGTTCTCAATTTACCGGATGAGACTTATGAGCGGGCCGCGCAATACGCCGCTTACGCAAAGCGAGAAGTGTCGGAAATAATCACTGCCGCGCTGGCTTCCACGCTGCCTTCGCTCGATGCAATCGATCAATTGCGCTCGATTACCAAACTTCCGGATAGCGATGTGCTGGCGTTGACCAAATTGCGTATGGAACCGCAGGCCGACCGCCGTCTCAGCGATCTGTTAGACCGTCAGCAAGCCGGAGAGCTAACCGACCTCGAAAGGGCTGAATTGGCCGCGTTAATGCGAAACTACGAGATGGGACTGCTGCGTCAATCCCAGGCCTTAGCCGAGGCGGTTCGGCGTGGCCTGATCCCGCCATTGCAACCTTGATCCCCAATTATGATCTCCAGATTTTTATTGGAGCGACGACGGCACGCAAGCGATTGGCCGTACCGCCTGTGGCCGCGCGACTGTGGTAGCGCTCAACCTCAACAACGAAATCGCTCTGGTCGTGCGCCGGAACTGGATCAACGCCGGCTGGCATCCGCCAGCAATCTGACGGCCCCACCGTGATGATTTATCTCGCAAAATAACGACCAACCGCCACCTCGCTCGGCTTCTTCGTCATCAACGAAACGACGATCATCAACAACGCCGAGATAATCACCATCGGCACAACCGGCAACAATCCAAACACGGCCGTGCCCGCCGGCGTCCGCGTCAAGACTTCAACGCCGCCGATTGACCAGACGACCTTCGGCGTTGTCACGACGGATTGAAAGACCGCCACTGCCGCGACGCTCGCAGCCGCCCAGAGCGTGCTCGCCAACGCGCCCCATTTCGTGCTTCGCTTCCAGAAGAGCGCCGCAATCAGCAGCGGCATCATCGCCGAATAGCCTGAAAAGGCGTACTGCACCGCTAAATCAAAAATCGGTTGCGGAAACTTCAACGCGATGGCATACGCGATAATGGTCAGCGCAATGACAAAAATGCGGCCCGTGACGACCTGCGCCCTTTCTCCGAATCTCTCCTTGCCTTCGTAGAACGCGAAGATGTCTTCAGAGAACATGGTTGAAAGCGCCAATATCTGCGAATCGCTGGCCATCACCGCAGCCATAATCCCCGCGCCCAGCAAGCCGGCGAGCCACAACGGCGCGTAATGTTCGAGCAAACGCAACAGTATGTCGTCGCCCGCAGCCTTCGCCCGCAGTTCGCTGCGTTGGTCGGGAGTGAGCGTCGCGCCTTGCGTCGCCAGTGTTTGTCGCGCTTCGAGCTTCGTTTGAATCGCGGGGACTTCAGTAGCCCGGTTTGCCGCCATGCCCAGAAAGACCGCCGGCAGCCAGATCGCCAACATGCAGATCGGGTACAGGATCACAGTCTTCTTGAAATGCCGCATCCGCTGCGCCGTCAGGCAGAAGATGATGATGTGCGGGAAGTTGATCGAAGAGAGTGGAATGAATGTGTAGCTGAAGAAGAAGAGCGGCGAAACCTTTTCACGCGTCAGCAGCGACGACGTTGAAGGCGATGCGAGCAGTTCATTCACCGCGTTTCCGAATCCTCCCATCCCCACGCCGATCACAACCAGCGCAATCGCTCCGAAGAGCAGGAACAGCGTCGTCTGAAAAGTATTGACCCACGCCGTGCCGCGCATCCCGCCGAAGAAGACATAGATCATCACCACCATCGCGACCACCGCGCCGCCGATCCAGAACGGGATGCGCCCGCCGCTGATCGCGTAGAGCGCCGTCCCGCCGCCCATCACGCCGATAATGATGTACGGCACGAGCAGCGCCGCCTGCACGACCGTGATCACCGTGCCGATGTGGCCGCATTCCCAGCGGTCGCGGAACATCTGCACCGGCGTGATGAATCCGTACCGCTTGCCCATCGCCCAGACGCGTGTGCCGATCAGAAACAGCGACAGCGGCACGATTAACGCCGACGACGAAGCCATCAACCCGTAAGTCACAATGCCGTTCGAGAACGCGTGGCCGGACGAGCCAAGGATCGCGAACGCCGTCATATTCGTGCCGAAAAGCGAGAGCAGAAAGACGAACTGGCCGAGCGAGCGATTGGCCAGGAAATAATCTTCCGCCGGATGCTCCCCGATTTTGCGGCGGAAAGCGAAGACACCGATGTAGATGACAATCGCCAGGTAAGCGAAGACGAAGAGGGCTGGGATCACGTGTCGCGGCCCTCCGTCTCAAGATGCGACGGCCAGGCGTATTTGACCAACGCCCACATTAACGCCGAGATCACGAGCGTGTAACAGATGTGGTAGAAGAGGCCGATAGGCAGAAAGCCGAAGACGACCGGCGCAGTCGCGCGCCAGAACCAGAAGTCCTGGTGCGCCAGGTAAAGCGCGATGATTGCGATAACGAGCAGAGATCGTTTCATTTAATCGTGTGTTTTCGTGTTTGTAGTATCAGAAACCGCAGGACGAAACGCGGCGTACTATCACATGTGGTTTGAACAAATTGCAACTACAACAAGCGGTTATTGGAATGCGCAGGGGAGCCTCGCCGCTCCCTTCCTGACGCGGTCTTTAAATTACACAAAGCTGGAAAACGCGCCGCGCGTTCATTTCGTCGCTTTAAGCATTAATGCTTTCCTCTAACCTGCTCGCAGGATATTCTAAAGACGAAACCGACCGTAAGTTGATCAACGACGAAGCCTGAACCGGAGGTAAATGGCTCGAATGGAGTTTGACTATCGCGAGCCGCAATCCTCAAGCCGAGCGCAATTGCGCGCGTGGCAGGATGAGCGGCTCCGCTTGCTACTGTTGGAACTGGCGACGAATCAGTTTTACCAGGAGAAATTCCGTCTTGCGGGGATGAAAATGGCTGAGGCGCGCGGCGCGGCAGACCTGAGCCGGCTGCCCTTCACAACCAAAAGCGAGCTGGCGGCTGAACAACTCAAGCATCCGCCTTACGGCAGACTGCTCACTTACCCTCTCTCGCGATACCGCTATCTGCACCAGACATCCGGGACGACTGGACGCCCACTCCGATGGCTCGATACCGCCGAAGACTGGGAGACGTTTATGCGGTGTTGGGCGGAGGTCTATCGGGGGGCGGGAGTGACAGAGAATGACCTGGTCTTCTGCGCCTTCTCCTTCGGGCCGTATGTAAGCCACTGGACGGGCATTGATGGCGCGCGGTATGTTGGCGCGCTGGCCCTTTCGGGTGGCGGGATGAGTTCGGAGCAACGGCTGCGCGCGATCCTCGATAACCGCTGCACGGCGCTGGTCTGCACACCGACCTATGCGCTGTATCTCGCCGAGGTCGCCGCCGGATTGGGACTCGATCTGCGCTCCTCCGACATTCGCATCACGATTCACGCGGGCGAGCCGGGCGCGAGCGTGCCGAACGTCAAGCGCCGGATTGAAGAGGCGTGGGGCGCGAGATGTTTTGACCACGCCGGCGCGACCGAAGTCGGCGCCTGGGCTTTCGATTGCCAGGCCGAAGACGGCGCAATCCACCTCAACGAGCTTGAATTCATCTTCGAAGTCATTGATCCGCAAACCTGTAAACCGGTTGATGAAGGCGCGCGCGGCGAGTTGGTCATCACTACGCTCGGGCGCGCCGGAATGCCCGTGCTGCGTTATCGCACGGGCGATCTGGTGGAATTGACGACCGAGCCTTGCGCGTGTGGACGCCGGCTGGCGCGCATCAAAGGCGGCGTGCTGGGACGCGCTGACGATATGCTGAGCGTGCGTGGCGTCAACGTTTATCCAAGCGCGATTGACGATCTGATCCGCGCCGCGCCATCCATCATCGAATACGAAGTGGAGATCCGGCGAGTGTCGGAGATGGACGACCTGCTCCTGAAAATCGAAACCGACGGGCAGCGATCCTTCGCCCAAGTGGAGCAGGCGATTCTCGCCGCCTTCCGCGCGCAACTGAACATCCGCGTGAGCGTCGCGCAGGCGGCGACGGGCAGCCTGCCGCGTTACGAATTCAAAGCTCGCCGCTACAAGCGGGTCGCGGAATGAGTGAGAAAGAACAATGACGACAGACATATCGAACACCAAGACCGAGGTCGGCAATTATTTCGTCTCCAACTATCCGCCGTTTTCGCAGTGGAAACCGGAACACATCCCGGACGTGAGTAATGCGCTCGGCCAGCCTCCGCGCGCCGGGCAACCGCTCGGCCTTTATCTCCACATCCCGTTCTGTCGCAAGCGATGCAAATTTTGTTACTTCAAAGTCTACACGGACAAGAACGCTTCGGAGATCGAGGTCTATCTCAACGCGCTGATCAAGGAGAATGAAATCTACAGCCGCGTGCCCGCGATGCAAGGTCGGCAGCTACGGTTCGCCTACTTCGGCGGCGGCACGCCCTCTTACATCAGCGAGCGACAACTCCGCTATCTCGTCGAGGGCCTCAACCGTCACGTGAGCTGGGAGCACGCCGAAGAGGTCACTTTCGAGTGCGAGCCGGGCACGATCCGCAAAACCAAGCTCGAGACCCTCAAAGAGATCGGTGTCACGCGATTGAGCCTCGGCGTCGAGCATTTCGATGACGACATCCTGGCGGCCAATGGCCGCGCTCATCTCTCGGCCGAGATTTACCAGGCATATGATTGGGCGCGCGAAGTTGATTTCCCGCAGATCAACATTGATCTGATCGCCGGGATGATGGGCGAATCGGAAGAGCGATGGCGCTACGCCGTCCGCCGCGCGCTTGAGCTGGAGCCTGATTCGGTGACGATCTATCAGATGGAGCTTCCTTACAACACCGTCATCTCGCGGGAGATGATCGAGAAGGGGCTTGATTCGCCTATCGCTGATTGGCCGGCGAAGCGGCGTTGGCTCGATTACGCCTATGAACAGTTCCAGGCGCGCGGTTACCGCATCGCAAGCGCCTACACGCTGGCGACGACGAAGAAGCCTTGCCGGTTCATCTACACCGACGCGCTCTGGCATGGCGGCGATATGATCGGGCTCGGCGTATCATCGTTCTCGCATTTCGACGGCGTCCATTTCCAGAACTTGAGTAAATTCGAGGATTACATCCACGCCTTGGAGAGCGGGCGCCTGCCGCTTTGGCGCGCGCTGGAGTTGACGCCCAAACAGAAGCTGATCCGCGAGATGATTCTGCAGCTCAAGACCGGCGCGCTCGACGCCGAGTATTTCCGCCGCAAGTTCGGCGTTGATGTCTGGCGGGAGTTCCAACCCGCTTACGAGCAATTGAGCCGGGAGCAGTTGCTCCAGCGCGACAATGGGACAATTGAACTCACACGGCGCGGACTTCTGCAGGTTGACCATTTCCTTTCGGAATTTTTTGAACCTGAATTGAGAACCGTTCGATACGCTTAAGCTTATCGGTACCGCGAGCGGTAGCGAGCGGGCTTCCATCAATCAGTAGCTGATGAAAGCTCGCTCGCTACCGCTCGCGGTACTGATTCACATTCAAATATGGACATGAACTCAAACACTTATGACGTGATTGTAATGGGCGGTGGGCCTGCGGGCAGCTCCGTCGCCAGCATCCTTGCGCGCGAGGGCCGCAAGGTCGTGCTCTTCGAGAAGGAACAATTTCCCCGCCATCATATCGGCGAATCGCTGATGACCGACACTTTCTGGACGTTCCAGCGCATGGGGCTTTTGGAGAAACTCAAACAAAGCCCCTTTGTCCGCAAGTACAGCGTGCAGTTCGCCAATCCCGCGGGCAAAGAGTCGCGCCCGTTCTATTTCTTCGAAGCCAACCATCATGAGAGCGCCGTCACCTGGCAGGTGACCCGCGCCGTCTTCGATCATATGCTCATCGAACACGCCGCGGAACAGGGCGCGACCGTTTATCAGAAGACTCAGGTCAAACAGGTACTCTTCGAGGCGAGCAGCGCCGTCGGCGTCGAGGCGTTGATGGCGGACGGTTCGCTTCAGCGGTTCCACGCGAAAGTCATCGTTGACGCGACTGGGCAGACTGCGATGCTCTCGAACAAATTCCGCTGGCGCATGCGCGATCCGAAGCTCAAAAAGGCCGTGCTCTATTCTTACTTCAAAGGCGCGAGCCGCGAGCCGGATCTCAACGGCGGCGCGACGCTGGTGCTGCGCACCCAACTCGGCAGCAACGGCTGGTTCTGGTATATCCCGCTGGAGGACGACATCACCAGCGTCGGCATCGTCGCCGATCCTGAATACCTGGTGAAAGGTCGCGGACAGGATTTGGCGAAGATCTTTCACGAGGAGGTCGAAAAATGCGAACCGTGCCGCCGCCGCGTCGAAGGCGCCGAGCGCGTGGATAAAATCTATTCGATCCTCGATTATTCATACCGTTCAAAACAGAACGCCGGCAATGGCTTCATTCTGATCGGCGACGCTTACGGCTTCCTCGATCCGATCTATTCCTCAGGCGTGCTGCTGGCGCTCAAGATGGCTGAGCTGGCCGCCGACGCCATTCACGACGCTTTCAAGCGCAACGATTTCTCCGGCGAACGGCTGGGCCAGTTTCAGTCCAAATTGGACGACGGCATCGAGTCTATGCGCAAGCTGGTCTACGCCTTCTACAACGAGGGCTTCAGTTTCTCGCAGTTCCTCAGGAAATATCCTGAACAGCGCGTCCACGTCATCAACCTGCTGATTGGTGACGTTTTCCGGGAGGGCGTGGATGAAGTCTACGGGCCGATGTCGGAATTCGCTGAAATTCCGCCGCCGCTTTACGAGCAGCTCGTCCGCGCCGAAACCAATGGCAATGCGACTGTGAATGCGGAGTCGCAGGAGATACTTTCCGCCAGATATCAGTACTACGACGATCGCGCGGCCACGAAGGAGTCAACAGGAGCTTGATCGGTCGGCGCGCTATCGTTTATGTCTAACTTCAAATTACTGATTGCCCAGATCGCGACGATCCTCATCGTCGCGCGGCTGATGGGCTGGTTATTCCGCAAGCTTCATCAACCTCGTGTGATCGGTGAGATGGTCGCGGGCATCCTGCTCGGTCCTTCCCTGTTGGGCTGGGTCGCTCCGTCTGTCTCCGTCGCTCTTTTTCCGCCGGAGAGCCTTGGGTCTTTGAATTCGCTGAGCCAGGTCGGGCTTCTGCTGTTTATGTTCCTGGTCGGCCTGGAGCTTGATCTGAAACAGTTGCGGGAGATGGGCCGCGTGGCGGTCGTCACAAGTCAGGTCAGCATCATCGCGCCTTTTGTCCTGGGATTTCTGCTCGCGCTTTATCTCTATCCCAGAGTATCCGATCCGAGCGTCAGCTTCACCGGCTTTGCTCTGTTTATGAGCATCGCTATGAGCATCACGGCGTTTCCCGTTTTGGCGCGCATCTTAACGGAGCGGGATCTGCTTGGCTCCAGAGTAGGAGCTTTGGCGATGACCTGCGCCGCGGTGAATGATGTCACGGCCTGGCTCATTCTGGCCGGCATCATTGTGATCGTCCGCGCCTCAAGTCTGCCACTGCCGTTATGGATGACGCTGGCCGGTCTCGGCGCATTCGTCTTAGCGATGTTGATGATCGTGAAGCCCGCGCTGCAAAGACTGGCGGCGCTCTATGAGAAGCGGGGCAATCTCACACACGATAGCCTGGCCTTAATTCTGTTAGTTATGCTGGCTTCCGGCTTGATTACGGAATCTCTCGGCGTTCACGCCTTGTTCGGGGCTTTTCTGGCCGGCGTGGTCATGCCCAGGCGCGACGGACTATCAGAGGAGCTTTGGCAAAAGCTCGAAGCTCTGACCGTGACGCTCCTGCTCCCGCTCTATTTCGCCTTTACCGGACTGCGCTCCAGCTTTCTGCTGATCGTGGGCGCGAAGATGTGGTTCTATTGTGCGGTCATCATTGCGCTGGCGGTGGTTGGTAAATTGGGTGGCGCGCTCGTTGCGGCCAGAATCAGTGGCATGTCGTGGCGCGAGTCCGCGGCCGTGGGCGTTCTGATGAACACTCGCGGGCTGGTCGAGCTGATCATTCTCAACATCGGTCTCGATCTCGGCGTTCTTTCGCCGGCGTTATTCTCCATCATGGTGCTCATGGCTCTCGTGACCACGTTTATGACTTCGCCTCTGCTGAGCTGGATCTATCCGGAGCGGCTGGTACGGGTAGAAGCTCCAACATAAGCGCTTGCGCAAAAATTCTGAGGTGTAATCGTTTCCATTTTCCAATTGTCATTTTTCATTTGTCATCGATTGAATTGCTATCGAGCGCAATGACAAATGAAAAATGACAATTGGAAAATGGAAAATGGAAA
>Ga0187894_10006552_pt1 | contig 11382 bp, 11 predicted proteins | sample GBC1701081metaG_FD_136650 | JGI IMG/M metagenome (GOLD analysis project Ga0187894, IMG submission 136650) | White microbial mat communities from a lava cave in the Kipuka Kanohina Cave System on the Island of Hawaii, USA - GBC170108-1 metaG ...
ACCGCCAGCGCCGCCGTCGCTGCCCGCACCTTGGCCGCCAGCGATGCCGAGGAAGGTTTGCGCGAGCTGGTAGGCGCGATCGGCTTCCGCCGCGCTCCGCGCCGAGCCCGTGAGCACGACCGACGCGTTCATCGCCTCAGCGACGATGCGGCTGTCCGGCGATTGCCGACGCAGAATTTCATTCAGTGGCCCAACGTCGGGCTCAACTCGGATTTCGACGTTGGCGATCTGCCGGCCGCTGGCGTCGAAGAAGAAGATGTTGGTTTGTCCAAGCGCGCGCCCAATCACATAAGCGCGCCGCGCCGTGCGCACCGTCGCGTCGGCGATTTGCGGATTGGAGACGAGAATATCGCGCGCTTCGGCCGGCAGGTCGATGATCGCCGACTTGCCGAACGGCAGCACGATCGACGCCGATTGCGAGCCGCCGCCGCCCGCGCCGTTGGTGATGCGCACATTGGCCGGCGCGCTCGCCGGCTCGACTTGCGCCAACGCGCCCGCGGGTGCAAACGCGACCGCCGCCGATACGGCGGCGGCGAGCGACCCACGCAAAGCCTTCTCCCGGCTCATTGGCCGCCTCCCGAAACATTGCCGTAGGCGTGAACGCGCACGCCGCCGCCCGATCCGCCGCCCAATGTCGGCGCGCGCCGCGACGATCCGCGCAGCGCCACTGTCTCCGTCTCAACGCCGCGCAGCGCCAGCGAGATGTCGCCACGACGCTCCGCCATCGCCAGCAGGCGCGCATCCTCGGGATCGAGTTCAAGCACGGCGACAGTCGGCTGCACGCGCTCCGGCGCTTCGCCGGTCGCTTGCGTGTCGACCTTGTCGTCAAGCGCCAGCACGCGCACGTCTTGCAGGATGATCTCACTCGCCGTGCCGGCCGCCGTCTCGCCGCGCGCTTCGATCGTGTAGGTTAGAATAACATCGACGTGGTCGTTCGGTTGGATGAAGCCGCCGGCGGCGGTTTCGGTCTCGATCGGGATCGAGATCGCGCGCAGGCCCGGCTCAAGCACCGCCGCCATGAAGCCGCGGCCGTTCGGCTGCAGCACGGACGCCGCTGTGAGCGGCTCGCCTTGCGTGAAGCTGCGGCGCGTCACGGCGCCGACCAGTTCCGTTTGCGCCGTGGCGCGCATCATCGCCGGCGTCACGGCGTCGGTGGGGAACAGCACGACGCGGAAATCACTGGGCTGAAGTGCTGCGCCTTGCGGCAAGTCTCGCGCCGCCACCAGCACCTCTTCACCTGCGATCGGCGCCTCAGCGACAACCGGCTCGGCCTCGCGCGAGCCCATCCCGCGAATGAGCAGCAGCGCGCCGATCGCCGCAACCGCGGCGACGACCAGCACAATGATCTGACGCGCTGACATGGAATCCTATCTCCGCGTAAACGGCCGTACGCAATTTCTGAAACAAACAGCGCGTCGGCTAAGGCATGGTTAATGGGGTCGAGGCGATCGGAAGCGTGCGCAGCGCCATCAAGCCGCCAACGAAAATGGCGACGCCGTAGGGCACGCCCACTTTCTCCGTTAACAACTTGTTGACGAACGCAGGCCGTCCATCCGCCGGCTTGAGCTGCCGGCGTGCGATCAGGATCGACAATGTCAGCACGCCCCCCGCGAGCGTGGTCCAGGCAATGAAAACAGGCAACGCGACGATGCCCGTCCAAACGCCGGCCGCCGCAATCATCTTCGCATCGCCGCCGCCGAGAATGTTGAACTGGAACAGCAAGAAGCCGAGCAGCAACACGGCAAGGCCGATCAGGATGTGAATCCCGACAAGGATAGGCGGCCAGCCGGCGAGCAACGCGAACACTGGAAAGATCGCGGCCAGCACGATCGACACCCAATTGGGGATCGTCATCGTGGTGATGTCGGAGAACGCCGCATAGGCCAGAAGGCCCGCAAATACAAAGAGCGGCAGAAACTCGAACATACGCCGCGAGCATCGCAATACCGCGATAACAAAGCTTTAAAAAACAAAAACGCCGCCCCGTAAGGAGCGGCGCTCAGGTGAGGGAACACGTCGCAAGCTGCGCCTTAGCCGCCACCGGAGCGGGAAAAGACGCGAAAGGCGATTAGAGCTTCGCCGCGATCGAGTCGAACGTCGTGCCGAGTTCGGTGCCGACAGTCGTCACCGCGGTGATGATGGCGACGCCGATCAGAGCGGCGATCAGGCCGTACTCGATGGCGGTGGCGCCGTCTTCGTTCTTAAAGAAGCGAGCAAAGAGCTTCGTCATCTTAAATGCCCCAAAAAAAACCAGCCCAAACGTCCCAGCGGCTCCGCCCGCCACCAGAGCAGGCGGAGCGCGTCAGGCGTGTATTAGAGCTTCGCCGAAATCGACGTGAAGGTCGTGCCGAGTTCCGTGCCGACCGTGGTGACGGCGGTGATGATGGCGACGCCGATCAGGGCGGCGATCAGGCCGTATTCGATGGCGGTGGCGCCATCTTCGTTCTTCAGAAAGCGAGCGAAAAGCTTCGTCATTGTACTGCTCCGTTGTCGAGTGCTTGCTACAGCCCGGAAGAGGCGCCGCACCCGACGACCCAAACCAGACACGAGCGAAATTAGCCGAACGCAATTAAGGTTTCGGTCTATGAACGGAGTAAATTTGAATTGACTGTAATGGCTCGTTCATCGCTCGTCCGAACACGTTTTGTGTTTCGGCCTGTTAGCGATGCGGCAACCAATTCGCGCTTAGGTCTTAATAGTGGGGCGACGTCTGCGGAGTGATCGATGCTTGCGCGCACAATGAAACGCAAATTGGCCGGAATTACGGCTGCCATCGTGATGATCGCTTCGGCGAGCGTCGCGCACGCGCAAGATATAATGGTCTCGCTCGACCAGGCTTTTCCCATTCGCCTTGCAGCTCCCGCGCAAGGCGTGGCGATTGGAAATCCGTCGATCGCCGGTGTTTCCGTGCAGAACGATCAGTTTTTGTTCGTCACCGGCCGTTCGTACGGCACCACCAATCTTGTTGTGGTGGGCGAGGGCGGACGCCTGCTCTACTCGGGCCTCGTCACGGTTACGCCGCACGAAACCAACATGGTCATGGTGCAGCGCGGCCTTGAGACGGCGCGCATGGAATGCACGCCGACCTGCCGGCCGCGTCCTGATATCGGCGATGGCGAAACGTTCCAGCGCGTGAACGAGCAGATTTCCGGCCGCAACAGCACCGCCGGCAATTAATTCCCAATTCACTACGTCGTTTGACGGCTTTCTAAGCATCCGCGGTTAGCTTGGCCGCGGAGGCGCTTATGGCTTTGCGGGCAATTGCACGGACGATGCTACGCCCATTCTCCCGGTTCGGCCGGGCGAAGCGCGGCTCCGTGGCCGTCGAATTCGGTCTTCTGGCCATCCCGTTTTTCCTGCTCACCTTCGGCGTGGCGGAAATCGCGATGGTCGGTCTCGCACAATCGAGCCTCGATCACTCCGTCGGCGAAATGATCCGCGGCATCCGCACCGGTCAAGTGCAGTCGAACCAGATCACCTACGCGCAGATGCAGGAAGATCTGTGCGATGGCGTGAATGACTTCATGACGCTTAATTGCGACGACACGCTTTATCTCGATGTCGATACGTTCGACTCGTTCGTGAATGTCACCAACAACTCGCCGGTCCAGAACGGCGTGTTGCAAACCAATCAATTCGGCTTCGCGCCAGGCGGCTCCTCAGCGATCGTCGTCGTGCGCGCCTATTATCGCTGGCGGCCGCTCACGCCGATGTTCGAGGGGCTGATTGGGAACACGTCCAACGGCGAACGTATCCTGGTGTCCGCCATGATGTTCCGCAACGAGCCCTTCTGATGGCCATGAATAACCTCCGCCGTTTCGCCCGCGCCAAAAGCGGCGTCGCCGCCGTCGAATTCGCGCTGCTGGCGCCGATGATGGTATTCCTGCTGTTCGGCTCCATCGATCTGATCGACGCGTTTTCCACCAGCAAGCGGGTGGAGGTGACGACGGTCTCGCTGGCGGACGTCGTCTCGCGCGATACCGAGGTTGATGACGATGAGGTCGACGGTCTGTGGGCGGCGGCGAACATCCTCATGTTCCCGGATGACTCGCTGACCATGGATTTGCGCGTCACCAGCGTTCGCATCGAATCCACGTCGAGCGCCCGTGTCGTCTGGAGCGAAGGCCGCAATGCGCTCGCGCCGCTCGGCACGGGGACGAGCGTCCCGCTGCCGCCCGCCATGATGAACCCCGGCACCAGCATCATCATGACCGAAGCGCGCTATCGCTATAACCCGCCGGTCGGCTTCCTGTTCATTGGCGGCGCCAACCTGCAGCACACGGCCTATCGCCGTTCGCGCCTGGTGGACCCGATCCCACGCGTTTGAGTCTGGCGCCTGCGGCGCCTCTTGACGACGGAGAGGTCCGCGCGGAAACTCGCGCATGAAGTCCAAGAAAATAAGTCCGGCTGAAGCCGTCGACGCCCTCGAAAAACTCCATGCTGACGCTGTAGCCGCCGTTCTTGCCGCCGTGCGCCGCTTCGCCGAGACTGGCGTGCCGCCGACCATGGAAGAGCGCGCCAAATTTCGATATCCGGAACTGCGCGTCACCTATGAGCCAAACGGCCCGATCCCGAAGCTTTCGCGCGCCTACGGGCAGCTCAGCTGGCCCGGCGAGTACGCCGTCACGATCACGCAGCCGTCGTATTTCCGCCGCTACATTATCGAGCAACTGACGCATCTGGTGAAAGACTACGACGTCGAGATCAATGTCCGCGTCAGCGACACTGAACTCCCGTATCCGTTCGTGCTCGATCCGAAGGAAGCGGCCGCGTATCAATCGGTGCCGGCCGAAGTGCTGGCGCGGCATTTCCCCACGCCGCGTCTCGCGCAAGTGGGCGACGCCGTCGTTGACGGCATCAAGATCGATCGCCTCGATCGTTCGCGCCCGCTCGCGCTCTTCGATGCGCCACGCATCGATTATTCGCTGAAGCGCTTGCAGCACTATACCGGTGCGCCGTGGCAGGACGTGCAGCCGTGGATACTGTTCACGAACTACCAGCGTTACGTCGAAGAGTTCGTGCGCTGGGCCGCGGAGGGCGTGAAGAACGGTCCGAAAGGCTGGGCGCTCTCATGTCCTGGCGGCGTCACGATCGAAGGCGGCGATCCGGACGGCGAGCGCAAGGCGTTGGAGGCGCCGTGGCGCAAGTATCAGATGCCGGCCTATCACCTGACGACGCCGGATAGCGACGGCATCACGCTCGTGAATATCGGCGTTGGTCCGTCGAACGCGAAGAATATCACTGATCACCTCGCAGTGCTGCGCCCGCATTGCTGGCTGATGGTGGGCCATTGCGGCGGACTGCGGCACACGCAGCGCATCGGCGACTACGTGCTCGCGCACGCCTATCTGCGCCGTGATCGCATCCTCGACGAGAACGTGCCGCTCGAAGTGCCGATCCCGGCGATCGCGGAAGTGCAGGTGGCGCTGCAGGAAGCCGCAGCACGCCTCTCCGACGACAAGGACGATCTCCGCCGCCGTCTGCGCACCGGCACCGTCGTTTCGTACGCTGACCGCAACTGGGAGCTGAACTACAATTCAGAGCGGCAGCTCATTAATCAGTCGCGCGCCGTCGCGGTGGACATGGAAAGCGCCTGCATCGCCACGCAAGGCTTCCGCATGCGCGTGCCTTATGGCGTGCTGCTCTGCGTCTCGGACAAGCCGATCCATGGCGAGATCAAGCTGCCGGGCGTGGCGGATAAGTTCTACGAAAGCGCTATCGCCTCGCACCTGCGCATCGGCCTTGAGACCATCACGCTGCTCAAGACCAACCGCGACATCCTACACTCGCGCAAGCTCCGCGCCTTCGACGAACCGCCATTCCGTTAAGGCGCTGTTAGCCTGAAATTAGGGGCTCGCCTCTAGCGTTCCCGGCGCAAGCCGCTTGGGGAAGCGTATGAGCGACAGCACTGCGACGGTCCTTAACGAAACGTCGATCGGCCAGCCTGCATGGGCGCGCGCGGCCGCGCCTTGGGCCTTTGGCGGCGCGATGTTGCTCAGCGCGACGCTTGTTTTCGCGCTGCAGCCGATGTTCTCGAAGATGGTGTTGCCGCGTGTTGGTGGCGGCGCGGCGGTGTGGACTGTTGCGCTCGTCTTCTTCCAAGGCGCGCTGCTCGCAGGCTACGCCTACGCGCATTTGCTCACGTCACGCCTTTCCTTGCCGCGCCAGATTGTCGTGCACGCCGCGGTGCTGGTGCTCGCCGGCATGTTCCTGCCGATCGCCGTTGCGTCGGGCTTCGACGCGCCGCCGACATCGGGGCAGGGCTTCTGGCTGATCGCGCTGTTCGCCGCATCTGTCGGCGCGCCGTTTGCGGCTGTGTCGGCGACTGCCCCGTTGCTGCAATCCTGGTTCGCCCGCACCGGCCGCCCCGACGCCAACGATCCGTACTATCTCTACGGCGCCAGCAACGCCGGCAGCCTCGCCGCTCTGCTGGCGTTTCCGCTGCTGCTCGAGCCACAACTCGGCGCGCATGAGCAATCGATTGGCTGGACAATCGGATTCGTTCTGCTGGGCCTCGCGATTATGGGCTGCGCCTTCTTGGCGTGGCGCGCCGGCGCACCCGCAGCGCAAGCCGTCGCCGCCTCGCACGCAACATCAAGCCTGCGCGAACGCGGCAAGTGGGTGCTGCTCGGCTTGCTGCCGTCCGCCTTACTTGTCGCCGCGACGACGCACATCACCACCGACGTCGCGTCCGCGCCGTTACTGTGGGTGATTCCGCTCGCGCTTTACTTGCTCGCGTTCATTATGGCGTTCTCGCAGCGCACTTGGCTGCCGCCGCGTGTCACGGCGCTGGCGCTGCCCGCTTTGGTCGCGGTGACGTTGGTGACGGCATGGAGCGCCGGCGATTGGCGATTGCTCTCGATCACAGTGCTCGGCACGCTCTGGCTCGGCACTTATGTTTGCTGCCGCGCGCTCTACGAAACGCGCCCCGGCGCGGATCGTCTCACTGAATTCTATTTGTGGATGTCGGTCGGCGGCGTCATCGGCGGCGCGCTCGCCGCTCTCGCCGCGCCGCTTCTGTTCGACGGCGTACTCGAATGGCCAATTGCCGTTGCGCTCACCTTGCTCGCACTGCCGGGCGGAAAGGGGCTCACCAAGCCGATGCTGATCATCTTCGGCGCGTGCGTTGGCTTGTGTTTGCTGGCGACGGCGCTCTCGCTCGCGATTCCGGACGGGCGCATCATCGCGGGCGGTTTGGCTGCAGGCCTCGCGGCGATCATCGTCGGCCGTGACAGCCGCACTTTGATGGCGCTCGCGTGCGCCGCGATCATCGCCATGGGCGTCACCATCCAGCATCGCGGCGTCGCCTTCGCGGACCGCAGCTTCTACGGCGCCGTGCGCGTCATCGACACCGAGGACGGCCAATGGCGCCGCTTCGTGCACGGCACGACGCTGCATGGCGTGCAAAGCCTCAATGCGGACACGGCTCACACGCCCACCGGCTATTACGGCCCGCTGACGCCGATCGGTTCGGCGTTCACGGCGCTCGCCCAAGCGGGCGGGTACGACCGCATCGCCATTCTCGGCCTCGGCGCCGGCGCCATGGCGTGCCACGCGCGCGCCGGGCAGCAATGGACCTATTACGAGATCGATCCGTTGGTCGTGCAGGTCGCGCAGGATCAGACCTTGTTCAGTTTCCTCTCGTCTTGCACGCCGGACGCGCCGGTGATCGTCGGCGACGCGCGCCTCGAACTCGCGAAGCAACCGGCTGGCGCTTACGATATCATCCTCGCCGACGCGTTCTCGTCGGACGCGGTGCCGACGCACCTCATCACCCGCGAAGCGATGCAGCTTTACCTCGACCGCGTGTCCGAGAGCGGCGTCGTGCTCGTGCACGTGTCGAACCGCAATCTGGCGATGGCGGAGGTTGCGGAGCGCGCCGCGTTGGCGGCAGGGGCGGTGGTGATCCAACGCCTTTACCTTCCGCCTGAGCGCAACTACGCGAATTTCGGCTCGCAGGTTGTGGCGATCGCCCGCACGCGTGAAGCGCTCGCGCCGCTCTTGGCCAACCCAGAGTGGACATTCGCCGATCCGCCCGCCGGCCGCGCCTGGACGGACAACTATTCCAACATCCTCGAGCCGTTCGTGCAGCGCATTCTGCATCCGCTGCGCAATCACGCCTCGCCCGCCGTGTGACGCTTTGACGGGTGCGGTTTGACCTGACACAAAGCCGGCCATGCATGATCGGCTGGTGGCGTTTGAGCGCATTCTGAATTTCCGCGATTTCGGCGGCTGGGACGCCGGCGGCGGAAAAGTCGCGCGCGGCGTGCTGTTTCGCTCAGCGTCGTTCCACGATGCGACGGAAGCAGACATCACCAAGCTCGACGCGATGGGCTTCCGCTTCATGGTCGATCTGCGCCGTCCGGAAGAGCGCACGCACGAACCGAACAAATGGCCGAACGCCGCGACGCGCGTCGTGTTCAATGAAGAAGGCTACGCGCACGCCTTGCCGCCGCACCTCGCAGCTTTGTTGCGCGACGATCTGACGGCGGAAAGCGTCGCCGCCTACATGCACGAAATCTATCGCGGCTTCGCCTTCGAGCCGCGCCACATCGATCTCTACCGCAATTGGTTCCACGGCCTCGTCACCGAGGGCGGGCCGGCGATCATCCATTGCGCAGCAGGGAAGGACCGCACGGGCCTCGGCTGCGCGCTCACTCTGTTCGCGCTCGGTGTGAACGAAAACGACGTGTTCGCTGACTACGAGTTCACCAACCAAGCCGTCGACATCGAAACACGCCTGCCGCGCATCAAGGCGCGTATGGAAGAGCGCCTGGAGCGCACCATCGCCGCCGCCGCGCTGCGGCCGATGCTCGGCGTGACGCCCAGCTACCTGCGTTCAGCGCTCGATGCGATCGAAGCGCGTCATGGCAGCGTCGAACGCTATATGGCGGCTGTGCTGAATGTTGGCGCGAAAGAGCGCGAGACGTTGCGCGCGAAATTTATCCTCTAAGGCATTCCGGACGCGTGGGACACGCGATCCGGAACCCAGGGCAAACACGCAGCGCTATGATCCCTGGGTTCCGGGTATCGCTTCGCGATCCCGGAATGACTGTAGTTTGAGTGGAGTCGACGCGCGCCTAGCTCGCCGCTTTCCGCTTTTCCATCAGCTGATCGAAGTTCGACCACACGCCTTCGCCGCCGTGCCAATCGCCCTTGGTCGCGGCCTTCGAATATTCTGTCGCGCGCGCTTCGAAGAAATTGGCGTGCTCGACGCCGTTCAAGATCGCCGTGAGCCACGGGATCGGGTGCTCGGTGACGCCGTACAATTTCGGCAGCCCGAGCTGACCCAAGCGCCAATCGGCGATGTAGCGAATGTACTGTTTGATATCGACGTCGGTCATGCCCTGCACTGGGCCCATCTCGAAGGCGAGGTCGATGAAGCGATCCTCGATGCCGACGACCGTCTTGCAGCAATCGACGATGTCGTCCTTCACGCCTTGCGTCAGCGCGCCGGTTTCCTTCGCGAAGGCGTGGAAAAGCTTGATCATGCCTTCGCAATGCAAGCTCTCATCGCGCACGGACCAGGTCACGATCTGGCCCATGCCCTTCATCTTGTTGAAGCGCGGAAAGTTCATCAGCATCGCGAACGATGCGAACAGCTGCAGCCCTTCGGTGAAGCCGCCGAACATCGCGACGGTGCGCAGAATGTCGGCATCCGTCTCGACGCCGAATTCCTGCATGTAATCGTGTTTGTCCCGCAGCGCCTGGTAATCCATGAACGCCTGAAACTCGGTCTCAGGCATGCCGATGGTTTCGAGCAGCAGCGCGTAAGCGGCGATGTGAACCGTCTCGATGTTCGAGAACGACGCGAGCATCATCTTGATCTCGGTCGGCTTAAACACGCGCGCGTAGCGCTCCATGTAATTGTCGTTCACCTCGACATCGGCCTGGGTGAAGAAGCGGAAGATCTGCGTCAGCAGATTGCGCTCCTGGTCGTTGAGCTTGGAGGCCCAATCCTTCACGTCCTCGCCGAGCGGCACTTCTTCCGGCACCCAATGGACCTGCTGCTGGCGGCGCCAGAACTCGTACGCCCACGGATACCGGAACGGTTTGTAGCCAATGGAAGGGGTGCGGAGCCCCGTTAGCTTGCCGTTCGTCGCACCCATCGACACGTCTCCACTCTCGAACCGGAACGAACCCTACATTTGGGGATATTGGGGCGCGTTGGCCACCATATCTAGGCAATTACCGGACGAGTCTCGTTTAAGAATGGTTACCGGCCGAGCACCATGGAGCGATTCATCCGGCTGGGAAGCCGGCTGGGGCGGAGCAGGGTGTGGAAAAGCGAGCCAGGACGCCGCCGGCAACCCGAAAAGGTCGGTTTTGGCCCCAACGGGCCAGCGCTTAGCGCTTCATCGTCACCGTCAGGCCGGCGAAGCTTTCGTCGCGGCTGAAGGTCTGGTGGCCGACCGTCCCGGAGACTTCGCGCTCGACATAGGCCAGTGAGGCCTGAACGCCGCTGCGCTCGTAGGTGACGCCGGCGGACATATCGCCCACTTCGACGCGCTCCTGGAGCGAGAGCGAGGCGCCTTGGCCGCCAAAATCGCTGCGGGCGCCTGGTTGCCAAGTCACCGCTTCATCGTCGGAGGCGGCGAACACGTACCAGCGCGGCTCACGGCTTTGGCCGTCGCCGTCGCGCTGGGCAAGGTTACCGACACGGACTTCCGCCCCGCGGCCTTCACGGGAAAGATCGCCATCGGCGTTGGCGCCGATCGAGGCGCGCGGCGCGATCGCCACGTCCAACGGTGCGCCGGTGCGTTCGCCATTGGCGGAGAGTTCAAGCTGGACCGCGCGCTGGTCCGCTTCGCCGCGGTCCATGCCAAGCTGTTCAAAGCGCTCGTCCGACCTGCCGCGAATGTCCAAATTGAAGGAAGGAGCAGGGCTCTCGCCAGGGGCGGCGGATGGGTCCGAGAAGGCCACACCGCTCGACTGTGCGAAGGCGGTCGCGGCCAGGGCCGTGGCCCCGAGCAGAGCGCCTATAAACGCACCAGACTTAACCGTCTTGGACATTTGGCCAGCCTCTAGTTCACCGCCAACGCCCACTCACCGCGATAACCTTGCCGTGCGTAACAGGTTCCCGGTGCGCGAAAATTGAGATGAATCCCTTCTGCAACGCCTTCGTCAGTCCGCTGATGCAGTTTCAATGCCGCATCGTCAGCGTCAACCCTGCAAAGCTCTCGTCGCTGGAAATCGTGTGCGATCCGGCGGTGCGGACGGAGATCTCGCGTTCAACATAAGCGAGCGACGCCTGCATGTGTCCGCGCTCGTAAGTGATTCCGGCCTGGAGATCGCCAATTTCCACCCGATCCTGCAGCGCAAAGCCTGAAGGCTGGCCGCCAAACTCGCGCCGCGAGCCGGGCCGCCAAACCAAGGCTTCAT
>Ga0187894_10006553_pt1 | contig 11378 bp, 9 predicted proteins | sample GBC1701081metaG_FD_136650 | JGI IMG/M metagenome (GOLD analysis project Ga0187894, IMG submission 136650) | White microbial mat communities from a lava cave in the Kipuka Kanohina Cave System on the Island of Hawaii, USA - GBC170108-1 metaG ...
CGCCTTCGCCGACGTGCGCGTCTCGCCCGACGGCAAGGTGGTGAGCGAGGCCGACTGGGCCGCCAGCGCCGGCAAGTGGCTGCCGACCGACGAGGACCGCGCCTTCGTGCAGTCGCTGATGGGCGCGGCCGTGATCGAGCCCGGCAAGTACGCCCACTGGATCGCCCCGCCCGCCCGCGGCATCAACAACCAGCCCGGCGACTTCCAGTACGTGCGGTTCAATTAGCATTTCCTCCCACGTCAGTGGGGAGGTGCCCCGAAGGGGCGGAGGGGAGGCGACGAGATCGTGGTAACCAAAACCACGTCGGCTCCCCCTCTGGCCTTCGGCCACCTCCCCCAACTGTCGTTGGGGGAGGAATTTCTGGCCGTATTTCCGGAAACATTCGCGAATCTCAAAACGCGTGACAACAATGACAACAATGACAACAAATAAATTTACTTGCGCGAGAGACTCGATCGACGCTCGTTTCGTTGCTGCACTTCGTCACCTCCCTGGCGCGCATGCTGACACGTCCGACGCACGGTAAAGCAACTCTGCCGCCGGTGCGCGCGCGGCACACGCGTCGGCGTGCGGCCCATATGGGCTCGGCCGATGGCGCATCAAGGAGTCCAAAAATCGGCCCCCCAAAAAAACTTTGTGTCGCGCCCCGTCGAAGAGCGGTGCGCTTTGTCGTCCTGAGCGCAGCGAAGGACCTGTTGAGCCGTCGGAACGCACGGACCGAAACAACGGGCGCACGTACGCCATCGATGGTTCCGTGCGATGGCACGGCTCAACAGGTCCTTCGCTGCGCTCAGGACGACAACGGTCAGTACCGCTCGAGGAAATCCAGCGTGTATTCGCAGCGCTCGCCGGCGAAGTATTTCTGCAGGACCTCTTCGAACACGGCGTTTTCCGTTGCCACGGCGGCGAACAGGGTCATCGACGACCGGCATTTCAGGTCATCGGGCGCGCCGAGCACCTGATGCGCTGTACGACCCTGGACATCGGCCAGCAGCCGGCTGCAGTCGCGCAGCCTCGGCCCCAGGACAGGATGGGCCAGATAGGCCTCGGCCTCTTTCCGCGAGCCGATGGCGAAGTCCCAGGCCGTGCCGCTGGTCCCCAGCCCTTTGACCTGCGGGAAGACGTACCACATCCAATGGCTGCGCTTGCGCCCGTCGCGCAGTTCGGCCAGGGCCCGCTCGATGACGCGGTCCTGCGCCTCGACAAAGCGCTGCAGGTTGTACGGATCGGCCATGATGGTTTTTCCCTTCCCCGCTCGCGGGGAAGGTGGCCGAAGGCCGGATGGGGAGCCGACGTGGTCTTCGTTACCAAGATCACCACGGCTCCCCTCCGCCCCTTCGGGGCACCTCCCCACTGACGTGGGGAGGATCATATAATGGGCAACTATTCAACGGAGGCAGCGTCATGGCGGGGCGGATGGTGGGTAATGTCGCGATCGGCGACGACGGCGCGATCACGATCCCGGCGTCGTTCAACGTCGCCGTGCCGTTCGTCGACCGGCATGTCGCGGAGGGCCGCGGCGGCAAGGCGGCGATCCGCACATCAGGCGAGACCGTCACCTACGCCCAGCTGGCGCGGCGCGTCGATGCCGCCGGCCATGCCCTGCGGGCGCGCGGCCTGAAGCCTGATGATCGCCTGCTGATGGTGATCAAGGACTGCCCGGCGTTCTTCTACCTGTTCTGGGGTGCCATCAAGGCCGGCATCGTGCCGGTGCCGCTGAACACGCTGCTGCGCGCCGCCGACTACGCCTACATGATCGACGATTCGGGCTGCCGTCTGGTCGCCTACTCGCCCGAGTTCGCCGCTGAGGTCGAGCCGGCGCTGGCCCAGCTCGGCGCCAAAGCGCCCCCGGCGCTCAAGGCGACCGACGACGCCAGCATCGGCGCCGATGCCGCGTGCCCGGCGCTGGCGCCGCATCCCGCCAAGCCCACCGACGACTGCTTCTGGCTCTACTCCTCGGGCTCGACCGGCCGGCCAAAGGGCGCCGTGCATCGCCAGCGCGACATGGTGGTAACCAGCGAGCTCTACGGCGTGCGCACCTTGGGCGTCACCGAAGCCGACATCTGCTACTCGGCCGCCAAGCTGTTCTTCGCCTATGGCCAGGGCAACGCCATGACCTTCCCGCTGTGGGTGGGCGGCACGGCGGTGCTCGACCCGGCGCGCCCGACGCCCGACTCGACATTCGCCAACATCGAAGCGTTCCGCCCCACCCTGTTTTTCGGCGTGCCGACGCTCTATGCCGCGCAGCTGGCGGCGCTGGAGACGCGCACAGTCGACTTCAGCTCGGTGCGCGCCTGCGTCTCGGCCGGCGAGGCGCTGCCATCCGACATCTTCCGACGCTGGAAGGACAAGACCGGCACCACAATCCTCGACGGCATCGGCTCGACCGAGATGCTGCACATCTTCCTGGGCAACCGATTGGATGACCACCGGCCCGGCACCTCGGGCCGCGCCGTGCCCGGCTATATCGCCGAGATCCGCGACCCCGACGGCAACCCCGTGAAGCCGGGCGACAGCGGCCGGCTGTGGATGAAGGGCGGCTCGGCCGCCGCCTACTACTGGAACAAGCCCGAGAAGACGGCCGAGACCATGGTCGGGGACTGGCTCGATACCGGCGACACCTACCGCCAGGACGACGATGGCTATTACATCTACGAAGGCCGCAGCGATGACATGCTGAAGGTCGGCGGCATCTGGTGCTCGCCGGTCGAGATCGAGGGCTGCCTGATCGGCCATCCCGCGGTGCTGGAGAGCGCCGTCGTCGGCCGCGCCGACGCCGACGGCCTGGTGAAGCCGCAGGCCTTCATCGTGCTGAAGCCCGGCCACGACGCCGGCGCCAAGCTCACCGACGCACTGATGGCGCACTGCAAGCAGACGCTGGCGCCGTACAAGTACCCGCGCTGGGTGGAATATGTGAGCGAGCTGCCGAAGACGGCGACGGGGAAGATTCAGCGGTTCAAGTTGAGGGGGTAAACGCCCTTGTGTCGAAACTCCTTAGACAAGTAGAGTTTGTGGCGGCTACGTGTGGTGGTTCTAAAGTCTGGGATTTGAATGGCTGGGCCTCGATACTTCACCCCCAACTATATGTATGGCCTCACGCGCGGTGAGTTTCGCCGTTTACCGCACGAAGAAAAGCTCGAAATCATGGAAGCGTGGTTTCGCGAGCGATACGAAGATCCTGCTGAACGAACGCCCTACGAAAGTGCGGAAGGTGGATACATCTGGATTTGGGGTGGGCCATACGACGCTCAGATGGAACTTGAAGCGGAATTTAGCGGACTTGCTTCTGCCAGGCTGATTGGTGAACTCGTGAGAAAGCTACAAGCCGAATGCTATCAATGGGCCCCGACACCAAAATGGGACGATGACGAGGAAATAGGCGACTTCACGCCTACTGATACAAATGCAATCGCAGCTGATATCGACCTAAGTCGACCTCCACAATTTGGCGATGAATATGAACAGCGACATCGAGCGGTACTGGAAGGGCGCCTAGGAAGGCTTGAAGCAGAGCTTGATACTCTCCGAACTCCGCGAGGCATGATCGGGCACAACCAACCCCCAGAACCCATCGACACGCTCCCCCTTGGCGAGGGCGAACGCCGGCGTCTCGCGGAGGTTACGGCGGAGCAAAAGGCGGACTTGGCAAAGCCCCAGCCCGATATCGCCAAAGCCATCGTCTACGGACAACAACTGCGCTCAGTGTTTGAAAAGTTGCTTCGCTGGACCGGAAAGAAGATCGACTTGACAATCGAGGCATTTCTAAAAGCTCTTGGGGACACTGCCGGAAAGTCACTAGGACTCGGAGCTCCCATATTTATATTCGGCCTGTATCAATCATTGGCTAGCTGGCTGGCCGCGACATATGAGGCTCTAGTTGCTTGGTTACGCATTGTCACGACGCCCTTTTGACAATCCGGCCGGCTGTTCACCACCGCATCGAAAAGATCGAGCTCCCGGCACCAACAACTCGTTCACTGCACGCTGCAAGATTTAATTTTCTCAACCGCTACCAGGTGACTTGGTCTCCTGATTCATGGCGCACTCGCCGACTTGAAGTGTTTATTGTATATATGTTCTGCCATTCGTGCATATTGGCTTGAGTGGTAGTTCTTGAAAGTAAAATTGTTAAGCCCGTTCATTGCTGCCTTTAGGCTTTTGAATTCAACGCTATGACCGTTCTGGATCAAAAAGCGAAGAGTGATAAGGAAACTGTTCACGTACGTGACCGCTAGTAAGCGATTCTTAACGGTGGGGTCTGGCGTCCACCGGGAACTCTCCACATTGGCTTTGACGGCACCCAAAAATATATTAATCACCTTCACCGCGAAGGATAAGTAAGCCTCAAGACCATTTGTTGACTCCCCTTTAGCAAGCTCTTCTTTTTCCGGATGTTCGAATAATTTGAACAGAGAATCATCGCCGCCTAGCTTTATGAGTGGCCCTAAGCCGTAACTTACAATTGAACTTGTCTTTAATTTCCCTTTGTCAAAGAAGTAATTCTCGACGTGTCCTTCAAGAGGACCATCTTTGGCCAGACGCTGCATGACCTGGCGTCCTATAGCGGTCTGGCTGAATGGACTTAGAAAAACATCTATTTCCTGGCGCAGCGGTGTTGGGGCGTTTGTTTGGTTTGCATTGATCGAAAGAAACAGCGCCGCTTCAAATCGCTCAACTTCCTCACGCTTTGTCCCTTCAGGATAGATGACTCCTGTCACAAGGAGGTTCTGCTGGTGCCTTAGCTTCGCTATCTTCGGATCATCATCTCTTGCTTCATAGTAGGAGTACAATCTGTGCTGCCCGTCGATGACGCCGATAGAATTCTGTCTCACCGGTAAACGAATTATTACTGGTTCCGTCTTCGTAAGTGCCTTGATATCAGCTGTTTTTCCATTCGGGAGTTCCGGATGCACATCCGATGGCAACGTAGCTATGAGATTGTTCACAAAGACACGTTTCTCTGATTTTAGCTTTCTGCGAATGGCTTCGATTTTTGCTCGGATTACCATTCGTTGATAGGCTTGGTATGATCCTCTCCAGCCGTCCCGGCGGAGAACATACGCACGGCTGAGAAGAGAGGCGGCATCGGCGTAGAATGATACGACTTTGTATCCCGGCGGAAACCCCGACGATGATTCGGGTAAAATAGAACCATGGTAACTTACCGACTGCGCTTTGTTTGGAAACTTGCCATCTCTTGCCACATCACCAGGTTCCACATCGAGAAACTCAAGCACTTCACTGAGTGCTGACATTTTAATAGTACGGGCTATCTTCTCAAAATACTTAAGAACGGGATAATCTAGATAAACCGGTTCATTAACTATATTTTTGATAGCTTCGTTAAACTGGTTCAGTGAGCAATAGACGATTTTTAGGATATACTGATCAGAATGAAACTTGTCATTTAACCTGTCATCAAATGGTTTCGATTTCTTTCGAAAATACTCGATAAAACCTCTTGAATCATTTAACACTTTTGAAAAAATAATCTTTTTATTTTTTAAATGATCCGTAACACTAGATGACTGTGATGCAGTATACTCGAAAAGAAGTAACAAATTTTCGTACAGATAAGCGTCATCAAATTCACCTGCTTGCCCCCCAATTTCAATCTCTACGCCTGGAATTTCTGACACACGTTCGAAGCCCAGGTTGCGAAATATGGCCCGAGCCGATTGTATGTGAGCCCTTTGGAGTTTTTGAAGTTTTCGCTCCTCGGGCTTTAGTTTGTTCTTTGCCTTTTTCTTTTTCTTTGGCTTCTTGGGTGCCATCTCCATCCCCTCGGTAGTTATTCCGCCGCAATCTTCCATTCTGGAGGTACACTGGCAACGCGTTCCCCAGCCTTTGGTCGCCGAACGGGCCTGCCCACTGGGCGCGTAGTCAGTCGGCCGGCATAATATTTAGCGAGACGATTGCGAGCTAACTTGATGTAAGTGCCACTCCTATCGATGCCGATACCCAAGCGTTGATGCTTTGCTGCAGCTATAACGCTGGTACCTGCCCCCACAAATGGATCGAGGACTGTGTCGCCCACTTCTGTTAAAGCCAGAATGCAGCGCTCAACTAACTCACTTGGAAACTGGCATGGATGGATGGTCTTTTCTGGGTGATTGGCTTTCACATTCGGAAGGTCCCAAACAGGCCCCTTCACTAGCGTTTCATCAGGTTCGAAAATCCAAAAATCTGATGGATTCTTTCCTTTGGGATTGCCGCTTGGGAGACCCGCTTTAGGTCCACGAGAGCGAGAGTGTCGCTTTCCAGGATAGAGCTGCGGCACACGAACTGGGTCCAGTTGAAAGTAGTACTGATCTGACTTGGTGAACCACAGCAAGGTCTCATAGCGGCCGGAGAATCTCTTTGTGGCGTGCAGGCCAAAGTTGAAATGCCAAATTATCCGATTCCTGAGACGAAGACCTTGCTTAATTGCCAAATGATAGAGGAAGTAATCCAGAGGAAATACTTCTCCATTACTTACGTGACTTCCTACTTGCCAGCATATGTGGCCATCTGCAGTTACTTTGTGACTGACCTTCTCAACAATTGGAGCAAGCCAGTCAATGTACTCTTGCAACGAGCGTCGGCGATCTCGCTCGTATTCCTTTCCGATGTTATAGGGTGGTGACGTAATCACAAGGCGACACGACTCGTCCTCAATCGAGTCGAGCACACGTAAGGAGTCGCCCTTCAATAGTTTATGTTCTGACCGATGCTTGGTTATGCTCTTTTTCTGACTCACTTAGTTGTTGCCTCATGTAGCACTTCTAAATTGATTCTTATATCACATCTACGCTTATTGTATAGACCGATCGCGCGGAGTGGCAATTCCCGTATGGATGGATGAGCTTGGCCCGCTTCAGGAGGTACAGTGTTATCTACGCGTCAGCGGGCCTGTCGGTGGTGCTAGAGAGTCGGGGACTCTACTGAATTGCCTAACCCCGCTCTGCAACTGCAGTCTCAGCTCCCACTTGGCCTTCGTGCGATGATTGCAGATAACCTAGGCTATTCTACGCCCTGGAATCTGGGACATCGACAATGCCCGATAGAATCAGGATGGGTAGAGTAGGCTGCCGTACCGACTGAAGCTGTGCTCGTGACACGGCAATGCGCCGTTACACCTGGTGCCCGGCAATCCCGCGCGGTCGCGTCATGTCGATCATGTCGAACAGATCGTGCGCGTCCGGTGCCCCGAGGTTTGCTTCGAGGACGCCGGTTATGCGGCGTCAACGTCGACGCCATCTGCCGCAGCATCCGGGCCGGGGCCAACATCAGCGATGGCTTACTGGTGAATGCCGCGGTTCGGCAGGATATCCCGTGCGGACGTGGGCTTGGGCGCCGGGCCGCACCAGATTGACTACGACGTCGGCGCGACGGCCGATTCAAGACAGGCGGGGCATCTACGAAGGCCGCAGCGATGACATGCTGAAGGTCGGCGGCGTCTGGTGCTCGTCGGTCGAGATCGAGGACTGCCTAAACGGCCACCCGGCGGCGCTGGAGAGCGCCGTGGTCTGCCGCGCCGACGCCCTGATCGCGCACTGCGAGCAGACACTGGCACCCTAAAAGTAACCGCGCCGGGTGGAGTATGTGAGCACGCTTCTCATAAGAGTGGCGGACCCGCCTACGATGATACCCGCCTACCTGCAGAGCGCCGATGGATACTACATCTACTAGAGCCGCAGCGACGGCATGTTGAAAGCCGGCGGCGTCTGGTGCTCGCCGGTCAAGATCGGCAGTTGCCCTATCAGCAATCCGTCAGGGCTGGGAAGCGCTGTCGTCGGCTGTGCCGGAATACGGCAGTTCTAGTTGAGGAAAGGAAATATTAGTAATATATATGGAGAAGAAAAAATAGTGGGAGGACAAAGTGGCTGCAAAAGTCTTCATTATTGAGTCTAGTTACCCTGTGGACTATTACAGCCGGCAATTGGATGGCATTGCGACCAGAAGCCTGTTGGACGTTCTACAGTTAGAAAACCGAATCAGAATGGTTCTGGACAAAGAGCATTTTCAAAAGGGGCTCGACGAAGCCAGCGCGAATGGCTATAGGATACTGCACTTGTCTTGCCATGGAGATGAGGACGGTATCGCCCTCGCGAACAACTACCAACCGACCTGGGATGAGTTCGCGGACTTTTTTCAGAATATCGATCACTGCCCTACAGTACTCGTTATGTCGGCCTGCGCAGGCGCATGCAAGGGTATCGCGGATGCATTTCGAAGCCGGACGAAGCGGCCTGCAATCATCTTTGGTTCGGTTGATGAGCGCACGTATGCAGAATACGCAACCGCATGGGCTATTTTGTATCACTGCTTCAAGAAACGCGGCATTAATACTGTAGCTGCGCAAACAGCCTTAAAACAAATAAGTGTCGTTGTCAGTTCGAAATTTCGCTATCGAAGGTGGAGCGCCAAACCCTCCTCGTATCGCGTATTCCCAGGAGCTAACACCAAGTTTGAGATAAAAATGGTATGATTTATTCGCCGGATGATGTTGGCGCCACTTTGAAACCAGAAGCGGCGACCAACGTTGGCTTTGAGTCATGATCGCCGCTTTGGTCAATGTCTGGACCTGCGCGCAATTCGTCTGCGAGGCCGCGACACGCTCGATCATCGTTCCCGAGGCTCTCACCTTACGCGACCAGCGCCACGAGCCCCACAAGCTTGGTCGCCAGCTTGATCGCTTTTTCCAGCTTGTTAAGGATCTTACCGACGGCTTCCAGCTGCTTCAGGGAGTCCCTGGTCGCATCATTGGCGCTCACGAGTGACTTGTAAGCCGCTTCGATATCGGCCGAGTTCTGCTCCAGGCCATCGGCGATGGCATCGTTGTAGGCAGTCTCAGCATCGTCGTAAGCCTTGCGCAGTCGCTTTCTCTGGTCGGCGGTCGCATCGTCGAACCGCGTCTCGTACGCGACGATGGCGTAGTGGTAGTTTTCCCGCACCTCCGCCAACCGATCTTCTGCCGTCGTCATATCTCAGCCCCCCTCGCTGGCGCCTTTGGCGTCCTTCACTCGCTTGTAGTATTTGGCCAATCGCTCGACCCACGCCTTGATGTCCTCGAGGTCGACCTTGGCGCCTTCCTCGAGCTTGGCGTGCTGCTTGACGAGGCCCTCCAGCAGGCCCACCAGCTCGTCGTAGGCTTCCGGCACGTGCGCCAGGTCGCGCTTGTCGAGATAGGCCAGGTAGCCTTGCATGCCGGCGCGCACCTTCGTCGGCGCGCGGGAGATGGCGGCGTCGAGATCGGCGACCGGCTTGATGCGCAGGTCGTCGAAAACACGCTTCAGGTCCTCCGAGCGGCTGGCGATGCCGCCGGCGAACAGCTTGGCGCGCAGCATCTGCCGATCGCTGAGGTTCTTGCGCCGGGCCTCTACGGCGAAGAGCTTCTCTGCTGCGACTGCCTTGGCCAGGCGATCGACCGACTCGCGGATCAGGTGGCTGGCCTTCGCCACCTTGCGCTTCTGCACTTCCTCGGCGATCACGCCGAAGACGATCCTGATGCCTTCGGCGACCTGAGGATCGACCAGGGGAATGCCGGCTGCCGCATTGGATGTGCCGAGCTGCTGGACGGCCTGCACGAAGCCATTCGTTTCATCGATGAACGAGCCGACGGCCTTTTCGGTCTCCCCGACGGCATCGTAGCGTGCCAGCGCATCGAACGCGGTGTAGGTGGCGAGCAACTTCTCCATCGCGCGCGTGCGCGCCGCCAACGCCTTGGCCAGCCGCTCGCTGCTCTTGTCGACGCCCGGTGAGCGCTCGGGCTCCCCGCCCTCGATCAGCGCGATGTTCAGCGGCCGCCCCAGCTCCCGCCAGCTGTCGACATCAGACTTGGCCTGGCGTGCCTCGTCCCGCAATGTCGTCGATGCGGTCATCCCGCCCTGGCCCAGCTTGCGGGCCTCGCCCAGGTCAAGCCCGGAGCACGCGGACAAACTCCACAGTGCAACCAGGAGAAGCCCGCTCCTCCCCAATACGCTCATCATGCCCCCCAATACGACCAGATACTTGTGAACTCTCGCGGCAGCCGCAGGCAGGACGCATCCGCCAGCCACGCGTGCATTCTCGCGACGGCGTTCACGTCCCGCTCGACGTCAGGATGCGGCGAAGCGAACACGCTCCGCCTGTGGATCTGTCCTTGCTCCCCCTGTGTGCCCCAAGACGACGATTTTGAATTCTTTGCCAGCTTGTACTTTTCTTGACGACGATGCCGAGGGGTTTCACCCCTTGTGCGTTCTACCATGGCTGCCAGTCGTCAGCGTCACGCAATTGGATGGCAAGCGCCGATTGCAGCCGTCGTTCTGATACAATTCTAAATCGTGGTGCCGTGGGAAGCCCACCGGAATTCAATCCAGATCTGTTCCAATTTCCTGTCGGGCATCCTCCAGGTGGAGGATGCCGCCGCGTTCAGGGCGCAACATCGTCGATCACATGGGGAAGATCCTGGTCTTGCAACCCGTCGAAGCGGGCCAACACCATCGTCGATGCACTGATTTTTCAGGCGATTCGTATGACCCCGAAAGACACAAGTAGCGGCGTCCCGTCATCGCTTGTTTGGATTGGGGGACAATATGACCAAGGATATTTTGAGCATCGACCCGAGCTGGGTCGAGCAGATCGCGGCGATTCTTCAGAAATACGGCGTTTTCGCCTTTGCCATCATTTCTCTCGTCTGTATCGCCGTCTTCTACAAGGACAGGATATTGCGGTTCGTGTTCGCCGCATTCTTTGCCATGGCGGCCGGTGTGGGCGCGTGGATCCAAATAGTCCCGACCGGGCCGTTGCGGATCGTCGCCGGCAATTTCGGCCTCTTCGCTGTCGAGTCCGAGCCGCAGGTGTGGTCGTCCGACAGCCGCTTCTTCGTCGCCCATCGCAACCAGAACCCCACCAGCATGCGCATCGATTGGGTTTTCTTTGTTGCCAATTCATCACCCGTCGGCGGCGAGCAGCCGCTGTGGTTCTCATTCCAGGAGAAGCGGCGACGGGTCGTCCTCGGCAACAACCTGGAGAAGAAGGAAGAAAATGCCGTCCTCGGCGGCCTGTTCGAGATCCCGACCAAGTACCTCGGCAACGATACCGACAAGCCCGTCAACGGCAGCCTGCCGTTCCTGCCGCTGACGCGCGAGATCACCGACCAGGACGGCACGTCGATCATCTGCTTCTCGGGCCTGAAGGAGCGGATCTGCGGCAAGACCATCGGCGGCGTGGTGAGCGCCTCGCCGCCCGCACCGGTACGCCAAGGAGGCCTGCCCGGCTGGCTGCACGAAAGGCTGTTCCCGTCGGCGGCCGCGCAACAATCCGACGATCCCACCACGCCGTCGGCCGTGCAGGCGGCCCTGATGGCGTCCGATCCGCGGCGCGTGGCGGCCGCCAGCCGGACGATCGAGAAATC
>Ga0187894_10006554_pt1 | contig 11375 bp, 12 predicted proteins | sample GBC1701081metaG_FD_136650 | JGI IMG/M metagenome (GOLD analysis project Ga0187894, IMG submission 136650) | White microbial mat communities from a lava cave in the Kipuka Kanohina Cave System on the Island of Hawaii, USA - GBC170108-1 metaG ...
CTAGCCAACGACTTCCTCCCGCATCCGCGCGTTCTTCACCCCTGGCCCAGCGTCCACTTCGCCGTCAGACATCCAAGGTGGGAGCCGAGTGCGTTAACAGCGCTCGCTCGGATCTGTGCGGGGCGCGCGGGGTGACCCGCGTCCCTACCGCGACTGCCGCAAGGGGGAGGGTAAACGAAAGCTGTTGCACCTCCGCCTCAGCTCTGACCTTTTCCCGCCCATAATTTGCCGCGACGTCCGCCTCTGATGGTTCCCGGGACAGGGAACCACGGAGCATCCCATGCGTACGATCACCATCGCGCTTTTCCTCGCCACGACGTCACTAACGCCCGCGATCGCCGCCGACATCGCCGCCCTTTCGCGCATCGATGCGGTGACCGTCTTCCCGCAAGGGGCGGAGGTCACCCGCATCGCCGAAGCCCGCATCGGCCAGGGCGAGCATACGCTCGTCTTCGAGGGCCTGCCGGCCGAGCTCGCACCCGAGACCTTGCGCGTCGAAGGCGCGGGGCTCGCAAAGATCGAGATCGGCTCGGTCGACTCCAGGCTCGTCTTCGCCAATGACAACAGCCGCAGCGAAGACCGCAAGCGGATCGAAAAGGATATCGAAGCCTTGAATGACGAGCGCGCGGCGCTCGACCAGGCGATCGCCGATGCCGACTATCAGAAAGGCCTGATGCAGCAGCTGGCGAGCGGCACGCTCAGCCAGCAGCCGAAAGAAGGCGAGACCCGGATCCTCGATGCGCAGGGCCTGGGCGGCGTTCTCGATCTCGTCGGCACGAAGCTCGCGAGCCTCGGCAAAACCGTCCTCGATGCCAGGCTGCGCCAGCGCGAGATCGACCGGCTGATCAATGACCTCAACAAGAAGCTCGCAGGCCTCGCACCGCAAGAAGAGCAGCGGCTCAAGGTGAGCGTGCATCTGACTGCGGCGCAGGAGACGGAAGGCACCTTCCGTCTGCGCTACCGCATCCACAATGCCGGCTGGCAGCCGATCTATGACGCGCGCCTCGGCGAGATGGGCAAGGACGGCCAGGCCCCGATCGAACTGGTGCGGCGCGCCGATGTCGTGCAGTCGACGGCGGAAAGCTGGGACAATGTTGCCCTGACGCTGTCGACGGCGCGCCCGATCGGCGCCACCGCGGCGCCCGATCTTATGCCCATGGCCATCAACGGCTTCATCGAGGGCCGGCGCGAAAACTACACTTCGCGCGGCACCGGCAATGCGGGCGGCGAGCTGGCTGCCCCGCAGCAAATGCAGGACAAGCGCAGCGATGCCGACGGCGTTGCCGATATCGCGCCGATCGAGCAGGCGCAGGCGAATGTCGCGATCGCGGGCTTCCAGGCGCTCTACGGCATAGGCGGGCGGGTCACGTCGACAATACCGGCACCGCCAAGAAGGTGCGCATCTCGACCGATAAGATAGTCGCGAAACTGTCGGCGCTCGCGGCACCCAAGCTCGATCCCAATGCCTATCTGACGGCCGCCTTCACGCTCTCAGGCGAGACGCCGCTCCTGCCGGGCCCGGTCATGCTCTATCGCGACGGCGTGTTCATGGGTGAAGGGGCCCTGCCGATGCTCTCGCCCGGCGAAGAGGGCAAGCTCGGCTTCGGCGCCGACGATCTGGTGAAGGTCAAGCGCATCGAGGTGAAACGGCGCACCGCCGAGGAGGGGCTGATCTCAACCTCCAATATCGACGAGCGTGCCTTCGACATCACCGTCAAGAACCTGCACCAGGCGCAGATCCCGATCACCATACTCGACCAGATGCCCTATTCGACCGAAAGCAAGATCACGGTCGACACGCTCTCCGGCATGACGCCGCCGACCGTCAAAGATTATGAGCGCCGCCGCGGGGTCCTCGCCTGGACCTTCGAGCTCGAGCCCCAGGATACCAAGGTCGTCAGGCATGGCTACAAGGTGAGCTGGCCACGCGATCTCAAGCTCGGACTCAATGAAGAGTGAGCTCGCCGCTCAGCGCGTATCCCGGCGAAGTGGAACCACTTCGCCGAAAAGGATTCGCGCCAATTAATATGTTGGAGCAAATCCTTATCGCCAAAGTCTTCAACTTTGGCGGGATTTGCTCTAGCGCGGGGATCCCCGGCTACCTGCCCGCGGGATCTTTCGCGCTGGCGCCCAGCACCTTCTTTTCGAGGAACTCGAGGCGGGCGGACAGATCGTCGGTCTCGCTCTGGAAATAAGCGACGATGAGAACCGCCAGGATGAGGCTCGAATTGAATACGCCGATCGTGCCGGTGAGCCACGGGCCGAGATAGGCCAATACGCCGGCGAGCACCATGACCATGAGGACGATCTTCAGCGCGCGAACCGGACTTGATTTCTGCTTTCTAGCCATGGTGTCAGTTTAATCCCAGCCTCGGATTCCCTCAAGTCACAGTTTGTCGATACACGATTCGCCGCCGCCATACTCGTTAACAGAAGGCCTTCGCGAGGCTTTCCGGGCCGGCTTGAATACGCGTTTGCCTTTATCCTATTCCGGTGTAAAAGCCTGCAACGGCCCCGGCGCGCGCAGCGCTTCGGGGCCGGTTTCATGTCTGGCTGGGCTTCGGTTCAAGGAATCACGATGGCGAATGTCGCGGTAGTGGGCGCCCAATGGGGCGATGAGGGCAAGGGCAAGATCGTCGACTGGCTGTCGGAACGCGCCGATATCGTGGTCAGGTTCCAGGGCGGGCACAATGCCGGCCACACGCTGGTGATCGACGGGGTGACCTACAAGCTCTCGCTCTTGCCCTCCGGTATCGTGCGCAAGGGCAAGCTCTCGGTGATCGGCAATGGCGTCGTCATCGACCCCTGGGCGCTCTGCGCCGAGATCGACAAGCTCGGGGCGCAGGGAGTCGCGGTCAGCCGCGAAAACCTGCGGATCGCCGGCAATGCCACGCTCATCCTGCCCTTGCACCGCGAGCTCGACCAGATGCGCGAAGCCGCGGCGGGCGAGGGCAAGATCGGCACCACCGGGCGCGGCATCGGGCCTGCCTATGAGGACAAGGTCGGCCGCCGCTCGATCAGGGTGCATGACCTCGCCAATCTCGCGACCCTCGATCCCAAGATCGACAGGCTTCTCACCCATCACAACGCCCTGCGCCGCGGCCTGGGCCAGCCCGAGGTCAAGGCCTCCGACCTCAAGGACCAGCTCGCGCAAGTGGCGCCCAAGCTTCTCACCTATTCCGATGCGGTCTGGCACTTGCTCGACGAGGCGCGGCGCGACGGCAAGCGCATCCTGTTCGAGGGCGCGCAAGGCATCCTGCTCGACATCGATCACGGCACCTATCCCTATGTGACGTCCTCCAACACGGTGGCGGGGCAGGCCTCGGCCGGTTCCGGCATGGGGCCGTCCTCCATCGGCTATGTGCTCGGCATCGCCAAGGCCTATACGACCCGCGTCGGCTCGGGGCCGTTCCCGACCGAGCAGCAGAACGAGATCGGCGAGCTCATCGGCCAGAGGGGGCGCGAATTCGGCACCGTGACGGGGCGCAAGCGGCGCTGCGGCTGGTTCGATGCGGTGCTGGTCAACCAGACGATCAAGGTTTCGGGCATCCATGGCGTGGCGCTCACCAAGCTCGACGTGCTCGACGGGCTCCCCGAGATCAAGGTCTGTGTCGGCTATGAGCTCGACGGCAAGCGCATCGACCGGTTGCCGGCGGCCGAGGAAGCGCAGAAGAATGTCGTGCCCGTCTATGAGACGCTGGAAGGCTGGCAGGAGACGACGGCGGGTGCGCGCTCATGGGCCGATCTCCCGGCTCAGGCCATCAAATATGTGAAGTATCTCGAAGAGCTGATCGGCTGTCCGGTGGCGCTGCTCTCGACCTCGCCCGAGCGCGACGACACGATCCTGATGAAGGATCCGTTCGAGGACTGACATGCCGCGGCGCCTCGCTACGCCCGGATACAGGGTAAATACAGGGAAAAATTGAAAAACGCACTCCGCATCGCGTGCTCGGAGGTTGGCTGGCCGCCTGTATAGGAGATCTCGCAGGACCTGGTCCTCAGCCCTATATATGGCATCAGGGAACCTGGAGTTTGCCATGCATCCCATCCTGCTGTTCAACCCGTCACTGGCGCTCAAGATCGTCATCGCCGTCATCACCATTGTGGCGCTGGTCCTCTTCATCAGGGCCTATTGGCGGAGCGGGAAGCTCTAGCCAGCCCGCCCTCGACGCCTTGCGAAAGACAGGTTATCGTTGCGACAGCTTGGGGGTGTGTGATGACGGCGCTTCTCGCCGAGGGCTTTGCCGATACCTATCGAGGAATTGGCGCAGCGCTGCGGCTCTTCTGGCCAGTGGCTGCGACCTATCTGGTGATGATTGTCGCGGCAGGTGTCCTCGGCTTTTTTGCCGCGCTCGAGAGCGAGGCCAGAGTGCTGAGCTTTTTTCTCGTTGCCCTTGCCGTGACCATCTATGCCTTCTTCGCCCTTTGTCAGGGCGCCGTCGGCTGGCACCGGCGCATTCTGCTGAACGAGGCCGCCCGTTGGATCTCGCCGATCCCCAGCTCGCGCGGCCTCAGATACGCCCTGGCGGTGTTCATCTTCATCGTCATTTTCCTGATCGGACATTTGGCGATCTCGTCGGTCACGTTGCCCTATCTGCATTCCGTCTTCACATCCGCGCTCAGGGGTATGGATCTCACTAACGCCCCGGTCGAGCAGCTCGAGCTCTGGCGCAGGGCGGTGTGGCCGATCCAGATCGCCACATTGGCGACCGCGATCATTCTGGTCTCAGCGATTCTTTGGTTCGGGCGCACATGGCTGCTTGTCTTCCCCTACATTTCCATACGTTCGACCGAACCCACCTTCAGTGCGATTCGCGAGAGTCTGAACCATCCGGCCGGCCTGGTTGGCGCACTGTTGATCGTCTTTTTCCTGCCTTTCCTGCTGGGTACGATCTACTATGTGGCTACGCCGATGAGCGTGCAGCTTTTTCCCGCGGTACGGTGGCCAATGACCATCTTCAATATCGCGCTCTCCATTTTTTGCTTCCTGTGGGGCCTGAGCATTCTCTCGCTAGCTTATCGGCAGGCTGCGGTGGACAAAATAGCGAGAGCGACTGGCGCCGCCATGGTAAACGGCTGAACGGCTTCAGCGCCTGGCCAAGGTGACAGCGCCGGCCCTGCTTGTTACTGTTCCTGCCCCTAGCGCGGGAGACGAGCAGGATGGACAAGAAGCAGCAATTCAACCTGTGGTACGCGGCGCTTGCCATCGCCGCCATCCTCTTCATCCAGGGCTGGTGGCAGACCTACCGCACCGTCGAGCCGCTCGAATATTCGCAGTTCCTCGATCTCCTCAAGAAAGGCGAGATCACCGAGGTCCAGGTCAGCCAGAACACCATCGAAGGCAAGTTCAAGACGCCGCAGAACGGCAAGAGCTATTTCACCACGACGCGCGTCGACCCCGCGATCGCCAACGACCTCGCGCAATATAATGTGAAATTCTCCGGCCAGATCAGCAACGGGTTCCTCTCGACGTTGCTTTCCTGGATCGTGCCGGTGCTGTTCTTCTTCGCGCTCTATATGTTCTTCTTCCGCCGCATCATCGAGAAACAGGGCCTGGGCGGCATGATGAATGTCGGCAAGTCCAAGGCCAAGGTCTATGTCGAGAAGGATACCGGCGTCACCTTCGCGGACGTGGCCGGTATCGACGAGGCGGAAGCGGAACTGGTCGAGATCGTCTCCTTTCTCAAGGACAAGGAGAAATATGCGAGGCTCGGCGCCACCATCCCGCGCGGCATATTGCTGGTGGGTCCGCCCGGCACCGGCAAGACGCTCCTGGCGCGCGCCATCGCGGGCGAGGCGAAAGTGCCGTTCTTCTCGATCTCGGGCTCGGAATTCGTCGAAATGTTCGTGGGCGTGGGGGCGGCCCGGGTGCGCGACCTCTTCGAGCAGGCGCGAAAGACGGCACCCTGCATCATCTTCATCGACGAGCTCGATGCGCTCGGCAAGGCGCGCTCGGGTCCGAGCTTCGGCGGCAATGACGAGAAGGAGCAGACGCTCAACCAGTTGCTGACCGAGCTCGACGGCTTCGATCCGAGGGAAGGCATCGTGCTGCTCGCCGCCACCAACCGGCCGGAGATCCTCGACCCCGCTTTGCTGCGCGCCGGACGCTTCGACCGGCAGGTGGTGGTCGACCGGCCCGACAAATCGGGCCGCGCCGCCATCCTCAAGGTGCATATGAAGAAGATCAAGGCCGGCAAGGATGTCGATGTCGAGCAGGTGGCGCAGATAACGGCAGGCTTCGCCGGCGCCGATCTCGCCAATCTCGTCAACGAGGCGGCGATCTTCGCGACCAGGCGCAACGCCAAGACGGTCGACATGCAGGACTTCAACGGCGCCCTCGAGCGCCTCGTCGCCGGCACCGAGAAAAGGAGCCGCGTGCTCAACCCCACCGACAAGAAGCGCGTCGCCTATCACGAGATGGGCCATGCCCTGGCGGCGGCATCGCTCAAGGGCGCCGATCCGGTGCACAAGATCTCGATCATCCCGCGCTCGATCGGGGCGCTGGGCTATACGATGCAGCGCCCGACCGAGGACAAGTTCCTCATCACCATGGAGGAATTGAAGAACCGCATGGTGGTGCTGATGGCGGGCCGCGCCGCCGAGGAACTGATCTTCAAGGAGATCTCGACGGGCGCGGCCGACGACATCACGCGGGCCACCGACATTGCGCGCCAGATCGCGACGCGCTTCGGCATGGTGAAGGAGCTGGGCCAGGCGGTGTTCGAAAAGCAGGGCTCGAGCTATCTCGCCGACAATGTGGTGGGCGTGCGCCAGAAGGATTATTCCGACGACACGGCGGACAAGATCGACGCCGCCGTCAAGCGCCTGATCGATGAAGCCTATGCAAGGGCCAAGAAGATTTTAACGAGTCGTCACAAGGATTTGGAGGCGGGTGCGAAGATCCTGCTTGAAAAGGAGACGATCACGCCCGAAGACTTCCCGCCGCTCCTGCCGGCGAAGGAAAAGATGGCGGCGGAGTAGGGGATGGGGCTCGATCTCTATGCCGGTCCGCTGACGCGCTATTACAGCGGCGACTGGCAGACGATCAACCAACGCCTGTTCGGGGCGCGGATCGTCTATGCCACGGGCAGGTCTCCGTGGCTTTCACAGCATGAGGCGGATATAGGTGTTCGCGAGTTTCGTTCGATACTGTCGACGAGGCTTGCAGCGCATGGCCACGAGCTTAATGAGTGGAATGAAGACCCTTCCGCACCCTACTTCAGCGACAAGCCGACTCATGAATGCAGAGGAGCGCTCGTGCTGTGGGCCGCATATATTCATCGGCGCGATCTGAGCCGTCCATTGCACATTCCCGAAGAATTCGAGCGCGACCCGGCCTATTCCCAGGCGACTGGCGAGTGGAACTACTACGAACCGGAAATGGCCACCCTTGAAGCGCACCTATTCATTCCATCGGATCTCAACTTCATTACGGCCTTGAAGGGACCGGCAGGAGACGACCGGATCGTGGCAACCACTACTGGGCTTATGCAGACATTAAGCTGGATCAATGACCATTCCTGGAAGGCGGGCTTCGAAGAGGTAATGAGATGGAGTGAAAGAGGGCCTCCTTCCGACAAAGCCAACAAGCAATACGCTGAAGAAGGTCCGGGCGGCGTGTTCCGGCTTCTCGGTTGGGCCAAGAAGAAGGGCGGAAAGCACAAGGCCGAGCTCGAAGCCGCGGCGCAGTTTGCGTTCGCCCTTTATAATCGGGCGTTGGTCTTTTCGACTGAGAACAACGTCCCGATACTCACTGATGAATGATCGACAAGCGAGCAGTCACCCCGATTGTTTAATTGAGTTGATAGCGGGTGCGGCCAGTTGGCGGCTGAGTGTACTCAGTAATTCCGGCCCTCGACGAAGAAGCCATAGAGCGAGGTCAGGACCGTGATGCTGAAGATGGTGAAGATCCAGTTCACCACCAGTTGAAGCCCGAAGCCGACGGCGATACCGAGCATGCCGTGGACGGCATTGGCGGCATAGGCCAGGGCACCGAGAAGGAGCCCGGCACCGAGCGCGACGACGATCTCGAACAGGAAGATCAGGAATACCGGCAGGTTGTTGCCGTTCGTCACCGACCAAGCATCGCGCATGCCGAAATCGCGGCGGCCGAGCGCTATGGCGGGAAGCTTCACGCCTAAGCGCAAGGCCAGCACGCCGATCACCGGAATGACGACGATGGCGATGAGGATCATGGAGGCATCGATCGCGCCGAGCAGTCCGCCGATGAGGCCGAGCGGCAGGCCGACGACGAGGCCCGCCGCCACCACGGCGAGCGAGATGAGGAGAAGGTTGCCGAAATAGCGCCAGGTCTTGTCATCGAGCCGGAAGATGTCGCGTCCCCGCGGCACCTCATCGAGAAGGATGTAGCGGTGCCAGTTCACGGCGATCGAGGCGAAAGCCAGCAAGGTGATGAGCGCGATGAGCAGATTGATCAGGAAGGTGGCTCCGGGACTGGCTTGCGGATTGCCACCCGTCGCACGGTCGAGCAAAGCGGAAAGGGCGACGACGACCGGCACGAAAACCGCATACCAGGGCCAGCTGATGCGGAAGGCATAGGCGATATTGTTGCGCACGCTGCTCAAAGCGTGCCCGATGCATGGACCGGCGGGAAGCGGACGGGGCATTTAACTTGTGTCTCCTCGCCGTCCGCCTTAAGAAAGCCCGAAGCGCCCGTCAAGCCGCCAAGCCGCATGACAGGCAAAACCGATCCTGACGGCAATCCCCTATGAGCATGATTTCCTTTCACAAGCACGCGGTCCGGCTCGTTGCGCTTTTGCTGCTGGCCGCGGCGTCCATGCTGCCCGCCGGCCAGGAGGCGCAGGCTTCGAGCGACTATGCCTATTACGCTCGGGCACTTCTGAGCAAGCTGCCCGAGAATGCCGGCGCCAGGCCCGATCTCGAAGAATATCTAAACAAGCTCGTCTCCTCCTACCGCCAGTCCAAGGGCCGCAAGGGCCTCATTGCCTCGGAGCTGATGCGTGAGGCGGCGAGGGCCCAGGCCGCCGACATGATGTTCACCGGCAAGTCGAACCACCAATCGCGCTCGGGCCACAGCTTCAGCCAACGCTTCGGCGCCTATGTCGAGGACGTGGAACTCTATCGGGCGCGCGGCGAGAATGCCGCGAGCGACCGCAAGAAGGGGCCGGCGGACGAAAGCAAGGCGCGGGCACTGTTCGCTTCGTGGCTCGCCAGCGGCGGCCACCGGCGCAACCTGATGAAGCGGGATTATGAATATGTCTCGACCGGCGTCATCCAGCGCGGCGATGAATTATGGGCGGTGCAGATGTTCTGGTCGAAGCCGATGCCGCCCAACAGCAATCCGCTGATCATCGGCGTCGAGTAGGCGGCGTTTGGCGTACCCAAAAGAAAAGCGCCGCTCCGTCAGGGAACGGCGCTTTCGGATTTGATTGATCAGACCCTGGCTTCGGCGGCGGCGATCGCGGGCTTGGGAGCGAGCGCCTTCTGGGCGGCGTTCTTCACCGCCTTCTGCACCTTCTCGAAGGCCCGGACCTCGATCTGGCGGATGCGCTCGCGCGACACGCCGAATTCCTGGCTCAGATCCTCGAGCGTCGCCGGCTCTTCCTGCATGCGGCGCTGCTCGAAGACGCGGCGCTCGCGGTCGGTGAGCTTCTCCATGGCGTCGTTCAGGAGGTCGAGACGCAGTCTCTTCTCCTCGCTTTCGACGAGCATGTCTTCCTGCGTGTCCGAATCATCGACCAGCCAGTCCTGCCATTCACCTTCGCTCTCGGCGCGCACGGGTGCGTTGAGCGAGGCATCGCCCGACAGCCTGCGGTTCATCGATATGACGTCCTCTTCCGGCACACCGAGGCGGCGGGCGATTTCCTTGACCTGGTCGGGCTTGAGATCGCCTTCCTCCAGGGCCTGTATCTGGCCCTTCACCTTGCGCAGGTTGAAGAACAACTTCTTCTGGCTGGCGGTGGTGCCCATCTTCACCAGGCTCCACGAGCGCAGGATGAATTCCTGGATCGAGGCCTTGATCCACCACATCGCATAGGTCGCGAGCCTGAAGCCCTTGTCGGGCTCGAAGCGCTTGACCGCCTGCATGAGGCCGACATTGCCTTCCGAGACGACCTCGGAAATGGGCAAGCCGTAGCCGCGATAGCCCATGGCGATCTTGGCCACGAGCCGCAAATGCGAGGTCACCAGCCTGTGGGCCGCCTCGCGGTCGCCATGCTCCTTCCAGCGCTTGGCGAGCATGAATTCCTCGTCCGGCTGCAGCATGGGAAACTGCCGGATTTCCTGCAAATAGCGGGAAAGACCGCCTTCGCTCGAGACGCTCGGAAGTGAAGCGACGGATTTAGCCATGATATGTGCCCCCCTTTCACGGGCCGGGTGGAGGCAGAGCCTCCGCCGGTGATGAGGATATAGGGTTCAATGCGTGGAATTTAAGACCGTTCCCGAAAAAAAGAAACTTAATAAGTTGCAATATATTTCCGAGACTGACGTTACGGTAGATTGCTTGGCCCGACGGATGGCCCTTGCTCAGGGGCGGGATTCGGGGGATTGATGCAAGTCTATGATCTGGCTCTACCATTTGCCGCCCATCGGGCTGTTCCTGGTCCTCAACCTGTTCATTGGCGCCGCCGCCCTCGGACTCTGGTGGCTGCCCAAGCTCGCGATCACGTTCACGTTGGTGCGGGCCGGGCGGGAGATGTCGCCCGTGATCCAGACCATCTGCGGCACTTTGTTCGTGCTGGCGACCACCTTCCTCGCCGCCAACGTCTGGGCCGTCGAGGACCATGCCTATGAGGCGGTCGCCATCGAGGCCCGCGAGGTGCGCCTGCTCCGGACCCTCTCGCATCTCCTGCCCGAGCCCCGGCGCAGCGAGGCCGTCAATCTCGTCACCGACTATGCCGAGCAGTCGGCCGCCGAATGGCCCCATATGGACGAAACCGGCGGCAGCCGCGAGGCAGAGCGGGTGCTGGCGGCGCTCTACAACGCCGCCATGTCGCCGGCGCCCAATGAGCAGATGCTGGGCCAAGAATTCATGACGGCGCTCAAGGCGGCGGGCGAGGCGCGCGAGCGCCGGCTCGACATCGCCCGCAACCATCTCAGTCCCGACCAATGGGCGGCGATGCTGATCCTGGCTCTGACGCTGGGCGTCGCCGTCACCATCGTGCATGGGGACAGCGACGGCGGGCGGGCGCTGGCCCTCGGCCTCATCGCGGTGATCGTGAGCACGGCGTTTTTCCTGCTCATCGCCCATGACCGGCCGTTCATCGGCTGGGACGCGCTCGGACCTCAATCGGTGATCGCCGCGGCGAAGGCATCATGACGAGGCCAGCGCCGCGATGAGCGCGGCGAGGTCGAAGGGCGGCGCACTCTCGAAATGCATCGGCTCGCCCGAGACC
>Ga0187894_10006555_pt1 | contig 11374 bp, 8 predicted proteins | sample GBC1701081metaG_FD_136650 | JGI IMG/M metagenome (GOLD analysis project Ga0187894, IMG submission 136650) | White microbial mat communities from a lava cave in the Kipuka Kanohina Cave System on the Island of Hawaii, USA - GBC170108-1 metaG ...
TCGAGGCCCGCGCGCCGCGCCAGCGACGCGAGGGAGGGCGGGGGGAACCCGAGACGCCGGTGGCCGTGGCGCGCGGATTCCGCCTCGTGCCGGTGGGGCGCGAGCGTCGTCGCCACGACCCGCCCGCCGGGCCGCAGCACGCGCGCGGCCTCGGCCAGCGCGCGCGCGGGCCGCTCCGAGCAGGTGAGGCAGTTGAGGAGCAGCACCGAGTCGAACGACGACGGACGGAACGGGAGGTCGTGCATGTCGCCCGCGCGGAAGGCGAGGTTCCGGACCCGGCGGAGGCGCCTCCGGGCCGCGTCGAGCGCGGCCTCGTCGAGGTCGAGGCACGTCACCGAGCGCGCGCGCGGGGCCACGAGCTCCGCGACCGCGGCGTCGCCGCACGCGACGTCGAGGACGTCCCCGAGATCGAGGAGCCCGAGCAGCCCGCGCAGGAGCGCCTCCCAGGAGCGGCCCGGGGTGTAGTGCCGCTCGAGGGGGTGGGCGTCCCCGGCGGCACCGTTGCCGCGCCGCGCTACGAGCTCCCGCGCCCGGCGCGCATCCTGGTCGAGGAGCGGGTCGTTCCGGCCCACGCGTTCGAGGATCGCCCGCGCCGCCGGGTCCCCGCCGCCGTCGTCGAGGGCGTAGTAGGAGAGCGCCCCCTCCCGCCGCGCGCGCACGAGCCCCGCGTCGCGGAGGCGCGCGAGGTGCGTCGACACCCGCGACTGCGCCAGGCGCGTGACGGCCGTCAGTTCCGCCACGCTCAGGGGCTCGCGGCGCAGGAGCGCGAGGAGCCGCACGCGGGTGGGGTCGCCCAGCGTTCGGAAGAGGTCGGTCGCCGTCCGGAGGTCCGTCATATCATCCGTATATCCAGATAACAGGATAATCCATGGGGCGGGGCGCGCAAGTCCCCGGGGGGGGAAGGGGCCGGGCGCTCAGGGCGACTGGAGGGAGCGGGTCCAGTCGTCGATCCGGGCGCGGTCCGTCGCGCCGGCGTGCAGGCCCCGGGCGCGGGAGAGGACGGCGACGGCGCGCGGGACCGCCTCCGCGTCCCCGCTGGCGGCGAGGAAACGGGTGAGCTCCACGACCTCGGCGAGGCAGTCGAGGTCCGGGACGATCCGCGTGTTCTCGGCGAGCTGCAGCGCCTCGCGGCAGTCGCCGACGTCGCCCCCGGCGCGGCTCGCCCCGCACACGAGCTGGAGCACGGGGGAGGCGAGATAGCCGAGGCGCATCGCCTCGCGCCCCGCGCGAGCGGCGTCGCGGCTCCACTGCCTCTGGCCCGTCAGCGACGCGAGGGCGCGGAAGCACTCCGCCAGCTGGTAGCTCGGGGCGGGACTCCCCGCCGCCTCCGGGAGCAGCGCCTGCAGCTCGTTCACGACGGCCGCGAGCGCGTCCCGGCGGCGCGCCTGGAATGCGGCCTGTCCGCGCTCGCTCAGCATCCGCAGCGCCTCGTAGAAGTCGGCCTTCGTCCCGGGATCGACGAGCCGGCCGTTCTCCTTCCGCGGCAGGAGGTTCGAGACCGCGCGCGTGGCGATCGAGTACGGCGTCTGCACCGAGGGCACGTACTCGGCCTCGGAGCCCCGCGCGCCCAGGCTTCGCACCTCCTCGAGCGCGCGGTCGAGGCGCTCGTACGCCTCGTGGCCCTCCCAGGGCAGGGGCCGCGTCTCGCCCGGGTCGGCGGCGCGGTCGTAGAGCTCGAGGCTCGGGCCCCGCTCCACGAGGGTGAACCGCCCGTCCGACGACGCGAAGCACTGCCCGTAGCCGTGCGTGCGCCAGAGGTGGATCGCCTCGGTCACCACCGCGGGCTTCGCCGGGTCGAGGAGGCGCGTGCCGTGCGACGGGCGCGGCGCGAGCCCGCACCACGCGCGGAGGGTGGGCGCGATGTCGCAGACGCTCCGCGGCGCGTCGTCCACCGCGCCGCGGGCGAGGCCGGGCGCGCGCACCGCGAGGAAGACGTCGCAGGTCGCGCCGTAGCAGAACCAGCCGTGCATCGGCTCCCCGTGCTCCCCGAGGCTTTCGCCGTGGTCCGAGACGAGGATCACGATCGCGTCGTCCGCGACGGCCGCGAGGAGCCTCTCGACGGCGGCGTCCACGCGCCGGATCTCCCCGCGGTAGATCGCCTCGGGGGGATCGCCCGCGCGCGTGCCCGCGCGCCGGTCGTCGCCCCCGAACGGCAGGTAGGGACTGTGCGGGTCGTAGAAGTGCACCCAGCAGAACCAGGGCCGCGACGCGTCACGCGCGCGGAGCCACTCGAGCGGCGCCTCGACGCGGCGCTCCGCCTGCATGTAGGGCGCGACGGACGCGACGCCCCCCAGCTCCGCGTCGTACCGCCCGAACCCGGAGTCGATGGACGAGTGCGGGCCGGTGAGCGACACGGGCGTGAACCCGGCGGTCGCGTAGCCCGCGGCGGAATACTCCTCCGCGAGGAGCGGGAAGTCGCGCTGCGAAGGGATGAGCACGGAGGAGTTGTCGTGCACGCCGTGGCGCGCGGGCAGAAGCCCGGAGAAGATCGAGACGAGCGTCGGGAGCGTCAGAGGCACGACCGTCCGCGCGCCGCGGAACCGGGTGGCCTCGGCGAGGAACGCCGCCATCGCGGGCGTCCCCTGGTCGGGTCCGACCGCGTCCGCGCGCATCGTGTCGATCGTCACGAGGAGCACGCTGGGGGGGCGCGGGGGCGACGGGTCGCCGCCCTTCGTCCGCACGAGCGCGTAGACGCCGAACGCGCCCAGGAGCAGCGCGAGGGCCGCGACGAGCCGCCGCACGCCGGTCAGCGCTCCGCGGCCCCGTCGGCGAGCTTCCTCGCGCGCGCCTCGAGGTCGGTCCCGCGGAGCGCCGCGACGAGCGCCTTCGCCGCCGCCTGCGCCTGGGCCCGCCTCCCCCCGGCCAGTTCGGCCTCGGCCGCCTCGAGCTCCTTCGTCGCGTCGTCGAGGATGACCGCGAGGCTCGCCCCGACCTTCCGCTTCGCGACGTCGGGCGCGTTCTCGATCTCTTTCGCGAGCAGTCGGTACTCCTCCATCGCCTTTCCGAGCTCCTTCGCCGCGAGCCGGCGGTCGATCGCGACGCGCCGGCGCCGCATCGCGTCCCACGCCGCGCGCGTCATGCCCGGCCCCCGCGCCCCCTCGAGCCTCTTCTCCCCGCGGCCGATCGCCTCGATCAGCTCCTTCGCGCTCTTCACGCCCTTGAGTGCTTCGATCTCCTCCGAGGAGTGCGGGTCGACGATCGCCGTGTAGGGGATCCGGCCCCCCTCCATGTAGTGGAGCGCCTCGGACTCGTTGAGCGCCTGGAGCTGCTCCACGGTGAGGCCCGGGAACTGCTCGAGGTACCGGACCGCCTCGCCGTATTCGTCCTTGGCGGCGTAGGTGGCGACGTTCGCGCTCTTCTCGTCGAGCGCGCGCCGCATCTCCTCCATCGCGATCACCTCGACCGCGTGGTCGGCGCTGAAGCGGATGTAGTCGGCGTTCTGAAGCACGGACCCGTGCATCGTCCAGCAGGGGCCTCAGTAGAAGCCGTGGCGATGGACCACGATCGGGACGTTGCGCGCCTGCGCCTCGTCGGCGGCTTCGTCCCACGAGGTCGCCCAGCGCACCGACGCGCCGGGCTTGCCCGGCGCCGCGACGGCGGCCGCGACGAGGAGGAGGAGCGGGAGGCGGCGACGCATGACCGGCATGATACGGCCTCGGGCCGCCCGCCGCGGCCCCCGTCAGCGGGCGCCCAGCGCGACGATCGAGACGCCGCCGTGCGAGCGCGCCCAGGAGTCGAACGGGACCCGCGTCGGCGCGGGGTGCAGCGGGTCGTGCACGACGACCGCTGCGCCGTCGAAGCGCACCGCGACGGCGTGGTCCGTCCCTTGGAGGACGACGGCGGGGGCGCCGTGATCGCGCAGCCGGGCCGCGTCCCACGACACGATCCGGACCTCCCGGCCGCCGAGCTTGCGGCGCAGCGCGTGCGCGATGCGGAAGAGGTCCGTGCCCTCCCCCGCGCGGGTGCGGCAGAGCCCCGCCATCTCGCCCTCCGCGGCGGCGACCCCGAGGTAGGAGAGGAACGTCACGCAGCACGCGGGCGCGCAGCTCGAGCCGTCGGACTGGGCGCAGTGGTGGTCAACCGACGCGGTCCTCGCGGACGTCGTGTCCGCGGGGATCACCTGCCACCGCGCCGTCCAGAGGGTCGCGGCGAACACGAACCCCGCGAGCGCGAGGAGCGCCCGGCGGTCCCGCGGGGCCGGGACGAGGCGGGCGAGGAGGGTGAGGACGAGGATCGCCACGGCACCGAACGCCGCGCCGCGCCAGAAGACGTAGGCGTCGAACGGGAGGAGCGCCTCCTCCCACGCCGGCGTGCGGCGGAGGAGCGCCAGGCCGAGGAGCGCGGGCAGCGCGAGGGCCAGCGCCGGGGCCGCGGCGCGGCGGGGACAACGCCCCCCGAGCCCCCACGCCGTCGCGCCGAGCGCCGCGCCCGCCGCGTACCACGCCGCGTCGATCATCCGCGAACGATCCTCGGCGGCGGGGCCGCGCGCGCCCTCCTAGTTGAACGTGAAGGTCACCCGCACCCGGTCCATCATCGCGAACGGGCCGATCGCCGCCTGGACCCCGACGTCGTACTCGAACGCCGCCAGCACGCGGACGAACGCGTCCCGTTCGGGCGTGTCGAGGGAGTCCATGGCGCCCGGGACCGGCACGACCACCGTGGACCCGCCCGCGCGCTGCACCTTCGCCACGAGCACGGCGCCGGTCTCGGTCGTCGGGTCGGGGGCCAACGGGTTCGCGGAGCTCGCGGTCGCCGAGCTCATCGAGACGAGGATGCGCTGGTCGACCGCCACGATCCCGACGATGTCGCCGCCCGGGACGTCGAGCGGCTGGAAGTCGGGGTCCGCAGCGCGGACGTTGAACAGCTCCGTGACCGCGGTGATCGAGCTGAAGCGGCCGGCGTCGAAGGAGCGGATCGAGAGCACGCCGTTCACGTACGTGTCGTAGTTCCCGGGCGTCCCGGGCAGGATCCCCTCGATCGCTCCGTCGGAGTCCATGAGGAGGATGAAGCCCTTGCCGCCGGCGCCGCCGGAGTTGCAGTTCGCGCAGGTGGCGAACGCGGTGCCGATGTTGGGCTCGATGCCGCCGGCCCCGCCGCGCGCGTCGATGAGGGAGCCGCTCAGGACGAGCCTGTCGCCGGAGATGAGGACGATGGAACCGCCCGCGCCCCCGCCGCCCGACCCGGTCGCCTGGTCGAAGTTGGTGCCGCCCTGGTTGAAGATGCTCCCCTTGCCGCCGTTGCCGCCGGAGACGTCGATGATGCCGTTCACGTTGATCGCACCGGAGGCGACGATCTCGACGATGCCGCCGCCGCCGCCGCCCGCGCCGCCCGAGCCCACGGTGCCGAACGACTGGTAGCGGTGGATGCCGCCGCCGGCGCCGCCGCCGGAGCCGCCGATGAGGGTGAGGACCACCTCCCGGTCGCCGTAGATGGGTCCGCTGGTGCTGCGGACGCCGATCACCCCGCCGGTCGGGAAGTTCCAGTTGATGCTGCACGCGGGACCCGGCGTGCCGGGCGAACCGCTGGCGTTGAGCGTGTCTTCGCCGTTCGTGCCCTTCGTGGCGTGCGAGCCGCCGCCGCCGCCGGTGCCGCTCACGCGCTGCGTGGGGACGTTCAGGTGGTCCGCGTAGTCGTAGCCGTAGATCTCGCCGCCGTTGTGCCCGCGGCCCGGGCCCGCGCCCTTCTTCGCGAAGGGGTAGCCCGCCTTCGAGTTGGGGCACGCGTTGAGGTAGGTGTCGAACGAGGTGCAGTTTCCGGAGTTGGAGGCGCACGGCAAGCCGGGGCGCGCCTCGCCGCCGGGGAACCCGCCGGCGCCGGCGATGCCCGCCGCCGCGTTGCCGCCGGTGCCGTTGGCGCCGTTCCCGCCGCCCGCGTCCAGGATGCCGGCGATCTGCACGAGCCCGGCCACGCGCATCCGCGCGGGCCTCAACCCGATGATGCGCAGAGTCGCGGACGCGGAGATCGTGAGGCTCTGCAGCTGCCACTCCCTGGGCGCCTTGCTGTCGAACGTCCGCGGTCCGGGGGTCGGCAGCCCGTTGTTGCTGTTGACGTCGTTGGGATCCACGTCGATCACGCTGAACGGGTTCCCGATGAAGGTGGTCGTGTCGCCGGTGTCGAGCGTGACCGTGTTGCCTCCCGCGACCGCCATGTTCCCGTCGCGCCCGTCGCCGAACGCGCCGAGGAATCCCACCGCGCGCCCCGGGTTGGGGGCGGGGTTGTAGAGCGCGGAGTTGAGGTTGGCCGGACTGACGGTCGTCGGGCCCAGCTCCGGCTGGATCCCGTCGGCCAACGGGTCGTACTCCACGACGCGCTGGCCTCGGACGGGGGCGCGGTCCACGACGAGGAACTCCGACGTGTAGCCCGCGCCGCCGACCTCGGAGAACGGGGCGCCGCCGACGAGCGTCTGCCCGTCGCCGGTGAGCCCGTTGTCGCCGATGAACGTCCGGCGCGTGTCGATGCCGAGGATCCCCCCCGAGAAGACGATCCGGTAGCGCGCGTCGTCGACGAGCGTCTGCTGCGGAACGACCCGGATGAAGACTCCGAGGCCGGCGGGGGTGAGGCGCTGCACCACGCTCACCACGATCGGTACTCGGAAGCTCACCGCCGTGCCGAACCAGCCGGCGGGCGCGACGTCGCCGGCACCGGGGAACGCGTTGTTGCGGACCTCGAGGAGCTGCACGCTGGAGCCCGTCACGCTTCCCGGGTCGAGCGGCTCGCTGACGACGAGGTCGAACTGCCAAGGCGTCGCGTAGTTCGGCGCGCCGCCCGCGCCGGGCTCGATCATCCGCGGCGCCGGCGAACCGTTCTGCTGGAAGTTGATGAGCGTCGCGTTGTCGGCGAGGGCGAGGAAGTTCGGGCGCGGGTCGACGCGCGAGATGTCGAGCGACAGGCCCGTCGTGGGATCGGTCGCGAGGAGCGCGAGCGCCCGAGGGGGATCGTTGGGGAGGATGTCGTCGAAGTCGACCCCGGTGTTGAAGAGGAACTCCTGCTGGAACGCGAGGGCCGCCCCGGCCGTGGACCGCAACGAGTCCGCGCCCGACTTCAGGAAGACGTGGTAGCTGCCGTTCGCACGCAGCCCCGCGTCGCTCCGGTCGACGAGCTCGGGGTACTTGGGCACGAACGTCACGGCGTCCCCCGAGAGGACGTAGGTGCCGATCGCGCGCGCGGAGCTCGAGGCGGCGCCGGACTGGATGTTCTGGATCTTGAGCCGCTCGAACAGATCCTGCGCGGGATCGACCGGTTCGGTGAACCGGAACGTGAGGACCGCGTTGCGCGCGATGCGATCCTGCCCGGCCTGCAGGAACTCGATCAGCTGAAAGTTCCCCCCGCCGCTTCCGCCGCTTCCGCCCCCGCCGCACGAGGAGAGCGCGGCGCACGACACCAGGGTCGCGAGATAGATCACCCGTCGCATCGCGAACACCTCCCGGGCCCTCGACGGCGCCCGCTGCACCAATCGCGCCGGCGTCACCCCGACCCTGGCCGGGGGGCTCCCTCCCCGTGCGCGTCCAACCGACCGGTCACCCTCCGCACGGGGAGGGACGGGCGCCCCCCCGATGCCCCGCCACTTCCGGCGGCGGCTGCGGGAGTGCGCCACGCCTGCCCTTTCGATGGAGGTGGCGGGTGCGGGGTTCCTACTTTTCTCGGAGCCGAATCGACACCGACAACGAAGTTGCCTCCCCCGACCCGCAGATGAGACGGCCATCCGGGCGGCCACTCATGGCTCGGGTGGGGCTCTGGGCGGGCGAATCGGGGAATCCTTCCCAATCGTTCGGCACAGCGGTTGTGATACGGCGGAACCGTGCAGGCGCCTTCCTTCCTCCTCCTGCTCCTCCTCGCCGCACCTCGCCCCGAAGTCCCCTGGCTCGACTGGTCGGCGCGCGTGTTCCAGCGAGCCGCCGAGGGACGCCGGCTCGTCCTGCTCCATCTGGGCGCCGGGTGGTGCCACTGGTGCCACGTGATGGAGGAGACCACCTATCGCGACCCGGAGGTGGTGGCGCTTCTCGCCAAGGGCTACGTCGCGGTCCACGTGGACCAGGACACACGCCCCGACCTCGCGGCGAAGTACGGGGACTACGGGTGGCCCGCGACGATTCTCTTCGACGCGAAGGGGACCGAGCTGGCGAAGATGCGCGGGTACCTGCCGCCGCCCCGGATGGCGGCCATGCTGCGTGCGTTCCTCGACGACCCCACGCCGGGGCCTTCGGCCGCGCCGGAGCCCGCGGTCGCCGCGGGACCGGACGCCGGGCTCCCCGAGGCGCTCCGGCGCGAGCTCGACGATCGGTTCGTCGCGGCCTACGACCGGGAGCACGGCGGATGGGGGACGGTCCACAAGTACCTCGACGCGGACTCCGTGGAGTACGCGATGCGCGGGGACGCGGCGATGGCGCGCGAGACGCTCGACCGGGCCCGCTCGCTCCTCGACCCGGCGTGGGGAGGCCTCTACCAGTACTCCCACGGGGGCGTCTGGGAGAACCCGCACTTCGAGAAGATCATGGCGACGCAGGCCGCCGGCCTGCGCATGTACGCCGCCGGCCACGCGCGGTGGGGCGATCCAAGCTACCTCGACGCAGCGCGCGGGATCGCCCGCTACCTTCGGGAGTTCCTGCGGAGCCCGGACGGCGCGTTCTACGCGAGCCAGGACGCCGACCTCGTGAAGGGCGAGCACGCGGAGGAGTACTTCCGCTTGGACGACGCCGAGCGGCGCCGCCTCGGGGTCCCGGCGGTGGACCGGCACCTCTTCGCACGCGAGAATGGCTGGGCGGCGCGCTCGCTCGCCGGCGCGTACGGCGCGACCGGCGACGGCGAGGCGCTCGCCGACGCGCGCCGCGCCGTCGCGTGGGTCCTCGAGCACCGGGCGCTCGAGGGCGGAGGGTTCCGCCACGACGAGGTCGGCGAGGGAGGCCCCTTCCTCGCCGACACGCTCGCGATGGGGGAGGCGTTCCTGGCCCTCTACCGCGTGACGGCGGAGCGGCCGTGGCTCGACCGCGCGAGCGCGGCCCTGCGGTTCCTCGACGGGAGACTCCGCGGGCCGGCGGCCGGGTACCTCACCGCGGCGCCTCCGGCCGTTGCCTTCGGGCCGTTCCGGCCCGAGCCCAACCTCGAGGAGAACGTCGCGATGGCCCGGTTCGCCGCGATGCTCGCGCGGTGCACGGGGGACGCGGCCCACAGGACGGCGGCGGAGCGGGCCATGCGCTTCGTCGCGGGGGCCTCCGCGACCCGGCGCGGGATTCCCTCGGGCATCCTCCTCGCGGACGACGACCTCCGGCGCGAGCCCGTGCACGTGACCGTCTCGGGCCGGAAGGACGACGCGCGCGCCGCCGCGCTCTTCCGCGCGGCGCTGCGCCTCCCCGTCACGCACCTCCTCGTGGAGTGGCAGGACGAGCGCGAGGGTCCCCTGCCCAACCCCGCGTCGGCGGCGCCCCCTTCCGAGCCCCCGGCGGCGTTCGTCTGCGCCGACGGCGCCTGCTCCCCGCCGGTGCGCGACCCGAAGGAGCTCAGCCGCGCCGCCGGTCTCGCCGCCCCGGAAGCTCCACCGCGCTGAAGAGCCCCTCCGACACCCACTCCTGGAACCAGCCGCCGATGCGCTCGGCGATCGGCTCGCGCGAGGCGCGCGCCGCCGCGGCGATCGCCTGGAGGAGCGTGCGGCCGCGGTGGAGGGCGCGAAGGAGCGCGTGCTGGGCGCGCGTGAGGTCGGCGCGCCACACCTGGAACCCCTTGCGGTAGACCGCGACGAAGGTCGGCCGGCGCGGAGCCGAGGGAAGCGGGTCGCCGCGCGCCGCCGCCGCGACGAGCCCGCTCACCGGGTGGTCGAGCGCGAGCAGGCGGAACGCGGGGATGAAGCGGAGGCGCGCCGCGCCCCATCGCGCGACGGGGATCGCCGCGAACTCCGAGGGGGGCAGGGGGGCCGCCTCCGCGTCGTCGAACGCCGCGGCCATCGCGTCCTCCAGTCGCGCCACGTCCCGGAGCAGCGCGCGGCGCGCCACGCGCACCGGGCGCGACAAAAAGCGCGGCAGGTCGCGGCCGAGGACGTTCAGCGAGTAGTGCCGCGAGGGGAACCGCGTGAGGTAGGCGCGCGCGAGGCGGTGGAACGCGTCGTCGCCGAGGAGGCGACGGATCGTCGGAAAGTCCTCCGCGAGGCAGTCGTGGAGCCGCGCGAAGATGCCGCGCTGGTAGATCGCGACGCGCTCCACCGGCGAGAGCGTCCGGGACGGGAGCACGACCGAGGCGACCGAGGGTCGCGCGCGGGGGGCGCGCCGCGGGAGCGCGTAGGGGCGGAACAGCTCGTCCTGGAACCAGCGCTGGAACGCGGGGAGACTCGCGCCGCTACGAGGCAAGCGCCGCCCCCTTCGCGCCGCCTGTCCGATGGCGGCGGGCCTTGAGCACCTCGGCGTGCACCACCTCGAAGGGGGGGATGTCCTCGTCCCACTCGAGGAGCGTCGCGCGGTCGCCCGCCACCCGCCCGAGCAGCGCGTAGAGGTCCCACACCTGCCGCAGCACGCGATCCGAGTGGGTGTCGAGGATGTGCGTCCCGAGGTTCGTGTGGCCCGCGAGGTGGACCTGCACGATGCGTTCGTGCGGCGCGCCGAGCACGTACTCCTTCGGGTCGAACCCGTGGTTGAACGCGCTCACGTAGACGTTGTTGACGTCGAGGAGGAAGGCGCAGTCCGCCTCCTCCCCGAGGGCGCGGAGGAACTCCCACTCCGTCATCGTCGACGCGGTGAACTCGCAGTAGGTGGACGGGTTCTCGAGGACGAGCGGGCGCCCGAGGAAGTCTTGCGCCTGCTTCACCCGGCGCACGACGTGGCGCAGCGACTCCTCCGTGTACGGGATCGGAAGGAGATCGTGCGTATTCTTCCGCTGAACCCCGGTCCAGCAGACGTGGTCGCCCACCCACGCGGCGTCCACGCGCTCCGCGAGCGCCTTGAGCTTCCGGAGGTACCCGCGGTCGAGCGGGTCGGTGCTCCCGATCGAGAGCGACACGCCGTGGAGCGCCATCGGATAGCGTTCCGCGATCTGGTCGAGGATGTAGGCGGGGCGACCGCCCGTGTCCATGTAGTTCTCGGAGATCACCTCGAACCAGTCGACGGCGGGCCTCTCGGACAGGATGTGCGCGTAGTGCACCGTTCGCAGCCCGACCCCGAGACCCAGGTCGGGCAGGTCGAAACGCCGTTTCGCGCGCGCGCTCGGGGTCATCGCTCCTCCGCGGGACGGAGGGGGGAGCGGGGGCTCCCCCCTCGTTTCGGGTCCCGAAGTCGGTCCGCGGCCGGGATCAGGCTGCGCAGCCGCCCTTGCCCTTGCAGGAGTTCTTGCCCCTGCAGCCGTTGTCGCCCGACTTGCAGCCGCCCTGTCCCTTGCAGGCGTTCTGGCCCTTGCA
>Ga0187894_10006556_pt1 | contig 11373 bp, 7 predicted proteins | sample GBC1701081metaG_FD_136650 | JGI IMG/M metagenome (GOLD analysis project Ga0187894, IMG submission 136650) | White microbial mat communities from a lava cave in the Kipuka Kanohina Cave System on the Island of Hawaii, USA - GBC170108-1 metaG ...
AATCCTTGATCCATCGCTCATCTCCCGCGGCGACCGGGGGGTGTTTTCGGTGTCGCCAAGGGGGGCATTTTCCATGTCGTCCAACAACTCGTAGCGCTGCCCGGCGATGACGTCGCGCCTTCACAGGCGCGCGGATTGAAACTACGTGCCCGAGCCGGTCACGTGCGAGGCCGCTGTCGCGCCTTCACAGGCTCGCGGATTGAAACATGGGCGCGGCTCCTAGAACGCGCGCCGGCCCGTGGTCGCGCCTTCACAGGCGCGCGGATTGAAACAACGCGTTCGCCCGCGTTGAAAGGGTCCGTCTCAAGTCGCGCCTTCACAGGCGCGCGGATTGAAACATGTTGAGGTTGCTCCTTCGGTCGATGCTTGGCGGTCGCGCCTTCACAGGCGCGCGGATTGAAACTTCGACCAGATCGTCGAGCGCCTCATGCCGCTCGACGGTCGCGCCTTCACAGGCGCGCGGATTGAAACAACGCCTGCTCGCCGCCCACACCGTCGCCGCCGGTCGCGCCTTCACAGGCGCGCGGATTGAAACTCGACGCGATGCGCGGGAATGTGGACGCCGACGCGTCGCGCCTTCACAGGCGCGCGGATTGAAACTTCGGCCGCGATCTGGCGCGTCCCTAGCTGGAAGGTCGCGCCTTCACAGGCGCGCGGATTGAAACATTGCCAAGAAGGTTTACGCCGGGCGCGACGCCGAGTCGCGCCTTCACAGGCGCGCGGATTGAAACACCGCCGGTGCCGCCGCCTTTCTTGAGGCGGTGAACGTCGCGCCTTCACAGGCGCGCGGATTGAAACATCGATAAAGACGCCGAACCGTTCGCGCTGCCAGGTCGCGCCTTCACAGGCGCGCGGATTGAAACACTACAGATAGCGCGCCCGCGAATGTCGGGTCGTCGCGCCTTCACAGGCGCGCGGATTGAAACGTCGTCGTGCAAGAAGTATCGCTCCACGGCGTCGGTCGCGCCTTCACAGGCGCGCGGATTGAAACACATTGCAGGAGGAGGAACCTCCCGCGCTCGTCGGTCGCGCCTTCACAGGCGCGCGGATTGAAACTTCGTTGCGCGTGACGAGTTCTTCCTGACGGTCGTCGCGCCTTCACAGGCGCGCGGATTGAAACATTCTCCGCCCGCCTCCAGTCTTGCGATGCAAACGGTCGCGCCTTCACAGGCGCGCGGATTGAAACCGCGCAGCCCTTCGGCAGCGCCTTCAGCGACGGTCGCGCCTTCACAGGCGCGCGGATTGAAACCGCGCATGGCGGCGATAAAGCGACAAGAAAGACCGGTCGCGCCTTCACAGGCGCGCGGATTGAAACTCGATTGGGACAAGCGCCGGTGTCAAGCGTTCCGTCGCGCCTTCACAGGCGCGCGGATTGAAACCGCGGGGTCCGTCGTTAGTACATAGCCTGCCATCGCGTCGCGCCTTCACAGGCGCGCGGATTGAAACCTTCATGTGGCGATGACGGCGCGCGCGCGTCATGTCGCGCCTTCACAGGCGCGCGGATTGAAACGATCTTCGCATTGGCTTTCGCCGTGCGGTCTAGGGTCGCGCCTTCACAGGCGCGCGGATTGAAACAACGGCCGCGTGCGCGAAGTGCTCGGCCCGCGCCGTCGCGCCTTCACAGGCGCGCGGATTGAAACATCGATGAAGGCTACGAGGTGAAGCAATCGCGCGTCGCGCCTTCACAGGCGCGCGGATTGAAACGGACCGGTCTCGGCGTCCACCCCCTTACTTTCATGTCGCGCCTTCACAGGCGCGCGGATTGAAACGGCGCATGCGCGATGCTCTCGACAAAGCCCGCGCGTCGCGCCTTCACAGGCGCGCGGATTGAAACACGCTCGACGGCGTGCAGACGACGGAAACCTACGGTCGCGCCTTCACAGGCGCGCGGATTGAAACATCGGATCTTCCTGTCGATCGTGAGCGCCGCGAGTCGCGCCTTCACAGGCGCGCGGATTGAAACCAAATGGGAAAGCACGTGGACGCTGAAACGGGTGTCGCGCCTTCACAGGCGCGCGGATTGAAACCATTGCGGCGAGACGTTTACGACAGTTGGCTCCGGTCGCGCCTTCACAGGCGCGCGGATTGAAACTCGAGCGACTCGGGCACGTCGCCGCGGCGCAGATAGTCGCGCCTTCACAGGCGCGCGGATTGAAACAATCCGGATCGTGTTCCGTCGATCAAGGACGCGAGGTCGCGCCTTCACAGGCGCGCGGATTGAAACAGGCGAGCCCCAGCAACCCGATGGGGCGCGGTTGTCGCGCCTTCACAGGCGCGCGGATTGAAACTTCAGCCGCCACGTGCCTGAGCAGTGGCGGGCCAGTCGCGCCTTCACAGGCGCGCGGATTGAAACACCGATCCCGGCGCCGGCGCCGAGACGGTGCGCGGGTCGCGCCTTCACAGGCGCGCGGATTGAAACCGCGAACGTGGGCCGCGGCGGGCCGCCGCCGGGCGTCGCGCCTTCACAGGCGCGCGGATTGAAACGATCTCGATCATCTCAGCCATGCGTTCGGGCACGAGTCGCGCCTTCACAGGCGCGCGGATTGAAACTTCGCCGGTCATCGGTTTGCTCGATTAACGCTGGGGTCGCGCCTTCACAGGCGCGCGGATTGAAACCACGTAATGACGTTTTCGGTGTTCATCGGGCGGTCGTCGCGCCTTCACAGGCGCGCGGATTGAAACAAGCCGTCGCCCCTCTCGCGCTCGCCGGATCGCGTCGCGCCTTCACAGGCGCGCGGATTGAAACAGCACCATAAGCGGCTCTGCATCGAGAGCCGCAAGTCGCGCCTTCACAGGCGCGCGGATTGAAACTTCAGACCCTGCCGCTCGGCCAGCGGGGCGAACAGGTCGCGCCTTCACAGGCGCGCGGATTGAGACGCAAACAATGGCAAATGTCTGGACGCCGCGCCCGTCGCGCTTTCACCGGTGCGCGGCTTGTAGCGGGGCGCGCCATGGAACCTGCACCGCGACGGCTTCAACGCGGGGAGCGGAGCCCATGGCCGGCTTCGCAGCGGCGCCGACTGCGAGGCTGGCAACGTTTGCGCGCGCCGAAAGCCGTGAGGCAGCTTGCGCCAAAGCGACCCGAAACGACCGGATGTTCACGCTCTCTTCCGAGCCAAAATCCCGGTAACCCCGGCTTCAAGGATCGCGCGCCGTGGCCGGGCGCGTTGCATCCGGCTCCAGCACATCGACGAAGGCGCGGCGCCATTTGCGCAGGGTAATCGTCGCGCGGCCCACCGGCGCCGGCATCGACACGCGCACCGGCGGCGCGACGTTGGAGTCCGGCACGAGCGCGAACCAGATGTCGCCCTCGGGCAGGCGGCGCCGCTCGTTCTCGTTGCGCAGGTCGTAGCCCGCCACCTGCACGTAGCGCATCCGGCACTTCAGCACCGGGCCGTCGTAGCCGCCGCCGTCGTAGCGGCCGCGCCCGCCGCCGCTCAGCACCAGATCGTAGCGGAAGCGGCCGTCGAACGTCGGGTACGTGCCCGTGCAACTCTGCGACTTCGCCACATCCGCCGCCATCGCCACCAGCGACGACAGCGGATCGCGGCTGGTGCGCTTGTCGGCGTCGCTCGCCGGGGGCGTGCCCCAGAGGCGATAGGTCGGCGTGATCAGCGCGCGGAACGCGTTGTCGTCGCCGAGGCGCATGGAGGTGACGCGGCGCTTCTTCGAATACGAGTGATCGAGATCGTAGCGTTGCCAGCGCAGCCCTTGCGACGTGATGGCGCCGGTGGACGAGGCGATGAGATCGGTCTTCTCAAAGAGGCGCAGCAAACCGCCGGAGCGGATCGCGGCGGTGGCGTCGTAGCCCGTGTCGCCGACAGCGACGTCGAGCCGTGCGGTTCCGAGACTGGCAACCCCGAGCCAGGCGCCTTCGTATTCCAGCGCAAACCGCTCTGCGTGCGCGGGCGTGGCGAGGAGCGCGAGAGAGGCGGCGATGACGGCGGAACGCATCGCCGCGAGGTAGGGCGCAGGCGTGGCGTGAGCAAGGCGGCTCCTGGCCGCGCATCAGTTCCCGCACCGGAGATGCAGCCGCGCTGCCCGGGAAGGCGTTGGCGAGCGCTGTTCGCGGGCCCTATGGCGGCTGCGGCGCCCAGTACGGGCTGGGCGCTGCCCCGTCGAACGCTTCGGCGAGGCGCGCGCGCGTTCCTGCCGTAACGCCCGCGGGGAGCGCATCGCGTGCGAAAAAGCCGCGCTCGGCGATTTCGCCGTCGCCGGCGCACGCGCACGAGCGCCAGCCGTCGATGCGATAGAGCACGACATGATCGTTCGGGAACGCGCGGCCGTTGGCGTAAAAGCCGATCAGCCGCGGCGCGCCCACGATCTCGACGCCGCCTTCCTCCGCCATCTCGCGCGCGATCGCTTCCGGCGCCGTCTCGCCGCTTTCGACGCCGCCGCCCGGCAAGAACCAGCCGGCGATGTAGGTATGGCGCACCAGCAGCACGCGGCCTTCGCCGTCGGTGGCGAGCCCGCGCACGCCCAGCGTCATGCCCCGGCGCAGGCGCCACCACTGGCGAAACAGCGGCGAAATGAAGGGTTCGAGGGCCTGACGCAGGGCGGACATGAGGCCCCCACTAGTTTTTTGGGGAGCTATCACGCGTCTCGCCAGCGCGGAAGAAGCGGGCTATGGGAGCGCCGTCGCTTCCGGAGCGCTTCGCATGGCCGCAATGATCGTCATCGGCGGGTTCATCCTGCTCTTTTTCGCCATGAACGTCGTCGATTTCGGCCGTCTGGACTGATCGGCCTCCATGGCCCGACGGCGGCTGCGCGACCTTCTTCCGAAGGGCCTCTACTGGCGCACGCTCCTGATCATCGCGGCGCCGGCGGCGCTGCTGCAGCTGCTGATCACCATCATCTTCCTCAACGACCACTGGGAAGCCACATCCAAACGGATGAGCCAGGGCGTCGCCGCCGACGTGGCGATGCTCATCCAGCTCTACGAACGCGATCCGACGCCGGCGCGCTTTGAGTCTCTGCGCCAGCTCGCTTGGCAGCCGCTGCGGCTGGAAATCGCGCTCGAACGCAACGTGCCGCTGGAGATCGAGCGCTGCCGCCCCTACGGGCCGGCGATCGACCGCTACCTCCTGCGCTCGCTCGAACTCGAGCTCGATCGTACGATCTGGTACGATTCCACCTGTCCGGGCACGCAGGTGAAGATGCGCCTGCCGATCGCCGGCGGCATTCTGGAGGTGAAGGCGTTCCGCGACCGTGTGCAGGCGCGCTCGGGGCCGCTGTTCGTGGTGTGGATTTTCGGCGCCACGGTTTTCCTGGTGATCGTCTCCATCGTGTTCATCCGCAACCAGGTGCGGCCGATCGAAAAGCTCGCGTCCGCGATGGAGCAGTTCGGACGCGGCGAAGATCCGGGCGAGTTCGGCGTGCGCGGCGCCCGCGAGGTGCGCGCCGCCACGCACGCGTTCTTCGGCATGCGCGCACGTATCCGCCGGCACATCGACCAGCGCGGTCAGCTGCTCGCCGGCGTCAGCCACGATCTGAGAACGCCGCTCACGCGGCTCAAGCTTCAGTTCGCACTGATGCCGTCCTCGCCCGATCTGGAGGACGCCAAGCGCGATCTCGCCGACATGGAGGCGACGCTCGAAGAGTATCTCGCCTTCGCGCAGGGCCAGTGGTCGGAGACGCCGGAAAGCGCCGACATCGGCGCGCTCGCCGCCGAGGCGGTGGAGACCGCGGCGCGCGGTGGCGCGCAGGTATCCCTCTCGCGCGAGGGCGAGCTCAGCGCCCCGGTGCGCGCCGGCGCCATCCGGCGGGCGCTGGGCAACCTCATCGACAACGCCGCCGCCCACGGCGACCGCGTCGAGGTGCGCGCGTATGCCGACGCCGAAGGCGTCAGCATCGACGTGGACGACGACGGGCCCGGCATCGCGGAGGATCAGTTCGAGGACGCATTCCGCCCGTTCTCGCGCCTCGACGAGACGCGCACGCGCAACACGAGGGGCGTCGGCCTCGGTCTCGCCATCGCCCGCGATGTGGCGCGCAGCCACGGCGGCGACGTGCTCTTGTCGAGGAGCCCGCTGGGCGGCCTGCGCGCAACGCTGCGGTTGCCGCCGGCGGTGTAGCGAACCGCGTTTGAGCCGTTCAGCTTGAGCCGAGAAGCGTTTTATCTGCGAAAGCCATGACGCTCCGGACGGCGCAAATCAGTCGCGGAACGTCATCGTCACGGCGGGATGGGGCGCTTCGCCGACGCAGGCGGCGAGGTAGCGCGCCAGGATCCGGTCCAGCACCGGCGAGACGCCCATGGCCCGTTCGTCCATGGCGCCGACGATGGCGATGTCGTTCAGCGTGCCGACGGCCGCGAGCTCGTCGGCGACGATCAGTTCCGTCCGCTCGATCGGCCGATAGCGGAACGCAATGCCGAGATCGGCGCAGAGCGCCGCGACGATCTCGACAGTGATGCTCTCGAACGCGCCCTCGCTCGGCGGCGGCGCATAGACGGCGCCGTCGCGCACCATGACGAGGCCCGAACCGATGAACTCGGCGACGCGGCCCTGTTCGTTGAGCAGGATCATCTCGGGATAGCCGCGCGAGCGGCCTTCGATTTTGGCGAGGCGGGCGGCGAGGTAGTTGAAGCCGGACTTGATCCGCGCCGGCACGGCGTTGTCGGATGCGCGCCGCCAGGTGGAGACGCCGGTCGCCATGCGCGCCGGCGGGCCCTTGGGGTAGTGGTATGCGGTGAGCACAAGATCGGTCTTGTCGCCGACGCCCCAGTGGCCTTCGGTCAGATAGAGCGTCGTGCGAATCCACATGTTGCGCGACGGTTCGCGCTGGCGTGCCACGATCTCGTGGCACGCCGCATCGTACGCATCGAAGCTCATGTCGAACGGCATGTGCATCAGCGCCGCCGAACGCCTGAGCCGGGCCCAGTGGCGCTGCATGGCGAGCAGGCCGAAGCGGCCGTCAGCCTGCCAGAAGCCCTTGAGGCCTTCGAACACGTTCATGCCGCGCTGCACGGCTTCGCTGGCCACATGCAGCACAGCATCGTCCCACAGGCGCACGGCGCCGTTGGCGTAGATGAACTTGGGCTTCTGCAAGGCCGGTTTCTGCGCGGGCGTCGTCATCGCATCTGTCCTTCCCGGCCGGCGGTAGGCGCCGGCGCCGAGTCGCTCAATTCATTCTTTCGTGACGCCGTCGCGGCGGCGAGCACCGCTTCGAACCGGTCGGCCACGGCGGCGAGCACGAAGTGCCTTTCCGCATATCGACGCGCCGCATCGCCCGCGACGGTGCGGCGCGCCTCATCGCCCAGCAGCGCGTCGGCGGCGGCCAGCCAGCCGTCGCGATCCTCCGGCTCCACCGTCAGCCCGCAGCCTTCGGCGCCGACGATGCGGGCGGCGAGATTTTCATGCGGCGCCGCCAGCAGCACCGGGCGGCCGGCGCAAAGGTAGTTCAGCACCTTCGACGGCACCGAAAAAATGCCGGCGTCGCGCTCGATCACGGCCGCAAGGACATCCGCTGTCGCCAGCGTTTCGGCAAGCCGTTCGAACGGCTGCAGCCCCAGCAACACCAGATTGTCGAGCTTCTCGTCCGCCTTGGCCTGCTCCAGCGCGGCCACGCCGACGCCGGCGGCGACGACGACGACACGCACACGGTCGTCGTTGCGGTAGCGCCGCGCCAGATCGGCGAGCAGCGCGGGGTTGTGCTTGAGGCCCAGCGTGCCGGTGTACATGACGGTGCGCCCGCCGCTGAGCCCATGTTCGCGCGCCCAGGCGTTGTTCTTGTCGAGTTGCGGGATCCGGTCGATGGCGCCCCAGTTGGGGATCACATGCACGCGCGCCGGATCGACGCCCCACGCCCGCGTCTGCGCCGCGAAGTCTTCGGTGATGAGCACGACGGCGTCGGCGCTGCGCATCTGCGCGCGCTCGAGCGCAGTGTAGTAGAGCCCCACGCCCGCGCCGACGACCGGCAGTTTGCGCGCAAGGATTTTCGACACGGCGATCGAATAGAAGTCCTGGCACCAGTAGACGAAGGACGCCCCGCAGGCGCGCGCGGCCTTGACGATGAAGCTCTGCGCTTCGGTGGGCGTATTGCCGGAGATGACGATCTCAGGTCGGGCGGCCGCGATCGCAGCGGCGGCGGCGCGTCCATAGTCGAGATCGAGAAAGCGCCGACGCACGAAGGACGCCTTGGTGTACGGCGCGCCGATGTCGATCGGCGCAAATGAAAGCGTCTCCGGATCGTCTGCGGTGCGCGCCAGGGCGCCCTTGGGGCCGGAGTCGGCGGCGAAGTAGGCGTGCGTGACCCTGTGCCCACGCGCCGCGAGCGCGCGAGAGAGCTCGGCCTGAAAGGGATGGCCGGCATAGTCGTGCAGAAAAATCGACGTCACGGGGACTGCTCAGGGCTCCGGCCGGGCTAGTGCCCCGCTTCGGAGCAAGTTTCGAGCCCCCTCAGGAAGCGCCTTCCGAACGCAGCACCGCGAGCGGCGTGCGCAGCAGGATATCGACGTCCTGCCTGTAGGACCAGTTCTCCAGATAGTGCCGGTCGAGCGCGATGCGCCGCTCGTAGGTCGTGTTGTTGCGCCCGCTGACCTGCCACAGCCCGGTGATGCCGGGACGGACCAGCAGGTAGTAGCGCCGGTCGGCGCCGTAGCGGTCCAGCTCCGGCCGGGTGATCGGGCGCGGGCCGATGACGCTCATCTGGCCGATCAACACGTTCCAGAGCTGCGGCAGCTCGTCGATGCTGGTCTTGCGCAGGAACGCTCCGATCCGGGTCACGCGCGGATCCTTGACGAGCTTCTGGGTGCGTTCCCACTCCGCAGCGGCGGGGGGGTAGGTCTCCAGGTAGGCCTTCAGCACCTCGTCGCCGTGGCGGACCATGGAACGGAACTTCCAGCACTGGAAATGGCGCCCTTTGCGGCCGACGCGCTTGTGACCGTAGAGAATCGGACCACGGTCCTGCAGCCAGATCAGCAGGCCGGCAGTGATCAGGATCGGCGACAACACCACAAGGCCCGCCAGCGCAGCGCCAAGGTCGAAGGCCCGCTTCAGGAAGCCGTTGGCCTTGTCGGCGCTGTCGATCAGCGCCGGATCGGTGATCGCGTGCGCCCGCGGATAGTAGCCTCCGCCGCCGCCGGAACGGCGCCGGCGCCGCGGTTCGCGGCTCCAGGTGGTGCTGGTTCCCTGCGGCTTGAGGAAACTGGCGTCCATCGACTTCACCCCCCGGTCACGGACGTAAACTGTTTATTACCAATCGCATGCGACGCTTTCGCAATGCAACATCGAAATTGGTGCAGCGCAAAAACAGCTGGCGCGCCAGATGATCGGCTGGGGGGCTGGCTGTCATGACCTTTATCCAACATGGCGCGTCGCCGGGGGCGCGGATTCCCCCCGCGCGCGAGTTCCGCTCCCACCGTGGGCAGGCCGGGCTTGCAGATCGCGTGCCGGGAGAAGGGCGGGTCACCGCGCGCGGAGCCTGGCGGTTCGGAGGACTGGTCGGCGCACTCGTCTACAGCGCGATGTGCTGGACGATGCTCTACCATGGCGGGCGGGCGGTGATGGCATGGACCAAACCGGAAGGGCGACTGGAGGCGGCTGCGGCAGAGCCCTCCCGAAGGGCTCCGTTGGCGCAAGACGCAATTGGGCGTTCAAAGGTCCCCACAAAGGCGACCCCAACCGCAAATTAATCTTCGGGAGGCAGGGGCTGGCTGCGTTCAATGCGCGAACGCCGTTGCGCGTCCGGTCCGGCGCGTCATTGTGTGCGCAGGCCTTCCTGCCCGGCTTGCTCTCATGGCGCTTGACTCACTTGCCGTCCCGACAGCGCGCATGGCCCCCGGACGGCGGCTCTACGCAATCGGCGACATTCACGGCCGGGCCGATCTGCTCGGCGCGCTGCTAGGGCAGATTGAGGCGGACGCACGCGCGCACGCGATGCCCGGCGTGCAGCCGACCCTGGTGTTCCTCGGCGATTACGTCGACTGCGGCCTCGACGCCCGCCGTTGCGTCGAGATCCTGATCGCACTCGCCGGCGGGCCGTTCGAAGCGCATTTCCTGAAGGGCCGCCGCGACGACCTGCTCCTGCAGTTTCTCGAGCACCCGTCCGCCGGCGCACGCTGGCTGCGCAAAGGCGGGGCCGAGACGCTGTTTTCCTATGGCGTGCGCGTCCCCGCCGAGCATGACGGGCAGGCGCTCGCCGGGGCCGCTGCGGCGCTCAGGGCCGCCATGCCGGCGACGCACCTCGCGTTCTTCCGCAACCTTCAGCTCCACGTCCGCTTCGGCGACTATGTCTTTGTGCACGCAGGACTAAAGCCCGGCGTGGCGCTGGAGGATCAGGCCGAGCGCGACCTGCTCGGCATCCGCGAGCCGTTCCTGAGTTCGCGCGAGCGCTGGCCGTTTGTCGTGGTGCACGGCCACACGCCGGTGGAGCGGCTCTACCGGGACGGTCGGCGGATCGCTGTGGATACCGGCGCCTATGTCACCGGGCGGCTGACCGCGGTCTGCCTGGACGGCGAGGCCGTGCGGACGCTTTCCACCTGAAAAATTATCCACGCGGCGACCGGCATGAAGTAGATCGCATCAATCTTGCGTTCAGTGCTGTTTCGGCACATCTGCCGTCCGTTGCGAGTCGAGGAAGCCATGCGCACCACGGGTTTTGGGTTTCGTCTGGTTCTGGCCTGCTGCGCCCTGCTGGCCGCGCCCATCGCCGGGGCGCAGACCGGCCGCACCGAGCCCACGGCGCCCTTGACCGGGGCGGCTGGAACGCCTTCGCCGCCACCCCAGGCGACGCCCGCCACCGCGTCGCCGCCGCCGCCCGCCACGCCGCAGACGGCGGACGGCTATGTCCTCGGGATCAACGACCGCTTGCGGATTCTGGTGTTCGGAGAGGAGTCCCTTTCCGGTGAGTTCGCCGTCGACAGCACCGGCCGCGTCGCCATGCCGTTCATCGGCGAAGTGCAGGCCGCCGGGCTGACCCGCAGCCAGTTCGAGGATCTGCTCGAAAAGCGCATGAGCGAGGAGCAGATCCTGCTCGACCCGCGCGTCAGCATCGATCTGATCAATTTCCGCCCGTTCTACATTCTGGGCGAAGTCACGCGCCCCGGTGAATATCCCTCCTCATCCAACCTCAATGTCTTCAACGCCGTCGCCACCGCCGGCGGGTTCACCACGCTGGCCAACCAGACCCGTGTGATGATCAAGCGGGTGGGGCAGACGACGGAGCAGGAATACTCCCTGCTGTCGCCGGTGACGGTGAACCCCGGCGACACGATCCGGGTGCTGAAAGGGGCGTTCTATATCCTGGGCGAGGTCAACCGGCCGGGCGAGTATCCGTTCTCCGAGGGTTTGACGATCCAGAACGCGGTGGCCACGGCGGGCGGGTTCACCTACCGCGCCAACCAGCGGAACGTGTACGTGAAGCATCGTGACGAGC
>Ga0187894_10006557_pt1 | contig 11372 bp, 9 predicted proteins | sample GBC1701081metaG_FD_136650 | JGI IMG/M metagenome (GOLD analysis project Ga0187894, IMG submission 136650) | White microbial mat communities from a lava cave in the Kipuka Kanohina Cave System on the Island of Hawaii, USA - GBC170108-1 metaG ...
AAGCAAAAACGCCAGGCAAACAAGCAATGTTTTCAATCTCATTCTTATCTCCTTGCCACTTTCGCATTGGCCGCCTTGCCGGCGCCGATGCAATAGAGATTTGACGCCCCACGAATGAAGATCATCCCGTCGGAGATTGCGGGCGAGGCGTAAACAGGCTCGCCGACCGAGTTGGTCGCAACCACCTCGTGCTTCGGCCCAGCCTTGATGACGTAAGTGTCGCCATCTTCACTCGTCAGCAACAGCTTGCCGTCGAACGCCACCGGCGAAGCGGTGAATGTGGCGGGCACGGGGATGCGGCCTCCCTCGTAAATCATCTTGCCCGTCTTGGCGTCGAGGCAGGTCAGGATGCCGCGGTCGGACATCAGATAGAGGTAATCGGTGTAGAGGATCGAAGAGGGCACATAAGCGGTCCCCTTGTCGTACTGCCAGGCGACGTTCGAGCTTGTGACATCGCCCGATCCGCCGAGTTTGATGGCGAAAGTCTTCTTGACCGGATAGCCCGCGTAGACGAAGACCATCCCGTGGGCCGCGAGCGGCGTCGCAATGGCGTTGCTGCCGTGCCCTTTCGCCGTCCACAGCTCTTTGCCGGTCTTCGGGTCGTAGGAGACGATCAATTCGTTGCCGCTGGTGATCAACTCAGCGCGCCCGCCGGAACGAACGACCAGTGGCGTTGACCAACTCGCTTGAACTTTACGCGGAGTCTTCCAGACCTCTTTACCCGTCTTTTTGTCTAACGCGAGGATGAACGAGTTTTTGCCATCCCCCTCGTCACATTGCAGGATGACGGTGTTTTCATAGAGCGCCGGAGAGGATCCCGGCCCCATTCCGTAAGTGGCGATCTTGCCGACAGCGGACTTCCACACCAGTTTGCCGTTGAAATCGTAGCAGTACAACCCGTCGCCTTCGCCGCCGAACCAGGCGTAAACGTATCTGCCATCGGTGGCTGGAGTCGGCGAGGCGTAGCTGCCTTTGCGGTGGCGGTCGTCGTAGACCGCGCCAGTGTAGGCGGTCTGTTCCCACAACACCTTGCCCGTGTTGCGATCAACACAGATGACTTTGAAAGTGTGCCTGCGGTTCGCGCCCACACTGTCGGGGTGGACGAAGACCTTCCCTTCGACCATGTGCTCAACGGCCTTGGCGCCGGGCAAGACCTCGCCTTCGATGTCGGTGGTCAGAAAAATTTTGGTCCCCCAGACAATCGGCTGTGATTGGCCATTGCCTGAGATCGGAGTCTTCCATTTGATGTTTTTGTCAACGCTCCATTCAGTCGGAACGTTGGTTTCGGATGAAATCCCGGTCCCCTCGGAGCCGCGCCATTGCGACCAGTTGGTGTTGGCCGGCGCGGCGCCGGTTGAAAACGGCCCGAACGCGGCTAACGCAACCAGGCTCAGGGCCAGGGCTGAAAACAGCAGAGTTGATACACGTCTCATTAGTTAGTAGCTCCTGTCTTGATAATGCGCAGGATTTCGATCACGGTCAGGTCGCTGGTATCGGTGGAAAACTTATCGTTTATATAGCATTCAAGAAAATGTTTGTTTGGAGTTCCGGCTTCAGCCGGTCTTTGCGATCCGCCAAACCAACCGCCTGAAGGCGGAACTCCAAACAAACATTTTCTTGAAGGCTATAGCTCGAATTTGGGAACGAGCTTCGATTTCTTGAGCTGTCCGGTGTGGGAGTAAAAAGTCACCTCGCGCCTTTGATTGACGACCCAGACCTCCAAAGCGCCTTTGGCCAGGTAAAGTTCGACTTTGTGTTCGACCTCCTCTTTAGAGTTGGAAGGCGACGTGACCTCGACGCAGATTTCGGGCGCTTTCGGGTACGGCGTTACATGACCGAACTCTTCAATAAATTCGTCTGACGCCCATACAACATCCGCTACCTTTACTCCGTCCGAAGTATCAACCGAACATTCAACGATGATCGTCCCGTTCCTCTTCTGACGGTCAATTTTCCGTCCGACATCGAACTGAATCGAGCCGTGTTTGTTCGACGCCGGACTCATCAGGATCTGCCCGAACCTGTTCGTCTCGATCTTGAACGGAAGGTTTTGTAGTAGTGGGTCGTTGATGATTTCTTCCCAGGTCATAGCGCTCACCCCTTATTGCCAATGCAGAACAGATGCTTGTCCCCCCGAATAAACAACTTTCCGTCAGCGATTGCAATAGAAGTGCGGCAGGGTTCGCCGATCGAATTCGTCCCAAGCACTTCGTGCTTCGGCCCGGCTTTGATCACGAACGTGTCGCCGTCGTCGCTGGTCAACAGAATCTTGCCGTCAAACGCCACGGGGGATGCGCCGTAAAATTTCGTGGGGACGGGCACGCGCCCGCCTTCGTAAACCACTTCGCCCGTCTTCGCGTTCAGGCAGGTCAGGATGCCCGCATCGCTCATCAGGTAGAGATAATCGCCATACAAAATCGGCGAAGGCACATAGGCGGTGCCTTTGTTGTAACGCCAGGCGATTTTGTCCGTGTCATCCAGGTTGCCCGAACCGCCGAGTTTAACCGCCGTGATCACCTTCGACGGGAAACCTGATGAGAGAATCACCAGGCCGTGCCCGACCACCGGAGTGGCTATGGCGTGACTCTTCAAACCTTTGGTCCGCCAGATCTCCTGGCCGGTCTTCGGATCGTAGGAGATCAGGAACTCGTTGCCGCTGACTATCAATTCGGCGCGTTGCGGGGTTTTGACGATGATTGGCGTCGCCCAGCTCACCGAGATCGGACGTTTGACGCGCCAGACTTCCCGGCCCGTCTTCTTGTCCAGCGCGATCATGAAAGAGTCCTTGCCATCGAACTCCTGGTCGCAAATCAGGATCACCACGTTCTCGTGCAACACGGGCGAAGTGCCGACGCCCATTCCCATTGTGCCCACATTGCCGAGAGATTTCTTCCAGATCAGCTTGCCGTTGAAATCGTAGCAATAGACGCCTTCGGAACCGAAGTAGGAATAAACGTATCTGCCATCGGTGACCGGTGTGGGAGCGGCGTAATTACCGCGTTTGTGGCGATAGTCGTAGACCCTGCCTTCGTAAGAGGTCTGTTCCCACAAAATCTTTCCGGTGTCGCGGTCGAGGCAGAGAGTCTTGAAGGTGTGGAGCTTGTCCACTCCGTCCCATTCGGGATGCGTGAACTCTTTCTCGCCGATTATTCGCTTCGGCGGTTTGTAGCCCGTGGGTTCGGGGCCGCCCTCAATGTCGGCGGTCAGGAAGACTTTTTTGCCCCAGATGATCGGCTGCGAAAATCCGCGGCCCGGGAGCGCAGTCTTCCACAAAACATTTTTGGTGTCGCTCCATTCGGCCGGCAGATTTTTGTCGTTCGAGACGCCTTGAGCGTCAGGGCCGCGCCATTGCGGCCAGTTGGAAATTGAAGTGGCGATAGATGGTTTGGAAGAAGGTACGAGAGTAAGAAGAACCAAAATGGGCAATGCTATCGAAAGGCGTTTCATCATCTGCTCCTGGTGGAAAGTGTTATCACCACACTGTTCGGTGACAGCATTCGTCATAACGATCAGAAATTATCCCGCGGAAAGTTTCCCCACATTTCGCGTCGGGCCTCGGCAATGTCTTCGTCAGCGATGTCCAGTCCCTGCCAAATCCCGCGCAACGATTCGCGCGGTTCAGGCTGAGATGCTTGCAAATCTCGCTCGATCTCCGGCGCGATTTGTTCTATTAAACGAACCTTGTCTATTGCCGAGAGTTGTTTTGCCAACCGCAAGACATCTTTCAATGTTACTATTTGTTCAGTCACAACTTCTTCCATAGCCAAACCTCAGTCTGATTTCATTTCGCCGCTTTTGACTTTAGCGCAGAATTGCCAGCGATGCCATAAACATGGCCGATCGTGCGTACGAAGATCATCCCCTCCGAGATCGCCGGCGTCGCCATCATCACTTCGCCCATCGGGTTGGTCGCGATCAATTCGTATTGCGGTCCGCCTTTGACCACGAAGACATCGCCGTCTTCGCCCGCGAAATAGAGCCTGCCGTCGGCGGCGATGGGTGAAGCCGTGAACGCGCTGGATTGCCCGGCGACGCGCTGTTGATAAACCCGCTCGCCGGTCTTCGCGTCATAACAGGTCAGCACGCCGTTGTTGGAACAGGTATAAAGATGATCGCCGTAGACAAGCGGCGTGGGCATGTAAGTCCCGCCGCGCTTTTTGCTCCAGGCGATGTGGTCGTTCGATTCCTTGCCTTCGGCGAGCGTGATGTCGCCGGCCGCCGTGGGCTTGATCGCGTAGATCGGTTGGATCGGCGGATAGCCCGCGGTGACGAAGACCAGGTCGTGGCCAACGACGGGCGTGCCGACCGTGACTTCGGAATTGCCGGAAAGCTCGAACACTTCTTTGCCGGTCATCGGGTCGTAACCGCGAATGCGTTTGGTCGCGTTGGTGACGACTATCGCCTTGCCTTTGCTCTCGAAGATTGTCGGGCTGCCCCACGACGGGATTTCATCGCGCTGAGTCTTCCAGACCTGTTTGCCGGTCTTGATGTCGAACGCGGCGATGAACGAGCCTTTCTGGATGTCGCATTGCACGATCACCTGGTTCTTGTAGATGATCGGCGAGCTGGCCATTCCCCACTGGTAATCGGGATCGAAGAACCAACCCGAGTCGAGCACGCCCAGGTCTTGTTTCCAGATCAGCTTGCCGTTGAGGTCATAACAAAACAATCCTTCGGAGCCGAAGAACGCCACGACGTATTTGCCGTCAGTGACGGGGGACGGCGAAGCGTGAGTTGATTTGATGTGGCGTTTGATTTTCGGCGCGCCTTCGGTGGCCGTGCGCTCCCACAGAATCTTCCCGGTCTTTTTGTCGAGGCAATAGACTTTCCAGGCGTGCTTCGACACATCCTTGTCCGAATCCACGTCACCGTAAAGCCCGTGGCGGAATTTGCCCTGCTCCGCGCCGCTCACCGCGGTGACGACGAAAAGTTTATTGCCCCAGACAATCGGGCTGGCATGGGCCAATCCGGGGATCGGAGTCTTCCAGACGATGTTTTCGTTCTTCTCCACATTCCAATTGGTGGGCGGGTTCTGGCCATCAGCGGCGCCTGAAGCGTTCGCGCCCCGGAACGACGGCCAGTTTTGGGCGTTGGCGGAAATGAATGAAAGCGGAAGAATGCAGGACAGAAGCGCCGTATAGAGACATCCGCGGACTGCGCAATCCACGGTACGATTTCCAAATCTCATTTACCCTCCACTCGGTTGTAAGTTTGTTTGGAGCCGGATTGAGCGACGGTGATGTTGACGACGCGACCGCCCTCTTCGTTGAACGTGATTGTGCGGTCGTCGCTGGCGCCGATGCGGAAGACGTTCCGGTCAATCGCGGTCAACGGGAAGCTGTATTGCCGCACGTCCCAGCCGCCGAGTTTGCCGTCTCTGAGAATGAAGGTGTATTGGCGGGCTTCGTCCAGGCGATAGGTTCCGGCGTATTTCCGGAGCGTGGCTTCGTCAACTTTGACTTCGGGTTTTAGCTGCTTTTTCTCCGACAGTTTGGCCCCGGCCTTCTTGAGCATCTCGGCGATCTCTTTGCTCTCCGCCTCATCGACGGAACTTAGAGCGCGGTCGAGCGTTTCCTGCGACATTCCGCCCATCTCGAGCGCGAGCTTGACCACTGGCGCGCGGCCTTCCTGCGCGCCGGTGAACAGAGCCTGCTCTTTGCTGCGCGCGCCTTTTTCAAGCAGCAGCTTGACGACTTCGGCGTGGCCCTTCGACGCCGCGCCGACCAGCGGGGTGAAGAATTTGTAAAACGTGTCCACGGCGTTCACGTCGGCGCCGGCCTCGATCAGAACCTTGACGATTTCGAGACTGCCTCTCTCGGCGGCGAACATCAGCGGCGTCTGGTTGTAGCGCGTCTTTGCGTTCACGTCGGCGCCTTTGGCCAGCAGGGATTTGACCGCCGCCGCGTCGTCCTTCTTCGCGGCGCTGAGCAACTCCTCGTTGAGCGCGGGATTAGCAGGTTTGGCCGGAGCCGCCGGAGTTGCGGGCGACTGCGGTTGTCCGGGCGCTGGGGTCGTTGATGTCGAGGTCGTGGGCGACGAGTCCGGTTGCGCGGCTTCCTTCTTCGCCGAAGCCGCTTGCTGAAGATATGCGACCACTTCTTTGTGCTTGCGCATCATCGCCATCGAGAGCGGCGGCATTTTATAAAACTCGTCCTTGGCGTTCACGTCCGCGCCCGCTTCGACCAAAACTTTTATGACCTCCAGGTGGCCGCGATCAGCGGCGAAATGCAACGCGGTCGCGCCGTAATTGGTCCGCGCGTTCACATTGGCGCCTTTGGCGATGAGCGATTTGACCGCCTCAACCTCGCCTTTCTTCGCGGCGATCAGATCGTCGTTGACGTTTTGCGCAAAAACGATGATCGGAATCAGCGAAACGAGAAACAGCAAAATCAGATTACGAGCTTTCATAAGGCTATCTCCTGCGAGCTTCCATTCACTTGTTTTTCGGCCGTCTTTTGAATCTCTTTCAACATGATGCGGCGCAACAGGCCGCTGAACGGACGAATCAATGTCCAATAAGCTCCGAACCACCGGCGGGCGGCCGCGGCGGGACACCAGACGCGCGTCTCCGTCATCAGCAGGCAGGAGCCATCGGTCGCGCGCCGCACAACGAAATTCCAGGCCACTTTCGCCGCGCCCTCCGGCGTCGGCGCCCGAAACTCAACCGGATCGGTGCGGACAACGTCACCTGCCGGACGCCAAAACCTGCCGGTCAATCCGATGACCATCTCCTGCCCATCCCGCTCTTCGAGCATCACGAAACCGTTGTGAAAGAACGCGTCGAGAGTCAACTTCGATTCGGGCGCCAATCCGCCCGCCATTTGTCCGGCCTTTGCCGGATTGAGCAGCAGATGGGGGAGCGCTCTCAACCCGAGCAGCAATTTGAAGAGCGAATTGCGTCCGAAATCGGCGGCGCGAATCGCCTGATAAACGCGCTCAGGCGCGGCCCGCGCCCGTGTCTCGTGACGCTCGACGAAATCGTAAGCAGGCATCCAGTAGTCTATTGAAAGCATACGCCGCGCCTGTTTTGTGATTTGTATCGTCCCCGCTTCAGTGTCAGAACAGCGAAGGCGGTTCCATAGCGCTGCCGCTCGAGTTCCAAATCCATGTTTAAGATTCCAACCTGAAGACGCCGGGGATATCGGTTAGCTATAGCATTCAAGAAAATGTTTGTTTGGAGTTCCGGCTTCAGCCGGTCTTTGCGATCCGCCAAACCGACCGCCTGAAGGCGGAACTCCAAACAAACATTTTCTTGAGGTCTATAGTCGCAAAAACGAACCGCGTGACTGCGAGGTTTCGTGAAACTCGCCTTGAACTGCCGTCCGCGCCAAATTATAGTTTGGTTTCAATAAGGTCAAGCTGGCGGGTCAAGCCGCAGGAAAATATACGCAACCAAAACGCGACGAAACCGGTATTGAAGATTCGGTGGTAAAAACAACGCTGGAGCTTCAAATCCGCAAACTCACGGAAATCCGCATATGAAACCTTCGATCAAGCAGGGCGCTCTATTCGCGCTCATTCTGTTCTCCGCCTTCGCCGTTTTCATTTCGGTCTCAAATCGTGACGCCTCCGCTCAATCTCCCGCACGCGTCAAATCGGGCAGCGATTGGGCCGATTGGCGCGGCCCCACGCGCGATGGCCATTCTTACGAAAAAGGTCTGCCCGAAAAATGGTCGAAGCAGGGCGAGAACCTGTTGTGGAAAGCGCCGTACGGCGGGCGTTCGGCGCCGATCGTCATGAATGGCCGGGTCTTTATGTTCAACTCGGCGGGCGAAGGCGAAACGATGCAGGAGCGCGTGCTGGCGCTGGACGCCGAAACGGGCAAGAAGATATGGGAGTACCGCTTCAACGTCTATTCAACCGACGTTCCGCCGCGCCGCATCGCGTGGTCATCGCCGGTGGGCGATCCGGTGACGGGCAATGTTTACGCCTTCGGCGCGTGCAACGAGTTTGTGGCGCTGTCGTTCGACGGCAAACCGCTCTGGCGGCGCTCGTTGACCGATGAATACGGCTCGTGGACGACGCACGGCGGGCGCACGGTTTCGCCGATCATCGAAGGCGATCTGGTGATAGTCAGCACGGTGACCGACGGCTTCGGCGACATCGCGTCGCGGCGTCACCGCTATTACGCGTTTGATAAACGCACCGGCGAAAACGTCTGGATCAGCACGCCGGGCGGGCGGCCTTACGACACCACTTATTCGACGCCGGTCGTGACCACGATTGACGGCATGCGGCTGCTCATCGCCGGAGGAGGCGACGGCTCGGTCTCCGCGATGAAGGTCAACACCGGCGAACCGGTCTGGACCTATCCGATGTCGAAACGCGGCGTCAATCCGGGCGTGATCGTGAAGGATGGCGTCGCTTATGTGACGCATCAGGAAGAGAACCTCGACGTGAGCGAGATGGGACAACTCGCCGCGATTGATATTTCGGCCAAAGGCGCAATCAGCAAAACATCGAACAAAGACAAGATCAAATACGCGCTCACCAATTTTCAGCTCGGCCCGTCATCGCCCGTCATCGAAGGCGACACGCTTTACGCCGTGACGGCGGAATCGAGCCTCCATGCGTTCAACATCGCCGACGGCAAGCTGCTCTGGGAGAAGAAACTCGGCACGATTCAAAAAGCCTCGCCGGTTTACGCCGACGGCAAGATTTACGTCGGCACCGAAAACGGCAAGTTCTACATTCTGAAGCCCGGCCCGACCGGCTGTCAGGTTCTGGATGAAGACGAGCTGGAATCGGTGGACAAGGTTGACCTCAAGACAGTCGAGGGCGACGAGATGATCGCGTCGAATGAGCAGATCATCGGTGGCGTCGCCGTTTCGCGAGGCCGCGTCTATCTGGTTTCGACCAAAAACATTTACGCCATCGGCAAGAAGCAGAATCCCGCGTTGCCGCCCGCGCCTGAAAAAGTGGATAACGCGCCCGCCGGCGCGGCAGTCGCGCACGTCCAGGTCTTCCCCGCCGAACTGGTGATGAAACCCGGAGAGACGAAGAGTTTCAAAGTTCGCCTGTTCGATGATCGCGGGCGCTTCATCCGCGAAGAATCCGGCGCCCAATGGTCGCTCGACGGGCTGAAGGGAGAAGCGGCGGCGAACAAATTCACCGCCGCGGCTGACGGTGGACTGCAAGGCGGTCAACTGAAGGCCACGGTCGGCAATGTCGCCGGAGCCGCGCGCATCCGTATCATCCCCGCGCCGCCTTACTCGGAAGATTTCAGCAACGTGCCGGTGGACAAAGCGCCGAGCTACTGGCTCAACACCGACGGCGCGCCAATCAAGTACACCGTGCGCGAAGCGGAGGGAAACAAGTTTCTGGTCAAGAGACCTGATGCGGGCATCTTCAAACGCACACGCTCGCCCTTCGGCGCGGTTGACACGTCGAACTACACCATCGAAGCCGACGTGCGCGCCATCGAAAGACGCCGCCAGATGGGGGACGCGGGGGTCGTCGCTCAGCGTTACGAGCTGGTGCTTTTCGGCAACATTCAAAAAATCGAGTTGCGTTCGTGGCAGATCGAACCGAAGCGCAAGTTCGACAAGCCCTTCGCGTGGAAGGCTGACACCTGGTACCGGTTGAAGCTGCAGGTCGAGAACCTGCCCGACGGCAAAACGCGCGCGCGCGGCAAGGCCTGGCCGGCCAGCGAAGCCGAACCCGCCGAATGGCTGATCGAGTGGACGGATCCGATCGGAAATCGGATGGGCAGCGCGGGCGTCTTCGCCGACAATGCAAACGAGGTCTTTTTTGATAACATCAAGGTAACGCCGAACAAATAAGACCGATGGAAAAGAGATGAAGGTATGACCGACGAAGAGATGGAACGCAAGATAGAATTTATCGTCAAACAGCAAGAGAGCTTTGCTGATAATCTTCAGCAAGTGGCTTACACGCTCAAGGACGTATCAGAACGGCAAGACAAGCTTCAAGCCCAACAGGATAAGTTTCAATCGCAGCTTGAACTGCTCAATCAGGCGACATTGAGTCTGATGAGCGTCGTTGGCTCGTTGACGGAATCCCAGAAACGCACGGATGAGCAGTTGAAAGAGTTGGGCGGAAGGCTGGACATCTTCATCAATGTCGTCGAGCGTTACATCAACGAAAACCGAAACGGTAAAAACAGAAACGCATAAATGAACATATGGGACGGACTTATGGTCTTTGAATAAATAGTGCAACAACAACGTAGGGGCAGACCTGTGTGTCTGCCCCGGCTCCGGGAAGGCGCGCGTCTTATCGTGCCGGGGCAGATACACAGGTCTGCCCCTACGTTGGGTGCGTTGTTGCATTTATTTTTCAAACATCATTAGTCTGTCCCCGGCCGGGGACAGACTAAAGTCCGTCCCACATGTTCGGGGGAGTCAAATGATCAAGCCACGATTCAATCACGCAATCTTATTTCTACTCGGCGCCGTCCTGCTCGCGGCTCTCTTCTGGGCGTCGTCGCGCAACATCGCCGCTTCCGATCCGGGCGGCGGCGATTGGCCGATGTGGGGCGGAACGCCCGACCGCAATATGGTCTCGAACATGAAGGGCCTGCCCACCACCTGGGACATCACGAAAAAAACCAACGTCAAATGGGTCTCATCCCTCGGCTCGCAGAGTTACGGCAACCCGGTAGTCGCGGGCGGGCAGGTCTTCCTCGGAACCAATAACGAAGGGATGCGCGACCCGAAACAGGGCGGCGACCGCGGCGTCGTGATGTCTTTTGACGAAAAGACCGGCGAATTCCTCTGGCAGATCACGCACGAGAAACTCTCCGCCGGGCGCGTTAACGATTGGCCGTTTCAGGGCGTGGCTTCCTCTCCGCTGGTCGAAGGCGACAGGCTCTACTACGTGTCGAACCGCGCTGAACTGGTCTGCGCCGACACCAAGGGATTCCGCGATGACGAGAACGATGGCCCCGTGACCGACGAGAAGTTCAAAGGCAAGCTCGACGGCGACATTGTCTGGAGATTCGACATGGTCGAGGAGGTCGGCGCGCACCCGCACAACCTGGCCAATAGCTCGCCGGTCGCCCACGGCGACCTGATCTTCGTCAGCACCTCGAACGGTCAGGACGAGAGCCACGTCAACGTCCCCTCGCCCAAGGCGCCTTCGATGATCGCGGTCAACAAGAAGACCGGCAAACTGGTTTGGGAAGTCAACAACGTCAATGACAAGGTTCTGCACGGCCAATGGTCGTCGCCGGCGGTGGGCAAGGTCGGCGACGTCGTCCAGGTGGTGATCGGCGAAGGCGACGGTTGGGTGCGCAGTTACGAAGCGATGACCGGCAAGAAGCTCTGGGAGTTCGACACCAATCCGAAAGATTCCGTCTGGCCGAAGACGCGCAACGAGATCATCGCGACGCCCGTGATATACGACAACAA